>Ga0187893_10003541_pt1 | contig 31450 bp, 29 predicted proteins | sample MA1701074metaG_FD_139574 | JGI IMG/M metagenome (GOLD analysis project Ga0187893, IMG submission 139574) | White microbial mat communities from a basaltic lava cave in the Kipuka Kanohina Cave System on the Island of Hawaii, USA - MA170107-4 metaG ...
GGATTGATGGCTGCATCAGTCTGGATGACATCATCGATCAGCCCGCCGTTCTCCGCCCGAAGAGACCGCCGCAACGAACTGATGACGCCGGTGGTCAGCGTGCCTTCCAGGCCGAAGGGGTTCCCAATGGCCAAAACCTTCTGACCGACTTGAAGGTTCGACGAACTCCCCAACTGCACAACACTGAGCGGCTTTCCGCCAGGCTCCACGCGGATCACTGCCAGGTCGTTCGATGGGTCTGCTCCGATGATCCTTGCCTTGAGCTTTCGCTTATCGGAAAGCGTCACTTCGAGAGCTCGAGCACTCTGGACGACGTGGAAATTTGTCAGGATGTGGCCTTGTGGGTCGATGATGGCGCCAGAGCCTGAGCCCTGTTTTGGCATGGCGTTGAAGAAGAAATCGAAATCCACCGTCGTGGAGGTGATATTCACGACAGCGGGACTTACACGTTGGTAGATTTCAATGCTGTTGGCTTCATCCTGGGTGGCAGGCAGGTAGGGTTTGTCGGCCGCCGCAGCCGACGGGCCTTCCGTAAAGTACGGCCCAGAAGAAAAATGGCGGGTTAGCAACCGGCTTCCCACCCAGACCGACACGCCCGCCAGGGCCAACAGCAATATAAAGGTGCGCAGGCGCAAAGTAATCATAGTGCCTTTGAGCAATTCATGCCTTCAAGACGAACACGGGCAGATTGAAGGTAAGGGAGATGGCCAGCCAGAAGAGCTATTCATTCTTCATCCAGGGAAGGTTTTCAAGAAGAGCCTTCCACCAGTTCGTGCACAATTTTCGTCATGTCATCCGCGGGTGGCAAGCCGATGTACTTCTTGGCCACCTTGCCCTGACGATCGATGATAAAAGTTGTTGGCAGTCCGATAATACCGCCGAAACTCTCGGCCACCTTTTCGTCGCCCATCACAATGGGATACTGGATGCGAAATTCACGGGCGAAGTCCTTGACGCCGTCAGTCCCGTCAGTATCCATCGAAACGCCCACGATTTCCAAGCCCTTGCCCTTCAGCTTCGAGTAGAGCTCGTTGAGATGAGGAATTTCCTCGCGGCAGGGGCCACACCAAGTGGCCCAGAAATCAACGATCACCACCTTACTGGCAAGGTCTTTCATTGCAACGGTCTTGCCATCGAGGCTGGAGAAAGAAAACTGCGGCACCTCCGAGGCGGTGTTCGCAGGCGCAGTACATCCGGCAAGAACGGCAACAGCCAACAGCGCAGCAAAAAGAGCAACAATCTTCCGATTTGTCATCATTTGTTTTCGGCCTCACATCACATTATTCGATTGGCACCAGGTGCGACGTATGCTGGCCGCCGCTGGTTAGTACGCATAGTTAAAATAACTCGCCAATCGCGTAAACTGGTTCGTCATCACCATCACACCCAGAATAATCAGCAGGGCCGCGCTGGCATACTCAATCTGGCGATAGTGCCGCTTCACCCAGCCAAAGAAGCTGAAGAATGTGTTCAGCGCAATCGCCGTCAGGAAGAACGGAATACCTAAACCCAGCGAATAGCTGGCTAGCAACGTGACGCCCTGCGCACTGCTCTGCTGGTTGCTGGCCACCACGAGAATCGCAGCCAGGATCGGTCCGATACACGGCGTCCAGCCAGCCGCAAAAGCCAGCCCAACCAGATAGGTGCTGACAATTCCACCCTTCTTCCGATTCATGTTAAACCGCTTCTCGTAATTGAGGAACTTGATTTGAAAAAGCCCTGCCACGTGCAACCCGAAAATAATGATGATGGCGCCTGCAATCCGGTTAAACAAGATCTTGTTTTTCAGAAGGAACTGTCCGGCATAGGTCGCCGAAGCGCCCAACAAGATGAAGATCGTGGAAAATCCGGCGATAAAGATCAGCGCCGTCACCATGACGTTCTTGCGCGACGCTTCACTGCCGCTCTCGCGCAGTTTTTCCAGCGAAACCCCCGAAATGAACGAGATGTACGCTGGCACCAGCGGCAAGACGCACGGCGAAACAAAAGAAACGACTCCCGCAACAAAGGCTGAAATTAGTGTGACGTTGTCCATGCGGTCTGTTCCAAATCCTCAAACAGGGCATCCACCTGCACCCTGGTGCTCTCTTGCGTCCCTGAGTTGTCAATAATGTCGGTCGCGAACGCTCGCTTGTCCTCGAGCGGCATCTGCAGCGCAATGCGCTGCCGGGCCTGCTCCTGCGTGAGCCCGTTGCGAGCCATCAGGCGCTCGATCTGCTGTCCCAGAGTACAGGTCACCAGAACAAGCCTCTGAAAGTGGCGGTGAAATCCAGACTCGATCATCAGCGACGCATCGACGATGACACGTGGGTCGCCAGCTTGATTGAGGGCCTCCAACTGTTCCCCAATGGCTCGAATGACCTTCGGATGCAAAAGTTGGTTCAGTTGTTCCAACTTGTCCGAGTTTCCAAAGACCTCCGCTCCCAGTTTGCCGCGATCGATCTCACCCGCGCCGCCCAGAATGGCTGTTCCGAAGGTTTCTAAAACAGGCCCGTAGCCCGGTTGCCCCTTCAGCAACAGCCGGTGCCCGACGTCATCCGCGTCGATGACCGTGCAACCCTTCGCTTCCAGAAATCGGCAAACCGTTGTCTTGCCGCTGGCGATTCCCCCGGTGAGCCCTACAGATGTCATGCTCGCCACGCTACTGACCTCGCCGCAGGCGGGCTGCCTGAACCGTATTTTTCATCAGCATGGCTATGGTCAGCGGCCCTACACCCCCTGGAACAGGAGTGATCGCTGAAGCGACGCTCGCAACACTGGAAAAGTTGACGTCGCCCGTGAGAACAAACTCCTTGTTCTCCGCATGGTTCTTTTCATACTGCGTGACCAGCGAAGGATCCGCCGCCAGAATGCCTTTCAACAAGTCCCCGGAAACTCGGTTAATACCAACATCGATCACCACCGCTCCTGGCTTGACGAACTCAGCCGTCACAAAGCCGGGCCTTCCGATGGCGGCCACCAAAATGTCTGCTTCCCGGCACACCTGAGGAAGGTGCCGCGTCCTGGAGTGGCAAATCGTGACTGTGGCATGCTCCTGGAGCAAAAGAAGAAGCTGCGGCTTTCCCACCAAATTGCTGCGGCCCACAACCACCACGCGGCTGCCTGCCAGAGCTATGTGCTCACGGCGAAGGATCTCCAAGACCCCGGTTGGCGTGCATGGAGTCAGCGCCTTACGGCCCAACGCCAGGTTCCCGGCATTCACCGGATGCAGCCCATCTACATCCTTTTGTGGGCTGACAGCCAGCAGAATGGCTGGCTCATCGATCTGGCGTGGCAACGGAAGCTGTACCAAAACCCCGTCAATGGCTTCATCCCGGTTCAAAGCCTCCACCGTGCTGAGCAGCTCCTGAGTCGTGGTCTCACCAGGCAGGCGGATCTCTCGGCTGTAGATGCCCAGGTTCTCGCAAGCCTTGATCTTGTTCCGAACGTAGACCTGGGAGGCCGGATTGTCCCCAACCAGAACTGCCGCCAGACCCGGTTGGACACCCTGGCGTTTCAACGCTTCAACGTCCAGCCGCACTTCCTCCCGGATCTCTCTTCCGATCCGAGTACCATCGATAATCTGTGCTGTCATCTGGGTTGCAGCTTTCGTCAAGGGACTAAGTCCTGAGCAACAGCGCCCCGACTTCAGACGCCCAGAAATGATAGCACACGCGCTCGCTCAGAAGGAGGGAAGTGCCTCGGAAAGAAGGGTCAAGCGAATTCCCGCACAGAAGGGTGGCGGCTCCTGAGAGGTCTCAGGTCAACCAGCCATTTGCACGGGCACATGGTAGTATCTGCCTCAGCCAGTTTGGACTGCACTGTTCATTCCGTGACTCTCAAGAAATATCGCGAAAAACGCAAGTTTCAAGAAACACCCGAACCCGCAGGCGGCCACCACCCAGGCCGAGGCCCTCTGCGCTTCGTGGTGCAGTTGCACCGTGCCACACGGCTTCATTTTGATTTTCGCCTGCAGCTGGACGGAACGCTCAAAAGCTGGGCCGTGCCGAAGGGCCCCTCGCTCGACCCACAGGAACGCCGGCTGGCCGTTATGGTGGAAGATCATCCCCTCGAGTACGAATCATTTGAGGGCATCATTCCCAAGGGCAACTACGGCGCCGGCACGGTGATGGTGTGGGATAACGGCACCTACTATTCCCGCCAGACGCCAGACCGCGAAGAGAGTGAGCGGATTTTGCTCGACGGCCTGAAGAAGGGGCACCTTACCTTCATCCTGGAAGGTAAGAAACTGAAGGGAGAGTTTGCCCTGGTGAAGCTGAAACACGGCGAACAGAATGCCTGGCTGTTGCTTAAGAAAGGCGATGCGTTTGCAAACAGCAAAGATATCGTGGAGTTCGATCGCTCGGTAATTTCAAATCGCAGCCTGGACGAGATCGCGCAGCAAGCCTCTGAGCGGCAAGAAATCTGGCATGGCAAACCGAAAACTTCCCTGCCAGATCTCGCGGACGCGCCAGCCGGCGCGATGCTGCGTCAAGTGAGACCGATGCTCGCCACTTCAACCAACCGGCCCTTTGACCGGGCTGGTTGGTTGTTTGAGCTCAAGTGGGACGGCTATCGTGCCATCGCAGAGATCGAAGCCGGACAGGTGCGTCTCTATTCCCGCAACCAGCTTTCACTCGAAGAACGTTTCGCGCCTCTCCTGGCTCCCCTGCAGCGACTCGGGCATGACGCGGTGCTCGACGGAGAAGTGGTGGTACTCGACGAGGCTGGCAGACCGAGGTTCCAACTTCTGCAGGACTATACGAAAAGCCGGCAGGGCCAGCTCGTTTACTGTGTCTTCGATGTCCTCTACCTGGCCGGGCATGATCTCCGCAAGCTGCCGCTGGTCCGTCGCAAAGAGCTTCTAAAGCAAATTCTTCCCTCCGACTCAGGGCTGGTGTTCAGCGATCACGTAGAGGAACACGGTAAGGAATTTTTCAATCTCGTGTCCCAACAGGGTCTCGAAGGCATGATGGCGAAGGACGGCTCGAGCCCTTACCTCGCCGGACAAAGAAGTGCGGCATGGCTCAAGATCAAGACCGAACAGCGATTGGAAGCCATCATCGCAGGGTTTACGCAGCCTGGGGGAGGGCGCAAGCACTTCGGATCTCTCTTACTGGGCGTTTATGAGGGCAAAGAACTAGTTTACATCGGGCACGTGGGCACCGGCTTCAACGAGGCGCGGTTGAGGGATATCGGACGAAAACTTGAGTCCCTCGTTCAGCCGGGCTGTCCGTTCAAGAAAAAACCGCCTGCCAATGCGCCCGTCCACTGGGTGAAGCCGGAACTGGTCTGCGAAGTGAGCTTTCGGGAATGGACCAAAGACGAAGTATTGCGCCATCCCGTGTTTCTGAGGATGCTCGAAGACCGGCGAGCCAAGTCGATTCGTCGGAAAACAGCTGACACCTTGGCGAAGAGCGAAAGCAAGGAAGCCGATCGCCCCACCTTGGACAAGGCGGGAATACGGGGGGGTTCTAAGCCGAAGACCACAAAGCGAAAACCTCTCCATGACGCCCCCCTTGTGCAAGGAGGGGGGAAGATCAAGCTGGCTGGGAAGGGAGGCTCCATCTCTGTCGATGGCCGCACAGTGACGCTTACGAACCTCAACAAGGTCTATTGGCCGGAGGAGAAGTTCACCAAGCGCGACCTCGTGACTTACTACCAGGAGATCGCGCCCTTCATCCTGCCATACCTCAGAGACCGTCCGCAGTCCATGAATCGTCACCCCAACGGCATTCATGGCGAGAGCTTCTACCAAAAGGATGTAGCGCATCATCCGGACTGGGTGAAGACCGTGAAGATTCAATCTGAATCTCAGGAGAAGGAGATTCGGTTTCTGCTTTGCCAGGACGCCGCCACGCTCGTGTACATGGCCAACCTGGGATGCATCGAGATCAATCCGTGGAGTTCCCGCCTTGGCATGCTGGAGCAGCCCGACTTCTTTGTCATCGATCTCGACCCGGAAGACATCCCGTTTGACGCTGTCGTGGATGCAGCGTTAGCGGTGCGCAAGGTTCTCGACAAGGCCGAGGCGAAAAGCTATTGCAAGACATCCGGAAAAACCGGGCTGCATGTCTATGTTCCGTTGGGTGGCTGCTGCAGCTACGAACAAGCCCGACAGTTTGCCGAGATCATTGCGCGCCTCGCCCATCGTGATCTGCCTAAGATTACCAGCTTGGAAAGAAGCCCGGCCAAGAGGCAGAAGAAGGTTTACCTGGACTTCCTGCAGAACCGGCGCGGCCAGACTCTGGCGGCACCTTATTCCGTTCGTCCCCATCCGGGGGCCACAGTATCAACGCCTCTGCGGTGGGATGAAGTCCAGCGCGGGCTGGATCCGTCGCAGTTCACGATTCAAACGATTGGCAAGCGCCTGGAAAAAATCGGTGACCTTTGGCCGCCCGTTCTGAGCGGCACGATCGATCTGGCGAAATGTTTGCAGCGGCTGGGGTGAGTGGAGCACGCCTGAGTAGGATGGTTCTTCCATTCGATCAGGCATTGGGCTGGAGAGCTCAAAGCATTGCCGGGGAATCAACTTGAATGCACAGGTGAAGCGCGGAGCGGAACCCGAGGCTATTCCCCATTGACCAAGCCTGTAGGGGTCAAGCAATCGACGACAGTGGGGCCTTAAAGCCCTTCGGGGCGATCCCTTGCTCTCCTTCTGGGACTCGCTGCCAGAAGAAATAGCTCCGGCATTCGTGCGCCCACAAACAAAAGTCCGGATTGTTGTTGTTTTTGAGCAGCCCTAATCAATTCCACATTGCATTCGGATCCCTTCCCTCTTAGGCTGTTGACGCTTGGCTGCCCAAACAAGTTGGGCCCTGCTTTGCAAACCCGGCAAATCGTTCGCATTCGCAGTCACGATCTGTTTAAGAGCACACAAACAATGGCAGAAGAAATGGTGTTGGTTTTTCCCAAGCACTTGTTAGACGCGTTGGGAGCCTTTCAGGGAATTCAATTGGACGCCGGCCGATACATCGGCTCCATTCTCGACGGTGGCCAGACGCGGTTTATGCCGCGCTCCCAGGCTGAGGAAAACCCGGATTTCAAGCAGATCATTCCGTACGTCCTCATTCGGCAGGGAGAGCGCTGGCTCCATTACGTTCGGGGCAAGGCTTCAGGTGAGAAGCGTCTCGTCGCCAAAGGTTCGATTGGGGTAGGTGGTCACATCAATCCGGAAGATCAGAGTCTTTTTGACACAGGGCGTGATTTTTACGACCGTGCCGTGCAGCGTGAGCTGCATGAAGAACTGCGCATGGACGGCGAGTTCCGCACCCGCATCGTGGCGCTGCTGAACGATGACTCGACGCCCGTGGGTAAAGTTCATCTCGGTGTCGTCCACTTGTGCGTGCTCGCGCATGAGAATGTCTCGCGCGGCGAGACCAGCCTGACTGAGCTGCGTTTTCTAAGCTTTCAAGAGCTACAATCCCGGCGGGAGCGACTCGAAACCTGGTCGCAGTTTTGCCTCGATCATTTAAATGTACTCGGCAGCATCGGAAGGAGTGCCGCCTCATGAGCTTTCAGAACTTGCTGGTCCTGCGAGAGGACCCCGTTGCGATTGTGCAGCTCAACCGGCCCAAGGTGCTGAATGCCCTCAACCTCGCGCTTATGCAGGAACTGGTGGAGGTGTTGCACCAGTTGGACCACGACGAAAAGGTCCGTTGTTTGATTCTTACCGGGGACGAGAAGGCCTTTGCAGCAGGCGCTGACATCCGGGAAATGGCTGAGGCCGGACCCATCGAAATGCTCCAGAGGAACACCATTGCCCTTTGGGACCAGGTCCAGGCTATATCTAAACCCATCGTTGCGGCCGTCAGCGGTTACGCGCTGGGAGGCGGCTGCGAGCTGGCCTTGCTGTGCGACATCATCGTCGCATCCGAAACGGCCCGCTTCGCACAGCCCGAAATCAACATCGGCGTCATTCCTGGAGCCGGAGGCACTCAGCGCCTGGCACGAACCCTGGGCAAGCATCGAGCGATGGAGTTCATTCTGACGGGCCGGCCCATGCTGGCGCAGGAGGCGCTGGCTGTGGGATTGGCGTGTCGCGTCGTGCCGCCGGAGGCTTGTCTGGATGAAGCCCGCAAGCTGGCCGGAGAGATCTGCCAACGTTCCCCGTTGGCAGTGAAACTGGCCAAAGAGGCCATTCTTAAGGCTTTTGAAACCGGCCTGCAGGATGGACTGGACTTCGAAAGAAAATGCTTCTATCTGCTCTTTGGCTCCGAAGATCAAAAGGAAGGCATGAAAGCATTTCTGGAAAAGCGCAAAGCGGAGTTCAGGGGCAAGTAGGTCGATTGGGAAGCTGGGAAGCATTTTCGCTGTCATGCTCGTGCTCGTCGTCGAAGGAAACCTGAGGACGGCGGCGCGAATAAGGCAAGTTTGGAAGACAGACAACTTCTTGCCGTGACCCAAGACCCTAAGATCCAAGATCACGCATCGGAAATCGCCCGCCCGCAATCTCTTGACCGCCGCCTGGGACTGTTGAACGCGACGGCCATCAACATGTCCAACATGGTGGGCACCGGACCGTTCATCACGCTGCCTCTAATGATCAGTGTCATGGGGGGGCCTCAGGCGCTGCTGGGCTGGCTGGTGGGCGCCGTCATTGCCATTGCCGATGGCATGGTTTGGAGTGAACTGGCAGCGGCGCTGCCGGGTTCGGGCGGTTCGTACGTTTACCTGCGCGATTCGTTCAACCGCAATACCTGGGGCCGGCTGTGGGCTTTCCTGTTTGTCTTTCAACTGATTTGCAGCGGCCCTCTGGAAATCGCTTCCGGCAACATTGCCATCGCCCAATACCTCGCCTATGTAGTTCCGGGGATGACGCCGTGGCAGGTGAAGATGGTCGCAGTTTTTGCGGGTTTGCTGGCCACCTTTCTGCTCTACCGGAAGATCACGTCCATCGCGCGTTTGATGGTCGCCCTCTGGATTGGAATGCTGGTGACGGTCGGCTGGCTGATTGTATCGGGCCTGTTGCATTTCAATGCTGGCATCGCGTTCGATTTTCCGCCGCAAGCCTTCACTTTCAGCCGGGGTTTCTTTCTCGGCCTGAGTTCTTCCACGCTGTACGTGATGTACTGCTACCTGGGTTACTACGGCGTCTGCTATCTAGGCGACGAAGTGAAGGAGCCTGCCCGCACGATCCCTCGTGCCATCATCACCTCCATCCTGGGAGTGCTGGCAATTAACTTTCTCGTCTGCTTGAGCATCATCGGCGTCATTCCGTGGCGCGAAGTGATGACTTCGCCTTATGTCGCTTCCGTCGCCATGCAGCGGATCTATGGCAACTGGGCAGGCGCCGCAATGACTTTGATGATCGTGTGGACGGCGTTTGCGTCGGTCTATGCGCTTCTCCTCACCTACTCTCGCGTGCCCTTTGCCGCCGCCGAGGACGGCAATTTTTTCCGCTCATTTGCGAGATTGCATCCCCGCAAGGGATTCCCGCACTACTCGTTGCTGCTGATCGGCGGACTCTCAGCTCTGGCAGGTCTTTTCGATCTTGCCGATGTCATCACTGCGCTGCTGACCGCCCGCATTCTCGTTCAGTTTTGCGGCCAGATCGCTGCGTTGGAGTTTCTGCGCCGCTTTCGCCACGATGTGGTTCGCCCGTTTCGCATGTGGCTTTATCCCTTGCCCAGTGCTATCGCTTTCTTTGGCTGGATGGCCATTTTCCTGAATTCAGGAGCACGCTATATTGCCTATGGAATGGGAACAATGGCACTCGGTGTGATCGCTTACTTCATCATGGCGAGCAAGACCCGGCTGTGGCCCTTTCAACCGGGCAAGGCTCTCCTGACGATCATGGTTGGCCTGTCGGCGCTCGCATTGGGGGCATGCGGCACCCGGCCAGCAACCACTGACTCAGCGCCTTCGGAGATTACTCTCCACTCAATTCCGGATGGTGAGATCTGGTTCCGCAATTCTCAAATCCAGCTTCGTTTTGACAGCGAGATGTATTGCCGGGTTTATCTCTACAGGAACGGCAGCCACTATTCGATCCATGACATTCCACCGGATCCCGCTAAGGCCCGGCCGACCCATTTCATCGCGGTCGCCGGCGAAGAGGTCACCGACTTCCAAGTCGACTACAAGAATGTGGGAGCGTCGGAGATTCGGACACAGTTTGGCGCCGGAAGAAAGCTGCACCTTACTGGATACGCCAGGACGTCTCAGGGAGTGATCATCGAGAAACGGCTGGCGGTTGAGCTGTACGAGGACTTCCCGGATGCGGCTCTGATTTCTGCGACTTACCGCAACACGGATCAGACAGCATCGATCGTTGTGACCCGATCGCTCAGCAGTTTCTTTCGCATGGATGCGGCACGCGGTAGTGCCGGGTCTCCCTCTTATGATTTTTGGGTTTCCTGGGGAGGTTCGGACCTCCAACCCGCGGCCAGGATCGATATGCAGTACTCCCGCACATTGAAAAGCGCCGAATGGATCGACCTGTGGACTAGCCGAATGGGAATGGCCGTTGGGGATCTTTCGACTGGGAATCCGGAACACGTCGTGACCGTCGCTGTCACTCCGGACCAGAAAGTTGGGCTGGTGTTTCAAATCCCGGGTTCGGTCCAGTTGCTTCCGAATGCATCCCTCTCCACGCCCAGAACGGCCTGGCTGGTGCACACGGGCGACGCTCAAGTTGCGCTTAAGCGCTATCAGGAGCTCAAACGCAGGCTGGATGGCAAAGGTACCTGACAGCCGCCAGTTTGGATTGTTGGGTACCCATTGCGCGCTGCCTGGTCTTGTCAGTCTGCTCTGATATCTTTTTCATAGAAGCTGCATCTTGAATTCGATATGATCCCCGCCATTTCCTATTGGCTCTGCTTCAATTCTCACTTTCATGCCTGAGTTTGCTGCTGACCTTCACATTCATTCGCGTTTTTGTGGAGAGTCGTCCTTGCAGATGTCGATGCAGAACCTTCTGCAGTGGGCACCACGCAAAGGAATGGACCTGCTCGGCACGGGGGACTGTTTACACCCGGGCTGGAGCGAAGAGCTGTCGGAATATCTGGTCGAAGACGGCTCCGGCCTCCTGCGTCCGAAACAGGGCGGTGCCCTTCGCTTCGCACTGACAGTCGAAGTTGAGGCAGTATTTCTCATGGGAGAGCGTGAAAGGCGCGTCCATCTCCTGGTGGTCGTGCCGGGACTTGGTGCGGTTGAGCAGTTGCGAAGCAATCTCAGTGCGCATGCGGACTTGGGAGCCGAAGTCGTACCCAGCTTCAGAATGTCACCATCGGAGCTGGTGGCTAGAATACTGGATGCTTGCCCGCACGCTTTGTTAGCTGCCGCCCGCATCTGGAGCCCGTGCTCTTCCGTCTATGGCTCAAAGAATGAATTTTCGTCTCTGGCGGAATGTTTTGGCGGGATGGTCGATGAGGTTGCATTCGTCGAAACTGGCCTGTCGGGCGATCCAGGCATGTGCTGGCGACTTGCCGACCTCGATGGCAAGCAGCTGGTGAGCGCATCCGCAGCCAGTTCGCTCCGCAGCCTGGGCAGAGAGTGCACTCTTTTTTGTGGCGATCTCACCTTCGCCGGGCTGACCCAAGCCCTGAAAGGGCTGCCGGGAACGTGCATCCAGGGAACAATCGAGAGGGTGTCCGAGCTCGGCCCGTTCTTTTTCAACGGCCACCGCGAATGTCAGATTGCCAAATCACCGATCGAAACTCATTTCGAAGGCCGGCGCTGCCCAGCCTGCCGTAAACAACTGACCATTGGCGCGTTCCAGCGCATGCTTGAGCTGGCCACACGGTCTCCCGAGGAGCTTGATATTGTCGTCGAGCAGGGCTGGATTCGAAGCCGCAAACTTAAAACTCCGCCTTTCCGAAAGTCTGTACCTCTGCAGAGAATTATTGCAGCCACCTATGGAGTCAAGGGCCGTGAGAGCCGCACCGTGCAAAAAGTCTACGAAAAAGCTTTGTCGGGCGATGCCACTGAGCGCCAGATCTTGTTTGATCTGGCTGAGGCGGACTTGACAGAATGCGTTGGACAAGAGGCGGCCGAAGGCATACTGCGGGTGCGGGAAGGATACTTCAAGGTGACACCCGGCTATGATGGCGTGTGGGGACAGCTTGATATCTTTGAGGAATTCGAGACAGCTGAGCTAATGCAGATGCGGTTGTTCTAAGATTAATTTGTTAAGTGAGGTTGATACTCCCGGGTGCTTACCTAACAGAGTGATACTAGGCCTAACGCGGCCGGACACCCCGCCTATTCCCTCAATTCGCTTGACAATCCACGGTGCACAAGTCTACCTTTCAGCGGTTTAGACACAGGGACGAAGTCTCTGCCTTCGGGTTGCTTCGGCAAAGTCACGGCTGCCGACTCACGGCCGCGGGATGCCCGTTGCGCCTTCTGTTTTTCAAACCAACCCTAAGTCATTCCTGGAAGTTCGTCGATACGTCACTGTGAAAATTTATCGAAGGAGCCCTATCGAAAATGAGTTCTGAAAGAATGCTATTCACCAGCGAGTCTGTTTCTGAAGGCCATCCAGACAAGGTAGCCGATCAGATTTCGGATGCCGTCCTGGATGCCTTCCTGGCTGGCGATCCCAACTCGCGGGTAGCCTGCGAAACGCTTGTGACGACGAACTACTGCATCGTCGCGGGAGAAGTGACGTCAAAGACTTCGGTCGACATTGAGAAGGTGGCTCGGCGAACCATTGAGCAGATCGGCTATGTGGAACCAGGAATCGGTTTCAACTACGAAAGCTGCCAGGTGGATGTGAAGATTCACCCTCAGTCACCCGACATTTCGCAGGGAGTGACAGAGGGCGAAGGGCTGCACAAAGAGCAGGGAGCCGGTGATCAAGGACTGATGTTTGGCTATGCATGTGATGAAACTCCGGAATTGATGCCCACTCCTATTGTGCTCTCTCACCAGCTCGTGGAGAAACTGGCGGAACTGCGCAAGAACAAGACGCTTGCTTACGTTCGCCCAGACAGCAAAAGCCAGGTCACCATCGAGTATGTGAACGGAAAGCCTTCCAGAATTGACGCGGTCGTCATCTCCACACAACACCAGGAATCAGCAACCCTGGCGCAGATTGAGAAGGACATGCGCGAGAAAGTGATCAAGGCTGTCTTGCCTGCAGCGCTCCTCGATGCCAACACGAAGATTTACGTGAACCCCACAGGACTATTCATTGTGGGGGGACCGAACGGCGACACGGGTTTGACAGGCCGAAAGATCATTGTCGACAGCTACGGCGGATGGGCCCGTCATGGCGGAGGCGCTTTCTCAGGCAAGGACCCTTCCAAGGTTGACCGGAGCGCCGCTTATGCCGCCCGTTACGTCGCCAAGAACCTCGTAGCGGCCGGACTTGCCCGCCGATGTGAAGTTCAACTGGCCTATGCCATCGGCGTTGCCCAACCCGTCTCGGTGCTGGTGGACACGTTCGGAACCGGCAAGGTGAGTTCCGATGAACTCGTCAGGATCATTCGGGAGGCGTTTGACCTCCGCCCGAAGGGCATCATCGACATGCTGGGTTTGAAGCGGCCGATCTATCAATCCACAGCGGCTTACGGCCATTTCGGACGACAACCTTCCAGCAACGGCGCCTTCAGTTGGGAAAAAACGGATAAAGCCGAACATCTGGCCAAACTGGCCACTCAAACGACTGTGGCTGTGCACTAACCACACCTGCGAAAAACGAAAAAGCCCGCTGAATTCAGCGGGCTTTTCGTTTTTCGGCCCCTCGCCCCCCACCATCGCTCCTGCGAAGTGGAGTCCAGTGGCTTCCAGGTGCCGTCCGGGTAAAATCACCAAGCCAGCTTTCAGGAGAATCTGCACTTACAGGGCGGGAAAGACGCTGTAAGCTACCCGAAAAGAACCGCTCCTCGAGCAGCCAGGGCTCAGCTTACTCTCAGGCTCCCTGTCGCAGCATCTCAACGTGCGGAATTCCATCTTCAAGGTACGCGGGAGAGACCGTGACGAATCCAAATCCTGAATAGAACCTTTCCAGATATTGTTGAGCGCCGATGCGAATCGCGAGACCGGGGTAGAGTTTCTCCATTTCCTGGACAGCTCTCTCGATCAACTCCTTTCCAAAACCTTGCCCTCTGAACTCGGGTACTGTCAGCACTCTCCCGATCGAAGGTTCAAGATACTTGACCCCCGGCGGGACAAGTCGCGCATAGACGGCGAGCAGACTGTCTTGTGCCCGCGCTTTCCAACCCAACAGATGGAGGCAGTGTTCGTCCTTATCATCCGCATCCAAGAAAGGACAATTCTGCTCTACCACAAAAACCACCTGTCGAGCTTGTAGAATGGCGTAAAGCGTCTTGTTTGAAAGCTCTCCAAATGGCGAGCACTGCCAGGTGAGCATAGGCTGCAAACGGAACGATTGGCGCCGCAAACAACATGCTTCCTGCCCTTCACCGCGCAACCGGGCGCCCTGAGCCGCAGTGGGTGCCATGATACAATGCGCCCGCCTTTCTGCGGCCCACTTTATGAATCCAGCTCGATCGTCACGGCTAGTCTTTATCGACTGGCTGCGCGGCTTCTCGATCTTGTTCATGATCGAGACTCACGCCTTCAATTCACTCCTCAAGCCGTTCCTGAAAGACGAAGGCTGGTTTCACCTGTTAAATTTCCTCAATGGACTGGTCGCACCATCGTTTCTCTTCGTTTCAGGATGGGCTTTCGCCGTTTCCAGCACTCGCAAACTGGAAGACCTCCAGAGTTTTGGACCCGCCTTTTGGAAGCAACTGAAGCGAATTGGCTTGATCTGGGTTCTGGCCTACATGCTGCACTTGCCAGGATTTGCCTATAGCGCGCTGCGAGGGGCCACCAGTATGGCGGCGTGGCAGAACCTGCTACAGGTCGATATTTTGCACTGCATTGCAGCCGGGCTGATGATTCTATTCGGGATGAGAATGCTCGTCAGGTCTGAGACCCGATTCGGTAGAGTGCTGTGGCTCGGCGTTTTCGCTGTTGTTCTCGCCACCCCCTGGGTCTGGGCCAGTCAGGAGCTTGAACGGCTACCCAGAGCTATTTCCGGATACTGGACGGCCCAGGCCTACACCCTCTTTCCCTTATTTCCCTGGCTGGGTTTCTTGATGTTGGGAAGTGCTTGCGCGATAGCTCACAGCCACGCCGACGAAGCTGGCAGCAAACGAAGCTTCATGCATCGAATGGCGATTCTGGGAATCGCCCTCATCGCAGGGGGTTACCTGTTCGCCCGTCACGGCTTTCCCTGGCTATACGGGTCCGGCGACGTTCGCGCTCATCCTGTCTTCTTTGCCTTGCGCGCCGGTTACGTCTTTCTTTGGGTCTGGATGTGTTGGCAGTTGCAGAAATATCCGGCAATCCCATCGCGCTGGATCATGAGCGTAAGCCGCGAATCACTGTTGGTCTACGTGGCCCACATTGTGTTTCTGTTCCACTTTCCTCTCGGCAACTCCAGTCTCACCCGCAGATTCGGCAAATCGCTGTCAGTCTGGGAGTGCGCGAGTGTCACCTTGGCGCTTATCATTTTGATGTGGGCGCTGGCCGTAGGCTGGAGCTGGCTGAAGTCTCGCCACAAACAGGGATCTCAGTACCTCGCGTATGCGGCGGCTGCGGGAGCCGCAATGCTGTTCCTGGTTCGATGAAGGCATGGCGGGGATGCTTGCGGCACACCACACGGCCTCAGTCCTCAGAGAACCCCGTAACAGCGTGCCATCCAGTAGGGCAGGATGAAGTCGATGCCAGCGCCTTGGATGGTTCCAGCGCCTCCACCAAAGAGCAGGAAGGGACTGCGTTGCCAGAGAAAGTCTGTGCGGATGCGTTCAGATACGGGAATGACGTCGCGGCCACGATCGTCGGGAGGAGGACTGGCAGGATAGTTCCAGGGAGGCTGTCGCAGATCAACAAATAGATCATTGTCCGGGCGCTTGAGCCAGTCGTTCAGCAATCTGATTGTTTCCAGGTCGCGATCCGAATCAGCCCCATTCAGCGCACGGTCGACCAGATTGAAATGTGCGTTCCCGTGAGAGAGCACAGCATTGCGCAAAATGCCATAGGCATAGCGGTAGTGGCGCCGGTAACGAGAACGGGATTCCTCAAGGCGTACGAGGTTGAACAGATTGATTGCGGCGAGATTGAACTTGAAATAAGAGCCGTGCGTGTCCAGCGCTTCCAACGACATCTGCGAGAAGACGAAGGCGGCGAAAAACTTTCGAAACTTCCTATACTCCCCTTCGAAACGTTGCGGGTTGATATGCCTGCCGATCTGCAGAAAGCTTAATTGTTGTTCCGGCCGGCCAATGAACGTGGTGCTGATCGGTCTGCCTGGGCATTCGCCGACCGCCCCGCCGGGCATGACAACTGTCCAAAGATGCTTTAGCAAGAACTCGAGAAGGTCTGTTACCAGAGTTCGAATTGAACTACGGAAAGCTTCATCATCCACCAAATCATAGGCGGCACCGAGGCCGAAGAAGACGCCTGAATATTGATCGCGCGACGTATTTCCCACCCAGAGGTATTTCTCTCCGTTGAGCGTTCCGCGGCGAATGCCATGCCGGCATTCTTCTTTGATCACTGCGGCGGCAAACTTCCAGTCCTCAGGAAACAGACAACGTGCCAGAAGGCCGGTGCCTGTGGTGTCCACGAGCCCTCGTAGCCCTTCCAGGGTTCGCCACAGGTTCTGGAGCACCGCGTGAGAAGCAGTGACTTTGAAGCGAAAAGCCTCGGCAGCAAGATAGTGTCCTGTCCAAATGGCCGAATCACCGGCCCGGGCGTAGTTCTGGATCGCCGCGGAGCTCGGGCTCTCGAATTGTGGGTCGAGAATCGTCTTGAACGGAGTGTGCTGCTTCTGGATTCTGTCTGAAATCTCTTCAGCCTTTTGCTCCCAGGTGGTTGTGTCGTACATGGGCTCACTCGTTCTGTTCTTCTGAAGTAGCGGCCAGCAGCACCAACGGTGGAACGGTGCCAGTTCAATGACCTTCCGGCCCCGTTCACGGATTTGCGCTTCCTAGTCGGCTATGGCGGCAACGGCAAGTGCTTTAAAGGCATTGCTTTCGTCCGGACCACCACCGCCGCTGCTCCGCTGGATCAAAAAAACTCCAACCAGATCCTTTTGAGGATCGATCCAACCGTGCGTGCCGAAGGCGCCCCCGTGGCCATAGGTGCCTTCCGACTGAAGTTGTAGCATCCCCAGCGGTTCCCTCACCACAGTCCAAGCCAGACCGTAGCCCATGCCAGTGGAATGTCCGGCGGGCTCAATGCTGCCGGTGTGCAATGCCGTCATCAGATTCACTGAGGCCCGCGACAACAGGCGCTTGCTGTCGTGGGTTCCTCCGTTCAACATCATCTGATAGAGCGCAGCCAGGTCGGAAGCCGTGGAGTACATGCCGAATTCCGGTGCTGAGTATTTCGCGCTTTTTCGATATTTCGCCGGATCACCGCCAAGTATCTCCGGGCCAGAGCGCTGCAGTTTTCCGTCAACCCGCTTGTAGACCATGGCGATGCGATCGACCTTGTCAGGTGGCGCGAACACAAAGCTGTCTTTCATTCCCAGTGGCTGGAAAATCCTCTCTGCAAGATACTTCTCAAACGGCTGGCCGGAAGCCACTTCAATGACGCGACCGAGTGTCGCGATGCCAGGGTTGCTGTATTGCCACTTGGTGCCGGGCTCGAAATCCAGCGGTTGCTGGGAGTAAATCGCCACCGCCTCAGCCAGTGTTAGGTGCATCTTTGTGTAAAGCTCGCTGATGCCTGGCGGGGGATTCGCGATCATCCCCGAGGTGTGTGTCAACAAATCACGGAGTGTGATCGCGCGTGGTGGCCGCACCTGCTGGCGTTCCTTTTCTTCCGGCTTGGACAGGTTCATCCACAGGCCACGAAACTCGGGCAGATGCCGTTCCACGGGATCGCTGACCGCAACTCTTCCCTCCTCCACCAGCATCATGATCGCCACCGCAACAACCGGCTTCGTCATCGACATGATCTGGAAAATCGTGTCTGCCTTCATCGGTTTCTTCGCTTCGAGATCTTGATAGCCGACAGCATCCAGACTGGCGACAACTCCGTGCCTCGCCACCAGCGTGACCGCCCCGGCCACCGTACCCTGCTCGACGAATGCTTTCATTCGGACCGGAATTCTCGCCAACCGCTCCGGGTCCATTCCCGCTTTTACGCCGTTGCCCTCCAGTGACAAAGGCAGAAGCACTATTGCAATACTCAAAGAAAGAAGTGTGATTGCCCTGTGTTTTCGGGACATAGTAAGTGTCACCTCGGTTGGATTAGTTTTTGAAATTCCCAGACATCAACAAGGCACTCTTGAGATCTTCACAATGCGGCCGTTGCAGGCAGATTTATGCCACCCGCTCTATTAGACCGGGGGATGCGGTGGGATCGATTGCACTCGACCAAGCCTTGGATGGTCTCGATTCGGGAAAATACGCTCGAAGATGGCAGCTGCCCGGAAGTGAATGAGTCCAGACACCCTTTGAAAGCCTTTGCCTCTCTGATTTCCAGCACTTGAGCGCGAACTATGAATAGCCGCGGCCCGCTACCGGCCAGACCGCCACGACCTTGTCGCCGCGCACACAGAACAAACGATCGTACAAGTTAACATTCGGATCGCAGTGGGGAACGATGAACTCCAGACGGTCTCCAAGACGGATTTCCTGGCTTGGGTTGTGCAAAAGCAACGCACCATGCTCGTCGCCGTTGAACTGATACTCGACTCCGGTGACACCCTTGATTTCCGGCCCGAACTTCCGATCCGTGGCGAACGCCTTGAATCCCGCATCCACCGTGGCGCGATCGGCGTGGTTCTTGCTGCTCACCGTCGCCAGAACGCTGAGCGCCGGCGCGAAATCCTCATAAACAGCGCCGCTCTGGCCGCCGACCCGACGATAGTCGACGTCCATAAAGACGTAGGAGCCGGTTTGCAGCTCGGTCATACCCTTCAGCGCGGTGTCGATATTATAGGTTCCCGTGCTGCCTCCGGACATGATTTCCACAGGCATGCCGGCTTTCTGCATGCGAAAGAAGCTTTCCAATGGCGCCTGCATAACTCGATGGGAATGTTCCTGACGTGCCTCGAAGCCGGTGACATGTGAAGACGCGCCTGAATAGGAGTGCACCCCTCGCAGCTTGAGCTGGGACAACCGCATGATCCTTTCGGCCAGCCCCACGGCGTCGTCTCCCGGCAGGATTCCCGTGCGGCGGCCAATGGGATCAATGTCGATGAGAACATTCAGAGTCAGTTTGGCCGCGGACGCCGCCTCATTAAGGTGTTCGGCCTGTTGAGCGTTGTCGACAACACTCATCGTCCCAGGCTGTTTTCGGGTCAGCCTGAGCAGACGCTCCACTTTGTTCTTGCCGACCAGCTCCGAAGTGATCAACAACTCTTTGATGCCCGCTGCCGCCATCACTTCCGCTTCGTGAATGGTTGATGTGCAAACTCCCAGGGCTCCGGCCTTAAGCTGAAGGCGGGCGATCTCCGGACACTTGTGAGTCTTGGCGTGCGGCCTCAGCTTAATCGAAGACGCTTTCGCATGCCCGCTCATCTTTGTGATGTTCGATTCAAGCAGGTCCAGATCGACCAGCAAGCTCGGCGTCGGCAGGTCGTTTTTAGTCATTCCTTCTATTCCTTTCCCTGAATGCAGTCGCTTCTCGACGTCGCTAATCGAGTATCCAGACCGCGGCTTGGCACCCAGCCAGGCGGAAGTGGTCGCCAGCGATAGCGTCGTTGCAATCCAAGACCTTCTTGTGACCATCATGGCAGGCTCCTCTCTAATTGCTTGAAACGTGGTTAAATACTATGCCTTCCAACCGTTCGAAAGCAACACTCGCCAGGGGAATAAGCAGCCTGATTTCCGAATGGAGACTCGACGATCGTCGTCGTAAAAGCGCAAAACAGCTCGCCTGGCGAGTGAGACACCGGTTTTCACGCGCTCCGGCCGACCGGCGAAACGCTGCCCGTCGTTTCGCTCTCCAGCCGGAGTTTCTCAGGGCCTTGCTGGTTTGCGCGCACGCACGAAGGCACTCATGAATCTCCCGTCAACCTGTCGAGCGACGGCTTCCCTATCAAGACCTGATCCAGCCAGCAGTGCGACGGCATCTTCTGCCCGATAGATGCGCGTCGGCTCAAGATCGATCTCCTCGAATCCTGCTCGGGCCAGCTTCTGGCGGTATTCTGACTCCTCCAGCGCACCGGCCACGCAGCCGACCCAAAGTTCCACGTCCCTCCTGAGATCCGCCGGGACCTCGCCCCGCACCACAATGTCAGAGACCGCGAACCGCCCCCCGGGTCGCAGTACGCGAAATGCTTCGGCCAACACCCGGTCTTTGTCAGCGGACAGATTGATGACACAGTTGGAAATGACCACATCCACTGAAGCATTCGGGAGCGGAATCTCTTCGATTTCCCCTTTGAGAAACTCGACATTCTGCAGGCCCGACTTGTGCTGGTTCTCGCGTGCCAGCGCTAGCATTTCATCGGTCATGTCCAATCCATAGGCCTTTCCTGCGGGTCCGACCCGCCGGGCCGACAGCAACACATCGATTCCCCCTCCAGAGCCCAGGTCCAGCACCACCTCACCCGAATGAAGCTGAGCCAAGGCAGTGGGATTACCGCAACCAAGTGATGCCAGCACCGCTTCGGCAGGTAACTCGGATTTCTGCGCTGGTTCGTAAAGATCGGAAGTCACTACATCCGTCGACGCCAGATTCGTATCGCCGCAACAGGCCGGTCCACAGCAAGGACTGGACCCGCCTGAGGCAACCTGCCGGGCCGCTTCTCCGTACTTTGTTTTGATCTCGTCTTTCAGATTCATCGTGTGCATCGCTTCTCCTTTATTTCTATATTTATCGAATTATACAACCAAAGAAAAACGACGCTTAAAGAGCTAGCGCCGTTCAACGACTCGGCTCGATGTTGACAAGCTGGGAACTGCGGCTGCAACAATCCTGCCACAGGAAGTTGAACAACTCGTTCAACACCTTAAAATTCACCGAGTAGAAGATCCATTGGGCCTCTTTGCGGGAGCCAATGAGGCCGAAACGCGACAGCGTCTCAAGATGATGCGACAAGGTTGAGGGAGCACAGCCAATCTCTTTCTGAATATCCGTCACGCAGCATCCAGGCTCGCCATGCTGAATCAGCAAGCGAATCACTTTCAGCCTGGGGTCGGATCCCAGGGCTTTCAGCATCCCGGCAAAATATTCGTTGCGTTTATCCGCTGACCGAGCCGTTTTCATATTTCTAATAATATCGAAATAACAAAAGCCGTCAAGCGAAATTTTTCGTCGCGATGATATACTGGCGCTCGGCTGCAGCTGACCCTCCCGCTTGCGGCAGCCTTCCGCCCAGGGATGCGGCACCCCCATTCATTCCCATGAGAACTCGGTGGCTCCTGATTCTGACGTTGGCGCTTTGCACATTTCTGCGTTTCTATGATCTGGACGGCTATGGTCTCTGGTCAGACGAGTTCGTCACCTTGCTGATTGTATCTTCACAGTCCTTCAAAGACGTGATCCAGACCTGCTTTGACGTCCCTCAACCCATGCCGCCTCTCTACTTCCTGGCCAACAAGTGGATTTATGATTTCTTTGGACCGGGTGAGGTTGGCCTAAGGGTCCTCTCTGCCACCGGGAGCGTGGCTGCCGGATACTTCTTGTTCGCTGTGGGCCGGACGCTTTTCAGTGCGGAGATCGGCTTATGGAGTTTGCTGCTCTTCGCCGTGAATTCCACTCAGATTGTGTATGCGCAAAACGCACGGCCTTACGCCATCGGGCTTCTGCTCAGCACGGTTTCAATGCTTTGCTACCTGAAGTGCAGGCGCCAGCCTTCCAGGGCCTGGGCCCTGGGTTACTTGGTTGCGACCGCGCTCCTGCTCCATACCCATTACATTTTCTTCCCTGTGCTACTGATCCAGAATATCCACATGGCCTTTTGGCGGGACGAGTCGGCACCGGCTTCCCAGAAAGCTTTGCAATGGAGGTCGTGGCTGGCACTGCAGGCCGGGGTAGCGGTTCTCTTGTTGCCGCTGTACCCACAACTGTGGAGGATCGTTCTTGCCAGGCAGAGCCTGAACTGGGAAAGCAAGTATCCCGGGGCGAGTGATTTTTTCATGTTTCTTCATCCGTTCCTGCTGCTTTGGGGTGTTTGTGCCTGGTGCGTGCTTTGGTTTGCCTGCGAATCGTTACGAAGTGGGCGTCTCCGGGCTCGGGAGGTGCATCCTAATCGCCTGTTGATGCAGCGAAGCAGTTTCGCCCTGGTGACTTTGTGGTATCTGCTCCCACTGGCCTTGTTCTTTGTGATGGCGCAAGGCAACGGATTGAACCTGTTTGTGGAGCGTTATCTGGTCCTGGCGTCGATGCCGGTGTTTCTGGCTCTGCCAGCGCTGGCGCTCGCCGTAGGACCAAGGTGGGCGGGACGCGGTGCGTTGCTCGTTTACCTGCTCGCATATGTCTACACCACTCCCGCAACTTACTTCGTGCAGAAGGGACACTTTTCTCAGGGAGTGCCGGGAGGAAATGAGTGGCGCGAGGCGCTGGGCCAGCTTGCCGAGCAGAAGTACAGGGCCTCCTTGTTTCTCTTTCAGTCTCCATTCATTGAATCCAATCAGCTGGATTTTGCGGACAACCCTCGCCTGGCAAGATACCTGTCTGCGCCTCTGCATAGCTTCTACGTCCGGGATACCGTCGGGCCGTTCGTGCTTCTGCCCGTGTATTGGTCGCTCACGAGCCAGGCACACGCGCAATTCAGGTCAGAAATCCGAAGCCGCTTGCTGGCCCATCAGGACTTCATGTTGGTTGCGACGAAAAAGTTCTGGGCTGACTTCGAGCCATGGCTGAAGAGTGAGGCCAGCAGGGGCGGTGAATGGCGGATATTGGAGAGTTTTCACTCAACGGGTGCGCTACGCTTGAAGCGTCTTGTCTGGACTTCGGAGCGCCAGCGCTCTTCCTAGAGCCGACTTAAGGGAGGCCCATGCCATATAGTGGAAAATAGTTTCCCGGGGAAAAAATCAGGATCAGTTCATACTGTTGATTCTAGAAAGGGATGCCGGCTTAATAGGGTGGAACAGAACATGCCAGTAAGGTTGCAGCAGGTTAAAGGCGTCTCGCAGCGCCTTCTCTCCTTCACGTTTGCGGGGCCAACCTTCCGGTGGGTGGCCCCGTAGATGTTTGGCCTCGTGGTTGACAATAAGAGTCTCAGAAATGAAGAAAACAATCTGACCGATTCGTGCCAAGATATCGAGGTCTTGTTGGTGATTTTTTGAGCTAGAATATTGGCGAATCCGCCGGAGGTAAGCTATGCCAAGCTATGGTAGTCAGCGCGCAGTTCGAGAGCAGGAAGCTTCCAAACTCACCATATCGGGCGTCGATATTAATGGGAAACCGTTCCAGGAAGAGTCGAACACCATCGACATCAGCGAAGACGGTATCTCGTTTTATCTCAAGACAACTGTCTGGATGGACGCGCATTTCACCATCGAAATTCGTTCCAGCAATCTGCTGGGTCCAAAGTCCGTATTGAAAGCCAAAGTAGTGCGTTTCGGGAAAGAAGTGGATGGCCGGCGCTTCATCGGCGCGCGCTTCGACTAGAACTTGAGTTCCCGCTTTCAGAGCATCGGCTCGCTTCAATCCTCTTGGTTTGGTGCTTGGTTCGATCCTTAAGTGTTCAGCGTCCTGCCGCTTCAACGACAACCCCGTCCACACACAGGTAACCACACGAGTGCATCACGTCGGCACTGCACACCACTCGGATGTTTTTGGTGTCGCCGCGTAAACTTGGGACTTGGGTCCCGAAGTCAGGATCATCCGGATTCACGGCCCACACGATCTTTCCGGAAAAGTTGACGACCACTTCGAGGGCCGCTCCGCAGGATTTGCACACAACCCTGCCCCTGCGGTTCGGGTCGTCTTCGAGTAAGGCTTCTTGAGCGTCGTGAGTCATTGCATGAGTTTATGTTACGAAGCTAAGTGCTGGCAATTTCCCGGCCCGAAAACATGAATGGCCACTAGTCTGGCGCTTTCGGAGTCCAGGCCCGCCGTTGACGCTCTGAAGGTGCACCGCTACAACGATTGACCTTGGATCCAGGAGTTATGTTACAGTGTCGTATCGCTTTTCGGCATCGCAGATGCGCCGGGGTATTCGGAACTGATGAGCCGTAAAGCAGACGACGCTGCCTAAGGAGGATGGATGCTCCCACTGGACACCATCGCGACACTTGAGAAACTTGAACCCAAGTCCGAAGGGATTGACACCCCTCGAAAGAAGAAACCGAAGGAAATAGCTGTCATCACGGAGTGTTGCACCGGATGCGCCGGCTCTCCGGCCTGCGTCCCCTATTGTCCCGTGCTCGATTGCATGTTTTGGGTTCCCGACGAAGAGCATCCCCCGTTTGGCCACATAGAGGTCGACCCGTTTCTCTGCATTGGTTGCAAGAAGTGCACTAGCAAAGGACCTGATGGAGCATTTCTTGACGGCTGCCCTTGGGATGCCATTGAAATGGTTCCTACCGAAGAGATTGAAGCAGTCGTCGGAAAAATGACAATCTAACGTCGTCTGAGCAAAGCAGTTTGGCCGGTTTAGCCTTTCACGCCCGTTATACCCTGAATCGAAAAGCCAAGTCACTCGTGTTCTGTCTTGGTATTCCAAGGCACAATGCCCAACCCTTCGCTTGTGTGCGCCGAGGAGAAAGGCTCATGAAAGATCGCACGATCTCCAAAGTCAGCCTGTCTGTTCTGATGGTGTTGCTTTTCGCCAGCCAGAGTTTCCCCCAGGGACTGGAGTACATCAAAGCACACTACACTAAGCATGAGTACGCCATTCCAATGAGGGACGGCGTTCAACTGTTCACGGCAGTCTACATTCCGAAAGACCGTTCTGCGACGTACCCCATTCTCCTCAAACGGACGCCTTACAGCGTCGGGCCTTATGGGTCGGACCGCTATGCTGAAAACCTAGGACCCTCGCCGTTGATCGCGAAAGAGGGCTACATTTTTTCATACCAGGATGTACGGGGCCGATGGATGTCGGGCGGAGAGTTCGAGCATGTTCGGCCGCACCGTTCCGTGAGAACAGCCAAAGAGATCGACGAAAGCACCGACACCTACGACACGATCGAGTGGCTGCTCAACAACATTCCGCAACACAATGGACGGGCCGGCATTTGGGGAATTTCCTACCCTGGCTTTTATGCGGCGGCGGGATCGATCGATGCACATCCCTCGCTGAAGGCCGTTTCGCCTCAGGCACCCGTAGCAGACTGGTTTGCCTCGGACGACTGGCACCATAACGGCGCATTTCTCCTGGCCCACGCTTTTGGCTGGTTTTCAGGCGCCGGATGGCCCTTCTCCAAACCATCGACGGTAGCCCCTGGAAAGCCGGTCGTGCGCGACCTTGAAGATGGCTACGAATTCTTCCTTCGACTCGGACCGGTGCGGAACGCCAACGAAAGGTACTTGAAAAACGAGATTCCTTTCTGGAATGAAATGATGAAGCGCGAAGCGCGAGACGATTGGTGGAAGGCTCGAAATATCCGTGCTCACCTGAAAAAGATCAAACCAGCCATGATGACTGTGGGCGGCTGGTTCGACGCCGAGAATCTGTTTGGCGCACTGGAGGTTTATCGCGCCATCGAAACACAGAACCCCGGCATTTTCAACATCTTGGTCATGGGCCCGTGGGTGCATGGGGGATGGGAAGGAGAGAAGAAAGGCGACTCGCTGGGAGATGTCCGCTTCGATGCGGAGACCGGAAGTTTCTATCGGGAACGGATCGAACTGCCATTCTTCAACTACTTCTTGAAGGACAAGGGCAAGCAGGATCTCCCGGAGGCCTATGTGTTCGAAACAGGGACCAACCAGTGGCGTACATTTGAAACTTGGCCTCCAAAGAACACCGTCAGCAGGTCGCTTTACTTGCATGCAGGAGGCACTCTTACCTTCGATCAACCGCCGGCTAGCCCTGGCGGATTTGACGAATATACCAGCGACCCCGCCAAACCCGTCCCTTCGACACCAGGTCTTGCTCCCGGCATGGCTCAGCGCTATATGGTTGACGACCAACGCTTCGCAGCCCGTCGCCCGGATGTTTTAGTCTACCAGACGGCCGTGCTTGAAGAGGACGTCACAGTGGCCGGGCCGATTGTCCCCAGCCTGCATGTTTCCACCAGCGCCACGGATTCGGATTGGATTGTGAAGCTGATCGACGTTTATCCGGATCTGTTCCCCGACAGCAAGGGCGACGTAAAGAACAGCCTCGGCGCCTATCAGCAACTGGTACGCGGGGAGGTCTTGCGCGGCAAGTTTCGCAACAGCCTCGACCGGCCTGAACCGTTCGTTCCCGGGCAACCGACGCGCTTGCAGTTTACGGTCCCAGACACGTTTCACACCTTTCGTCGAGGCCACCGGATCATGGTGCAAATCCAAAGCAGTTGGTTCCCCCTGATCAACGTCAATCCCCAGAAGTTTCTTAATATCAACGAAGCAACCGAAGTCGATTTCCAGAAAGCCCAGCAGCGGGTCCATCGGTCGCCGTCTCTGCCGTCGGCAATCAAAGTAGGTGTTCTGCCAGTCTCACGGATGAAATAGTGGCCCGTCAAACTCTGTTGCCTGAAAAGCGCATTTCTCAGTCTCGAATGTTGCCGTTTGAGAAATCGCTCCATCGCCTGAGCGGCAAAGCAGCCTCCCTTGCCGCGATCTCGTCGTCGGCTGAAAGCCGCCAAAAACCACGAATGACGCTTCCTGTCTGGCATCGCGGCTGTTTTTTCGTCTTGACATTTTTCTCGGTTGGACTTTAGATAGCGGCATCTTTTTAAAGATCCACCAGGTTGCTGGAGCCTATCTGGCTAGAGCAGCGCCGCCGTTCAGACACTACGTTCAGACCAAAAGGAGGATTGAGTGTGAATAGTGACGATCCCGACTTCCCAGTTGACCCCGAGGAAACAGACAGCGACATTCATCAGGACGACGAGGACGAGGCCCTGATGGATGAACTGCCGCTTCCAGAACCCGTCGCCGCTCCGCAGGAGCCCGTGGTTGTTTCCGATGTCGCACCTGTCCCCGTGACCGTTCCGTCGCCTGCTCCGGCCAGGAAAGCCAAACCGAAGCCCAAAGCCAAATCAAAACCCAAGGCCAAATCAAAACCCAAGGCGGCAAAGGTCAGCGCTGCCAAGCGCGTGGCTAAAAAGACCAAAAAAGCGAAACCCGCAAAGAAGGTCAAAACTGCTAAGAAAGCCAAGCCGGCTCGCAAGAAGGCGAAGGTAGCGTCAAAGGCCAAGACAGCAAAGAAGACCGCCGTCAAGAAAGCTTCCAAAAAGAAACCTGCCAAGGGAAAGGCAAAGCCGGTAAAAAAGCCGGCAAAAAAGAAAGCAAAGAAGAAATAGTCGCATTCAAGACAAACAGACGGAAAAAGCCTGCCTGGCCAGACACCAGGGAGGCTTTTTTGTTAAAGGAAGTGCAAAACCGACGCTCTTCCCCGCCTGGCTGGACCTGGCAAACCCTCGCCATACCCTGCCCCTTGACTGAATTGTCGTCTCGCACCCTATACGGCGGTTACATTGCTTTCTGAACTGGCCCATGGTAGGTTGCCCGTCTTTGTCATCTCGACGAGGAGAATTGTCATGAAGAAAATCGTGAAGACCGCCCAGGGTCCTGCTCCGCAGGCGCCTTATTCGCAAGCCATCATTGCCAACGGCTTTGTGTTTGTTTCCGGTCAGGGACCTGTCGACCCGCAGTCTGGCAAGATCATTCTGGGCGACATCAAAAACCAGACTCGCTTGGTGCTCGACAATATCAAGGCGATTCTGGAAGCCGCTGGCTCATCGCTCGATAAAGCGGTGAAGTGCAGTGTGTTTCTGCGCGACATCAACGATTTTCCCGCCATGAACGAAGTGTATAAAACTTATTTCAGAGACAACCCGCCCGCTCGGACAACGGTTCAAGCCGGCGACATCTTTGGCGGTATTGGTGTCGAAATAGATTGCATTGCAACGCTCGACTAAGCCGACTGCGGAGCCAAAGGATGGAAAAACCCATTCGTTGGGGATTGGTGGGATGCGGCGATATCGCTGAGAAGCGGGTGGCTCCGGCTCTTCAAGCGGCACCCGGTTCCAAGCTGCTGGCGTGCTCCCGAAAGCAACCCGAGCGGCTGCGGGAATTTCAACAGCGGCATGGCATTCCGAAAGGGTGTCAGGATCCGGCCGAGATTTTCGCCGATCCGAATATCGACGCCGTGTATCTCGCCACCCCGGTCTTCCTGCACTGTCTCCATACCATTGAGGCAGCTGAAAGAGGCAAACACGTACTCTGCGAAAAACCGATGGCCATGGATGTTTCCGAGTGCCAACGCATGGTGGATGTGTGCCGCAGCCACGGTGTAAAACTCGGAGTCGCGTACTACCGCCGATTTTATCCGGTAGTTCACAAGATCCAGGACCTGCTGAAGACAGACGTATTGGGCAAGGTGATCCTGGTTCGGGCCACGCTGGTTGAACACACCCGGCTCGAGCCGGCGGCGTGGAGGTTCTTGCCCGACCAGGGAGGTGGGGGACTGCTGATGGACATGGTCAGCCACCGGGCTCGACCTCCTGTGCATGCTCTTTGGTCCACCCCGGTCCGTGGCAGCGCTGACGACAACCCGGGAACTGGACATCCCTGTCGAAGACACCGCGAGTCTGCTGATTCAGTTTGCGGGTGACATCCAAGCCGCAGTTTTCGCCAGCCACTGCGTTCACGCCGCGATGGACGAATTCGAGGTCTACGGGACGCGGGGAAGCTTGAGGATAAACCCGCTCAACGGAAGCGAACTGCGTTTGTCGGGCGATCGCAGCAAAGCCTTTCATCTGCCCAAAGCGGAGAATGTCCACCTGCCTCTGATCGAAGACTTCAATCAGGCCGTTCGAGAGAATCGAGAGCCACGCATCTCAGGCGAAGAGGGAATGAAAGCCTCTGTCATTCTCGAAGCCGCCTACCGCGCGGCCCGCGAAAGTAAAGTCGTGAGGTTTGTGGATTGAGGGAAACTTAAGGACAAGAGGATTGCAAATAAAGGATCGCACCAGGACTTGCAATACCCCATCTTCAATCTGCGAAGCGGAGTGAATTCATGTCCGAAATCGGCTTTGGCATCATTGGCTGCGGTAACATTTCGACCATTCATGCAAAAGCTATCCAGGCCATTCCAGAGGCCAGGCTGCGGGCGTTTTACAGCCATGGCCGGGCGAAAGCTGAAAAGATGGCAGCGCAATTTGGAGTCGAGTATGAAACCGATCTGGATCGCTTCCTCAATCGTCCGGACATTCAGGTTGTCAGCATTTGCACACCCAGTGGAACTCATGCGGAGTTGGGAATCAAGGCAGCGGCCGCCGGAAAACATGTGGTGGTGGAAAAACCCATCGATGTCACGCTGGAGAAAGCCCGCACGCTGATTGATGCCTGCCAACGGGCTCGCGTCAAGCTGGCCGTGATCTTTCAGTCTCGTTTTCTCCCAGCTGTCCAGATACTTAAGTCCGCTATCGACCGAAACCGCCTGGGGCGGATCATTATGGGCGATGCCTATGTGAAATGGTACCGCACCCGCGAATACTACGAAGCAGCCCGGTGGCGCGGCACGTGGACTCTGGATGGCGGTGGCGCGTTGATCAACCAGTCGATCCACACGATCGACCTCCTTCAACACCTCGTGGGCCCGGTGGCTTCCGTGTTCGGCTTCGCTGAAAAGAAGCTGCACCCCTACATCGAGGCTGAAGATACAGCGGTGGCTGTACTGAAATTCAAGGACGGAGCGCTTGGAGTCATCCAAGGCGCAACGTCAGTCGCTCCTGGATTCTCACGCCGGGTTGAAATTCATGGGGAGAAAGGTAGTGTCATTCTTGACGGAAACGAGGTTACCGCCTGGAATCTTTCCGGCACGGGAGAGGAGGAAGAAGCCCTCGCCAACCTTAAAGACCGAGATCTCTCCGATGGAGCATCCGATCCTATGGCGCTCGACATCAGTGGGCATCAGCGCCAATTGGAAGATCTCATCGCAGCCATTCACCAGGACCGCCCACCTATGATCGACGGGTCCGAAGGTTTGAAAGCTCTGGAACTCGTGCTGGCTGTCTACCGCTCTGCACGTGAGAAAAAGCTCGTTGAGCTTTAGGATGTGCCGCATCTTCTCTGTGAAGAAACTGCAACCACCGCTGAGTTCATTTTCGTCCCCCGTTTTCCAGGGGGGCGCGAGGAGGGCAAGGGTTGCTGAATCAGCTATTAGAGACATCGGATTCAAGAACCCGGTGGTCCCACTTGGGTACGGCGACCATTTTCCGGACAGCGGATCGATTGATTCACAATTTCAAACGCACAATCAGAGATCAAAAGAGGGCTTGCCCGCGGCGAAGCTTGTGAGCTTCGATTCGACGACGCAGACGATCTTCAACAAGGTTGACCAGCAGGAGTAATCACATGCCGAAAACAATCGGATTCATCGGACTGGGCATCATGGGAAAACCCATGGCCAAGAATCTCATCAATGCGGGCTATCCTCTGGTGGTCTACAACCGCACCTCCAGCAAGGCCCAGGAATTAGTGGCGTTAGGGGCGCACCAGGTCCACTCACCAAAAGAGGTCGCAACGAGATCTGAAATCATCATTACGATGGTGGCTGACTCGCCTGAAGTGGAACAGGTGATTCTAGGCCCGGAGGGTGTCAGCGAAGGAGCCCGACCAGGCAGCGTTGTCATCGATATGACTTCCATTTCGCCCATCGTCACGCAGACAATTGCTGCTGAGCTGGCTAAAAAGAACGTAGCCATGCTGGATGCACCGGTGAGCGGCGGCGAGGTGGGCGCAATTCAGGCCACGCTTTCGATCATGGTGGGTGGCGACGAAACAGTCTTCAACGAGGCGAAACCGATGCTGGAAAAGATGGGCAAAAGTGTGGTGCGCGTCGGAGCAGTGGGGGCGGGCGGCTTCACCAAGCTCTCCAACCAGATCATTGTGGCCGCCGCGCTGCAAGCCATTTCGGAGGCCTTCGTTCTGGCCCAAAAGGCGGGCGTTGATCTGCTGCTTGTTTACGAGGCGATCAAGGGCGGGATGGCAGGTGGGCGCACTCTGGATATGAAGGCCCCTAAAATAGCAGAACGCAATTTCGATCCTGGCTTCAAAATGGATCTCCATATCAAAGATCTGAAGAATGCCTTGCAAGCGGGCAAAGCCTTAGGCGCGCCACTGCCCTCCACCGGGCTCATTCACGAGCTCTTCAGTGCGTGCAGCGCCCAGGGCAAGGGGCAGAAAGATCACTCTGTCATCTTCACGCTCATCGAACAGATGGCCGGAATGATCCGATAAACCGATTTCCAGAGATTGAGGGCTGCAAGCGGCTGCACGCCATCGGCAAAGGTACCCACGATGGGATCGCAGCTCCGGTCCGCGGCTCACGGATCGACTTTGTCCTGAACGGGAGGACTCCAAGCGAGTCCGCGGCGTCAATCCGGCAGCCGCTTCACCTTGACGTTCTTATAGAACACCTTGCTCTTGGGATCGTGGCCCTGGA
>Ga0187893_10003542_pt1 | contig 31448 bp, 30 predicted proteins | sample MA1701074metaG_FD_139574 | JGI IMG/M metagenome (GOLD analysis project Ga0187893, IMG submission 139574) | White microbial mat communities from a basaltic lava cave in the Kipuka Kanohina Cave System on the Island of Hawaii, USA - MA170107-4 metaG ...
CCCCGGAATGCCAATCCTCCTCAAGTCGGCTCGGATCCCGGACGACGCGATCCGATGGGCGCAGGGACAGTGCGAGGCGCAGTGGAGAACTACCGGAAAGCGCGGCTCGGGGCGGTTTCACCGCGGCTCAGGGAGCGGCGCGCCGCGGCGCGGCGCGCGCGCGCGGTCGGTCCCCACCTCGCGCTGCTGCGCGTTCCGAAGGGCGGTCGGCCGCACGCGCCGGCGGGCGACTGCCTCTCGGTCGCGACCTACAACGTCCACCGCTGGACCGGCCTGAACGGCAGCGTGCGGCCCGATCCGGCCCGCGCCGGCTTCGTGATCTCCGAGCTCGGCGCCGACGTGCTCGCGCTCCAGGAGGTGCTGCGGCCGCGCGAGGGCGAGGACCCGCTCGAGGTGCTCGCCGATGCGCTCGGCCTGCACGTGGTCTTCGCCTGCACCCGCGCGCACCGCCTCGGCCTGATCGGCAACGCGATCCTCTCGCGCTGGCCGATCGCGGCCGTCTCGATGATCGAGCTGACCTGCACGCGGATGGAGAAGCGGGTCGCGATCTGCGCGCAGATCGAGCTCGCGGAGACCGCCCTCTCGGTCGTCGCGACCCACCTCGCGCTCTCGGACCGCACGCGCCACCTGCAGGTGCAGGAGCTGCTCGGGCACCCGAAGCTGAACACCGGGGCGACGATCCTGCTCGGCGACATGAACGCCTGGCGCCAGTGCCGCGCCACGCGCGCGCTCGACCGCGCGCTGCGCTCGCACCACAACCAGGACTGGCCCGCATCCTTCCCCTCCGCGCGGCCCGTGCTGGCACTCGACCGCGTCTACGCGCAGGGCGCGCGCGTCGTGTCGGTGGAGGCGTTCACGAGCCCGGCGGCGCGCCGCGCCTCGGACCACCTGCCGGTCGTCGCGACGATCGAGCTCCGCTCGGCGGCGGTCGGAGCGCAGCCCGAGGTGCCCGCAGCGGCGGAGCGCTGAGCGCGCGCGGCCGCTGCGACGCCCGTCTCCGCTTCATGCGCGGGCGCCCCGGCCGCGGCAAGCTCTCCCGCGTGGGAAGGCTCCCGGCCCTCTGCGCTGCCCTCGCTCTCGCGCTGCTCGGCTGCGCGACCCTCGACGCCGCGCGCGCGTACCGCGACGGCACGGCCGCGCTCGACCGCGGGGAGCCCGAGCGCGCGATCGCGCTGCTCGAGCGGGCTGCCCGGCAGGTCCCCGAGGCCTCCGAGATCCGCAACCATCTCGGTCTCGCCTACGCGGCCGCGGGCCGTCACGGCGCCGCGCTCGCGGCCTGGCGCGAAGCGGTCGCGCTCGACTGCGACAACGCCGCGGCCGCCCACAACCTGCGCGCTGCCGAGCGGCGTATGCTGGAGCTCGGGGACGAGGGGTCGAGGCAGCGAGAGTGAGTCACGACGACGACCGGCGCGATCGCCCGAAGCTCAGCTACAGCGAGCGCGATCGCCGCCTGCGCGACAAGCAGAAGGGCTACAGCGAGCGCCCGCAGAGCCCGGCCGAGCGCGAGCGCAGCGAGGCCGCGACCCGGAAGTACCTGAAGGAGCTCGACGGGATCTTCGCCAAGGGCAAGGGCGGCGCGCGGGGCGAGGAGCTCGCCCGGGCGCTCCGCGCGGCGCACGGCACGCCGGCGCTCGCGCAGGCGTGCGCGGCCTACCGCGATGCGGTCGGGATGCCGGTCGACCCCGCGCTGCTCGGGCTCTTCCTCGACAGCGGCGATCCCGAGATCGTGGTCGCCGCGCTCGCGGAGCTGGACAGGCTGCGGCAGTCCGGGACGCTCAGCCTGAGCGCGGGCCAGCGCAGCCAGGTGCGCACGCTCGCGCTCTCCTCCGACGATCGGATTGCGGAGGCTGCCGAGGCGCTCCTCGGCTGATCGGGTCGATGGCGCACGAAGCCGAGCACCGGGCCCTCTCGCGCTATCTGGAGGACCACAATCTCCGGAGCACCAAGCAGCGCGAGGAGATCCTCGACTGCTTCCTGCAGGTGCGCGGGCACATCACGAGCGAGGAGCTCTACCAGCGGGTGCGCGAGCGCGCTCCGCACATCGGCCACACGACGGTCTACCGCACGATGAAGCTGCTCTGCGATGCGGGCCTCGTGAGCGAGCGCCAGTTCGGCGACGGCGCGACGCGCTACGAGATCGCGCACGAGCATCACGACCACCTGGTCTGCCTGCGCTGCGGCGCGATCGTCGAGTTCGAGTGCAGCATGATCGAGTCGGCCCAGGTCGAGATCGCCGAGCGCTACGGCTTCCGCGTGCTGCGCCATCGCCACGAGCTCTACGGGCACTGCAGAGCCTGCCGGGACGAGGCCCCCCCTGGGGGCTGAGACTGCCTCCCGCGCGTTTTTCTGTATTGACATTCCGTCAGATCGCCCCTTACTCTCGCGCCGCTCTCGGTATTGAAAATCATTTTCATTTCTCGAAGAGCGATCGGGAGGAGGAATCGAATGCTGTGCACCCCCGGGTGCCGGGTCCCGCTGCTGCTCGCGGCGGCGCTCGCACTCGCTGCGGCCGCGGCCGGCGCCGAGGAGCCGCGCAGCGACGCCGAGATCGCGCGCGACGACCGCATCAGCGAGCTCGAGGAGAAGGTCGAGGTGCTCGCGGCCGAGCTCGAGAAGAGCCGCAGCGACGCGGCGATGCCCGAGAGCGGGACGCTCGCGAGCGCCTTCGGTCTCGGGCCGGCGGCGTCGAAGGTCTACCAGGTCACCCGCGGTCTCTCGCTCGGCGCCTACGCCGAGGCGAGCTATCGCAAGCTCGTGGGCGACGCGCAGGGCGCGAGCGACAGCACCGACTTCGAGCGCCTCGTGCTCTACACCGGCTACAAGTTCAGCGATCGGATCCTGTTCAACTCCGAAGTCGAGTTCGAGCACGGCACGACGAGCACCACGCTGAGCTCGGGCGGCGGCAGCGTCTCGGTCGAGTTCGCGAACCTCGACTTCATGCTGCGCGACGAGATCAACGCCCGCATCGGCCTGCTGCTGCTGCCGATGGGCTTCATCAACGAGATCCACGAGCCTCCCTACTTCCACGGGGTCGCGCGCCCCGAGGTCGAGCGCCAGATCATCCCCTCGACCTGGCGCGAGAACGGCGCCGGGATCTTCGGCAACCTCTTCGGCGATCTCGTCGAGTACCGGGTCTACGCGGTCAACGGACTCAGCGCCGAGGGCTACGACTCGACCGGGCTGCGCGCCGGGCGCCAGTCGGGAAACCGCGCGATCGCCGAGCACGGCGCCGTCACCGCGCGCGTCGACTGGCTCCCGCTCGAGGGCCTGCTCGTGGGCGGCTCGGTCTTCCACGGCAACGCGGGCCAGAACCAGACCATCGCTGCGACGCCGCTGCCCGACACCCCGACCACGATCTGGGACGCGCACGCGGAGTTCGAGCGCTTTGGGCTGCACCTGCGCGGGCTCGTGACGATGGCGCACCTGCGCGACGCGGGCCGCCTGACGACCGCGCTGCGCGCGATCGGCGAGATCGGCGCGACCGAGACGGTCGCGAGCGAGCTGCTCGGCGTCTACGGCGAGGCCGCCTACGACGTGCTGCCGCTCCTGTTCCGGGACACCGAGATGTCGCTCGAGCCCTTCTTCCGCTACGAGTACCTCGACACGCAGCACGGCGTGCCGAGCGGCTTCGCGGCGAACCCGAATCGCGAGATCGAGATCCACACCGTCGGCGTCTCGTTCAAGCCGATTCCGCAGGTGGTGCTCAAGGCCGACTACCGGAGTCGGGATGCGAAGGGCGGCGCGCGGCTCTCGGACGAGTTCAACCTGGGTATGGGGCTTGCGTTCTAGCGGCGCCAGGCGCCGGATCTGCGGGGTCCTCGCGGCGGCTCTCGCCGCGGGGACTCCGGCCTCGGCCGGCGTCTTCCACAGCCGGAGCGAGGCGCTGGCACTCGCCTTCCCGGACGCCGAGCGCATCGAGGACAAGACCTGGGTCCTGAGCGAGGCGCAGGCCGCGCGGATCCAGGCGCTCTCGCGCAGCCCCCTCGAGTCGCGGCTCGTGACGATCCACACCGCGATCCGCGCGGGCGCGCCCGAGGGCTACGCCCTGATCGACGTCCACACCGTGCGCACGCTGCCCGAGGCCTTCATGGTCGTACTCACGCCCGAGGGCGCGGTGCGCTCGGTGCGGATGCTGGCCTTCCACGAGCCGCTGGACTATCTCCCACCCGAACGCTGGTACGGCCAGTTCGAGCGCAAGACGCTCGCGGAAGCGCTGCGGCTCGGCGGGGACATCCACGGCGTCGTGGGCGCGACGCTCTCGACCCAGGCAGCCACGCGCGGCGTGCGCCGCGCGCTGGCGTTCTACGAGGTGCTGCTGCGGCCGCCTGCGCCGCAGTAGCGGCGAGCGCGGGACGCGCGGGCGGGCAGGGGAGGAGCGTGCGCTTCGTCATCACCGGGGAGTGGAGCCGGAACCGCCTGCTCCAGACCATCGTCGCGCTCTACTGCCTCTACGTCGCGGGTCTCTGGCTCACCAACGCGCTGCTCTACTTCAACAAGATGGGGCTCACGCCCGCTTCCGTGGTCGAGTACTACCTCGGCTCCGAGGAGAAGTTCCTGCCCGCGCGCAGCTACCAGGGGCTGCTCGAGGTCTCGCACTTCCACCTGTTCGCGATGGGCATGCTGCTGCTCGTGTTGACCCACCTCGTGCTCTTCGTGCCGCTCTCGGGCCGCGTCAAGGCGTGGCTGGTCGCGCTCCCTTTTCTCTCGGCGCTGCTCGAGGAGGGCGCGGGCTGGCTCGTGCGCTTCGTGTCTCCGGGTTTCGCGCTGTTCAAGATCGCGGGCTTCCTGCTGCTGCAGGGGAGCCTCGCGGCGCTGGTCGGCATCTCGCTCTGGGCGGTCTTCTCCGGCTCCCAGCGCCACTACGGCACGCGGCCGCCGGGCGGCACTCCCGTCGGATGACTCCGCCGCGCGGCACTCCGGTCGGATGACGCCGCCGCGCGCGCGCGGCGCCGCGCTCGCGGCGCTCGCGCTCGCGCTCGCCTGCGCCTGCGCGCCTGCGCGCGTCCCCGGGCCGGAGCCCGACGCGCGCGTGGGCGACGGGCGCTATGCGATGGGCACCGTGCTCGAGATCGAGCTCGTGGGGCCCGACCGCGGACTGCTCGAGCGCGAGCTCGACGCGCTCTACGCCGAGGTCGAGGCGCTCGAGGGCGCGCTCAGCACCTGGCGGCCGGAGAGCGAGCTCTCGCGCCTGAACCGCGCGGCCGGCGGCGCCGCGCTCGCGCTCTCGGAGCCCGCGCGGGATCTGCTCCTGCGCTCGGTCGCGCTCTCGCGCGAGACGGGCGGGCGCTTCGACGTGACCCTGGGTCCGCTGGTCGCGCTCTGGCGGGAGGCCGCGCGGCGCGGGCGCCTGCCGAGCGCGGCGGAGCTCTCCGCTGCGCGCGCGCGCGTGGGTCCCGACCAGCTCGAGTTCGGCGCCGGGGGCCGCGTCGCGCTGCGCAGCGCGGGCGCCGCGGTCGAGGTCGGCGGGATCGCGAAGGGCTATGCGCTCGATCGGCTCGCGGAGCGGCTGCGCGCGCGCGGGATCACCCGCGCGCTGCTCGATTTCGGCGGCAGCAGCGTCTGGGCGCTCGGCGCTCCCCCGGGAGCCGCGGGCTGGCGCCTCTTCGCGCGCGACGCCGGAGGCGCGCCCCTCGGCGTCCTCACGCTGCGCGACCAGGCCCTCTCGGTCTCCGCGAGCCTCGGCCAGAGCAGCGAGATCGAGGGCCGGAGCCGGGGCCACGTGATCGACCCGCGCAGCGGCGAGGCGCTCGGCCGCGCGCTGCAGGCGATCGCGATTGCGGACGAGGCCGCGCGCGCGGAGGCCTTTTCGAAGGCCTTCCTGATCGCGGGAGCGGAGCAGGCGCCCGAGCTCGCGCGCCGGGCCGGCAGCTGCGAGGCGCTGCTCGCGGGCGCGGGCGAGATCCTGTTCGAGACCGCGGGCTTCGCGGCGGCCGCGCGCCTCGAGCGGCTCAAGCCGGGCGCTTCGGGCGCCGATCCCGCTCGGGTGCCCGACCTCCCCTGCCCGGTCTGCTCCGCCGACATCGACACCACCGGTGCGCGCATCGGCGAGGAGGTCTTCTGCTCGTACTGCGGCGCGCCCGCGCGCGTCGTGCGCCGCGCGAGCAGCGAGGACGAGTCCGAGTTCGACCTCGAAGAGGAGTACTGAGCCGCGGCTAGGACCCGAGCTTCCGGAACGCCTTCCACGCGGGCTTGGGGCGCCCGCGGCCATCCACGAGACCGAAGTGGCGCTCGGCGCTTCCGAAATAGCCGCGGTGGCGCGGGTCGTCGACGAGCTGGAAGTAGATCGCGCCGAAGACCCCCGCGTCGAGCAGCTGGCGGCGCCTCGCCGCGAGCGACTCGAGCGCCCGGGCCTGCTCGTCCTCCCAACCCCCGCCCGACGAGACCGCGACGTAGCCGATCAGGACCGGCTTGCGAAACGCGCGCGAGAGGTAGCCCGCGTACTCGAGCGAGGCCCGCCCGACGTCCAGGTAGCCCGGCTTCTCGTGCGCGGGCTCCGTGACCGCGCGCATCTCCTGGAAGGCGAGGAAATCGAGGTGGCGCGACGCGGGCCCGAGCACCCGCTCGAGGTCCGGAGGGCCCGGGAAGTCGCCGGGACAGGTCCCGACCAGCGCGTTCGGCGCGTCGCGCCGGATCAGCTCGGCCGCGGCGCGCAGGTCGTCTGCGAACTCGGCCCAGTCCGGCAGCGCGGTCTCGCCCGCCGGGGCGGGCTGGTTCCACTCGGGCTCGAGGATCACGAGCACCGGGGCGTCCATCCGGATCAGGCGCGCGAGCCGCCACAGGCTCGTGTACCAGGCGTCGCGCGCGCGCTCGAAGCGCTCGCGCGAGAGGTCGTCTCCGAAGAAGTAGTGGACGAGCACCGGTGTGACTCCGCGCCCGGCGAGCTCGAGCAGCTGCGCGCGGGGAACCCACTCCTCCTTCCAGTCGCGCGTCAGCCAGATCTGGACGAAGTCGAGGCGCAGGCCGAGGTCGCGCGCGACGACGTCCGTGGGGGTCTTCGAGCCGTTTCGCGCGAGGGCCAGCCGGTCGCCGATGCCGAGGCGGATGCGCTCCCCGACCTCGAGCACGCTCGCGCGCGTGGGCCGGCGCTCGGCCCGCACCTCGCGCGCGGCCGCGAGCGCGAGAGCGACCTGCGCCGCGCAGAGAGCGCGCGCGAGGGCGCCGGGCGCTCTCATCGCGCAGGCAGCGCCGGCCAGCGCCGCAGCGCTTCGAAGCCGGACTCGAAGCGCTGCTCCTGCGACCACTCCGAGACGGTCAGCGCGCGGTACTGGAGATCGCGGGCCTCGGCGCCGCGCTCCGCGACGCCGGCGGCGAAGCGGCGCAGGATCGGGTCGAGGTTCGCGGGCTCGCAGCAGACGAGCAGCGCGGCGAGTCGCAGCTTGTCGACGGCGAAGAGCGCGTCCTCCGCGCGCAGCGCGGCCTCGGCCGCGCCGAGCAGAGCGTCGCGCGCCTCGACGGTGCGCGACTCCATGAACACCAGCAGCGACTCCATCCCGAACTCGCGGCCGAAGCGCTGGGCGCGGCCGACGCGCTCGCCGAAGTCGCTCTCGCAGAGGAGACGCGTGCGGCCGTCGACGTCGAGCAGCGCCTCGGCGTCCTCGGTCTGGTAGTCGAAGGCCGCGGGCTCGGCGTGCTGCAGCAGGCTCTCGATCTTGTGCTGCAGCTGGAAGCGGGGCAGGGGCTTGCCGATCACGTCGGCGGCGCCGAGCACGAGCGCGCGCAGCCGGTCGCTGGTGCGCAGGATCCCCGACACCACGAGCACGGGGATGCGCGAGCCGGAGCCGCGCAGCGCGCGCAGCACCTCGAAGCCCGAGACGCGCGGCAGGTTCAGATCGAGCACGAGCAGATCCGGGTGCTCGCGCAGCACGGCGCTCAGGCCCGCGAAGCCGTCCTCGGCGGTCACGACGTCGTAGCGCTCGCGCAGCCAGTCCTCGTACATCTCGCGCAGCAGGCCGTCGTCCTCGACCACGAGCAGCTTGCGGCGCGCGCGCGGCGGGCGGGCCGCGGATCCGCCGGCCGCCGGCGGCGGGCCGACGAGCGGCGGGAGCGGCGCGTCGGGCGCTGCGAGGATCCGGCAGCCGCCCACGGCGATCTCGAAGGGAACCGGCTCGCCGCGCGCGCCAGCGAGCCGCGCCTTCTCGACGTGCAGGGTGCGCCGGCCCGCCTCGGCGGAGAGCGATACCCAGGCCCCGCTGCTCTCCTTGAGCACGCGCTCGAAGAGCGGCGTCGCGTCGAGGGCCTCGCGCGCGCAGGTCAGGAGCGTGACCTGACCCGCCTCCGCGCTCCCCGCGAAGAGCTCGCGCACGAGCGAGCGGAGCTCGCGCTCCTCGAGGAACTCCGAGATCAGCGCGGTGAGCGGATCGATCACGACGAGGCTCGCGCCCGCGGCCGCTTCGGCGAGTGCGCCGCGCAGGGCCGCCGCGCCGGTCGAGAAGAGCAGCTGCGCGGCCTCTGCCGCGAGCTCGAGCAGCACGAGGCGCTCCTCGCGCAGCGGGGATTCGAGGTCGAGGCCGAGGCTCCGCGCCTGGTCGAGCACGAGGCGCGGCGGCTCGGCGGTCAGGAACAGCGCGCGTTCGCCCCGGGCGAGCTGCTCGGCGAGACACTCGAGCGCGAGCACCGTGCGGCCGGTGCCCGAGCGACCGCAGAGCACCACGGGGACGCCCGGGGCGAGCTGCCCCAGGCAGAGGCGGAGCAGAGATGTCGGAGCTTGGCCGGGCGGCGCCATCCGCTCTGCATCGGGTTGCGGCGCATCCCCCTTGATGCAGCCGGTCCGCATTGCACGCGCGCGGGCGGGAGCGCGGGCCCCGGCCTAGGGCGCCGGCGCCGCCGCGCGGCTCGGGAGCCGGCAGATCTCGCCCGCAAGCTCGCCACAGGCCTCGAAGACCTCGATCAGCGGGGAGACCCGCGCGCCGGTCTCCTGGACCAGCGCGAGCAGCTTCTCGAAGTCGCTCCGGCGGTACTCGGTGTCGCGCTCGGTCCGCTCCACCAGGAAGTGGAACATCAGGATCAGCCAGTGCCTGTCGAGCCGGGCCTGCCGCGCGGCCTCGGCCACCTCCTCGGGGCGCGTGCTCTGCACGACGTTGAACACGCGCAGCAGGTGTCGGTCCGCGGGGGGCAAGGTCTCGAGGCCGCCGCCCGCGACGCGGGCGCTCGTGAAGAGCGCGCGCGCGACCGGGCGCACCCGCGCGGGGTTCTGGCGGCCGAGCGGATAGGCGAGATGCAGCGCGCCGCGCGCGAAGCCCCGCGCGCCGAGGAAGCGCTGGACGCCGAGCAGGCGCCCCTCGAGCTCGGCGGGGGCGAAGTCGGTGAGTGGTGTCTCGTGGTGCGCGGCGACCTCCCAGCCGAAGCGCTTCTCGAGCTCCGCGAGCTGCCCGGAGCTCAGGTAGCCGGGCTTGTCGATGCCGGACGGGATCACGTAGGCCGTGCCGCGCATCCCGTACTTCGCCATCCGCTCCGCCGCCCAGTAGTGCTCCGCATAGCCGTCGTCGAAGGTGAAGCTCACGACGCCCTCGGCGGGCTCGTCGACGGCCGCGAGGCCTCCCCACCAGGCCTTGACCGGGCCGGTGCCCTGATCGGAGACGTACCAGCCGACGCGGCGGATCGCGGAGCGGTCCGGCCTGCCCACGACCCGAGCGCTCGCGAAGGGCAGCGTGAGCACGTTCCAGACGCCCTCGCGCACGATGTTCGAGTCCAGGTCCGCATAGCGCGTGAAGCCGAATGCGAAATAGCCCTGGTCGAAGTCCTGCGACGCGAGGCGGAACTCCATCCCGCCGAGCCGCGCGAGATCGTCGACCCGGATCCAGAGCTTCAGGAAGCGGCCGCGCAGGTCGAGCGCCGGCTGGTAGGGCTCGCGGTTCGCGATCAGGACGACTTCGGGCTGCCCCGGCCGGCCGCCGGCCGTCAGCTCGAGCCAGTGGAGGTCCTCGTCCCGGCCCTCGCGCAGCGCGCCGCTCTGCCAGGCGGGCGCATAGCGGCCCGGGGTCGCGAAGTCCTCGAGCAGCCGCTCGGCCGCGCGCGCGGTCGGGGCCGGGCACAGGGCTCCGAGCAGGAGAGCCGCAGCGAGGCAGCGTCGCCAGGGCGTCATGGTTGCGTCTCCTTCCGCTTGCGAGGCCCGCGCGAGCGCCGGGCGCCCGCGGCGCGACTCACGCGCCGTTGCGCGCCTCGAGGTCGACGTAGAAGGCCTGGGACTCCGCGCGCGGGAGCTCCGGGAACGCGATCTCGAGGGCTCCGGAGTCGCGATCCCGCTCCGACGCGGGCAGCTCCTGCAAGAGCTCGGTCGCCGAGAGGCGCGCTGCGCGCGCGGCCGGGATCCCGTGCAGACGCAGGATCGCGCCCTGCGGCCGCGGAGCGCGGGAGGTCAGCTTCACGAGCAGGCGGTCGGGTCCGACCTGCTCGACGCGCGCGGCCACCACCTCGCGCAGCGCGCGCCACTGCTCGCGATCGGCGTCGCCGCGGCCGCTGCGGGTCCAGCCGGGCGGCACCACCTCGATCAGCGGCTCGCCGGCGGCCCACGCGAACGCCGCGCGCAGCAGGCGCCCCATCGCGCCGTGCGCATCCAGCCCCTGCGCGCTGCTCTCGGGGCCGGCCGCGAGCCAGAGCAGGCGGCCGCGCCCGGTCCGGAGACGGCGCTCGGCCGCGCGCGCGGTCGCTGGAGCGTCGGCGGCGCCGGCCGGATCGCCGCTCCAGGCGAGCTCCGCCGCGGCGAGCGGCAGGGCCGGCACTCCCTCCTCGGGAACCAGCGCGATGCTCTCGCCCGGCAGGAGCGGCGCACTGAGCGCGCCGCGCGCCTGCGCGATCAGCGCCTGCGAGTGGGCCCGCGGCAGGACCTCGATCCGCTCGACTCCGAGCAGCTGCGCCATCGCCGCATAGCCGCGCCAGTCGCCGTTCGGCTCCACGACGGCGACCGAGCCCGCGAGCAGGACGCCGCCGCCCGCGCGCGCGAAGTCGAGCAGCGCGGCGAGATCGGCATCGGCGAGCGCGCGCGCGTCGGAGACCGCGACGACCGCGACGCCGGCTCCGCGGAGCTCGGCGAGACTGCTCGCGACCCGCAGCTCCCGGTCGTCGGGCAGCGCGCGCCGCCACGCTCCGGCGCGCCGGCGGGAGGCCTCGGGATCGGTGCCGGGCGTCTCCCAGAGCCCGATTCCGCGCAGCGGGGCGCCGCGCGCGAGGCCGAAGCGGAAGGGTCCCAGGGTGCCGACCAGCATGAACACGCAGAGCACCGCGCCCGACGCGAGCAGCCAGGCGCCCGCGCCGAAGAGGCGCGAGGTGTAGAGCGGTGCGGCCGCATCCCTCACGGCGGGCTCGGGCCCTCGCCGGCGCCCGCGCCCGTCGCGGCGGCTGCGCCCTCGCACCGGTAGCGGCGGAAGAAGACCGCGGCCGCGCCCGCCTGCTTGGGCTTCCGCTTGTCGCGCAGCTTGAAGGCCGCGTAGGAGAGGATCGCGAGCAGCACCGTCGCGATCGTCGAGATCAGGATGATCGCCGAGAGATAGGGAACCACGTCCACGTCAGATCCTCCCGAGGCGGTCGAGCTTGCCCCAGTCCATCTTGAACTTGCAGAGCTCCTCGACCGTGGCGAAGAGCTTCGCCATGTCGACGATCAATGCGAAGAACGCGCGGTAATAGATCGCGTAGGGGACGAGGGCCATGCTCTCCTCCTCGACCGACACGCAGTAGAGCGCGGCGGCGAGGTCGAGCACGGTGAGCTGCGCGAACCAGATCACGAGCGGCAGCGCGGCTCCGTACTTGGTCGCGACGAAGACGAAGAGCACGTTGCCGAACACGTTCATCGCCGGCCACAGGATGCCCTCGAAGATCATGTACCAGAGCGTGAAGGTGAGGCCGAGCCCGGCGCGCGGATCGATCAGTCTCTGCTTGTGCTTCGCGATCGCCTGCAGGATCCCGCGCGTCCAGCGGTAGCGCTGCTTCAGCAGGTCGAGCAGGCCCTCCGGCGCCTCGGTCCTCGCCGCCGCGCCGGGCTCGTACTTCACCTGCCAGCCGCGCGCGATCAGCTTGAGCGTGAGGTCGCAGTCCTCGGCGAAGGTGTCGTGGTCGTAGCCGCCGACGCTCTCGAGCGCCGCGCGGCGGAAGAGCCCGATCGGCCCCGGGATGATGTTCACGAGCCGGAAGAAGCCCTGGGCCGAGCGCACCATGTTGAGGCCCTCGATGTACTCGAGCGCCTGCAGCTTCGAGAGCCAGTTGGTGCGGTTCACGACCTTGACGCTGCCCGCCACGGCTCCGACCGAGGGGCTGTCCACGAGGTGGCGCACGGCCTTGCGCAGCGTCTGCGGCGCGAGCGTCGAGTCGGCGTCCATGCACAGGATGAACTCGCCCTGCGAGCGCTCGATCCCGAAGTTCAGCGCGCGCGACTTGCCGCCGTTCTTCTTGCGGAACACGCGCACCGTCGCGCGGCCGTGCTCGCCCTCGAACTGGCGCGCATACAGGTAGGTCTTGTCCTTCGAGCCGTCGTCGATGACGAGGACCTCGTAGCGCGGGTAGTCGAGCGACAGCAGCGAGCGGATCGAGCCCTGGATCACCGCGCCCTCGTTGTAGGCGGGCACCAGGATCGAGATCAGCGGCAGCCGCGAGGGCTCGGGCACGTCGCCGTCGAGGTGGTTCAGGTAGGAGAACCAGAGCAGCGCCATGTAGCGCCCGATCAGGAGCAGCAGGAAGGTCAGCAGCACCCACATCGAGGTCTGCACGAAGGTGTTCGGCAGCGAGAAGCGCTGCTCGATCAGGAAGAGATAGAGCGCGACCGAGATCGCGCCGAGCACCACGACGAGGCCGACCACGGCGAGCGCATAGCGGGCGCGCAGGCTGGCCATCGGCCTAGAACTCCCTGCCGATCGAGAGGCCGGCGCCGTGGTGGTTGTAGCCGTTCGCGCGCTGCGTGCGCGCGTAGTGCCCCTCCATGCCGAGCCAGGTCCCGGACGCGTGCCGCCAGCGCGGGCCCCCCTTAATGCCGAAGTTCAGGCTCTCGCCCTTGCTCTCGTCCTCGCGCGCGTAGCCGTAGCCGAGGCTCGGCCGGAGCCAGACCTCGAAGCTCCGGACGAGCGGCTGCGTCAGCCGCGCGGAGGCCCCGAGCGAGAGGTCGTCGTCGGGCGAGTAGTAGAGGTTGGGGGTCCCGGGATCGCGCGTGTACCCGGCCCAGTCGAGGCCGAGCGAGAAGTGGAGGTCCCGCTCCTTCCACGGCTGGTAGTCGAGGCTGGCCCCGGCCGCGCGCCGGATGTTCTCGTCGGAGAAGAACGCGATCTCGGCCGAGACGTAGGCCGACCACGCCTCGCGGATCGGATGCCAGACCGAAGCGCGCAGCGCGGTGCTCGCGTAGCCCCGCTGGATCACGTCGACGTCGCTCGTGTAGGCGAGCAGATCGCCGTGGGCCAGCGAGAGGCCGAGCGAGCTGCCGGTGGGCGCCGACCAGCCGATCTCGGCGCGCCCGAGGAAGCGATCCCGCCCGTGGCTCCACTCGAGGCCGCCGACGTCGAGCGCGGCGCGCAGCTTGTGGGGCAGGCGGCGCTCGAGGCCCAGCGTGCCCGCCCAGCCGCGCTGGTCGCTGTGCTCGTCGAGGTCGACCTGCGTGTAGCGCAGCTCGCCGCGCAGCGCCGTGTCGTAATCGAGCTTGCGGACGGCGCGCGCCTCGGAGCGGTAGCGGTGGAACTCGTCGCTGTCCGCGAAGTACGACGACTCGCTCTCGACGAGCCAGCGCGGTCCGACCCGCATCGCCTCGAGCTCCGCGCGGACCGCGGCGTCCTCCTCGAGCTCGAGCGCCTTCTGATAGGCGCGATCGGCCTTGGCGAGCTGGTTCGACCAGCGGTAGCTGCGCGCGAGGCCGCGCCAGGCGCGGGCATCCGCGGGCTCGCGCGCGAGCAGCGCGACGAAGGCCGCCTCGGCCTCGCCGCTGCGGCCGCCCCAGGAAAGCACCTCGGCGCGCTCGATCGCGGCGGTCGCGGGCGGCTCCGGCCCCGCGAGCAGCCGGTCGAAGTGCGCGAGGGACTCGTCGTAGTGGCCGCTCCAGGCGTGCACCCGCGCGGCCCAGAGCCGCGCCTTCGCGTGCTCCGGGTGCTCGGCGAGCACCGCCTCGTAGAGCTCGATCGCGTGCGGGTAGTCTTCCTTCGAGTCGAGCATCGCGCCGGCCAGCGCGATACGGGGATCGTCGGGCTCCTCTCCGGCATTCTCCTCCGCAGCCGCGGGGCCCGAGACGGCGAGAAGGCTCGCGAGCAGCAGGAGCAGAGCAGAAGCGTTGCGGAGATGCGCCACCACCGCAGCGTTATCGAGCGCGCCGGGGATCTGCTGAAGCGCGGGCGCGCGCGGACCGAGCCCGGACCCGCGCGCCTCCCGCGGCGCGCGATGCGCATCCCCCTCCCCGCGATCCCCGGGAGCGCGCTCGGGAGAAGGCCGGAGCGGCGCTCCGGAGCCCGCGCGGCGCCGCCGGGCCCGCGCGGAGGCGCTCAGCCGGGCTGGAAGGGAATCAGGCGCGCGCGGACCTCCGAGAGCCGCGCCGCGCGCGCGTCCTTCTCCGAGACCAGGGGCTCCGCGATCGGCCACGCGACCCCGATCTCGGGATCGTCCCAGCGCACGCAGAACTCGGCCTCGGGGTGGTAGAGCTCGGTGCACTTGTACTCGACCTGCGCGACCTCCGAGACCACGCAGAAGCCGTGCAGGCAGCCCGGCGGCACGTAGAGCTGGTGGAAGTTCTCGCTCGTGAGGCGGACGCCGAGCCAGCGGCCGAAGGCCGGCGAGCCCAGGCGCGCGTCGACCACGACGTCGAAGATCTCGCCGCGCAGCGTGCGCACGAGCTTGCCCTGGGCGAAGGGCGACTGCGCGTGCAGCCCGCGCAGGATGCCGCGCTTCGAGAAGGACTCGTTGTCCTGCACGAAGCGCGTCGGAATCCCGTGCGCGCCGTAGCGCTCAGCGTGGTAGGTCTCGACGAAGTAGCCGCGGGCATCGCCGAAGACGCGCGGCTCGATGCGGATCACGCCCGGGATCTCGAGCTCGACGAAGTGCACGCCCCTAGCTCTCGCTCTCGGCGATCTGCAGCAGGTAGCGGCCGTAGCCCGACTTCTCGAGCCTGCGGCCGAGGCTCGCGAGCGCGTCGCGCGTGATGAAGCCCTTGCGGAACGCGATCTCCTCGAGGCACGCGATCTTGAGCCCCTGCCGCTCCTGGATCGTCTCGACGAAGTTCTGGGCCTGCAGCAGCGACTCGTGCGTGCCGGTGTCGAGCCACGCGACGCCGCGGCCGAGGATCTCGACGTGGAGCTCGCCCCAGGCGAGGTACTGGCGGTTCACGTCGGTGATCTCGAGCTCGCCGCGCGGGGAAGGCCGCAGCTTCTCGGCGATCTCGAGCACGCGGTTGTCGTAGAAGTAGAGCCCGGTGACGGCATAGCTCGAGCGCGGCTTCGAGGGCTTCTCCTCGATCCCGATCGCGCGGCCGCTCGCGTCGAACTCGACGACGCCGTAGCGCTCGGGGTCCGCGACGCGGTAGCCGAAGACCGTGGCGCCGCGCTCGCGCGCGGCGGCGCGCTCGAGGTCCTGGCCGAAGCCGTGGCCGTAGAAGACGTTGTCGCCGAGCGCGAGCGAGACGCGGTCCCGTCCCGCGAACTCGCACCCGATCCGGAAGGCCTGCGCGAGTCCCTCGGGCTTCGCCTGCTCGGCATAGGCGAGGCGCAGGCCGATCTCCCCGCCGTCGCCGAGCAGGCGCTGGAAGGAGGGCAGGTCTTCGGGCGTCGAGATGATCAGGATCTCGCGGATGCCCGCGAGCATCAGCGACGAGATCGGGTAGTAGACCATCGGCTTGTCGTAGATCGGCAGCAGCTGCTTCGAGACGCCGCGCGTGATCGGGTGGAGGCGCGTCCCGGAGCCTCCCGCGAGCACGATTCCCTTCATCGGACCCCCGAGCCGTGGCCGCCGCGCTGGCCCGCGCGCCGGCGCGCGACTGTAACGCAGCCGCCCGCGCGGAGCGCCACCGCGGCGCGGCGCCGGGTGTCGTTCACCCGGGAGCCCGCGCGCGCCTCGCCGGGCCCTGCGGAACTGACCGATCGGACCGATTCGGTCAGCGATTGGCTTTGCGCGCCGCGTGCCGGTGCGGCGACTCTCCGGACGCTGCCGGGAATCTCCCCGGCCGCGGAGGAAGAGGGGGCAGGGGCGCTGGCGAATCTCGCGTCGATCGACGATCCGCGCGCGCTGCGCGTTCTCCCGCGAGCGGAGCTCGTCCGGCTCGCCGACGAGCTGCGCGCGTATCTCGTGGACGTCGGCGCCGCGGTCGGCGGCCACTTCGCGGGCAGCCTCGGCAGCGTCGAGCTCACGCTCGCGCTGCACGCGATCTTCGACACGCCGGCGGACCGGATCGTCTGGGACATCGGGCACCAGGCCTACGGGCACAAGGTCCTGACCGGGCGGCGCGAGGCGCTCTGGAAGATCAAGCGCGCCGACGGCCCGGCGGGCTTCCTGCGGCGCTGCGAGAGCCCCTTCGACTGCTTCGGCGCCGGTCACGCGGGGACCTCCGTCTCGGCCGCGCTCGGCATGGCGGTCGCGAGCGCGCGCTCGGGGAGCGATCGCCGCGTCGTCGCGGTGCTCGGCGACGGCGGCGCCACGGCGGGGATGTCCTTCGAGGCGCTGAACCACGCGGCCGGGATCGGCGCCGCGCTCCGCGTCGTGTTCAACGACAACGGCATGTCGATCGCGCCGACGGTCGGAGGGCTCGCGCGCAGCGGCGGCGTGCGCGCCTATGCGGAGGCCCTGGGTCTGCGCTGCCGCGGCCCCGTCGACGGCCACGACCTGCCTGCGCTGCTCGATGCGCTCGCGGAGCTGCGCGACGCTCCGGGGCCGGCGCTGCTCCACGTGCGCACGCGCAAGGGCAAGGGCTATGCGCCCGCCGAGGCCGATCCCTTCCGCTGGCACGCGACCGCGCCTTTCGAGCGCGAGAGCGGGCGCGCGCGCGCCTCGGGCGCGGGCGCGCCGAGCTGGACGAGCGCATTCGCGGACGCGCTCGCGCGCATCGCCGACCGCGATCCGCGCGTGGTCGCGATCACCGCGGCGATGCCCGACGGCACCGGCCTCGACCGCTTTGCGAGGCGCCACCCGGAGCGCGTCTACGACGTCGGCATCGCCGAGCAGCACGCGGTCACCTTCGCGGCCGGGCTCGCGGCCGAGGGCCTGCGCCCGGTCTGCGCGATCTACTCGACCTTCCTGCAGCGCGCGCTCGACCAGATCGTCCACGACGTCGCGCTGCAGGAGCTGCCGGTCTGCTTCGCGCTCGACCGCGCGGGCCTCGTCGGCGCCGACGGCCCGACCCACCACGGCGTCTTCGACCTCGCGTACCTGCGCGCGGTTCCCAACCTCGTGATCGCGGCGCCGCGCGACGAGAACCAGCTCCAGCACCTGCTCGCGACCGGCATCGAGTGCGGTCGGCCCTTCGCGCTGCGCTTTCCGCGCGGCGCGGCGCCCGGCGCGGCGCTCGACCCCGACCCGAAGCCGCTTCCGATCGGGCGCGGAGAGCTGCTGCGCGCCGGTGCGGACCTCGCGCTCGTCGCGCTCGGCAAGACCGTGCCCGCGGCGCTCGCCGCGGCGGAGCAGCTCGCGGCGCGGGGCATCCGCGCGGGCGTGCTCGACGCGCGCTTCGCGAAGCCCCTCGACGCCGATCTGCTGATCCGGGCGGGCGCGAGCACGGGCTGCCTCGTCTGCGTCGAGGACCACGCGCTCGCGGGCGGCTTCGGCAGCGCCGTGCTCGAGCTCCTCGCCGAGCACGCGCCGGACGTGCGCGTCAGCCGCCTCGGGCTGCCCGACCGCTTCGTCGAGCACGGCGACGTCGACGCGCAGTGGCGCGACGCGGGCATCGACGCGGCCGGCATCGCGGCCGCCGCCGAGCGCGCGCTCGGAGCCTCGCGCCGTGGCTAGCGCGGGCGAGCTGCGCGCGGCCTACGCCCACTGCGCGGCCATCGCGCGCGCGAGCGGGTCGAGCTTCCTGTCGGCCTTCTGGCTCTTCCCGCGCGAGCAGCGCCGCGCCCTGCACGCGATCTACGCGTTCTGCCGGATCGCGGACGACCTCGCCGACGATGCGGAGGTCGCCGGCGACCGCGCCAGGCTGCTCGAGCGCTGGCGCGCCGTCCTCGACGAGGCCTACCTCGGCAAGGCCCGGCACCCCGTCGGGATCGCGCTCGGCGACGCCGCGCACCGCTTCCGGCTGCGCAAACGCCACTTCGACGATCTGCTGCACGGCATCGAGAGCGATCTCGAGCGCGCGCCGATCGAGCGCTTCGAGGAGCTCGAGCACTACTGCTACTGCGTCGCCTCGACGATCGGCCTCCTGATCGTCGAAGTGCGCGGCCTGCAGGACGGCGCGATCCGCGACTACGCCGTGAACATGGGGATCGCGGTCCAGCTCACGAACGTGCTGCGCGACGTCGGCGAGGACGCCGCGGCGGGCCGCATCTACCTCGCGCGCGAGGATCTCGCGCGCATGGGCGTCTCCTGCGAAGCCCTGCGCAGGCGCGAGCGCAGCGAGGAGCTCCGGCTGCTGCTCGCGCTCTACGCCGAGCGCGCGCGGATCCGCTACGAGCGCGCGGACGCCGCGCTCGCGCCCGAGCTCCGGCGGCGCCTGCGGCCCGTCGGCGCGATCGGCGCGATCTACCGCGACCTGCTCGAGACGCTCCAGATGCGGGGCTTCCCCTGCCTCGATCACTCGCTGCGGCTCTCGAAGCGGCACCGGCTCGCGATCGCGGCGCGCGCCTGGCTCGCGGCCGGAGCGCAGGCGTGAGCGAGATCCGTCGGCGCAAGCAGGCGCACCTCGAGCTCTGCGCGACGCGGGACGTCGAGGCGCGGCGCTCGACGCTGCTCGAGGAGGTCCAGCTGCTGCACGAGGCGCTTCCGGACCTCTCGCTCTCCGAGGTGGATCCCTCGGTCGAGCTCTTCGGCAGGCGCCTGCGCGCGCCGATCGTGATCAGCGGGATGACCGGCGGCACCGAGCGCGCCGGCGAGATCAACCGCGACCTCGCGACGGTCGCGCAGAAGTGCGGTCTCGCACTCGGCCTCGGCTCGCAGCGCGCGCTCTGGCAGGACGCGTCGCTCGCGGACACCTATCGCGTCCGCGACGTCGCTCCGGACATCCTGCTCTTCGGCAACATCGGCGCGGTCCAGGCGCGCGACGCGGGCCCGGAGGCCGTCGCCGATCTCGTGCGCAAGGTCGGGGCCGACGCGCTCTGCGTGCACCTGAACGTCGCGCAGGAGCTCGTGCAGGACGAGGGCGACCGCGACTTCCGCGGCTGCCTCGACGCGCTCGCGCGCCTGGCCGCGAGCCTGCCCGTGCCGCTCGTGGTCAAGGAGACGGGCTGCGGCTTCGCGCCCGCGACGCTCGCGCGGCTGCGCGCGGCCGGCATTCGCTGGGTCGACGTGTCCGGCGCCGGCGGGACCTCGTGGCCGCGCGTCGAGGCGCTGCGCGGCTCGCCGCGCCAGCGCGAGCTCGGCGAGACGCTGCGCGATTGGGGCATCCCGACGGCCGCCGCGATCGCGTTCGCGCACCGCGCCGGGCTCGGCACGATCGCCTCGGGAGGAATCCGCGACGCACACGACGTCGTGCGCGCGTTGGCACTCGGCGCGCAGGCGGTCGGCATGGCGCTGCCCTTCCTGCGCGCGCGCGAGACCGGCGGCCAGGTGGCGGCGCACGCGCTCGCCGAGCGGCTCTGCGAGGGGGTGCGCGCGCTCTTGCTCCTGATCGGCGCCCGCAGGCCCGAGCAGGCGGGCCTCGCGCCGCGGCGCCTCGGCGCAGCACTGCGCGCGTGGCTCGGTCCCGACGACGCGGTGCGCGAGCGCGAGCGGTAGCATGCGCAGCGAGCGGCCGCGCGGCGCGGCGCTGGGGAGGCAGACGTGAGCAGGCGGGAGCGGACGCGCAAGGGCGAGACCCAGGAGCGCATCGTTCGCGCCGCGATCGCGCTCTTCGCGGCGCGCGGCTACGAGCGCGCGAGCATCTCCGCGATCGCGGCGCGCGCGCAGGTCAGCCGCTCGGCGGTGTTCTGGCACTTCGGCAACAAGCAGGCGCTGTTCCGCGAGGCCTTCCGGCGCATGCTGGTGCCCTTCTCGGGCGAGCTCAAGCGGAAGCTCGCGCACCTCGCGCCGCGCAAGCATCTCTTCGAGATCTTCGACGTCTACGAGCGCGTCGTCGAGGAGCACCGCGACACGATCGTCTCGATCGTGCGCTGGCTCTTCGAGTCGCCCGCCCTGCGCACCTCGCTCGGCGGCACCCTCTTCGGGCTCCACGACGAGCTGATGCGTGACTTCCGCGCGCTCTTCGAGGGGCTCGGGAGCGATCCGGGCGAGGCGGAGGCGCTCGCGGCCGCGCTGCTCGCGATGCTCGACGGAACCCTGCTGCTCTCGCTGATCGAGCCCGCGCCCGGGCACCGCGCTCTCCGGAGCGCGGGGCTGCGGCGCTTCACGGAGCGCATGCTCGGCGCGGGCGATGGCGACTAGCGCCGCCCTGCACCTGCTCGACGCTCCCGAGCTCGAAGCCGCTGGCGTGATGCAGCGCGCGCGCTCCGAGAACTTCCCGGTCGCGCCGCGCGTGCTGCCCCGGCGCTGGCGCGAGCCGCTGCTCGCGCTCTACGGCTTCGCGCGCCTCGTGGACGAGATCGGCGACGCGGCCGCGGGCGACCGCTCGGCGCTGCTCGACGCGCTCGAGCGCGACCTCGCGCGCGCCTTCGAGGGCGAGGCGCGCCACCCGCTCCTCTGCCGGCTCGCTCCCTGGCTCCGGCGCTGCGAGCTGCCGCGCGAGCCCTTCCTGCGCCTGATCGAGGCGAATCGCTGGGACCAGCGGCTCAGGGCGATCGCGAGCTGGGAGGAGCTGCAGCGCTACTGCGCGCTCTCCGCGAACCCCGTCGGCGAGCTCGTGCTGCGCGTGTTCGGCTGCGCGACGCCGGATCGGCTCGCGCTCTCGGACGCGCTCTGCAGCGCGCTCCAGCTGATCGAGCACTGCCAGGACGTGTTCGAGGACCACGCGCGCGGCCGGATCTACCTGCCCGCGGAGGATCTCGCCGCGCAGGGCTGCGCCGCGGGCGAGCTCGCCGGCCCGCGCGTGTCGCCCGCGCTCGCCCGCGCCGTCGCCTTCGAGCTCGCGCGCGCGCGCGCCCTGCTCGGCGCGGGCGCCGCGCTCGTCGGGCGGCTCTCCGGCTGGGCGCGCCTCGCGGTCGCGGGCTATGCGGCGGGCGGCCTCGCGGCCGCCGCGGCGCTCGAGCGCGCCGGCTTCGACGGCGGCGCGCGCCGCGCGCGGCCGCGCCTGCGGGAGCTCTCGGGTCACGCGCTGCCGCTCTGGATCCGCGGGGGTCTGCGCTGAGCGCGCCGCGCATCGCGGTGATCGGCGGGGGGCTCGCCGGGCTCGCGGCGTCGCTCGCCTGCGCGGACGCGGGCGCGCGCGTGTCGCTCTTCGAGGCGCGCGCGCGGCTCGGCGGCGCGACCTGGTCCGCGCGCCACCGCGGACTCGAGATCGACAACGGCCAGCACGTCTTCCTGCGCTGCTGCGAGGCCTACCTCGGCTTCCTCGGGCGGCTCGGCGTGCGCGATCGCGTCGCGCTGCAGCCGAGGCTCCGCGTGCCGGTCGCGAGCCCCGGCCGCGCGCTCGCGTGGATCCGGCGCGGGGCGCTGCCCGCGCCCGCGCATCTCGCCCGCAGCCTGCTCGGCTTCCATCTGCTGCCGCTCGCGGCGCGGCTGCGCGCGGCGCGCAGCCTGCGCGAGATCCGCTCGCTCGATCCGGAGGACGCGCGCGTCGACGGCGTCGCGCTCGGCGATTGGCTCCGCGAGCGCGGTGAGAGCGACGCCGCGATCGACGGCCTCTGGGACCTCTTCGTGCGCGCGACCCTGAACCTGTCCGCGCGCGAGGCCTCGCTCGCGCTCGCGGCGAAGGTGCTGCAGGAGGGCTTCCTCTCGCGCAGCGATGCCGCGGACCTCGGCTGGTCCGAGCTCCCGCTCGGGCAGCTCCACGGCGAGGCCGGCCTCGCGGCGCTGCGCGCGGCGCGCGTCGAGCTCTGCCTGCGCACGCGCGTCGACGCGCTCGAGTGTCCCCCGGGCCGGCCCCCCGCGCTGCGCGCGCGCGGCGAGCGGATCGCCTTCGACGCGCTGATCCTCGCGACGACGCACGAGGAGACCGCGCGCCTCGCGCCGCCCGAGGCGGGCCTCGCGCGCGCGCAGCTGCTCGCGCTCGGCCGCTCTCCGATCGTGAACCTGCACCTGCGCTTCGACCGGCGCGTGCTCGAGCACCCCGTCCTCGCGGGCTTCGGCACGCCGCTGCAGTGGATCTTCGATCGCACGCGCGCGGCGGGCCTCGAGACCGGGCAGTACCTCGCGGTCTCGCTCTCGGGCGCGGACGCCTGGGTCGGACGCTCGAGCGCGGCGCTGCGCGGCGTCTTCGTGCCGGCGCTCGCGGAGCTCCTGCCGCGCGCGCGCGGCGCGCGCCTCGAGGACTTCTTCGCGACCTGCGAGCCCGCGGCGACCTTCCGCCAGGCCGCGGGCACGCGCGCGCTGCGTCCCCCGGCGCGCACCGCGGCGCCGGCGCTGCAGCTCGCGGGCGCGTGGACCGCGACCGGCTGGCCCGCGACGATGGAGGGCGCCGTGCGCAGCGGCCTCGCCGCAGCGCGCGGCGCGCTCGCCTGGCTCGGCCGCGCGCAGGGCCGCGAGGCCGCGTGATGTCGGCTGCGCCCGACTCGAGCGCGCCTCGCCTCGTGGACGCGGCGCGCGCGGCGCAGCGGCGCGCGCGGGATCGCCTGCTCTCGCTCCAGGCGGCCGAGGGCTTCTGGAAGGCCGAGCTCGAGACCAACGTGACGATGGACGCCGAGGACCTCCTGATGCGCGAGTTCCTCGGCATCCGGAGCGACGAGGAGACCGCGCTCGCGGCCAACTGGGTGCGGCGGCAGCAGCGCGACGACGGCAGCTTCGCGAATCATTTCGGCGGCCCGGCGGACCTCTCGACGACGATCGAGGCCTACGCCGCGCTGCGCCTCGCCGGAGATCCGGCCGACGCCGCGCACATGAAGCGCGCACGCGAGGTGGTGCTCGGCCTCGGCGGGATCGAGGCCTCGCGCGTCTTCACGCGCATCTGGCTCGCGCTCTTCGGCGAGTGGAGCTGGGACGATCTCCCGGCGCTGCCGCCCGAGCTGATCCTGCTGCCGGCGTGGTTTCCGCTCAACGTCTACGACTTCGCCTGCTGGGCGCGCCAGACGATCGTGCCGCTGACGATCGTCGCGGCGCAGCGCCCGTCGCGCCCGCTGCCCTTCTCGCTCGCCGAGCTGCGCGCGGGCGTGCCGCGCGAGCGGCCGCCGCTCTCGCGCTGGGGCCGGCGCTTCGAGGCGCTCGACCGCGCGCTGATGCGCTACGAGCGGCACCCGCTTCGGCCGCTGCGAAGGCTCGCGCTGCGCGTCGCGAGCGAGTGGATCCTGCGCCGCCAGGAGGCGGACGGGAGCTGGGGCGGGATCCAGCCGCCCTGGGTCTACTCGATCCTGGCGCTGCACCTCCAGGGCTATCCGCTCGACCACCCCGCGCTCGCGCGCGCCCTCGCCGGGCTCGAGCGCTTCACGATCGTCGAGGGCGACCTGCGGCGGCTCGAGGCGTGTCAGTCGCCGGTCTGGGACACCGCGCTCGCGATGATCGCGCTGCGCGACGCGGGGGTCGCGCCCGGATCCGACGCGCTCGCGCGCGGCGCGCGCTGGCTCGTGCGCGAGGAGATCCGGACGCCCGGCGACTGGGCCGTGCGGCGCCCGGAGCTCGTTCCCAGCGGCTGGGCCTTCGAGTTCGACAACGACCACTACCCGGACGTCGACGACACCGCCCTGGTGATCCCCGCGCTGCGCGCGGCGCATTCCGGGGACGCCGGGGCGCAGGAGCAGGCGATCCAGCGCGCGCTGGCCTGGACCGCGGGCATGCAGTGCCGCGACGGCGGCTTCGCGGCCTTCGACGCCGACAACACGCGCGAGCTCTGCCGCGAGCTGCCCTTCTGCGACTTCGGCGAGGTGATCGATCCGCCCTCGGCCGACGTGACCGCGCACGTGCTCGAGACGCTCGCGGCCGAGGGGCGCGCGCGAGAGCCCGGCGCGCGGCGCGCGCTCGACTGGCTCCTGCGCGCGCAGGAGCCCGGCGGCTCGTGGTTCGGTCGCTGGGGCGCGAACCATGTCTACGGCACGGGCGCGGCCGTGCCCGCGCTCGTCGGCGCGGGCCTGGCGCGCGAGCACCCCGCGATCCGGCGCGCGGTGGAGTGGCTGGGCCAGGTCCAGAACGGCGACGGCGGCTTCGGCGAGGACCTCGATTCGTACCGCCCGGGCGGGCTCGCGGGCGTCGGCGCATCGACGCCCTCGCAGACCGCCTGGGCGCTGCTCGCACTGCTCGCGGCCGGCGAGCGCGGCCGGGTCGTCGAGCGCGCCGTCGCGTGGCTCGTGGCGGCGCAGCGCTCCGACGGCGACTGGGACGAGCCGCAGTTCACGGGCACCGGCTTCCCGGGCGATTTCTACATCCGCTACCACCTCTACCGCCTGAGCTTTCCGCTGATGGCGCTCGGCCGCTTCGCGGCGGCCTCCGATCCCGCACCGAGGAGCTGACACGATGGGCGTACCGCTGTCGCAGATGTGGACCGTCGCGACCTATCTCGTGAAGCAGAGGCTGCGCGGCGAGCGGCGCTTCCCCTTCGTGCTCATGATCGAGCCGCTCTACCGCTGCAACCTGGCCTGCGCGGGCTGCGGCAAGATCCAGTACCCCGCGCGCATCCTCAGGAGCCAGCTCTCGGTCGAGGACTGCCTGCGCGCGGTCGACGAGTGCCCGGCGCCGGTCGTCGTGCTGCCCGGCGGCGAGCCGCTCCTGCACCCGGAGATCGAGCGCATCGTCGCGGGCATCGTCGCGCGCAAGAAGTACCTCTACGTCTGCACCAACGCGCTGCTGCTCGAGCAGAAGCTCGAGCGCTTCGCGCCGAGCCGCTTCCTCAGCTTCAACGTCCACCTCGACGGCGACCGCGAGATGCACGACCGCTCGGTCTGCCGCGACGGCGTCTACGACGTGGCCGTCGCCGCGATCCGTGCGGCGCTCGCGCGCGGCTTCCGCGTGACCACGAACACGACGCTCTTCGAGGGCGCGGATCCGGAGCGCACGGCGGACTTCTTCGACCGCGCGATGGCGCTCGGCGTCGAGGGCATGATGGTCTCGCCGGGCTACTCGTATGCCGCGGCCCCGGACCAGCAGCACTTCCTCGCGAAGGAGCGCACGCGCGAGTTCTTCCGGCGCGTCTTCGCGCGGCCGGAGCGCCGCCGCTGGCGCTTCAACCAGTCGCCGCTCTTCCTCGAGTTCCTGACCGGTGCGCGCGACTACGACTGCACGCCCTGGGGCATCCCGGCCTACTCGATCTTCGGCTGGCAGCGGCCCTGCTACCTGCTCCAGGAGGGCTATGCGAAGAGCTTCCGCGAGCTCGTCGACGAGACGCGCTGGGAGGACTACGGCCCGCGCAGCGGCAATCCGAAGTGCCGGGACTGCATGGTGCACAGCGGCTTCGAGGCGAGCGCGGTGATCGACTCCTTCTCGTCGGCGCGCGGCATGCTCGCGATGCTGCGCGCGCTCGTGTTCGGGCCGCGCGTTCCGGCCGCGCCCGCAGCGCCGGCGCCCGCCGCCGCGCGGCGCGCGCCGCAGCGGGAGCCGCTGCCCGAGCGCGGCTTCGAGGCCGAGGCCTCGCCCCGGGCGCTGCGCGCGGCCTTCGCCTACCGCGGCGACGTCACGCTGACCCTCGACGACGGCAGCGCGCTCGAGGGCTACGTCGCGGATCCGGGCCCGGAGCAGCTGCGCGTCTGGCCGCGCGGCGAGAGCCGCGCGATCGCGCTCGACGCCGCGCGCGTGCGCCGGGTCGCGCTCACGGGGCGCGATCCGGCCGCCCGCTAGGGCAGGAAGCTCGCGGTCTGCGCGAGCTTGCGCGGCAGGTACTCGTCGATCACGTAGTTGAGTCCCCACTTGGCGAGCGCCTGCTGCTCGGCGCGCACGCCCATCTTGAGCAGCTGGTCCATCGCCTTCTGCCAGGGCTTGTGGGCCTTGAAGAAGGGGTCGTTCTTGAGCGCGTCGCGCGCGCGCTTGATGTCGACGTCGAGCAGCGGGTGGGTCGGCAGCTGGTAGTCGATGATGTCCTGCGGCGTGACGCCGAGGTAGCGCGCCTGCGGCACGCAGAAGAACTGCGAGAGGTGCGCCGCGTTGCCCGAGCCGACCTTGAGCGTGCGGTAGATGTTCGAGATGCCGTAGGGATCGCAGTCGACGAAGGCGTAGACGGGGATGCGGCACTCGTCCGAGAGCTTGCGGATGAAGCGGCGCGTCGAGCGCGTCGGCACGCCGGCCATCGAGACGAGGATGCAGTTCGCGCTCTGCCAGAACTTGTGGCTCTGCAGCCGCTGGAACACGCCGCCCGTCTCGATCGCGAGCACGAACCTGGCGTCGGTCTCGAAGGAGAGCAGCTCGACGTTCGACGGGATCGAGTAGGCGCCCGATCCGAAGCGGGTGCAGTCGATGCGCTCGACCTCGCCCGTCTCGCGGTCCGGGTCGAGCACGACGAGGTTTCCGGCCACGGCGCCGCCGTGCTCGTCGGGCACGAAGCGCAGCTGCTCGCGCGAGACCCCGCGCAGCGAGAAGAGCGCCTCGATGTCGTCCATCACCGCGTCGGACTCGACCTGGTCGTCGAAGCGCGCCTCGTCCCAGTTCTTGCTCTGGTAGTAGGCGTCCCGCTTGGTCGCGAAGTCGCTGCTCTCGATCAGCTCCTTCGAGAGGCCCATCATGCGCAGCGTCTGCGCGAAGCTCTTGACGGTGTTCACCGTCAAGGTGCGCACCTTCTTCTGGCGGCCGATCTCGAAGTAGCCCGTCTTCTCGGAGTAGGAGACGTTCGCGAGCGAGCGCACGGGAAACGCGAGGTCGGGCTTGCGGTGCTTCAGGATCTCCTGGTGCACGCCGCTCGCGGACTCGCAGATCAGGTCGACGGTGAGGCTGTTCAGCCTCTCGAGCTGCTGCTTGAGCCCGGCGGCATCGACGGCCTTCGCGCGCCGCGGTGCCCGCTTCGCCGCCGCCGGGGTCTTCGCGGCGGCCTTCTTCCTCTTCGCGGCCATCTCACGCCTTCCTGCTGCGCTCGAGCACCTCGCTGAGCTCGCGCACGATGCGGTCGCGCTCGGGATCGCCGAGCCCGAGGATCTGCTGCAGCCCGATCGCGACCTGCGGAATGTACTTCTCGATGTAGGCGCGCTTCTTGGCCTCGTCGGCCTCGCGGCGCCGCTTGCGGATGAAGTTCCCGACCTGGCGCCCGCACTCCTGGAGGCCGAGGCGCATCTCCTTGATGATCTCGGGATAGTGCGCGATCGCCTCCTTGCTCTCGGAGGTGAAGGGCACCCAGACGCTCGCGATGTGCACGAGCAGGAGCAGCGGGCCGACGGGCAGCGCGCCGCGCGGCTGCTGCAGCTGGTACGACTTCCAGTCGGTGCCGGTCACGGCCTTCGTGATCGCGCAGGCGCCCTGCTGGTACTGCAGCGGCACGCGGTTCGCGAAGCGGTAGACCGTGATCGACTCCTCGGCCGGCAGCGCGCCGCCGTAGGCGAGGCCGACCTCGATCAGGAAGGGGTTGCCGCGGTAGACGACCGGGCGCCGCGTGACCGCCGCGTAGAAGTCGGCCTTCACCTCGGAGCGCAGCGCGCGCTCGATCAGCGCGTCGCCGATCGGCGCGATGCAGTCCGTCGGCGGCGCCATGATCTTGGTCGCCTGGATCGCGCGGTGGACGCGCTCGGCCTCCTCGCGCGCCATCTCGCCCGTGCGCCGCTTCGCGGACACCTTCGCGCGCTCGCAGATCTCGTCCGCGATGCGGCCCGAGACGCGGCTGAAGTCGTTCTGCAGGCACGAGCGCAGGTTGCGCGCGCTGGTGTCGCGGAACATCTGCATCAGGACGCCGAGCTCGACGCCGTAGGGGTGCGGCTTGATCTCGGCCGTCTCCTCCGGGATCTCGTCGGTCACGCGCGGGAACAGGATCTCGCCCTCGGCGCTCGCGGCGGCCGGGGTCTCGTCGTCGTCGTCGTCCGCTCGCGCAGCGGGCTTCCCGGCGGCGGCGGCCGCGTCGAGCAGCGGCGTCTCGGGCTCCGCGGCCCTGGCCGCGGCCGAGCGCTTCGGCGGCGCATAGCGGATCTCGGCGTGCGGGTTCGCGAGCGAGATCTGGCGGATGTAGGCGTCGACCGAGTGCTGGCCGCCGCGGTAGGAGCCCTCGAGCTCGATCTCGACGCGCGTCCCGTGCGGCACGTCCCAGGCGACCGTCTCGTCGCGCCTGATCTTCGGCTCGTTGCTCTTCGTGTCCATCGCGATCTCGAGCCGGTGCGCCTCCTTCTTCGGCCCGGTGCGCGTCGTGACGGTGATCGGCTTGCCCGTCGTGAGCAGCCCGTACATGCCGGCCGCGCTGATGCCGATGCCCTGCTGGCCGCGGCTCTGGCGCAGGCGGTGGAACTTCGAGCCGTAGAGCAGCGAGCCGAAGATCTTCGGCACCTGCTGCTTCACGATGCCGGGGCCGTTGTCCTGGATCGCGATCACGAAGCGCGTCTCGGAGAGCTGGCTGATCTCGACCCGGATCGCGGGCAGGATGCCCGCCTCCTCGCAGGCGTCGAGCGCGTTGTCGACGCCCTCCTTGACGGTCGTGAGCAGCGCCTTCGCGGGGTTGTCGAAGCCGAGCAGGTGGCGGTTCTTCGCGAAGAACTCGGAGACCGAGATGTCGCGCTGCCGCTTCGCCATGTCGCTGGCGGTCACGCGCATCGAGGCGCCCGCCTGGACCGGCTCGTCGGCTCCGCTCCCGCGCTCCGCGCGCGCCTCGCGCGCGGGCTTGCGCCGGCCCGCGCCGCGCCCGGTCTCGGCCGCCCGCTTCGGCTCCCGCGCCACCCGAGGCCTTTTCACCTTGGCCGGACGCCCCGCCCTCGCCTCCGCCGCCGCGAAGGCAAAGGACTCCTGATCGCCCATCCGGATCCCCCCTGGCCCGGCGGTGTGCCATAGGGGGGAGGCCGGGTCAAGCCGAGGCGGGCGGCGGAGGCGGGAGCGGAGGGGAGCCCGCCTCGAAGGGATCGAAGTCGTTGATCACCACGACTCCTGACCCGCCCGCGCCGGACCCGCAGCAGCAGGAATCATCCATCGGGCCACCTGACGCTCCGACCGCCCGGCCAAGAGCAGGTCTTGAACGAGTTGAAATCGCCGATCACGGTCAGCCCGGTATCGTCGTAGCCGCCGTCGCGGTGGTTGCCACTGCTCTTCCCGTCGACGCAAGCCTTCGCCGCTTCGAGACGCCGTCTCCGCAGGCCCCCGGGGCCCGCAGTTCCTTCGTCGCCAGGTGGAGCGGGTACTCCGAGAGCCCCCCGTGCCTCGCTCAGCCCCGCAGTGGCTCGCCGCTGCGCGCACAAGTCTGCAGGTGCGCCGGCCACGCGCTCTCGCTCGCGGTCGGATCGCGGGTCGTCGCCTTTCTCGTGCCACAGCCCCCTTCGACCTCGGGGTCGGTGGTGCCAGGTTCGCAGCGGGAGCCAGGCGGGGGAAGAAGGGGTCAGTGACCGGTTACCGAGCAATCACGTCCACTGACACCAGGCGGGAACTCTCCGCTCGGCAGCTCCGGCGCCGCGCCTTCAGTCGGGCAGCTGACAGTGCCAGCCCCAGTAAACCGACACCCACGAGACTCCCCGTCGCTGGCTCCGGAACGATCCTGCGACTTCCCGCGATCTCGGTGAAGGTCCAGGGCCCGAAGGTGCTGCAGCACGGGACACCGCTCCCGAAGAACTCCAGGGTGGCCGGCGGCTGGCCCACGCCGGGATTCTGCAATGCCAGCGCGACGTGGGAGATGCCCCCCGACTGTGGAAGCGGTGTGCTCGCTGGAAACATCACGAAAATCTGGCAGCCAGCTGGTGTTAGGTCGAAGCAGTGGATGTAGCCTCCTGGGTCTACAATCCGTTGCACCATCAAGGTGAGCGCGCCATTCGGTGCTAGCGTTCCCGAACCGGCCGCGGTGGCCGAGAACATTCCGGTGAGTTGGAACGCGCCGGGCAGGACGGTGTTCGACAGAATCGAGTGCGGTGACGAAATCAGATTGACTGGACCGGGGCTGAGCATCGCTGGTTCAGTCCCCTGGTAGACGAGGGTCGCGCTACCTGCGAATGTGCGGATCCGGTTTCCTGAGCCGTCGAAGGTGCTCCCAGAGAGGTCGTAGTCGACAGCGATCGTGGCCGCCCGCGCATTCGGCGCGAAGGCCAGGACCCCTGCCGCGAATCGTAGAAGCAGCCAGAACACCCGCATGACCTGTCCCTCCCGAGTCTCTGGTCGCTGGCCGCGCTCGGCCGAGCTCACGCGCATGGGACGAGGACGAGCGGGCCGTTCCTATTGCTCACCGCCGCTCGCCTCAGCAAGGAGCTCTTGCCAATCCGTAATCATCTCGTCCTGATCGATCGTGGTCACGAGTTGCCCCTGCCCGTCATAGACGAAGGTGACCTCTTGCCCGGCGGAATCGGCGATGTAGAGCGGATTCCCCTCTTCATCCCTGATCAAGAGGAACTCGTCCTCCTGGCTGGCAGGCGCGCCAACTGCTCCGAGAACGGAGGTACCACCCGCGAAGGTCAGCATCGCGACCGTTTTTCGCAGCTTCATCGAGCCTCCTTGGCGATGGCTCAGGGCTGGCAGGCTGGGGGCTGCGCAGACGACACGCCCGACGGGCCCGAGGCCGTGCCGAGCTCGGCCTTGAAGAGATTGAAGTCGTTGATGACCACGGCTCCTGAACCGTCCATGTCGGACTCGTAGCAATAGGGATCATCTGTCGGGCCACCTGGCGCTCCGACCGTCCGTCCAAAGCAGGCCTTGAAAGTGTTGAAATCGTTGATCACGGTCAGCCCGCTATTGTCGAAATCGCCGTCGCAGTGGTTTCCACAGTCGTCCCCATCGGCATCGACTTGGTCCGCGTTCTTGACCGAGGTGCAGTTGTCCAGTGGAAAGGCGACTCCGTCGGTGTCCGAGTCGGGGACGAACATCTTGAGTCTGGGGGTCGCACGCCCACCCGGAACACGCTGGTCGACGACTGGGACGCCGCCGGCTTGCAGGACTGCCAGGACCTCCGTATTGCTGAGGTTGGGCATGGCCCCCCGCGTCGCCGCCCATGCGCCGGCGACGTGCGGGGCCGCGAACGACGTGCCCGAATCCTGAGCGAGCCCGGCTGCTGCCACCCGCACACCGGGCGCCAGCAGAGAGAGACCCCCTGCCGTCTGGGAAAAGCAGGGGACCTTGTCGCCCCCGGTTGTCGCGTCGCTGCAGCCCGTGTCCGGCCACACATACTCCCCAATGTCGGCGTCGTGGACGGCTCCGGCGATGTCCTATCCGCTGTTGAAATTCAGTGAGTGGCGGCTCCGTTCATCCTACTACGCGACCCGCTGAGCGGTCGCCGTTTTCTGCTCGGCATCGAAGGTCTGGAGCGTTCGGAAGAGCGC
>Ga0187893_10003543_pt1 | contig 31443 bp, 18 predicted proteins | sample MA1701074metaG_FD_139574 | JGI IMG/M metagenome (GOLD analysis project Ga0187893, IMG submission 139574) | White microbial mat communities from a basaltic lava cave in the Kipuka Kanohina Cave System on the Island of Hawaii, USA - MA170107-4 metaG ...
GCCCTCGATCCAGTCCCGGATGCGGGGGTCGTTCTGGAAGACGTCGAGTCCGCGACCGCCGGCCGCGCCTCCGATGCGCAACGGCCCGACGCGCGGATAGAACGTCACGCCCAGCGGCGTGTAATTCTGCTGCGGCGTCACATACTGGCCCGTCTGCGTCGGCGTGCCGTCCGGCCAGGTCTCGAAATCCAGCAGCCGGATCGGCCCGGCGGTGTTCAGGAAGAAGATCAGGTTGTTCACGATCGGACAGACCGGCGCCGGGCCGTCATCGCACGGCACGGCCGCCGCCGGGGCGCAGAACCATCCCAAGGCCAGGTAAATACCCGAAAAAACGGCCTGCCGGGTCATGGTCCCGCCCGCTCCCTTTCCCGTGAGACCGCCCACCGTGCCGTGTGCGCCCTTGCGCGCGTGCTGCACCTGGACTATCCGCCCAAATCCGCCCGGTCAAGCACAAAATCCGATCCCCTCGCGCGCCCTCCGCCGGCGGCAGGGCTGCCGGCGCCCCGGATACCGGCACGCTCGGGCAGTGTTCCTCCTATCGATAGTTGACCGGCCCGGGATTGACGCGGCGCAATACTGACGGGCATCGCAGGGCTACGGGCGGTCACGGGCGGCGTTGCCGTTCATTGAAGCGGAGATCGCGCGCCGACATCGCAAGCAACCCTATACTGCCCGCATGTACGTCCTCGCCGTCCGTCACGCCGAGTCCGAAGGCAACGCCGGCCGCACCGCCGACCCCGACTCGCCGCTGACCGACGCCGGCCGCCGGCAGGCCGAACGCATCGCCGCCCGCCTCGCGGGCGCGGGCCTCGTCGCCGTTTATTCCAGCCCCTATTGCCGCGCGATCCAGACCGCCGATCCGCTGGCCGAGCGCCTCAACCTCCCGATCCGTCTGCGGGGCGAACTGTGCGAGGCGCACCTGGGGCCCGCGCCAGGCCCTGCCGGGTTTTCGCTCCCGACGCCGGACGAACTGCACCGCCGCCACCCGCGCGCGACGGCCGATCCCGACCTGGCCGCCTCGGTGCCCTGGCCTCCGCTGCACGAATCGCTCGACGACGTGATCGCCCGCTGCCGGCGGATGGCGGCGCACCTCCCGGCGCGCTGGCCGGGCGAAAACGACGCCGTCGCGCTGTTCGGGCACGGCCTGCCCATCGCGCGGCTGATCGAGGCGTGGCTGACCGACGCGCCCGGACCGTCGTTCCGGTTCGTGATCGTCAACGCCGCGATCAGCGTCCTGCGGGAGGCCGGCGGCGTCCGTTCGCTGCTGGCGCTCAACGACCTTCAACATCTTGTCGGCGGGCCTCGCTTCGCCGACGTGTGGACATCGTCTGACCGCAACCAGGTCTGGTAGCATCCGAACGATCGGCGGACGACCGGACGATGGACACGGAACACCGCGCTCGGTTGACGCTCGGCGGCGCGGCACGCACAATCGGGGCGTGACCCGGAACGATTCCCGGCTCCTATCGGTGGAAGAGGCCCGCGACGCAGTCCTGCGCGAGGCCGCGGCGCGCGCCCGCCCCGCCGGCCGATCCGTCCCGCTCGCACAGGCCACGGGTCGCGTCCTCGCGCAGCCCGTCCGCGCCGCGGACGACTATCCGCCGTTCGATCGCGCGGTGATGGATGGCTTCGCGGTCCGCGCGGCCGATGCCGCCGCCGGCGTCGAACTGCCGGTAATCGGCGAAGTCCACGCAGGCCGGCCGAGCGGCCGAGGCGTCGGCCCCGGCGAGTGTCTGCGCATCAACACCGGCGCGCCGATGCCCAACGGCGCCGACGCGGTCGTGCCCGTCGAACGGGTCGCGTTCACGACCGAGGGCACCAACGGTCCCGCGGCGCAGCCGCGAATCCGCCTGACCGACGCCGTTCCCGCCGGAAGGCACGTCGCCCCCCGCGGCAGCATCGCCCGCGCGGGCGACGTAGTGGTCCCCGACGGCGCGCGGATCGACGCCGCGGCGCTCGCGGCCGCCATCGCCGCCGGCGCGGCCGAGGCGGTGGTTTTCGAGCGGCCGGCCGTCGCCATCCTGTCGACCGGCGATGAACTGGTCTCCGTCGGCCGACCGGCGTCGCCGGGCCAGATCTACGACGCCACCGGCCCGGCCGTCGCCGAACTCGTCCGCGCCTTGGGCGGCGAGCCGGCCGCGCTCGGGATCATCGCGGACGATCCCGCGGTGCTGCGCCGCGCGGTGGACGATGCGCTGCGGCGCCCGATCGTCGTCGCGCTGGGCGGAATGTCGCGCGGAACGCGCGACCTGGTTCCCGAGACGTTCGCCGCCGCCGGCGTGAACTGGCGATTCCGCGGCGTAGCCGTGCGACCCGGCCGACCCGTCGGGTTCGGCGTCGGACCCGGCGGCCAGTTGGTCTTCGGTCTTCCCGGCAACCCGGCCAGCACGTTCGTCTGTTTCGAGTTGTTCGTGCGGCCGGCGATCGAGGCGCTGACGGGCCGCGACCCGTCGCCCCTGCCGCGCTGGGTCGTGCGCCTCGCCGAGCCGCTTGAGGCCGCGCGCGACCCGCGGCCGGCATTTCTGCCCGGACGCCTCTCGGCCGGGCCGGAAGGCGCGCCCGAGGCGCGGCCCGTGCCGTGGGGCGGTTCGGGCGATCCGTTCTGTTTGGCGCGGGCCAATGCGCTGCTCTGGCAGAGGCGGGGCGATGCGCCGATGGACGCCGGACAGCCGGTCGGCGTCATCCCCCTCGGCGGTGAAACGTGACCAGCCGCCTGCGCAATTCCGACCCCCTCGCGCCCCCGACTGGCCACGAAGCGTCGGATGGGACGCCGGCGCCCCCACGGTCGGCGGCCGCAGCGCCGGCCGCCCGGGGCGAGCGGTATCGCGCCCCGGCCCGGCTGATCGGCGGACAGTTCCAGATCGAATCGGTCACGCCCGCCCTGCTCCTCACGATCGCGTCCTTGCTCTGCCTCGTGCTGATGTTTCCGCCCACCGGCTGGTGGCCGCTGGCCTACTTCTGCCTCACGCCCTGGCTCGTCCTGGTCTGCACCATGGAGCGCCGCCGCTGGGTGTACCTCCTCAGTTACGCCCTCGGACTGGCCTTCTTTCTCATCAACGTCCGCTGGATGGCCCCCGTCACCTTCCCCGGCTACCTCGCGCTGGCCATCTTCTTCGGACTGAGTTTTCCGGTCTGCGCGCTGCCGCTGCGACACATGTTCCGCCGACACGGCGCGTCGATGGCCCTCGTGCTGCCGATCACCTGGACAGCCGTCGAGTACCTCCGGTCGATCACGACCGTCGGCTTCCCCTGGTTCCTGCTGGCGCACAGTCACTACCGCGTCCTGCCCCTGATCCAGATCAGCGACCTGGCCGGCGCGTACGGCGTGACGTTTGTTCTGGCGATGGTCAACGGCTGGCTGGCCGACCTGCTCATCCAGCCCATCCTCATCTGGCGGCGCGAACAGCCCGAGCGCACCAAGCGGCTGCCGCTCGGGTCCTTCGCCACGCTGGTCGTGGTCGCCGGGACGCTTCTGTACGGCAGCATGAGGCAGGAAGGCGGCCCTGCTCCCGTGACCGCGACACCGCCGCAAGCCGATGGCATTGAGTCGACGGCCGTGAAGGACGATCGGCCGGCGGATACGGCAGAGCGCGGGCCGGTCGTGGCCATCGTTCAGCACGACTTTCCGAGTTTCGTCGACCTTGAGCGCACGCGGCGCAGCCCGGCGGCGCTCATCTTCTCGGCCTACATGGAACTGGTGCGCCAGGCGGCCGCCGACCGGCCGGACCTGATCGTCCTGCCGGAGACGCCCTGGCCCGGCTACTTCAACGACGAGTTCCTCTCCGCCGACGAGGCGGACCTGGAGGCGATCCGCACGCGGGGCTTCTCCGGGTGGTCGCCGGCCGACCTGCAGTATTTTCAGGACTGGTCCCGCCACACGCGCGATGCACTGCACGAAGTCGCCCGCCGGAGCGGCGCGGCCGTCGTGACCGGCGGCAGCGCGATCGAATGGAAGCCGACCGAGATTCCGCCCCGCGTCGAGCGGTACAACTCCGCGTTTCTGCTTCCGCCCGCCCCCGACGCCCCGGTGCAGCGCTACGACAAGGTGCACCTCGTGCTCTTTGGCGAGTTCGTTCCCTTCCGCTACACCCGCCTGCATGCCGTCTACAAGTGGCTCAACGCCCGAACGCCCTGGGGCGCAAACGGCATCGAGTATTCCCTTTCCGCCGGCCGATTCTTCATGCCCTTCGAGTTCCGGTCCGGTCCGCCCGCGCCGCCGACCGAGCCGGCTGCGCCGACGGCCGCCCCGCGCGTCGAAGCCACGACAACGCAACCCCTGCGGTCGGATCCGTCCGCCGAGCCCTCCGAGGCGCCGCTTCCGGAATCCGGGCCGCAGCCCGGGTCGACCACGGCCCCGTCCTCTACGGAGCCGGACACCAGGGAGTCGGCCCCCGCCCCTCCGCGCCGCCGATACCTCGCCGGCACGCCCATCTGTTACGAAGACACCGTCCCCTACGTCGCCCGTGCCTTCGTAGCGGCCGCCGGCCGCGCCGCGGCACGAACCGGACGGAAAAAGATCGACCTGCTGCTCAACATCAGCAACGACGGATGGTTCAACCATTCGGCGCAACTCGAGCAGCATCTCGCCGCCTCCGTCTTCCGCGCCGTCGAAAACCGCATCGCCGTCGCTCGGGCCGTCAACACCGGCGGCAGCGCGATGATCGACCCCTCCGGACGCATCTACGAGCGCGTCGTGCTTGCTCCGCAGCGGCGGGCGCTGCTGGACGACCTGGAGGCGGCGCTCAGACGGCTGCGGGACGCGGTGTACCCCGCGGCGCCTCGATCCGACCCGCAAGCGCACCCTGTCGATCCGACCGCGCTGGCCGCGCTGCGCGGCGCGCTGAATCGTTTGGGCCGGGAGTTCCTGTACCTGTCCGACCGCCTCAACGCATTCGCGGCAGCCGTACAACCGCCCACCCATTCGGTCGCTCCGCCGTCCGATCCGACCCTCGCCGCCCGCCGCGCCGCGCTGAGCGAACTCGTCTCACAAATCGACGATGATCTCGAATCCGTCGCCCGCTGGCGGCGCAAGCCGCACACCGCCCCCGGCTTCCGGATTGCCGCCATCCGCGTCGACCCGGCCGAGACCCTCTACACCCGCTGGGGAGACTGGTTCCCGACCGGCTGCGTCCTGCTGGCCGCCGCGATATTCCTCGACTGGCTGCTCTACCGCCTCCCGAGACGCTGGGCACGGGGCGGACCCCGTCCGCCGCCCGCCCCGACCGGGCCGAAGCCGCCCGGCGCGCTGTCCGCCTTGATCTGGATCGCCGCGGCCTGCGGGTCGCAGGTCGGCTGCGCGCAGCCGTTGCTCGTCGAACCGACCCTGGTCGAGACGGACCGGCTCGAACGCCGGGCGGTGCATTTTCTGCTCGGCGCGACCTCGGACGAAATCGGCCCCTGGCGCGCTCATGCGATCGAGGCCCTCCAGGACGCCGCCCCGCACGAAGGGCGGGGCCGCCTCCGCGACGCACTGCGCGATCCGTCGGCCGGCGTGCGGTTCGCGACCCTGATGGCCCTTGGAACGCTCGCAGACCGCGACTCCCTCGACGCCATTCGCAGCGCAGCCGAAGACAACGATCCCAATGTACGCGTGGCGGCGCTTTTCGCGCTGCACCGGCTGGGCGAATTCTCGCGGACCTCCGAACTGGCCGAACTGCTGCTCGATCACCCCAACCCTCCCGTCCGCGCCAACGCCGCCCTCGCCATTGGCCGGCTCGGTGAGGCCAAGTCGGTCAAACTCCTCCACCGCGCCCTGCACGACCGGGAGGAACTCGTGCGGCTGAACGTCCTCGAGGCCCTCGTGCTCCTGGGCGACCCCAAGGCCACGAAGGACATGCTCTACTACGGCCACAGCGGCGTCGGACAGAAGATGGTTCTCGCCCTGATGGCCCTGGGCCGCGCCCGGGTCCGCATGGCAGTGGAACTTTTTACGTACCGGCTGCGCGAGGGTCCGTACGACGAGGTTCGTCTGGCGGCCGCCTACGGCCTCGGTCGGCTCGGCCGACGCGACGGACTGGAACCCGCGATGCGGTTGCTCGACTATCGTTCTCCGCCGGGACCGGGCGACCTCGACCCGCCCGAGCAGCAGGAGGCCCGGATGCGCATCCTGGCCTGCTCCGCGCTCCAGGCCATCGGTGACCGCCGCGCGCTGACAGCCCTCGGCCGGCTGATGGAGCACGAGGCCGAGGACACCGCCGTCCGAATCGCCGCCGCCCGGGCCATTCTCGGCATCGTCCGTGACACGGGTCTGGCCGCGACCGATGCGGCCCCCTGAAGGGCTTTTTTGGCAGCCCGTCCCTGCGTGCGGGCAATCCGGCGGGCCCGCCCCGTGGGCGATGGGGAGGCGCCGCGGCCACGGGCCAACCGGGCAACGAAAAAAAAGGGTCTACCGGGACTCTGTTGCAGGCCCGCGCGGGGGCCGCGTGCGTAGGAATGTCTAACTGAACCCCGATGCATAAAGAGGGGCCGCCGCGGCGGCCCTGCCTCGCGTGAACTGGATCGCATACGCCATCGTGCTCTACGGGCTTGCCGCCCTCCAAACGACCCTGGCGGCCGTGGTTGAAATCCGTTCGGTCCGGCCAGACCTGCTGCTGCTCGCCGCGGCCTATTACGCGCTCGCCGCGCGTCCGGGGGACGCACTGCTGGCCGGCTGGCTCGCCGGACTCGTCTCGGACTTGTGCGGCATGGGACTGGTACAGGGCAACAACGTGGGCGTCGGGGCGCTGTCGTTCGGCCTGGCCGCGTGGGTCGTCGTCAAGGCGCGGGACCTGACCTTCCGCGAACACCTTGGAGTCTATTTAATGATCGTCTCCGGTTGGTCCGTGCTCGCCACGACCGCCGCGACCGGCTGGCTGGCATGGCGGACCGGGACCTGGGGCGGCAGCGACGGGTTGTCGGCAGGGTCGGTGGCCGCGACCGCGTTCTGGAACGCGCTCTACTGCGCCTTCCTTGCGCCGTACGTCCACTGGCTCCTGCGGCGGTTCCGCTGGCGCCTCGGTCTGAACCCCGCCCCGACCTACCGCAGCCGCGGATAAGCGGCCCCGGACGACTTCGAAGCGGCCGCCGTCTGGTCGGCCGCGCTTCAGCCATGTTTCAACGACGCCTGCGCATCCTGCTCGCCTTCCTCGTCGCCGGCGGCGTCCTGTGCTCCGCGCGGCTGTACCAACTCCAGGTGCTCGCGGCCGACCGCTACCGCGTGCTGGTCGACGCCGCGCTGCTCTGCCCGCCCGAGTTCGTGCCCCCCGTCCGCGGGCGCATCCTCGACCGCACCGGCCGCGTGCTCGCCTGCGATGAACCGGCCCACGACGTCACCGTCCATTACGGCGTGCTCAGCATGGACGAGCGGTATCTCGCGCGGCTCGAAGCGCGGGTCCGCCGCGAGCCCGCCCTGCGTGAACTGCCCGCTCCCGCCGCCGCCGCCCACAGCCGCGAACTGGTCCGCGAGCGGATCGCCGGGATGTGGCGGCGTCTGGCCCGGGCCGCGAACGCGTCCACCGCCGAGTTGCGCCGCCGGAGGGACGCGCTCTGTCATCGCGTCGAAACCCTGCGGGCCTATCTCTGGTCGAACCGCTCGCGCCGCGGTTTCGATGAGGAATCTCCCGCCGACGTCCGCCTCGCCGAAGACGAGCAATGGCACGTCCTGCTGCCCGACGTCTCGCCCCGCGTCCGCGCCGCGATCGAGGTCGAATGCGGCGACCTGCCCTTCCTTCGCGTCGAGCCGTCCGTCCGACGCCGCATCTCCGCCGCCCACGCCCTGTGCCACATCCCAGGCCGCCTCGGAATGGTTTCCGCCGAACGGTTGCGCGACGACCCGGACCGCGACGACCCGCTCCGCCGCTACCGCGCCCGCGATCTGGCCGGCGTCAGCGGCATCGAGCGATTGGCCGAGCCGCTCCTGCGCGGCACGCGCGGCATGCGCCAGCGCGACCTCGACGGCCGCATCCTCGAACAGGTCGAACCGCGCGACGGAACGGACGTCCGCCTCACGATCGACGCCGCGCTCCAGCAGCGGATCGTCGCCCTGCTCGCCGAGGCGGTCGCGGCCCGACCCTACGCCACCGGCGCGGCGTGCGTCGTGCTCCGCCTGCCGTCGCGCGAGGTGCTCGTCGCGGCGAGTTACCCCGTCTTCGACGTGGACGCGCGCGGCCAGGAGTTCCGCCGCCTCCGCGACGATGCCCGCCACAGGCCGCTGCTGTTCCGGGCGGTCGCCGCCGAATACCCGCCCGGCTCCATCGTCAAGCCCGCGGCCATGCTCGCCGGTCTGGCCGAAGGCGCGGTCGGTCGCGACACCGTCATCGACTGTGGCGGCCGGCTGTTCTCCGAGGTCGACGCCTGGCACTGCTGGACCCACTGGCGGCACCTTCCGCCGCACGGGCCGGTGGACGCCGTCTCCGCCCTTCAGCGATCCTGCAACATCTATCTCTACACCGTCGGCCAGCGAGTCGGTCCCCATTCTTTGACCGACTTCTACCGTCTCCTCCTGACCGGTTCGAACAGTCTTCTTGCAGACACCCGCGGCGGGGCCGGCCTGATCGAGGAGCGTCCGGGCCGCATCCCTTCCGCCCGGTGGCTTCGCGACGCACGGAATCGCGGCTTCCGCATCGGCGACGCGCGGAATTACGCCCTCGGACAGGGCGAACTGCTCCTGACGCCGGTGCAGGCCGCAAACCTCTTCGCCACACTCGCCACCGGGCGGTTTGGTTCTCCGACGTGGTTGATGGACCCGCCCTCGCCCCGCATGGACGACGGGGGATCAGGACGGGCCGTCCAGCGCGGCCGTTCCAAGGCCGACCTGCCCGCCATCCGCCCGCAGGACTGGGCGACCGTCCGCGAAGGGCTGTACCGCTGCGCGAGCGAGCCCGGCGGTACCGCCTACAACGGCGTGCACCGGGACGACCTGCTGATCTGCGGCAAGACCGGCAGCGCCCAGAGCGTCCCGGCCGCGGTCAAGACCCGATTCACCTTCTCCATCGCCGGTGAGGAAAAATCCGTAGATGCTCCCACCCTCGAGGCCGCGCGCGAGGCCCTGCGCCTGCCGTCCGACGCCCGGCCGATCGACCGGAAGGTCGTGGAGCGCTGGCCGCCCGGCGTCGGCGCGGCGCACGAGAAGACGACCCATGCCTGGTTCGCCGGCTACGCGCCGCGCGAGGCCCCCCAGGTGGCGATCGCCGTGATCATCGAGCACGGGGGCAGCGGCGGACGGGTCGCCGCCCCGGTTGCCAAGAAGGTATTCGAGGCGTTGATGGACGACCCCGCGGGCTACCTGACGCGCGACGCCGCGCACCGGCCGCCGCGCCGCGGGCACGACCGCGAATCGGAGGGCTGGGACGGCGAATGACCGACGAACCGCGCCGCGCTCTGCTTCCCCCCGTCGGCTGGATCATGCTGGCCGCAGCCCTCGCGCTGTCCGGACTCGGCCTGGCAGGCATCTATGCCGGCGAGGCTGACGCCCCCGCCGGGCCGGTCCTCACGCTGCGGCAGGTCGCCTCGCTCGCCGCCGCGCTGATCGGTTTTGTGTTGGTCTACTCCATCGGCTGTCAACGGCTGGGGCCGGGGGCCTACGTCTGGTACGGCCTGGCCGTGGCGGCGCTGGCGGCGCTGGTCGCCGCGCGCTGGCTGCCGCTGGCCCCGCTCATCAAGCCGCGGCGAAACGCCTTCCGGTGGATCGACCTCGGCGTCACCGCCTTCCAGGTGTCCGAGGCGGCCAAACTCGCCTTCATCCTCGCCTTGGCCTGGTTCCTGCGCTTCCGCACCGACCAGCGCCGCGTCCGCGGCCTGCTCGTCCCCGTGCTGCTGACCGCCGTGCCCGCGGGGCTGATCCTGCTCGAACCGGACCTCGGCACGGCCATGCTCCTCCTGCCGACGCTCGCGGCGGTGCTCTTCGCGGCCGGGATGCGCGTCTTCCATGCGGCGGTCGGCCTGGCGGTGGGGGCCGTGGCCGCGCCGCTGTTCTACTTCTCGCCGCTGATGTCCGAGTACCAGCGGCAGCGCGTCCGCGCCGTCGTGCGCCAGAATGAGACGGACCCGGCCTGGCACAACGCCGCCGGATACCAGTTGCGGCAATCGAAGATTGCCATCGGCAGCGGCGGACCGCTGGGCCGTGGCTTCCTCGAGGGCGGATTCTTTCGTCACAACCTGCTGCCCGAGGAGCACAACGACTTCATCTTCGCCGTGATCGCGCACCAGTGGGGGCTGGCCGGCTCGCTCGGCGTGCTGGTCTGCTACGGACTGGTCCTGCTGACCTGCCTGATGATCGCCGGCTCGACGCACGATCCGTTCGGCCGGCTGGTGTGCGTGGGCGTCTCCGCGCTGATCGGCACGCAGGCGTTTGTGAACATCGCCATGACGATCGGTCTGCTGCCGATCACCGGCCTGACGCTGCCGTTCGTCAGTTTCGGCGGCAGCGGTCTGGCCGCCAATTACGCGACGCTCGCGCTGGTGTCGAGCGTGGCCGCGCGCCGGCGGATTTCGCTCGCGCCGCGGGCCTTTGAATTCCCGGATGAGGACGAGCCGGCCGGCTGAGCCCGACCGCGACCCGTTCGTGCGGGAAAGGGAGCGCGCCTTAGCGCCGGACCGCGCGCGGACGCCTTGCGTCCCGCTGTCGCGCGACGAACCGCCGCATGGCCTCCAGCGTCCGGCGGCTCACGTGATGCTCGACCCCCTCGGCGTCCGTTTCCGCGTCGGACCGCGGTACGCCGATCGCCAGCAGGAAATCCAGCACCAGTTGATGCCGCTCCCGCGCCTCGCGGGCCAGTTCGCGCCCGTCCGGCGTCAGGAAGATCGAGCGATACGGCTCGGCCGTCACCAGCCCCTCGCGCCGCAGACGCCCGATGCTCTTCGTGACCGTGACGTGCGTGACGCCCAGGTGCCGCGCGATGTCGACCGCCCGTGCCTCCCCGTGGTCGCGGATCAGTTGGTCGATCAGTTCGACGTAGTCCTCGGCCAGTTCGCGGGCGTGGTCCAGCCGCGTGCGGCGGTGCCCGTCGGCCACCACGCTGCTGGCCGGCGTCCGGCGGGGCGAACGGTTGCGGGCGGAACTCGTCATGCCGGGGCGCTCCGGAGGAACCGCACACCCGCCGCCGGACGGGCGAATCTCCGGCGCGGATTATGCCGGTCCCGCGGGGACGAGGCAAACCGCGCGGGCGCCGGAGCGCTCGAATCCGGCCCGCCCCGGCGCGGTATTAGCCCCGCCTACCTTTTATAGTCGCATCATAGACACGCAGCCCCGGCCCGACTATACTGACCCCATGAAATCCGAACCTTTGAAACGCCCCCCGGCCGGCGTCGCGGCCGCCGCCGTTGCGGGCCTCCTCCTCGCCGCTGCTCCCCACCTCCGGGCCGAATCCGGGAGGAGCCCTGCCCGCCCGCCCTACCGCGCCGTCTGCACGGTCGGAATGGTCACCGACATCGTGCGGCAGGTCGCCGGCGAACGCGCCGCCGTCGAGGGCATCATCGGCGAGGGCGTCGATCCCCACCTCTACCAGGCCACCCGCGGCGACGTCGCCCGGCTGCTCGACGCCGACATCGTCTTTTACAACGGCCTGCTGCTCGAAGGCCGCATGACCGACGCGCTCATCAAAGTCGCGCGCAAGCGGCCGGTGTTCGCCGTGACCGAACTGATCGACGCGGCGCTGCTGCTCGAACCGCCGGAATTCCAGGGGCACCACGACCCGCACGTCTGGATGGACGTCCGCCTTTGGTCGCGCTGCACCGAACAGGTCGCCCGCACGCTCCAGGAGTTTGATCCGCCCCACGCCGACGAATACCTCGCCCGCTACCGCCGCTACGCCCGCGAACTCGAACGCCTCGACGAGTACGCCCGCGCCACCCTTGCCACGATCCCGGCCGAGCGCCGCGTCCTCGTCACCGCCCACGACGCCTTTAATTACTTCGGCCGCGCCTACAACGTCCGCGTCGCCGGCATCCAGGGCATCAGCACCGAGTCCGAGGCCGGCATCGCCGACATCAACCGCCTCGTGGACCTGCTGGTTCAGGCGAAGATCCCCGCCGTCTTCGTCGAGACGTCCGTCTCCGAAAAAAACGTCCGGGCGCTGATCGAGGGCGCCGCGGCCCGCGGGCACTCCGTCCGCATCGGCGGCTCGCTCTTCTCCGACGCGATGGGCCGGCCCGGCGCCTACGAAGGCACCTATATCGGCATGATCGACCACAACGTCACGACGATCGCCCAAGCGCTGGGCGGCTCGGCCCCCCCGCGCGGCATGAAGGGACTGCTCGCCGGGAACCGCCCGTGAACGAGCCCGCTCCCGCCCAATCCGCACCCGCGCGCCCGCGCCCCACCTACGCCGATCACCCGGACCACGCCCCGGTCTCCATCCACGACATGACCGTGGCCTATCACCGGCGACCCGTCCTCTGGGACATCGACTACGTCGCGCCCGAGGGACGCCTGATCGGCATCGTCGGCCCCAACGGCGCGGGCAAGAGCACCCTCATCCGCGCCTGTCTCGGCCTCGTCCCGCTGGCCTCCGGCAGCGTCCGCTTCTACGGCCGGCCCTATCGCCGTCAGCGCCGCGCCGTCGGCTACGTTCCCCAACGCGAGAGCGTCGACTGGGATTTTCCCGCCACCGCGCTCGACGTGGTCACGATGGGCCGCTACGGCCGGCTGCCCTGGTGCCTTCCCCCGCGCCGCCGCGATCGCGAGTTCGCCCGGCACTGCCTCGATCAACTCGGCATGGCGGACTTCGCGCAGCGGCAGATCAGCCGCCTGTCCGGCGGACAGCAGCAGCGCGTCTTTCTCGCCCGCGCGCTCGCCCAGGAGGCCCGGGTCTATTTCATGGATGAGCCGTTCGCCGGGGTCGACGCCGCCACTGAGTCGGCCATCATCGAACTGCTGCGGGCCCTTCGGGCGCAAGGCCGCACCGCGCTGATCGTCCACCATGACCTTCAGTCCGCGCCCGAGTATTTCGACGAGATCATGCTGCTCAACCTGCGCATCATCGCCGCCGGACCGACGCGCGAGGTCTTCACGCCCGTCAACCTCCAGAAGACCTACGGCGGCCGGCTGACCATCCTCGAACAGGCCGCCGAGGCCGTCGCCCGCGGAGGCAGCCCGTGACAACCGGCACTGCCTCCCGGTCCCCCATCTTCTCCGCCTCGTTCGGCCGGCGGTTTGCCGCGGTCGCCGTCGCGATCGCCCTCGCGGCCGGCCCGTCCGCCGCGGCCGACGCCCCCCGACCGCTCGCCCCGCGCTCGATCATGGACACCTCCGTCACCTGGCCCTCCGCCGCCGAACTGATCCGCGGCCTGACCCTCCGCGACTATAACACCCGCGTCGTCGTCCTCGGCACCACCGTCCTCGGCGCGGCCGCCGGCGTTGTCGGCACCTTTGCCTATCTTCGCCGCCGCGCGCTGGTCGGCGACGCCCTCGCCCACGCCACGCTTCCCGGCGTCGCGGCCGTCTTCCTGATCTGGGGGACGCGGAACCTGCCCGCGCTGCTTGCCGGCGCGGCGCTCACCGGTGTGCTCGGCGTGCTGGCCATGGTCGCCCTGCGGCACGTCCCCCGGATCAAGGAGGACGCCGCCATCGGCATCGTGCTCAGCGTCTTTTTCGGCGCGGGAATGGCCCTGTTCTCCATCGTGCAACAGCAGCGGACCGGCCGGGAGGCCGGCCTGGCGAACTTCATCTACGGCAAGGCCGCCGCGCTCGTCCAGCAGGACCTCTCGCTCATCTCGGCCGCGGCGCTGCTGGGCATCGCGGGCATCGCCCTGTTTTACAAGGAATTCCGGCTCGTCTGTTTCGATCCGCAGTTCGCCGCCGCCGCCGGCTGGCCCGTGCCCGCCATAGACCTGCTGCTCATGGCCCTTGTCGTGCTTATCACCGTCGTCGCGCTCCAGGCCGTCGGGCTGATCCTGATCGTGGCGCTGCTCATCATCCCCGCCGCGGCCGCCCGGTTCTGGACCGACCGGCTGGCCGTCATGCTCGCCCTGGCGGGGCTGTTCGGCGCGCTGGCCGGGTGGACGGGCGCGACGATCAGCGCCCTCGCCCCGCGGCTGCCGACCGGCGCGGTGATCGTCCTGTGCGCGGGAATCCTCTTCGGTTTGAGTTTGCTCGGCGCGCCGCAGCGGGGCGTCGTCGCCGCGCTGCTCCGCCGCGTCTCCCTGCGCCGCCGCGTCGCACTCCAGCACCTGCTCCGCGCCCTGGCCGAACAGGAAGAGCGCGCGGGCGATGGGGCGGCCCTGCCCTGGACTGACCTGCTTCGAGCCAGGGCCTGGTCGGCCGCCGCGCTGCGGCGGCTGCTGCGTCGCGCCCAGCGCGCCGGCCTCGTGCCCCCCCGCTTGGCAAGGGAGGGCGCGGGGCAGATCGGCGTCGTCCGTCTTACCGCGGCCGGCCGCGTACAGGCCCGCCGCGTCCTGCGGAACCACCGGCTCTGGGAACTGTTCCTCATTCGCCAGGCCCACATTGCCCCCTCGCACGTCCACCGTGACGCCGACGAGATCGAACACGTCCTCTCCCCCGCGATCATCGCCGAACTCGAACGCGCGCTGGCCGCGCGCGACGCCATCCCCCGGTCGCCCCACGCAAACGGAGCCGCGCCGTGAGCGGGTGGGACTGGTCCCTTGACGGCTGGATCATCCTCACGGGCGTGCTGTCGGCCTGCTCCTGTGCGCTGCCGGGAACCTATCTCGTCCTGCGGCGCATGAGTCTGATGGGCGACGCCATCTCACACGCCGTCCTGCCCGGCCTGGCCGTGGCCTTCCTGCTCAGCGGCAGCCGCTCGCCCGGGCCCATGTTCGTCGGCGCGGTGGTGGCCGGCGGGCTGACGGCCGTTTTCTCCGAAGCCCTCGTCCGGCTCGGGCGGGTCGAACACGGGGCGTCGATGGGCGTCGTCTTCAGCGTCCTGTTCGCCCTGGGCCTCGTGCTCATCCGCCAGGCCGCCGACCACGTCGATCTCGATCCCGGCTGCGTGCTGTACGGCAACATCACGCAGGTTCCGCTCGACGCCCTCGGGGCGACGGTCCCCCCGGCGGTGCGGAACCTCGCCCTGGTCCTGGCGCTGAACATCGCGTTCGTAGTGCTTTTTTACAAAGAACTGAAACTCTCGACCTTCGACCCCCAACTCGCCACCGCGCTGGGCATCAACGCCCGCGCCCTCCACTACGCCCTCATGCTCCTCGTCGCCCTCACCACCGTCGCCAACTTCGAGGCCGTCGGCTCGATCCTCGTCATCGCCATGCTCATCGTGCCCCCCGTCGCCGCCCATCTCTGCGCCGACCGGCTCGGCGTCATGATCGCCCTGACCCTTCTGTTCGCCGCCCTCACGGCCGTCGCCGGACACGTCCTGGCCGCCTTCGCACCCGGGTGGCTCGGCTGGCCGCTGACCATCAACACCGCCGCGATGATGGCCGTCGTGGCCGGAATCCTGCTCGGCGCGGTCATTCTCCTTGCCCCGCACAATGGACTGATCGGCCGGGCGCGGCGCCGGATGGCCCTGCGGCTGAACATCGTCCGCGAGGATCTGTTGGGCCTGCTGCATCGCTGGCAGGAACTGCGGCCGGCCGTCGCGCGGCCCATCCGCCGCAGCGACGTGCTCGCCGCCGCGGGCCGATCGACGTGGGTTCGCCTCGGCCTCCGCTCCCTGCGCCGCCGGGGACTGATCCGGGCCGAGCCCGACGCACGACAGCCCGCGGAGGAGATTCTGCACCTCACTCCCGCGGGCGCGGCGCGGGCCGCGGGCCTGGTCCGTTCTCATCGCCTCTGGGAGTCTTTCCTCGCACGATATTTTGATCTGCCCCTCGACCACCTCCACCTGTCCGCCGAGCGGGTCGAACACTACCTCACGCCCGAAATCCGCGCGGACCTCTCCACCGACCTCGCCGCCCAGCGCGACCCCCACGGCGCGGAAATCCCGCCCGAGGCCTGACGCCCCGCCCTTCGGGATATTCCCCGCTTGCGGGACCGACCGCGCCGCGACGACAATCCGTCCGCATGTTGATTCGCGTGAGCGGTCTGCTGGCGGCGGTCGGCGAGAACGCGGTCGAACTCGAGCGGGACGGCGCGGCCCGCGAGGTCCTCGTCCCTCAATACGCCCTCGGCGAACTGGCCGCCTGCCGCGGCCGCACCGTCACGCTTCACACGCTGGAATACCTCGAGGGCAACGTCGCCGGCGGAAACCTCGTCCCGCGGCTCATCGGCTTCCTGCACGCCGCCGACCGCGCCTTTTTCGAACTCTTCATCACCGTCAAGGGCATCGGCGTCCGCAAGGGCCTGCGGGCGCTCGAGGCGCCGGTCGGCCGCATCGCCGGAATGATCGAGACGGCCGACACGGTGGGCCTCTCGCGGCTCTCGGGAATCGGCCGGCGCACGGCGGAACAGATCGTCGCCGAGTTGCGCGGAAAGGTGGGCACGTACGCCCTTGCCGCCTGCGGCGAAGCGCCCGCCGCGGCCCAGCAGGAGTTCTCCCGGCCGCAGCGCGATGCAATCGAGGTCCTCGTCGCCTGGGGCGACGCCCGCCACGACGCGCAGCGCTGGGTGGCCCGCGCGGGCCAGATTCACGGCGGCCTGAGCACCGCCGACGAATGGGTGCGGGCCGCCTACCGCATCAAGACCGGGGCGGAGGGCTGATCGACGATGGCCCGCGAACGGATCATCAGCGGCGAGTCGGCCGGCCCGGCCGCGGAGGAGGAAACCAACGTCGCCCTCCGCCCGCGCACGCTCGATGAGGTCGTCGGCCAGCCGCAGTTGATCTCCGCCCTGCGCATCGCCATGACCGCCGCCCGACAGCGCCGCGAACCGCTCGAACACATCCTGCTCGACGGCCCGCCCGGCCTCGGAAAGACCACCCTCGCCCACGTCATCGCCAACGAGATGGGCGCCGGTTCGCGGCTCCGCGTGACGAGCGGTCCGGCCATCCTCAAGCAGGCGGACCTCATGAGCACGCTCACCAACCTGGAAGAGGGGGACATTCTCTTTATCGACGAGGTGCACCGGCTCAGCAAGGTAGTCGAGGAGTTCCTCTACCCCGCGATGGAGGACTTCCGCGTCGACTTCACGCTCGAAGGCGGGATCGGCGGCCGGACGGTCAGTTTCCGCCTCAAACGCTTCACGCTCATCGGCGCGACGACCCGCGCCGGACTGCTCACCGGCGCGATGCGCGACCGCTTCGGACTCCGCTTCCACCTCGACTTTTACGCCCCCGACGAACTCACCGAGATCGTCCGCCGCTCGGCCCGGCGGCTCGAACTCGCGGCCGACGACGGCTCGCTGGAACTCATCGCCGCCCGCTCGCGCGGCACGCCCCGCGTCGCCAACCGCCTGCTGCGCCGCATCCGCGACTACGCCCAGGTCTGCGGCGACGGCCGCCTGACGCCCGCCGTCGTCGAAAAGGGCCTGGAGGTCCAGCAGATCGACACGCTCGGGCTGGACGAACTCGACCGCGCGTTCCTGCACGCGCTGGTGCACGTCTATCACGGCGGGCCGGCCGGCATCGAGGCCCTGGCGGCCACGATGGGCCAGGAGCGCGACACCCTCGAAGACGTAGTGGAGCCCTACCTGCTCCAGATCGGCTTTGTCACCCGCACCCGCCAGGGCCGCTGCGCGACCCGCGCCGCCTACGCCCACCTGGGCCTCACCCCTCCGACCGAGCCGCCGTCCGCCGACGCCTCGCCGACGTTGTTCGGCTGACGACACCGAACTGCTTAACGCCCGAACGACCGCTGCGACAGCAACGGGCAGTACGGCCGGCTCTCCCCGCGCCGCCACCAGTGCCCCGTCTCGCGCCCCTCGGCCCAGTCCGTGAAGCGGTAATCCACCAGCGTGCTGCGCAGATACATCGGCGGCGCATCCGGGAACGGGTTGTCGGCCAGCAGCGCCGCCACGTCCGGCGAGCCCTCCAGCAGCCGCCGGCAGAACATCAGGTACCACGGCGTGTAGCGGCAGTCCGAGCGCAGCGCCGCGAACCACATCTGCCAGTCGAGCCGCGGCTGGTGCGGCGCGACGAACGCCGGCCGCCGCGACAGGTCGCCCGGCTTGTACCGAAACTCATAGGCCTTCCATTCCCGGCCGTCGCGGCTGCCTTCCAAAATGATCTCCGGCCGCATGACCGTCATGTCCGCGAACAGGCCGTAACTGTTGACGCTGCGGAACGGTTCGACGCGCCGCCACAGCGTCTCCGCCGGCCCGGACCAGTCGATCGGCTTGCGGAACGCCCCGGTCAGCAACTCGAACGAAAGCAGCAGGTAGGCCCCGGCCAGCGGCACGGTCAACCATGCCGGCGGCCAGCGCAGCCACCAGCGGCGCGGACGGACGGAAGCCGCGAACCGTTCCGACCACGAGCGGGGCCAGACCCGGTCGTCCAGGGCCGCGACGCACAGCACGATCGTCAGCAGGTTGAAGAAGCAATAGTTGCCCGTGACGATGATTAGCAACTGGAACGTCGCGAGGACCGCCGCCGCGATGATCCGCCCGCGCCGCGGCCCGAACAAAAAGAACGGCACGAGCAATTCGATGCCGAACATGACGCCCATCGACGCCTGGTGGAACCACTCCGGCAACTGGTGTACGTACCACGCGGTCCAGGGCGGCAGCGGCTGCGTCTCGTAGTGAACCGTCAGCGCCGAGAAGTCCCGCCAGTGGTCGGTGCGGGCCGTGAGTTTCACCACGCCCGACGCAAACATCAGTTTGAACAGCAGGAAGCGCAGCAGGAACGACGCCGCGGCCGACGGCGGCGCGTCCCCCGACCTCCTCGGCCGCAGGCGCAGCGGCGCATAGAAAAGGGCCAGAAAGCCCGTCTCCAGCAGCAGGTTGTCCCACTGGAAGCCGAGAAAGTCCTGGCAGATCAGCGTCAGCGACAGGTGCCCCGCCCAGAGCAGTCCGAGGACGACCGCCGGCGCCACGTCGAACAACAGCAGGGCCGACAGCACCGCCCCGGCGTCGCACGCGCCGCGCAGCGCGGCGTCGCTTGCGTCGATCCAGAACAGCGTCGGCAGCGCGGCGTAACGGCCCTCGCCGACGCGCTCGGCGACCCTCTCCAGGTATTCCTGCGCCGGCAGGATGCCCCGCTGGCCGACTAGGCCGACGATCTGCGTGCGCAGCGAAACGAACGCGATCAGGTAGACCACTGCCAGCCCGCGGAGGAAGACCCAGCGCGTCAGGTTGTCGCCGCGCGGCGGCCCGCACGCGCCGTGCCCGCACGCCCGCGTCCCGGGCAGCGCGCCGCGCCGCGCGGCGATGAACCGATAAACCGCGTCGGCGACGGGCGCGGCGCCCGGCACCCGGAAATAGATCGCCGACAGCCAGCGCCGACCGGGCACGAGCGCGAACACTCGGAAGATCGCCGCCGCCCCGCTGAAGACCCGGCCCGACGGCTCGACCAGTTGCACCGCGGCCCGGAAACTCTCGGACGGTATCCCCGGAAATGCCCGCTCGACTTCCTGAAACGGCGCGTAGCCGACCCGTTCGCCCACCACCCGCCGCAGTTGCCCCACGCTCTGGATGCAGAAGCCGCACGCGCCGTCGTAGATCAGCAGCGGCCGGCCGCTTCGCGCCGGCAACCGGGCGTCGTCGATCTCGTCGCGGGGCTGATCGGCCATGACCGCGCGGCTCCGTATCGTTCCGTACCGTCCGGACCGTCACTTTAGTCCCTGCCGCGGTGAACGCGAACCCGATCCGACCCTGCGCCGATGAACCGGCAACCACGGATCCGCGCCGCGGGCGCTGGCTCACCGTCGGTCAGTTGATCCGACCGGGCCGGCGCCGGCCCGCGGTCCACCAATTCATCCGAGCCGCGGGTGCCAGCCCGCGATCCAAGGGCTTGCGCCCGGGGCTCGGACCGGATGCGATCCATCCCCCCAACGACGCACGCCGGCGGCGGGACTCCGGCGCTCAAGCGGTCTATCATTGGACGAGGGCCGGGACCGACGCCGCTGTTTCTGGGCGGATTGATGAATCGGACGGACCCGTCCGCAATCGTCCGCCCCGCGTGCCGCGAGGGTCCGGGCCTGCGGGGAGCCGATCACGTCGGGGCGAGGCAGACCTCCGTTGAATCGCCGTGCGGCCGCGGTCATAATAGAGCATGCCGCGCGACGGCACGATACGTATCGCCCTCCAGGAGGATCCAGCAATGGCCTATCCCTTCGGCGGGATGTGCGATGAGTTTCACGTTTCCACGAGATTGTTCCTCAAGATGGACCTGGCGCTGCAGCGCGAGACCGTCCTGCATTTTTTCGACAGCGTGAAGCGCGAGTTCCCCGGCCTGCGCAAACTCCGCCGCCGCGACGACGAGTCCCTCGTCCTTGAGGAAGACCCTTCCGAGGAGGGTGAGCGACGCTGGCTCCGGCTCGACGCCGGGGCCATCCGCTTCGGCCTCTGCAACCCCACCGATCCGGACGAGGTCCGCCGGCTCGGCGGTGTCGTGCTCGAGATGGCCCCCTTTCACCTGACCCTCAGCGACCTCGACTTCGACCACCTCGAGGTCGTCTACGGCTTCGATCTCGAGTACCGCGGCAATCACGACCAGTTGGTCGCCGACACCCTGCTCGCCGACCACCCGCTGGTGACGCTCTTCGGCGGCGACAAGGCGCCCCCGGTGATCGACTGCCAGCCGTTTGTCGGCGTCGCCCTGACCGATGACTGCGACGTCCAGGCCTACGTCGACATCAAGAGCCGCACGACGACCTACGAGGTGCGGACCTGCCAGTACGAGGCCCAGGCCCTGAGCGTCTACCTCACCGTTCGGCGTTACTGGGGCTTCGGCGAAACGCCGGAACTGGCCGGCGTCCACCGCGAACTGCTCGAGCGGGCCGATGAACTTTCCTCCGAGCGCGTCGTGCCGCTGATCGTCAACCCCCTCGCCCAGGCGATCGCCTCGCAGCGCTGACCCCAATTCGGCCCCGGGACGCGGGCGCATCCGGCGGCGGCGCACCGGCGCTGTGCCGGTCCGGCACCGGCGGACGGCTAGAGGGATCGAACGGCCATCCGCTCGCTGCCGGTCGCGGCTCGGCCGGCCCGGCCATGCCCGCGGCCGGTTTACAGCGGCGAGTTCCCCCCGACGTTGTTGCCGTAAATGATGTAGACCTCTCCCGACTTGTCGCGCCGCTGCGTCGGATTGTCGGGAAAGATGAAGTCCGCTTTCGGCGCACCGATGGCGATGTCGTCAAACCCGTCGCCGTCGATGTCGCCGATCCCCGCGACGACCTCCAGCGGCGCGCGATTCTCGACGTCGTCCTGGTAGGGGCTGATGAAGACCATGCCCGGCAGCGCGGCCGTGCCCACCTGAGAAAGGTTGAGCGAGCGGTTCGTCAGGTGCGGTCCGCCGAAGATCAGGTACGCCACGCCGCGCCGCATCTCGTTGTCGCGCTGGAGATTTCCGTTCCCATCGAAGAACCGCTCGCCGGCGTCGTAGATCCCGTTGGAGTTGGCGTCGTCGAACGGCTCGGGAATCAAGGCCACCAGCCCCGGGCTCGAGACGATGATGTCATCGTACCCGTCGGAGTTGAAGTCGCCCGCGGACGATACCGACGCGCCCGCCAGCGCCCCGGCCGCCGCGCCGAAGATCTTGCAGCCGGGCAGCGCCGTCGTGCCGATCTGCGACGCGGTGTAGGCCGTGGCGGTGCTGATCACGGTCCGGCTCCCGAACACGATGCCCACAAATCCGGCGTCAACCTGCCCGCCGTTGTCGAACAACTGGGCGCCCAGAACGATGTCCGGCAGTCCGTCGCCGTTCACGTCGCCCGCGAGCGACTGCTGTTCTCCGATCTGATCCCCCTCGTTCACCAGCGGCGTCATGAGACTGTCGATGGTCTCGCCCCGGATTTCGATCCGCGGCACGTTCGCGGCCTGTACGGGGTCCGCCAAGTCGATCGGCCCAAACCCCGCCCGCTGACCGAGGAATAGGTACACCCGGCCCACGTCACGGCTGTTCGGATCGCCCGGCATGTCGGCTCCCGGAGCGCCGCACACGATGTCGTTGCCGCCGTCCTGGTTGAAGTCGCCGACCGGCTGGGCATACCCGAAGCGATCTCCGAACGCCGCGCCCACGATCGGCGTGTTGCCCGGAAAGAGCACGCTGCGGAAGCCGCGGATGGGCATCACTGGCGGCGTCCGGCACACCGGCTGAACGCCGGGCGTGGGGAAGATGCGCGGAATCGAAAAGTTGATGTCCGGCGGGCCGCCGCCAGGTTCGGTGCAGAACGCGGCATAATCAAACCCGCGGGAGATGAGGACCGCGCCGCGATCCCCATGGTTCGGGGCGGAGATCAGCAGGTCTTCCCGGCCCTGCGCGCCGGACAGCGTCGGCGAGGCGGCGACCGTGAAGCCGAACTCGCTGATCGAGTTCATCGGGAAGTGCGACGGACTGCTTTGGTCGTCGTAGGACCCGCCGCGCAGCCGCACGCCCCGGGGACGCTGCGTGAATCCGCCGATGATCTGCCCCTCGTCATCTTCCTTGGCCAGGTCCCGGGCCGTGGTGGAGCGTTGGCCCGTCCAGCGCAAATCGATGAACGACAGGCCGGTCGGAAGGATGGCCCCGCTCTCCTGCCGTACCAGGAAGTTCTCGCCGCCGACGATGAAGACGTATCCCTGGTCGATCGGTTTGCAGGGCTGGGGCGTCAGACTGAAGGCCGGCGTCGGATCGAGGTCGCCAATGTCGTCGTCGCCGGGCATCTCGCTGGTCATGGGGTTCGCCCAGGATTGAAGGCCCTGGTCGTCGAGGGGGACATCCTGGTAGTAATTCGGCGGAATGGGGATCATCGGATCGGTGTCGGCCTGGTCGCAGTGATCGGGGTCGTAGTTGTCGTACAGGCCCGAGATGAACGGCACGCCCACCACGAAATCCCTGATGCTCGGCGTGGCCGCGCTCATATCGTCGTCGTCGCCGGTCATGTCCTGGATGAGGGCCAGACTGGTGATGCCGCTCCACGTCGTGTTGGTCTCCGTGACCGGGTTGCCGTCGTGGTCCGCGTCCCGCAGGGCGGGCGGCGGCGGCGTCGGAAGTTGGAAACTGGGAAATCCCGCTCCGTCGACGCACACCGGCATGCCGGTCCGCTGATAGATCGGCGGGTCCGGATAGGGCAGCCGGTAACTGGGGATGTTGCCCGCGATGATCGTGCCGGGCAGCCGGCCGCGGGCCTGCTGGAAGGAAAACCCGAACGAATCCGGCACCGCCTCCACGATCACGCCGGCCGACACCACCGGCATCCGGCCGGCGAACCGGCCTCGCGTCGGCGTGGTCGCAGTCGCCGCCCGCCCGAGCAGCACGTAGATCGCGCCGACGTTCGAGCGGTTTCGCGGCGTCCCGAAGCGCGCGATGAGCGCGAAATCATCCGCCGTAAGCGTCTGCCCGGTCGATGCATCCGCTCCGTCCACGTCGACCAGGTTGCCCGGCCGCGAAAAACCGGAGCCGAGGAAGTCGCCCGGCTGGTTCCCCTCGAACGTCGCGCCTGCGAAGCGGTTCAACTCGCGCAGGTCCATCGCGTTCGACAGCGTGCCGAGGGTCTGTCCCACGCTGATCGCCTGGAGGTAATAACCCACCTGTGAATATCGGTTCACCCGGTGCAGCCGCCGTCCCATCGCGTCCAGATCGGACACCACGACGCGGATGAAGTAGGGCCGCGGCCGGCCCAGGGCGTCGCGGTCCCCCGCCGCCGGATCCACCCGCCGGCGGATCGGGATGTTCTGCGTGTTCACGCGGAACCGGAAGACGCCGAACGACGTGAGCCCCGAGATCGGGTCGCGGTGGGTGACGATCGGGGAAAAGAACCGGTTCGCGGTGTAACTGTTGGGCTGGACGATGAACGATCCCAGCGGGATGAGCGTCGGGTCCGGCACATCCGGGTCGTTGTTGGCCGGATCGCGGTCCGTGTCGAAAAAGACCCTCACTTCCAGCGCCTCGGCCGGCTCGGCGTTCCGCACCACCATCGGCACCTCGATGAGGTCGTCGTGCTTGAAGCCGCGGTCGGGTATCTGCGGGATCGACGCGGGGGTCCCCTGGACGCCGGCCGACACAAACGTCGCCGTCTGAAAGTCGATCCCGGTGTCCACGATGACCCCCGGCAGCGCGTTGGGCGTGCCGGTGCCGGGCGCCAGCAGCGTCACGCGTCCGCGGGCCGCTGCGCAGTACACCCGCTGCGCGGGGTCACAGTTCATCTGGGTCGGCGGAGCGCCGCCGATGCCCAGGTCGGTGACGCGCCCGCGAATCCGATACGTCCCCAGCGGCACGTCAAACGTATCCCACAGCACCCGCATCTCGCTGATGCCCGTCGGAAACGTCTGCGGCCCGTAGAAACGCACCTCGTTCCCGTTGTCGTCGAAGGAATCCGGGTCGTAGAACAGCGTCACCTCGCACTGGCTGTCCAGATCGATCACCGAGAAGGCGACGTCGATGCCGTCCGCCGCGTCGATCGTCGTGTTCAGGTCCGGTTCCGCGAACAGCAGTTCCGGCGCGCCGCCGCTGCCGTCGCCGGGGGAATCGCCCGCCCCGGGCAGCAGCCGCACCGCGCCCGCCGCCGTTACCAGCGTCACCCCGTTGTCGATGGACCCGCGGACGTACCACGTCCCCGGCACAAACGCCGTCCCCGCCGTGCTCCACTGGATGATCCGTGCCTGACGCGATATCAGCGTCGTCCCTCCCGGCGGCGTGATCTCGATCGCGTTGCTGTTCTGCGGGTTGGAGTCCGGGTCGACGAAGACCCGTATCTGCGCCGTCCCCGTCCCCTGGTACAGCACCTGGATGTTCACCGGCGTGCCCCGGTGAATCGTGATGTTCGTCGACGGCCACACCATCCGAAGCGGGTTCGCGGACGCGCCGGGAATCGGCGTCGGCGGGATCGGCAGCGGCACGTCCGGTCCCACCGGGGGCGGCGTGATCGGAGGAAACACCAGGTTGCAGCCGGCCGGACCAAGCGCCACGGCCAACAGGACCGCGCCCGCGGCCGACCGGCGGAAGCGGTACCGCGAGGTTCGGTCATCTTGCTCGGACCAGTTCATGGAAGCGGCTCCTCTCACGGAACGTTGCTGCCGTAAATCAGATATACGTCGCCGGCGTCCGCCCGCCGCTGATTGGACGTCGAGTCGAACGAGTTCGGATCGACCGCCGACGGAAAAATAAAGTCCGCGTGCGGCAGCCCGATCAGAATGTCGTCGAACCCGTCGGCGTCCACGTCCCCGATCCCCCCCACGTTTTCGATCGGCGCCTGGTTCACCGACCCCTCCGCGTACGGTGAAATGAAGACCAGCCCGGGCAGCCGCGGGCTGCCGACCTCCGACAGATTGTATTCCGGCCCGTTCTGCTCAAGATGCGGTCCGCCGAAAATCAGGTACGCCACGCCGCGGCGGTTCACCAGGTCGCGGACGCCGTTGTTGTTCGTGTCGATAAACGGCTCGCCGGTGTCGAACACGCCGTTCCCGTTGAGGTCGGTAAACGTCTCGCCCACGGCACGCGACTCGCCCGGGCTGGCAATCAGCAGGTCGCCGATCCCGTCGCCGTTGAAGTCGCCGGCGCTCGCCACGGCCGTTCCCGCCCGAGCATCCGTCGTCGCCCCGAAGAACCGAAGCCCCGGCAGCCGCGCCGTACCAAAATTGTCGGGTGAAAACCCGCGCTCGCCGGTGATCGGGCGCGCACCAAAGATTACGCCCACGAACCCGGCCCGCTGGCTGCGGCCGGCGTCCAGCGCCGGGTCGAGGTCCTGGTTCGGATAGTTCGGCGACGCGATGGCCACATCCGCAACGCCGTCGCCGTTTAGGTCACTGACCGCGTCCTGCACCGCGCCGAACCGGTCGCCGGTGTGCGTCCCGAGAATCTCAATCCGCGGCACCTCCTCGACCGACAGGTCGAGTTGTCCGAAGCCCCCGGCCGGCGTCAGCAGGATGTACGCCACGCCGTTCTGGGACAGGTTCACCGTGCTGGTCGGCAGGCGCGGGTTGGGCCGGCTCGCAGCCGGCGCCCCGGCGAGGATGTCTTGGGTGCCGTCCTGATTCAGATCGCCCGCCGGGCGCGGATGGCCGAACCGGTCGCCCTGGGCCTGGCCGTCAATCTGCACAAACGCCGGCAGGACGCGGAAGCCGCGCGTCGGGATCTCGCAGCGAATCGATACGTAACTGGGCAGCGAAAGGACCGGGTCGGCGTGAAAGCCGCTCGCCGCGAAATTTTGTCCGGTCCACAACTGGATCGCGCCGGTGCCGTTGTTGGTGCCCGGGGCGGAGACCATCAGGTCCGCCCGCAGGTCGTTGTCCAGAGAGGGGACGGCCGCGACGTGCGTGCCGAACTCATTGGTCGTGTCGAGGCCGGAGAGACCCGTGGGCACGGTGAGCCACGCGCCTCGGACGCGGACGCCATTGGGCACGTCTCCGGGATCGTCAGGCGTGCCGAAATGGATGAAGCCCTCGGCGTCCGTCGCCCCCATCTGGTCGAATTGCCCCGTCAGCCCCGCGTCGACGAACTGCCGGAACGTCGTAAACAGGTCGTTTGCCCCGTCGACCGCGATGAAAAAGCCGCCATCGATCGGGAACGACTGCCGGAACGTCATGTCGTCGCTTCCGCGCGGGTCGGGCGTCGTCGAGATCGGGTTCGGCAGCGCGTCCGGATAGATGTTCGGCATGTTCTGGTCGCACGGGTCGTCGTCGTGGAAGTCCGTCGAGTGCGACACGAACGGTACGCCGAAGATGAAGTCGTCGATCGGGTTGTTGTCCGCGATCGGGTTGTTCACCAGGTCGATCCGCGTGATCGACGTCAGTCCGCTCGTGGTCAGCCCCGGGTGGTCCGCATCGCGCAGCGCCGGCGGCGGCAGCGACGTCGTGAACGGACTGGGCGCAGGCATCAGGTACGTCGTCCCGCGGTAGAACGACCCCGTGGCCCCCGGCAGTCCCAGACTGTTGACGCTGATCGTCCCCCCGAAGCGCCCCGCCAGCCGCGTGTCGTACGGGCTGATCCGGTCCTCGCCCGTTACCGGGTCCCGGTAGGAGTTGAAATCGTCGTCGACCCGCGGCACGAAGATGAAACTCGGCGGTTCCGGGAAATCCAGAATCTGCCCCGAGGCGTCGCGCACGTCCGGCAGCCCGTTGGTGTTCGTGTCCGGCGGGAACGGCGTCTTCCGCCGACCGAAGAACAAGTACGCCGCGCCGGTCGGCCCGCGGTTCCGCGGGCTGCCGTAGCGGCTGGCGATCATGAAGTCGTCCACGGTGTCGCGATCGATGTCTCCAAGTCCCAGCAGCGACGTGCCAAGGTTCTCGCCCCGCGAAAAACCCTGGAACCGCGCGCCCGCGACGATCCCGCCCACCGTCCGGAGATCAACCGCCCCGCGCGCCAGCACCGTCGTCGTCAGGGCCCCCGGACCGTACGCGTTCACCGGCGGATTCACCCCGTCGCTCACCTGCGCCCGCAGAAAGTACGGCGACCCGTCCAGCCGCTGCGGGATGCGCGAGAAATCCACCCGGAAGATGTAGGTCTTGCGCCTCGGATCGGCCGCCGGAGGCGCGGGGATGACCAGCGGCGTCGGCGGCAGCGTCCGCGGGTTGCGGCGCACCTCGATGCTGTCCACGTCCTGCGGTGGATTGTTCGGGTCGTCCGGACGCGGGCGGTTCAGCGTCAGGTCCGTGCCGAAGATCGGGTCGGTCGGCTGTCGGCTCTCGCTCGGCAGCGCGACCAGCCCCGCGTCCGCGTCGTCGTTGCAGGCGATCAGCCGGTTGGCCGTCACCGGGCACCCCGCCCCGTCGTATACTGCAATCTTCGTGTCTACCGACGTCGCCCCGCACGTGTCGAGCGTCACTTGGCCCGTGCACGTCGCCGTCCAGTCGAACCACACGTCCCGCTCGATCCGCGGGTTGTTGTCCGACCCGAGGCACACCGGCGGGTCGGTCGGCTCCACGGACGCGCTCGAGTTGTCGAACGTGAACACGCCCGGCCCGCTGAGGGCCTCGGCCGCCTGGCAGAGGTCCTGACCGCCCTGTCCGCCGAACCCCGGCTGGCCCCCGCCCTGCGCGCAGGTGATCGTCAGCGTCCCCGCGCCGCCCACGGCGCCCGGCTTCGTGCCCAGCCGGATCAGGTATCGTCGGCCCGTCACCGCCTGAAACGTCAGCCGCGACTGGAAGATGCAGTCGTTGTTCGGGTTCCGGTCGGTGTCGAGGAACAACTTCACCGTGACCGACCGCTCCGGGCTGGTGTACTGGTAGGCCACCGTCACGTCGTCGCGGCTGGCGATGCCGAGATTCCCGGCCGGCTCGATCACCACGATGCTCGGGCCGCGCGGCCGCGGCCGCGTCCCCGGCGGCGTCAGGATGATCCGCCCCGCCGCCACTGCCCGCGTCTGCTGCACCTCGCCGGTCGACGTGATCGCCGTCACCTCCGCGAACACGCTGTAGGTCGAGTTGGCCTGGCCGGTCGAGTCGAACACCACCGTCCGGTCGATCGTCTGTCCCGCCGGCACCATGAAGCCCTGGACCAGGTCGATCCGGTTCACGTCGTTCGCGTCCGCGAGGAAGATGTCCAGACTCCCGTTCTCTTCGAACGACGACGCGCGGAAACGGATCGTCGTCTGCTCCCCGTTTTCCAGGTCCAGGTCCGACGTCGGCCGGATCACCGACGCCGTCGGAGGCGTGTTGACGTTTACCCCGCCCCCCGGCCCCAGTCCGAAGCCGGAACAAGTCAGTCCCGCGCAGACGGCCATCAGCCCCGCGGCCGCCGCCAGGCCCGTCGCCCATCGGATGAATCGATTCCGGCGCGTCATGAATCAAATGCTCCGCGACTGTGGGTCCGGCCCCCGGGGTTTGCACGCGGCCCTCGGGCCTGCCTCTACATCGGCCGCGCGGGCCGCCGCTTCGGATGAACTCCACCCGATCGGCTCTCTATGGCTTGCCTGAAGCATTCCGAAGGCATTCTCCGGGAACCGCGCGACCCCGGGGCGCGGTCACGTTCCTTGGCTGAGGAGGGCCCGAAGGCAGGGGGAGACAAGCACCCGTTTCCGGTCGTCCGCCGGCCGCATGACATCCGTGCACCGGCAGGCAGAACAGGCGAAGCCGCAGAACCCAGTGCGACCCGCCCCTCGACGCGCCGGAACCGCCCGGGTCCGGCCCGCCGAGCCGCTTATCCGTATTATCTTACCTTCCCCGGCCGCGCCAGTCAACCCGCAGCCCCGTTTGCGCCCGCCCCGCGCGGGCGTATCGACTATGATGCCGCATCAACGCCTCCGGCCCGGACGGAAGATGTTATTCGACCGACCGCCGCGGGCGACTCCGGCTCTTGGCACGCGGGAAACATCGTGGAACTTCAACGGCGCATCAGCGAAGAACTCCTGCCCTTCGTCGAGCAGCCGGCGCAGTACATCGGCGGCGAGGTCAACCAGTTGGTCCGCCACGGCGACTGGGACGCCGCCGAAGTCCGCGTCGTCGTCGCCTTCCCGGACGCCTACACGATCGGCATGTCGCACCTCGGCTGCCAGATTCTTTACTGGCTCTGCAACCACACCCCCGGCGTCTGCGCCGAGCGGGTCTACAGCCCGCGCCTCGACGCCGAGCAGGTGATGCGCGCCGGCCGCCTCCCGCTCTTCACCTGGGACACTCGGCAACGGGCCGGCGAGGCGGATATCTTCGCCGTCTCGCTCCAGTACGAGTTGTGCTTCTCAAACGTCCTCACGCTGCTCGACCTCGCCGGTATCCCCCTCCGCTGCGCCGACCGCGACGACTCTCACCCCCTCGTTCTCGTCGGCGGGCCGCAGGCCGACAACCCCGAGCCGATGGCCGACTTCGTCGACCTCGTCGTCGTCGGCGACGGCGAGGAGTCGATGGCCGCCCTCCTGCGCCGGTATGCCGAATTGAAACGCAACGGCGTCCGCCGCCGCGAGATGATCCCGCACTTCGCCCGCCAGTTTCCCTGGGCCTACGCGCCGTCGCTGTATGACGTCCGTTACCTGCCGGACCGCTCCATCGACGAAATCCGCCCCCGCATCGACGGACTTCCGCCGACCATCGAACGCTGCCAGACACCCGACTTCGAGCACGCCCCGTTTCCCCTCCGCCCCCTGGTGCCCTACGTGCCGGTCGTGCACGACCGCATCAGCATCGAGGTCATGCGCGGCTGCCCGCAGCGATGCCGCTTCTGCCACGCCGGCTACACCAAGCGCCCCGTCGGCGTCCGCAGCGTCGAGCACATCGTCGACCTTGCCGAGCAGGCCTGGGCGGCCACCGGCCACGAGGAGATCGGCCTGCTCAGTCTTTCGACCGCGGACTATCCCTTCCTGCCCGAACTGGCCGCGCGCATCAACGACCGCTTCGCCCCGCGCTCGGTCAACATCTCGATGCCTTCTCTCCGCATCGACAAGTTGTTTCAGCACATCCCTTGGATGGTGAACTCCGTCCGCAAGAGCGGCCTCACCATCGCCGCCGAGGCCGCACGCGACACCATGCGCGCCGCCATCCGCAAGAAAGTCACCGACGGCAACCTGATGGACGGCCTCCGCGCGTTTTACGAGGCCGGCTGGCGGCGCGCGAAGGTCTACTTCATGGTCGGCTTTCCCGGTGAGACCGACGCCGACCTCCGCGGCATCTACGACCTGTCCGTCCAGATGAGCGAACTCCGACGCGCCGTCCGCGGCGGCCCAGCCGAGATCAACGCCTCCGTCAGTTGGCTCGTCCCCAAGCCCTACACCCCCTTCCAGTGGGCCGCCCAGCCCAAGCGCGAATACTTCGAGGCGGCGCGGCGGCTCCTGTCCGAGGCCGTCCGCGCAGGCCGGCGCCGGGCCGTGCGCATCAAGACGCACGATTCGCGGGCCTCCGTCCTCGAGGCCGTCTTCGCCCGCGGCGACCGCCGCCTCGGCGCGTCCGTCGAGCGGGCCTGGCGCCTCGGGGCGCGCTTCGACGGCTGGACCGAGCACTTCGACTACGACCGCTGGCTACGGGCCTTCGACGAAACAGGCATCGACCCCGCCTGGTACGCCCACCGCGAACGGCCGCGACACGAGGTCCTCCCCTGGGACCACATCCACGGCGGCCCGCGCCGCGACTACCTCAGCGAGCACTACGACGACGTATTCGTCAAGGTCGGCCTGCCGACGCCGCTCGTCGCCGTCTGACGCCGCGACGCGCTATTTCGCCCCCCGGCACGCCGGGCGCTCGGCGCCCTCGGACCAACTACGCATCAAAACGTTGTTTCGCCGCGAGCCGCAGTCGAGCGCTTTCGCCGATCCCGCCGCTCCTGCCCTTCAACGAACTCCACCCCGATCCCCCGCCTACCAACCGCCGCCTCTGAAATCTCAAATCTGCGATCGTTAGAGCATTTCACGATTGAAAGTGTCACAGACGTCTCGCGTGTCCGCGCGCCGCCGTTTTGTGGCACCCGCCGCTCTGTGGCACCCGCCGCGGCGGGTGCCCGCCTTGGCGGGCGCTCAACCTAGCCGCGGATCCCGCGCTCCGCGCCGGCGAGCCAGTCGGCGGGTGGAGCGCGGGCAATCAAGATTCTTCGTTCGTAACGGCCTGTCAGGAAGGACGTTAGCACAATCCGC
>Ga0187893_10003544_pt1 | contig 31441 bp, 24 predicted proteins | sample MA1701074metaG_FD_139574 | JGI IMG/M metagenome (GOLD analysis project Ga0187893, IMG submission 139574) | White microbial mat communities from a basaltic lava cave in the Kipuka Kanohina Cave System on the Island of Hawaii, USA - MA170107-4 metaG ...
ACAGCCTCTGGGCCACGATCATATACAGCTTTTATTTCGTCACGGTTCATCGTTTGTTGAGATATTACCAATACTGGTCTAATTCCTCTCAGCCCCGTCTCCAACGGGCTGAGTAGTTACTTTTGGTTTTTAGTTTTCAGCCGGAAGGTCTTGCTGTCGGATTTGAGCAATCGATGCTCACTGCTGCAACTGAAAACTGAAAACTGAAAACTTTTTATGCAATAAAACGCCGCTCTTTTCCGTCTATAGATAATGGAAGAGATCGCTCGGTAGAATGGTTCGCGGGCCGGGAGTTTCTGCCTCTCAGGTTGTTGATTTCAACCCGGCAAATCTTCCGCGTAATGAATTCGCAAAAAGCTCATATATCGTTGAAGGGTTGTTAAACACTTCGTCTGTGCGACGATCAGGCTCGTTTAGCGCTGATCGCTCACTCGGTCAATGGCGATCTATGGCTTCTATTCAGGTTTCAATACTGGTTTCAATACTCGTTTGCTGGCCCGCGGCGGCCTGTGCGTGTCCGCTCGTCGCTTACCAGCAACAGAACGACTCGAAGAACGATATAAAAAAAATAATCGAGACGTTGCGAAGAAATAAAAATAATTCGGAGAATTCCGGCAACAGGCCCGCTCGAAGAAGCGCGCCGAGGGATCAACCGAAAGTCGAAGCGAGCCGCATGGGCGCGCTTCGAATCGTGACCGAAGCGCCGGAGGCTGAAGTGATAATTCGAAGCCGCGGCGAGATCACTGAACAGGGTCCCTGCGAGAATGGCGTATTTCAGATTGAACTTGCCGCAGGGGAATACGAAGTCGAAATCACCTCGGCGCGCATAGTCGTTTTTACCGCGAAGGCTAGGGTGAAGCCTGCGGCTACCGAGACTGTCCGAGCGCCAATGCCGCCGACCGGCTCGATAATAGTCGATTTTCAGTACCTCGACGATATCGATCCTGAAGAAGTGACGGTGTTGATAGATGGTCAACAGGTTTCCAGTCCGAGAAAAATCTCCGAAGGAGAAGAGAAAACCAGAATCAGGATCAGCGGAATTCCTGTAGGCGCGCACAGGATTCGATTCTCGCATCCGGCCATGCGCGAGATAGAACAATCGATTGATGTCATAAGCGGAGCGACGAGTATCAACCCTGCGTTCGAGAAGACTAAAGGCCGATTGTTTGTGAAAAGTGAGCCGGGCGCTTCCATCTTCGTCGATGGCGCGCTTCAGGGCGCGGTGACTGAGATCGGAGTGAGCGAGGCCATTTACCTCGCTCCGGGACGACACAGGATACGTGTTGAAAAGCAGGGATACACTGCTTCAGAGATGGATCGCTTGTTTGATCAAAGCGATCTATTGATCGAATTGAAACTGACTAAGAAAGCGGGTCGGGCGCAGGGCCGCGCGTCCGGCTAAACAGAAAGTAAAAAGGCAAAATGAAAAAGTAGAAAAGCTGTCGCAAAAGTAGATACGCTGCGCCAGCCGCATATGATGTTTTACCTTTGCCTTGTTGCGTGATCGCCTCTTACCCCCAGCCGAGGCGAACAGAGAGCGGGCCGCGCTCCTGAAATCGCCGGGAGATTCTGCTTACGCCCGCCACTAAATGAAATTTTATTTTCTGCAAGACAGGCGTCGAGACTGGCCTGACAGGGAAGGAATGTATGCGTTTGTACGGATCAATCGGCAGCATGGGAATGATGAGTCGCTGCGCCATTCGCTCCTTGGAGCAGGGCAGATGTTTTGGGCGCATCTGGCCTGAATAGTTTGTCTTTCTAAAGCAAGTATAGAGGGAGGAACCATGAAAAAGAGAAGGTTTATGAAAGAGTTGATAGTCATCCTCGTGGTGATGAGTTTGAGCGCGGTGGCTTCGCCGCAAAGTTTCACAGGGATAGTAACGGGTCGCGTGCTGGATGAGAAGGGGGGAGTAATTGGGCAGGCGACGTTGATGTTGAGGAACATAGAGACGGGCTTCGAGCGGCCTGCCACTGCGGATTCGGCGGGCGAATTTCGCTTCATCAGCATCCCGCCGGGCAGATATCAGCTATCGGCTCAGGCGCAGAGTTTTGCTGAGGCGAGACTGAGAATAGATGTGACGGTCGCAGGCGAATCGCGGGCCGATGTGACCTTGAAAGTCGCCGGACCTCGGACCGAGCAGGGAGTCAATGTAGCGGCAGACTCAGTCGATATAGCGGGAGGAAAAATCGAAACAGATCGGGGCGCGGAGTTGAGCAATGTAATAACTCAACGTCAGATCGTCGAATTGCCTCTGCTTACCCGCAATGTTTATGAGCTTGTCAATCTCTCACCGGGCGCGGCTTTGACAAGCGAATTTGGGGGCGGGCTTGTCGGCAATCGAGTGGGAGCGGGCATCGGCCTCGCAGTCAATGGTCAGCGTTCGAGCGGCGGCAACTACGTTCTTGATGGAGGGGAGAACAACAACATATTCGATGCTGGCCCTGCGCAAAACCTCCCGGCTGATTCGGTCAAAGAGTTCCGCGTCATTACCAACAACTACACGGCTGAGTATGGTCGCAATGCGGGATTCATAGCCAATATCGTTTCCAATACCGGGACGAATGACCTGCACGGAAGCGCCTACTGGTTCAATCGCAACTCGGCTTTATCGGCCAACAGCTTCGACCGCAATGCCAACAGTCTCGACAAGCCTGTATTCAATCGCAACCAGTTTGGCGGCACGATAGGCGGCCCGATCAGGAAAAATAAATTTCTTTTCTTCGGGGCGGTGGAGCCGGTTCGCGTCCGCAGCATAGCTGAAAGGAGTTTCTTTGTGCCGACGCCGCAACTGATAGGTATCAGCGCGATTGGGACGAAGGCGATCTTTCAGAAATTTCCTGCTCCGCAGGATCGTTCGACGAGCGATGTCATAACGCTGACGCTTTGTCCGGCAGGAACGGCCTGTAATCCTGTTACTGGGGCGGGGTTCGTAACAATTCCGGCCTATGGGTCGGTCACGCGCACAGGGCCATTGAACGTAGGGGCGGGCAGTCCGCAGGATTCCATTCTCGGCACCGCCAGATTCGATTACAACGTGAGTCAGAAGGTGCAGATTTTCGGCAGATATTCGATAGACGATCAGGATGTCTTCGCGCCCGTGACTCAGCCCTACAGCCCGACTCTCGATCAGGGTTTCTCGACTCGCAATCAGAGCGTGCTGGTCAATCTCACCCAAATCCTGTCGAATACGATGGTGATGGAAACCCGGCTGGTTTATGGCCGCTCGACCGATGCTTTCCCGGCCACAGCGACCCTCGGAAGAAACTACTTTCCGGATTTCTCAGGCTCTTCCCTTTTCGGAACGCTTCCTTTCGGCAGAGATGGGTTCGGTGGCACTCAGAACCTCTATCAGTTTTACCAGACGATGAGTTGGGTCAAGGGCAGCCACTTCATGAAATTCGGCGGTCAGTATGTTCACATACGCGATAATCGCATACCGCCTGTGCTAACGGAGTTGCCTGATGCGAGATTTTTCAACACTCAGCAGTTTGTCAACGGCACGCTCAACATCTATGGCATAACATTCGATCCGCAGAATGCCTTGCCCGGAGACAATGTGGTGCCTTCCGTGCCTGCGACCAACATGCGCCATTATCGCTACAACGAGGTGGCGCTCTTCTTTCAGGATAGCTGGAAAGTCACGCCGCGCGTGACTCTCGTGCCGGGGATAAGATGGGAGTATCTCGGCGTGCTGCACAGCCCTCGCGGTGAAAGGCATCTGGATGCGAATTTTTATTACGGGGAAGGCGCGGATATTTTTCAGCGCATCGCCAACGGAGTATTCCGCCGCGTAGATTCGGCTCCAGGCAAATACCGGGGTCACTTCTACCTGCCCGATTACGATAATTTCGCTCCGAGGCTCGGCCTCGCCTGGGATGTCTTTGGCAATGGCGAAACCGTTCTCCGCTCAGGCATAGGACTTTTTTATGATCGAAACTTCGGCAATACATTGTCGAATGTCGCTGTCAACCCTCCTGCCTTCGTGAGCCAGTTTTTCGGAGGGATAATTCCGTTCTCTCCTAATTTTGTGACGAGCGATCCTTATGATCCGATAGGAGGGAATGAAATAACCCTGCTCTTCGTTCCCGCACGACATCTGGATCAGAATCTGAGGACGGCCTATTCCGTTTCCTGGAATCTGGGCCTTGAGCGCAAACTCACCAACAATCTCGTTGCGGGAGCCACTTATGTCGGGGCGAGCGGCGTCAAACTCTACGCTCTTTCAAACCCCAACAGGTTCAACAGCGGTGTTTATCTCGGAAGGCCGCGATCCCCGGATGTCAACAGCAATCCCAATACGCTTCTCGATGTAGATGTCGATGGCGTGCCGTTCCCGGCTGTGGCCGAATTGAACACCCGAAGCAATCAGGGCCATTCGAGCTATCACGCATTACAGGTGCGAGTTGAAAGCGGCGAGATTCAACGACTCAGACTTCAGTTCGGAGCCAACTACACGTGGAGCCATTCGATTGACAATATCAGTTCAGTTTTTGGAGTCGATCTGGTGGCCAACCCTCTGGGACTTGGATTCCTAGATGCTTTCAATCCGAGTCTTGACCGCGGCGATGCGGACTTCGACACGCGCCAGCGCTTTGTAGCCAATTTCATCTGGGAGATTCCCTTCGGCAGAAAATTGCAGAACCGGCTGGTCAGGAATGTACTCGACGGGTGGGGCATCAGCGGCATTTTGTCATTCCAGACCGGCCAGCCTTTCGGAATAGTTGACGGCGGGAACCCTGAGAATTTCGGGTTTGAGTCTCCGAGACCCGCCCTGCGCGGGTCTGTCCCGACAGGCTCCCTTACACCCGATGCCAGCAGGCCGAATACTTTTCTGTATGTGCCTCTCAATCCTGTTCGAGATGCTGCCGGAAATTGTCTCTCGACCGGCCCGTTCCTCTGCTCCACATCCGTAGTCGGGCCTTTCGACGGAACCCTCTCGCGCAACGCCTTTCGACGCCCCGGCACTCAGTATCACAACCTTGCTTTATCAAGGACGTTTTCACTCGCCGGGTTGCTCAAGAGAGACGGGGCAAAGTTGCAGTTGCGCGCGGAGTTCTACAATCTGTTCAATCATTCGAACCTGTATGTCGGTCTCGGAAGCAACGATGTCAGTTTTCCATCGTTCAATCAGTCGACAGGGGTTACGATTCCCAGCGTGACCGTCAGGCGAGGCAGCGACAACGGCATAGCCAACACCGCGGGCCAAGCTTCCTACATAGACAACCGACAGATGGTCATCGCCGTCAAGTTGATACTGTGACATTGGATGAGGCGAGAGCGGCAATGGCTCTCGCCTCTGTTTGCAACGACGTATGCATACAGGGAGGGCTTTTCGTGTCGACGAAGAATCGAATAAAGCTCGCAGGCGCAACTTTCTTCATCGCGCTGATTTCGATAGCTCTGATGAGCGATCAGGGATATGAACCCGCGATGGCGTTCTCAGGCATATTGCCGAACGGCTTTACAGAAGCGCCGGGTGAATCGACCTGCGCGACGATAGGTTGTCACAGCGGCGCGCTCAACACGGGCGACGGCGTTGTGGAAATCAGTATCGATGGCCTAAGCGAAGATACGCCTTACGCGGCAGGCACGACCTACACCGTGATGGTGAGAGCGACTCCCGGCACGCGAGCGCGCTCTCGCTGGGGATTTCAACTCGCTGCCCTCACCGCAGAAGGACAACGAGCAGGCGCTCTCGAAAACATCGAAGACGAAGAAGGCCAGACTTTTACAACCATACTCGATAACAGCGGCCCGACGGGTGAACGTCAGTACATTCAGCACGCGACGGACGGGACTTTTCGAGGACAGACGGAAGGCGCGACGTGGATGTTTCGATGGACGCCCGATGCTAACGTCGGCCCGGTCACTTTTTTTGTCGCGGGCCTGATGGGAAACAATAACGGTCGCAGCACCGGTGATGAGGTCTACACAAAATCTTTGACGGTTCCATCCGAGCCGCCGCCGCCTCCGAAACAACCCCGGATCACAGAGGTCGCTGTGAGTGGCAAGAAACTCATCATCACAGGCGAGGATTTCGATGAAGGCGCGGACGTATATCTCAACGACAAAAAGGAAAAAACGAAAAACGACGGCGATAATCCGTCGACGAGGCTCGTGGCCAAAAAAGCGGGGAAGAAAATAGAACCGGGTCAGACCGTGATGATAAAAGTCAAAAACTCGAACGGGCTTGAATCCGACGTCATGGAATTTATGAGACCGCCGGAGTGATGAAGGCAAAAGTAAAAAGGCAAAAGGTAAAAACCAAAGCGTGGGCAGCCGTGTCACAACGGCTTTTCTACTTTTTCATTTTGCCTTTTTACTTTTGCTTTCATCAGAGTTGTGCAACTCGTCGCCTGTCAAGTAAGCTTATCTTCGTCTATGGCTACGACGAATTGCACAAGCTGCGGCGCTGATTTGGACTCCATCGCGCGATTCTGCCGAAGGTGCGGTCAGCAGGTTTTAACCTCTGAAGCTCCTACGGCGAGGATGGAAACATATCCTCAGCCCGGAGCCGAAACTCAGGGCTTTGGCCCTCCTGTGACCTCTCCAACCTACGGCCCTCCTCTTCAGGCTCCCGATGCTGATCACGAAGCGGCGAAACGGAAACGAACGACGACGCTCATCATCGGTCTGATAGCCTTCCTCGTCCTCGCTATGGTCGGTCTCGGAATAGGATTGACGCTACTTTCAAAAAATCGTTCCGCTCGCTCCGGCCCTCAGACTACCGTTACTGCGGGCGGGCCGATTGCCAAAGGCGATCTGATTTATCCCGGAGCTACAGTCAACTTCCACGTCAAAGGCGACGAGGGAGAGCGTGTGCTTCAGCTTCGCACGGATGATTCCGTAGAGGATGTCGTCGCCTGGTATGAAAAAAAGATGGGGACTGTTAAAAAAGTCTATATGCCGGTGGGAACAACTATGACCGATGGCGATACGGCTGTGGTGATAACCGGAATCGGAGACGGCACTCAGATACTGCTCACTCAAAAGTGATCATCTCGGACAGATCGAATTCAAAAAGTCTTAACTTCCACATACGACCACGCAGCAGTTATACTCTCTGCCTTAAAGCATCACGTTTTCAAACCGGAGGAAAGAGATGTCGGTCAAAGATGTCATCTCGGTGATACTCGGCGGCGGTGTGGGGCAGAGGCTCTATCCTCTCACTCGCGAGCGAGCCAAACCCGCCGTGCCGCTCGGCGGCAAGTATCGCCTCATCGACATACCCGTCTCCAACTGCATCAACTCGGATATAAATCGCATATTCATACTGACTCAGTACAACTCCGCTTCGCTCAATCGCCACATCGCCCACACGTACAGCTTCGGCCCTTTTACAAACGGGTTTGTCGAAGTGTTGGCCGCAGAGATGACCCCCGAAAGCCCCGACTGGTTTCAGGGAACAGCCGACGCCGTGCGCCAGATTTTCTCTCACCTCGAAAATCATCGAGGTGAGACCGTATTGATTCTTTCGGGCGATCATCTCTATCGCATGGATTATCGCGATTTTCTCGCCCGCCACGAACAGACCGGCGCTGACCTCACGGTTTCAGTCACCGCAGCGCGCACGAGTGAAGCATCGGATTTCGGATTGCTCAAAATCGATGACGACGGGCGCATCGTCAAGTTCAGAGAAAAACCTAAGGGCGAAGCCCTCGAAGGCATGCGAGTCGACACGACCAAGCTCGGCCTTTCGGCTGCGGAAGCGGCAGAGCGGCCATATCTTGCTTCGATGGGAATTTATATCTTTCGCAAGGAACTGCTCAAAAGGTTGTTGATGGAAGATATGTCCTCGGCCATTGATTTCGGCAAAGAGATAATCCCGCTCTCGCTCAAAGACCTCAATGTGCAGGCGCATCTGTTCGACGGCTACTGGGAAGATATCGGAACCATCGGGTCTTTCTATCGCGCGAACATCGAGATGACCCTGCCTTTGCCTCCGTTCAATTTCTTCGACGCCCAGGCTCCCATCTATACGCGACCGCGATACCTGCCCGGATCGAAGCTTCTCGATTGTCACATTCAAAGCTCGATCATCACGGAAGGCTGCATCATCAACGGCGCGACCGTGACCGACTCGGTCATAGGAATCCGCTCGCGCGTCGAACACGGCTCGCGGCTCGAAGGCGTGCTTATGATGGGCGCCGATGAGTACCAGACTCTCGAAGAGATGCAATCGGACGCCAATCGCAATCATCCGCGCATAGGCGTGGGACGCAATTGCTTCATTCGCCGCGCTATCATAGACAAAAACGCGCGCATAGGATCGGGCGTCCGAATAGCCAACGAACAGACCATTCAACACTCGGACGGCGACGGCTACTGCATCCGCGACGGCATTGTGATAATCCCGAAAAACGGAGTCATCAACGACGGCACGGTGATTTGATTCGTAATGGAAAAACTCATCATAGCCATCGACGGCCCGTCGGGCGTGGGCAAAAGCACTCTCGGCAAAAGATTGGCCCGACATCTCGGATACCTCTACATCGATTCGGGCGCACTCTATCGCGCAGTCGCGCTCAATGCTCTCGATGAAAACGTATCGCTCGATGATCACTTCGAGCTTGCCCGCATAGCTCGCCAGTCGAACATAAGATTGGAAGGCGACCCCGATGATATGCGCGTCTATCTCGACTCTCGCGATGTGACGCGCGAAATCCGATTGCCCGAAACGAGTCACGCTTCTTCCGTCGTCGCCGCAGTCGCCCCTGTGCGCGAGACCGTCGTCGATAAACTGCGCGAGATGAGCCGCGCGGGAGGAGTAGTGATGGACGGGCGCGATGTGGGGACGAAAATATTCCCTCACGCCGAGGTGAAAATATTTCTCACAGCCTCGCCTGATATTCGCGCTCATCGTCGCTTCGAGGAAGATCGCGTGAGAGGGAGAGACGCCTCCTTCGACGAGATAAAAACAGAGTTGGAAGAACGAGACCTCCGAGACAGCACGCGCGAGGCCACTCCCTTAGTCAAAGCACGTGACGCCACTTTGATCGACACTTCCCGTATGGATGCCGACGCGGTTTTCGAGCGTGTGCTTGAAATTGTCCTCGCGCGCGGCTAAACTTCTCAATCGTTGAACGGATGGCTTCGAGCAGATTTTTGCAGATCGAATTGAAAGAGAAGCTCGCCGCTGGCTCTGCCGATAAACCGCGCCTCGCGCGCCTCACATCTTAATCATGGGTATCTTCACCGGACTGATTCAGGAAACGGGTCGCGTGCGCCGCATAGATCGTCGCGCCGACGGCGCTCATCTCACTATCGAAGCCCGCATAGTTCTGGAAGGCACGCGCGTGGGCGATTCGATTTCGATAAACGGCGTCGACCTGACCGTAGTGAAGATGAACGCGGACTGGTTCGACGCGGATGTATCGCTTGAGACTCTGCGGCGGTCGACCCTCGGCGATTTTCATGCGGGAAGCCGCGTCAATCTTGAACGCGCGCTCGCGGTAGGCGAGCGATTGGGCGGCCACATGGTTCAGGGCCACATCGATGGAACAGGCGAGCTTCGGTCAGTCGCGCCCGAAGGCAATGCATATCGAATGCGGTTTCGATTTCCCCGCGAGCTTGGTCGCTATATAGCCTTGAAAGGCTCGATTGCAGTCGACGGCATAAGCCTCACGGTCGCTGCACTCGGCCAGGACTGGTTCGATGTCGCGGTCATCCCTCATACGTGGCGCGAAACCACGCTCAGCGAATTGAAGCGCGGCAGTCGCGTCAACCTCGAAGTCGATGTGCTGGCAAAATATGTCGAGCGATTGATCAGTCACACTGATTCGAAAGAGAGTAAATTGACTGCCGAGTATTTGAGTGAGATGGGGTATGGAACATAGAGGAAGTGAGGAATGCAGAGTGCGGAATGCGGAATGAGGGAGCGGGAAAAGAGTATTCATCGCTTTCATTCCCGCGCTCGCCCATTCCCGATTTCTTCTCTCCGCACTCCGCATTCCGCATTCCTCACTGAGAGAGGGAGCTATGCCGTTTGCGACTATTGAAGAAGCGATTGAAGATTTTCGCGCGGGCCGAATGGTCATCATCGTCGATGACGAAGACCGCGAAAACGAAGGCGACCTTACGTGCGCCGCCGAAAAGATCACGCCTGAGATAATAAATTTCATGGCGCGAGAAGGGCGCGGATTGATCTGTCTTTCGATGACGCCCGAACGACTGGATGAATTGCAGATTCCGCTTCAGGTTTCGGAGATTGAGAACACCGCTTCGAATGGAACCGCCTTTTGCGTCTCGATAGAAGCGCGTCGCGGAGTGACTACCGGAATCTCGGCCTCTGATCGCGCGACGACGATTCAGGTTGCGGTCGATCCTCGCACGCGACCTTCTGATCTTGCGCGACCGGGCCATATCTTTCCGCTCCGTGCGCGTCGCGGCGGTGTGCTTGTCCGACCGGGACAGACCGAAGCCGCAATCGATCTTGCGCGCATCGCCGGACTGATTCCTTCGGGAGTGATCTGCGAAGTGATGAACGATGACGGCACGATGGCCAGACTCGCTCAGCTTCGCGAATTTGCAGCCCGCCATGATTTGAAAATCATCTCGGTCGCCGATCTTGTTCGTTATCGCATGGCTAATGAGATGCTGGTTCATCTGGCGAGCGAAGCGCGCGTGCCTTCGGTGTACGGCGAGTTTCGAGCCTTCGCATTCGACAATGAGATAAACCCCGACGTTCACCTCGCATTGGTGATGGGCCAAATCAGCCCTGAACGCAGCACGCTCGTGCGCGTGCATTCGCAATGCATGCTGGGCGATGTGTTCGGATCGCTGCGCGATGATACGGGCTGGCAGCTTCATCGCTCGCTCGAAATGATAGCCGCCGAAGGCGAAGGAGTGCTGCTCTATTTAAGGCAGGAAGGTCGCGGACACGGTTTGATAAATCAGCTTCGCGCTTACACGCTCATCGATGAACGCGACACAGATGCCGTCGAAGCGGAAGCCGAGGTCGTCGGATTGCGCAACATGGATCCGCGCGATTACGGAATCGGCGCGCAGATACTTCACTCTCTCGGCGTGCGACAGATGCGGTTGATAACCAATCATCCGGTCAAGCGCGCAGCCATCGAAGGATTCGGGCTTGAAATAACAGAGCGCGTGCCTGTGGAGATGGAGCCGAACGAGACTAATGAAAAAGTGCTGAGAGCGAGAAAAGAAAAACTCGGCCATCTTCTGACAAAAGTTTAGCAACGCCGCGCCGGAGGAAAGCGTCGACACTTTGCAGATGGTTTCAAGGGGCGCGTGTCACTCCGATTTTATTTTTTGGTAGCGATGAAATAGTGATGCTGAAAGGGAATCGATCTTTTATGGGATTTTCTTTTACCGCAGAGGACGCAGAGGACACGGAGGAAAGGCCCGGTAGCCTCCTCCTCGCGCCTCCGCGTCCTCTGCGGTAAATTTCTTTCAAACAGTCGCGCATCACTTTTTATCTGTTTTTTTCTCAACGGCCTATGCGCAGGAAAATACTGATTGCCCTCGGATCGCTGCTCGCTCTTCTGCTCATTCTGCTCGCAGTGGCAGTGTGGTATGTTCGCAGCGGGCGGCTTGATCGCCTCATTGAAAGCGAAATAATTTCGAGCCTTGCTGAAAGCGGCATAATCGCCCGGATTGGCCGCACTCATCTCGATCTGGGCGGCTACACGATTACGCTCGAAAACATTCAGCTTGAAACTGAAAAAGAAGGAAAACCTTTCGGCTCTATCGGCTCGATAGAAGTCTCCTTTTCCGTCCTCGATTATTTCCGCCAGCGGTTGAGCATCAACAGCGTCCGTGTGACCGATCCGCGCCTGACGGTCGAGTTTGACGAATCGGGGCGGCTCAATCTCGAATCGCTCCGCGCGCCTGAAACGAAAGACGGAGACACGGAAGGACAGATCAAAATTTCCGGCGCGCGAATAGAACTCGTCGGCGGAGAAATCAGCCTCGTTGATCGCCGTCGCAATATCACCGCCGACCTTCGCAACCTCTCAATCTCGCTCACGCCGCTCGATGCCTCTTTGCTTTCAGACAAACTCAATCACTCGCTCCTCTTCGAATTCGACAAAGCCGCCGCCGTCTACGAAGGCCGAAAAATAGAAAATCTTCGGTCGCGCATCGAAGCCGACATACGTCCCGAAAACGCCGATTTGAAAAAAATCGAAATCGATTCCGATCTGGGAAAACTCATAGCGTCGGGTCGAATAGAAAGCTTCAAGCCGTTCAAGTATGAATTGAACACCCGCGCCGATGTCGCGCTCGCCGAGATAGCTCGACTCTTCGCGTCGGATGTGAAACTTGATGGTCGCGTCGTATTCGATGGTCGCGTCACTGGCGAAGCGGATAGTTATCGCGCTTCGGGCAGCGTCGAATCGAATTCCGTCACGGCAGAAGGCTTTCGTATAGCGGGGCTTCGGGTGGGCGCGGAAGTGAATGGTAAGGGAGCCGACTACGATGCGAAAGCCGAAGGCGTCGGAGGCTCGATCAGCGGACGCGGGATAAGCGTCGGCTCCGTGTCGCTGCGCGACGCGACGATCAAAGGCAATCAATCCGATCTCGACGCGACCGGCGCAATGGCGCTCGCTTCGCTCAAAAGCGGCAACGTGACGGTGAACAATCTTCGCCTGCGTTTGAGCGCGGACACCCGAAGCGTAGTGCTTTCGCAGATAACAGCTTCAGTGCTTGGCGGCAGCCTCGCGGGGAATGCCACAGTCGCCCTCAGTGGCGGGCAGTCGAAAGTCGATGTCGAGTTCAAGTCTCTCGATCTCAATCAGGCCGCGACTCTCGCTTCAGCCAAAGAAGTCAAAGTGCGCGGAACTGCCGCCGGATCGGCGCGGCTCGCTTTTCCGGGTTTTAATTACAAAGCCGCGACGGGCCGCATCGAAGCGCGATTCGAAGGCGCAATTTCGCCGCCTGAATCAATGGAAGAAACTCTTCCCGCGAGAGGCGAAGCGGTCATCCTTGCGAGCGGAAAAGATCTTCGAATCGAGCGCGCATTCGCTCGGTCTGAAGCGAGCGAAGTTACCGTTACAGGGACGACGGACTGGGACGGCAACGCGAATTTTCAAGTCGATTTCAAATCCTCGGATATGGCCGAAGCGCAGAGCGTCATCGATGCCTTCGGATTGATGCCTGAAAAAGTGAAGACGGAATATGGCGTCGCGCTTTCGGGCGAGGGCGTGTTCAGCGGAAGAGTAGACGGAAAAGTATCGGCTCCCGTAGTTGCGGGACAGTTGCGACTCGGCGAGATAAAGATGCACCGCGATCCGCTCGACGAAAGCTCAGGCGAAGTGCTTGGATCATTCGAAGGGCGGATAGATTACGCGCCCGATCTTTTCAAGATCGCTGACGGGCGGCTGGTGCGACCCGATGGCACTCGCGCCGATTTCACTGTCAACGCGCCTATCGGAACTGAAAACGCGATTTCGCTCAAAGCCGTGATGAAGGATTTCGATTTCGCGGCCCTGGTTCGCACGGCTACGCCTGAGTTCAAGAATTTCGTCGGACGAGGCGTGATAAATGGCACAGTCGATTTGCGCGGGCTTCCCGGCCCGCGCACGCTTTCGGGAACGGGACTGGTTTCGATCCGCGAGGCTGAGTTCACCGTGCGATCAGACGAAGAAGGCAAAGAGCCTAAGCGTTTCTCTGTGCCTGAATTCGTCGGCGATGTGCGGATAGAAAACACCGTGCTGAAGGTCGATGATCTTCGAATGCAACTCGGAGAGACGCGCATCACGGGGCAGGGAACTTTCAACCTCGACACTTATCAGTACTCGATCAACGCCGAGGGCAAGGGTCTCGATTTGGGCGAATTGTCCAGAGCCGCATCCGACAGCGTGAGCCTCACGGGCCGCGCCGATATGAAAATTACAGGCGACGGCAAGTGGGATGAATGGTCGGACATCCGCCTCAACGCTACGATTCAGGGCGAGAATGTTGCCCTCAACGGACGCGATGTCGGAAACGCTAAACTCGTAGCCTTCACCGACAACGGATTGCTTCGAATAGAAGCCACAGGAAAAGTGCTCGATCACGAGCAGACGCTTGCGGCTGTCATCGATCTGCGCGACCGCAAAAATTATCCGATCACCGGCAGCGTCGAATTCACGGACGCAGACATAGGGCCGTACCTGGAATTGATCTCGCCGAATTTGAGGAGCATAAGCGGACGCGCGACGGGGACGATAAACTTGAGCGGCCCGCTTCAGGACACGGACAAGATTCAGGCGACGCTTACAATCACCAAGTTCGAATTGGGCGGCGACATCTCGAACGGGCAGCGATACACAATTGCCAATGAAGGCGATCTCGTAGTCACGGCCACGCCTGCCGAAATCAATGTCGAGCGAGTGACGTTCGTCGGCGACGGGACGAGCGTGACGATTGAAGGAATAATATCGCGCGACGACGCAGCGAAATCGAATCTCGCCGTGACGGGAGAACTGAACCTGAGACTGGTTTCGTCACTGACCGACACGATTTTCACGACGGGCGTGGCGCAGTTGCAGGCATCGATTCGCGGCTCGCTCGACTCTCCCCGATTGCTCGGCTCGGTCGATCTCAAAGACGTCGGCCTCAGAGTGACCAACATCCCGCTGACGATCGCACGCGGAACGGGGCGCATCAGATTCACATCCGATCAGGCATTGATAGAAAACTTCGCCGCTGCTAGTTCGGGTGGAGGAACCTTGAAACTGGCTGGGGGAGCCGCTTTGGTGGGACTCGTTCCCGACAGATGGCGAATCGAAGTCACTGCCGACGGAGTCGGCATGGAGTATCCGCGAGACACGCAGACCATCTTTGACGGCACAATCGCTTTGCAGGGCAATCGCCGCGCGCAGGTTGTGACGGGCGACATCGATATTCGGCGAGCGTCTTATCAAAAGGAACTCACTTTCGAAGAGCTTATAGCGACGGGCGGCCCGTTCAGTTCCGAGTTCGTAGACATCGGCCCCGGCAACAAGGGCGGGCCGGGAGCGCCTATCAACGTCGATGTGAGGGTCAATGCGGATCAGACTTTGATCGTGCGAAACAATCTGGCCGACGCCGAGGGGAGCGCGTATTTGCACATTCGCGGGCCGTTGAGCGATCCGGTAGTCTCAGGCCGCGTGGTGTTGACGCACGGGTTTCTCGAATTCAGAAATGACAGGTACGAACTCACTCGCGGGGTGATAACTTTTCCCGCGCGTAGAAGGGCGTCTCCCGTACTCGACCTTCAAGCCGAAGTCGACATCACAGGCTATCGCATCTCTGTCACCTTCAGCGGGTCGATGGAAAAACCTGAGATTACGCTTACCTCCGATCCCAATTTGCCTGAAACCGATATCATATCCTTGATCACGACCGGCTCTCTTGCGACCGCAGGCACGACCGCAGGACTGGTCAAGCAATCGGGGCTTGGGCTTGCGCAATCCTTGCTTTCGGCTTCGCTATCGCAGCAGCTATCGAAGGGGACTCAGCGATTGTTCGGGTTGAGTCGTCTTTCGATTGATCCGCTCATCGTCGGCGGCAGCAGCGACCCGACTGCAAGAGTGACCATCGGCCAGCGGGTGACGAAGAATCTGACGATCACTTATTCGCAGAACCTCACTTCGACCTCCGCAGGATTCGAGCGAATAATTCTGGTCGAGTATCGATTGACGAATCGATTTTCAGTGGTCGCGTTTAGAAACGAAAGGAACGAAGTCGGCTTCGATGTGCGCGTCAGAAAGAGATTTTGAGCCGATAGAAGAATTCTGTTGATTCGATCATGAACATGAATCGAAAAAGGAATCGAGCATCCTGGGAGCGCAGGCATCTTGCCTGCATGACTTGCGCGGAAGAGCCGATAAAAACTCATCGGGTCTTCTCCCCGACACAAGCACGCAGGATGCGTGCGATCCCAGGCATCTGCCTTCTACTCGCTTTTTGTTTTCTCGCTTCCGCTCGCGCTGATGATCTGAGCAGTTATCTCGGACGGCGCGTCACTCGCGTAGATGTCGTACTCGAAGGCGTCGCATCGGGCGGGACGAGCGAAATAAAATCTCTGCTCGAAGTCTCGACGGGTCAGGACTTCTCGCCTCTGCGCATTCATGACTCTCTGGTTCGGCTCTACAAATCAGGATTGATTTCGGGCGCGAAGGTCGAAGCTCTCGAAGACGGCGCGTCGGGCGTCGCGCTTCGCTTTCTGGTCAAACCGCAGGCGCGGATAGAAAAAGTTTCCTTCGAAGGCGATACGGTCGTTTCTTCCGCCGAACTCAGAGCGAGACTGCACGAACTCAACCTCGGAGAAAAACTTTCGGAAGCGGTCATCCAGCGCGGCACGGGCGAGTTGCTCACCTTCTATTCTTCGCAGGGATATTATCAGGCTGCGATCACTCCCGAAGTGCGGCTCGACGATTCAGGCACTCGCGCGACGGTCGTCTACAATGTAGCTCCGGGCGAAGCGGCCCGCGTCTCGCGCTACACGCTCGATATCAAAGGCGCTGAGATCGATCTCGCTAAGGTCAAACGCGCGCTCGTCGAAGGCGCTCCTTTCGCTGAAGCGAAAGTGCAGGAAGATATGGAGCGCATTCGTCAGGCTTATCTTCAAAGCGATTATCTGGCGGTCAAGCTTTCAAACAACGTCGCCGTCGATATGATCAGCAACTCTGTGGCTGTCATCATTCACTGCGAACCCGGCCCGCTGGTTTCGGTCGATATAGTAGGCATAGAACTTGACGATAAAGAGAAGCGAAAAATCCTGCCTTTTTATCAAACAGGCGGAATCGATGACCTGGCGCTCGACGACGGACGCCGCCGACTTCAGGATTGGGTTCAACGACGCGGCTATTTCTTCGCCGAGATAGCTCTGCCTGATCCTCCCGATCTAAGAAACGAAAAAGCGCGCATAACCTATCACGTCGAGACGGGCGCGCGATATCGCTTGACCGATATCGAATTCGAAGGGCTTGAAGCGCTTCCTCTTGACAGTATAGAAGAACAGTTGAAGTCGAAGCGTGCAGCCTTCCTTCCGCTCGTCGGGCCGGGGCGCGGGTTTACGAGCAATGAGCTACTGCGACAGGACTCACTGCTGATTCAAAAGCAGCTTTATGAGCTTGGCTATCGCAGAGCCGGAGTCGAAGTGCGGCGCGGTGTGTCGGTGACGGGCGAAAACCTGATCATTACGTTCGATGTCAAGCAGGGGCCGCGCACTTACATCGATAGCCTCGAGGTGCGCGGCAACACGATTTTCACCCAGCAGGAATTGCGCGAACGGCTGACCATAAAGCAGGGCGATCCGTTTATGACGAGCGCGGCGAGTCAAAATGCGGACGGATTGCTTGGCGTCTACAACCGCGGAGGGTATGCGGACGCGCAGGTCTTCTCCGAACTCGTCGATGTGGGAAGCGTCGAAGGCGGGGATCGAGTGCGATTGATCTTCAGCATCTCGGAAGGCAATCGCATAAGGATTCGCAGCGTCACCACGCGCGGGCTTACGACTACCAGAGCCGGGCGACTCGAAAAAGATTTTTATCTTTTCAAAGAGGGCGAGTGGCTCCGCAACGACCGGCTTCAGGAAACCGAGCGCGTGTTATACGAGACAGACGCATTCCAGACTGTAGCGATCAACTCCGAGCCTGTCGGTCAGGCTGCCGACGGAATAGAAGAACATGCCGTGACCGTAGATCTGATCGAATCGAAACGATATCTTCTCATTTACGGCTTTGGCTATCAGACCAGCCAGAGCGATCTGGAAGTTCCCGGACTCGGATTCCTCAACGGAGCGCGCGGAAACGTGCAGCTAACGAACGTCAACATGTTCGGCAGGCTCTACACCGGCAGCCTTCAGTTGCGAGCGAGCCGCAGCGAACTGCTCGGACAGATATCGTTTCAAAACCCGCGACCGTTCGGCTTCGATTACCCCGCGCAGTTTTCCATATTCGCGCGGCGACTGGCCGAGAAATCTTTCCGTTCCGACCGCTCCACCGCCGTCATTCAGATCGAGCGAAGATTGTCTTCGGAGTCGATTGGATATATCAACTACACTTTCGAGCGAATAAAAATTTTCGATCTTCAAACCAGTGTCGATGAAATAGAGCGCAACCGTCAGCCCATCAGATTGGGCCGCGTGGGTGTGAGCTATGCGCGGGACACGCGCGACAACGCTTTCGATTCGACTCGCGGGAATCTGACTTTCGGAAGCCTGTCGTTCGCGTCGAAGATATTCGGCGGCAACGAGCAGTTTATAAAGTTCAATGCCGAACACACGCGCTATTATCCGATCAAAGCATTGCGCAACACGGTTTACCTGGCGTCGGCGAGAGTGGGGCTTGCTGCGCCGTTCGGAGGACGGGATTCGCTCCCGATTTCGGAACGTTTCTTCGGAGGCGGCTCGCGCGATCTTCGCGGATTCGGATTCGAGGAAGCAGGGCCGCGCGACGAAACTACGGGCAGGCCCTTGGGAGGAAATGCGCTCATCGTGATCAACAACGAGTTGAGATTTCCGATAACAGGCATATTAGGCGGCGCAGTATTTTCGGACACGGGAAATGTATTCAGGCGAATGAAGGATTTTCGCCCGCAGAAGTTGAGCCAGTCATTCGGCTTCGGCATACTGGCCAAAACGCCCATCGGCCCTGTGCGACTCGACATAGCGTTTCTCGTATTCAATCGTCCGGCGGGCGAACCCATAATGCGCAGGCACTTCACTTTTGGGCAGACCTTCTGATGATGAGAGCGATGAAAAAAATCTGCGCTATCCTGACGATCCTTGCCTGCCTTGCGATTCAATCTTCCGCGCAGTCGCAAAAGCTCATCGATCAGATTCTCGTCGTCGTCAATGACGAGATAATCACGCGAACGGATTTGCTGTGGAATCTCGCGCTCGATCATACTTCGCCTTCGCCTGCCGGGTCGGTCAACTCCGATCTGCTCAAACAGATGTTGGAGGTGATGATCGATCAGCGGCTGGTTTATCAGGAAGCGGCGAAGATTCCGTCGGCTGAGGTTTCGCAGGATGAGATAGACAAAAAGCGAAATGAACTGATCAAGGAATTCCCGTCTGGAAACGCATTCCTTCAAAGGGCTGAATCGGTCGGACTCACATCGGCGAAGATAGATGAAATGATGCGCGAGCGTGTGCTGATAGAACGGTTCGTCGAGTTCCGCTTTCGCTCGTTCGTGTTCGTTTCCGAAAATGAGATTCAGAAGTATTATGACGAACAGCTTGTTCCCCGCATCCGCGAGGGAGGGCAGGTTCCGCCGCCGCTCGAGCAGGTGCGCGATCAGATAAACGAACTGCTCAAGCGGGAAAAATTCGATCAGGAACTTGATCGCTGGCTGAAAGAAGCGCGTCAGCGAAGCGATATCATTCAGATAGCCGAGCCGTGAGAGTTGCCACTCTGCCCGTCATCCGTTAAAATCGCCTGTTAAACGGAGACCGCAATATCATGTATAAACCTAAAGAAGAGTGCGGCGTATTTGGTATATTCAATAACGAAGATGCCGCTCGCCTCGCCTACCTCGGACTCTACGCGCTTCAGCACCGCGGGCAGGAATCCGCCGGAATAGTCTCGTCCGACTCAGACCGGCTGCATCAGGTCCGCGGCATGGGCTATGTCAGCGAGATATTCAGCCACGACGAACTATCGCGACTGCCCGGTCGAGCGGCCATCGGACACGTCCGTTACTCTACGGCAGGCAGCGTATCTTTGCTCGAAGCCCAGCCTTTCCTCGTCGATGGCTATCGCGGACAGATCGCGCTTTGTCACAATGGCAATCTCCCCTATGCGTCCGACGTGCGCGGGCAACTGGAGCTTGACGGGGCGATCTTTTCTTCAACGTCGGACACCGAAGTGGTGCTTCATCGTATAGCCCGCTCGCGCGAAGTCGATCTTGCCGATGCGATCATCGACACCTTCACCGAAATCGAAGGCGCTTACTCGATGCTCTTTCTTACGAAGGATCGTTTGATAGCCGTGCGCGACCCGCGAGGATTTCGCCCGCTGTGTCTGGGGAAACTTGGCGATTCATACGTCGTCGCTTCCGAAACGTGCGCGTTCGATCTGATCGAAGCGACCTATCTGAGAGACATCGAGCCGGGTGAGATAGTCGTAATCGACGGCGAAGGGTTGCATTCGTCTTTCCCCTGGGCGAAAGAGAAGACGGCGCTTTGCATATTCGAACACGTTTATTTTTCGCGGCCCGATTCATTGGTGTTCGGTCGCTCGGTAAACAAGAGCCGACACAAGATGGGCCGCCAGCTTGCGCGCGAGCATCCGGCAGACGCGGACATCGTCGTACCCGTTCCCGATTCGGGAGTCGCGGCGGCGATAGGCTATGCTTCGGAGTCGGGCTTGAAGTTTCGCTTCGGGCTTGTGCGCAATCATTACGTCGGTCGGACGTTCATCGAGCCCAAGCAATCGATTCGACATTTCGGAGTAAAGATCAAGCTCAACCCGGTGCGCGATCTGATCGATGGGCAGAGAGTCGTGCTCATCGATGATTCGATAGTGCGGGGGACGACCTCGAAGAAGATAGTTCAGATGGTTCGCAACGCCGGTGCGCGCGAGGTTCACGTTCGAATAAGCTGCCCGCCGACCGTCGCGCCTTGCTTTTATGGGGTCGACACTCCGACGCGCGATGAGCTTATAGCTTCGAATCTCACGGTTGATGAAATAGCGCGATTCATCGGCGCTGACTCACTTGGTTATTTGAGCCTGGAAGGATTGCTGCGAGCCTGCAAAGACCCGGTTGGCAATCGCCACTGCACGGCCTGCTACACGAATGATTATCCGATACCCGTCACTTCGGCTGCGCGCACGAAGACCGAAAGAGAAGAGGGCCTGTTCAGCCGTGAGAGCTTCTGGCCGCGCAGCTAAAAGAGGACACAAGTGAGCGGCACGCCTTACGACGACGCATTCAAACATCTGGCCGAGCAGGACCCGGAATCATTGCTGATACTCGTCGGCGCGTTTCCTCCGAATCAGCCTGTCAGAATCAAGGTTCTCTCCCGCGAGCTTCGCACATCGAAGCGAATAGTCGATCAGGCATACCTTGTGACGACTGGCAATGAGTCGCGCATCGCGCATCTTGAAGCGCAGACGCGATATGATGCGGCGATGCCTGAGCGAATGCTCGAATATGCGTTGATGCTGTGGCTTGCGCACAAGCGGCGCTATGCGGTCGACAGCTTCGTTTTGTTGCTCACGAGAGAAGGATTACCGCGTGAAGCGCCGGAGCAGGTGAGCGTAAAGGCCGGGTCGCTTTCTGTGACCGTGCGCTATCATCTGGTTCGATTGTGGGAAATCGAGGCGCAATCATTGCTGGCTCTCAATCGTGATCAGCTTCTTCCCTTCGTGCCGTTGATGAAAGGCGGGTTGAAGGAATTGGAGGCGAGCGCAAGGCGCGTGGCTCGATTAGCTGATCGTCAGCAGCGAGATATTCTGGCGCTCAATTTGTTGACGCTCGGCAGCCTGCGCTATAATCGGGACACGATAGAAGATGTTTTCAGGAGAGACAATATGATTTTAGAACTGATAAAGGACACGCCCTACTATCGTTACATGGTCGATGAAGAGCGCAAAAAGGCGCTCAGGGAAGGCCGTAAAACAGGAAAACAAGAGGGCAGTCTGCAGGTTGCAAGGAAATTATTGCTTCGTCTGGCCGAGAAACGATTCCCCAAAGCCGATATCAAAACGGAGGTCGCTCGAATTCGCAGCCTATCGGCGCTCGAACAACTCTGCGTCGATATCGACGATATTAAAACGGAGAGGGCTTTGCGCCAACGGCTAGGCAAAATCACTCCGGCCAAACGAGCGCTGAAACGAAAAGCCAGAAAGTCATGACGCGACTATCTGAAAAGACCGCTTTGAAAATGGTTTCTGATCCGGCATCCCCGCGACTCGAATCGCATAACACGCCCGATTCTTCGCTGATTCGCAGGGCGAATCAATCATGGCAAAAAGATAAAGTTCATCAAAAGGTAATCTTACGCTGAGTAATACAATGGCTCTTGATGACGTTGAAAGGGATTTATTCGACGCTCTATACTTCGAGCGTTCTTTACCCATTCGTGAAAAGTATGAGGCAGATCTAAAAAAGATAGATTATCAAAAACATCTGGACTATTTAGATACTCTAAAAAAATTCGCGTGTGAAGAAGATGATGAGCACAATAAAGGGGCTTTGACCGACTTTCGCAAGCACCTAAGTGCTGAGGTAAGAGCGCATAGAGGGGAGGAGCTCATAATATTTCAGGATAAAGAGCATATAGAGCGGGGGCAGAATTGGCGGAGACGCATTGAAGAAGCAATTGGCGGAACCACCTTTCTTATCCCAGTCATAACTCCCAATTTTTTCTCGAGCAAAGAATGTAGAGACGAAGTAGAAAAGTTTTTGGTACGTGAAAAAGAATTGGGCCGCAATGATCTTATCTTGCCTCTTTATTTCATTGACACACCTTTAATGAATGATAGAACGAAACGAGCAAATGACGCTTTGGCTGAAGAGATAGCTTCTCGTCAGTACGCTGATTGGAGGAGTCTACGCTTTGAGCTTTTTACTTCTCCTTTAGTGCGCAAGGAACTTGAAAAACTTGCAATTCAGATACGCAATGCGTTAGAACGCACAGAAGCGCAGGAAAAAGGATGAAAAGGTTCTGCGATAGAAGCAATCAAATTATCTGTCAGATCGGACTTGAAACACATCATTCAAAAAGGCAGATGTTCCTCGCAACATTTCTCCTCGTTCCCAGGCGATGCGATCTTATCTCAAAATGGCTAATAGCAAATGACTAAAAGGAAAAAAAGCTCGTCTGCTTTCATCGCGCTCCTCATCATTGCAATCGCAGTGGTTGTTTATTTCTATCGCCAGAAGTTCGAGCGCGCGCCCGAACCCGCACCCGGCCCTGTGTCGGGCAAACTCACCATTCGATTTCTCGACATCGGGCAGGGCGACGCGGAACTCATTCAACTTCCCGGCGGAGAAACCATCCTGATCGATTCAGGCGACCGCGGCGCGGCTACAGTCGAGATGCTCAGGAAATACGGCGTGCGCGAAATCGATCTGCTCATCGCCACTCATCCGCACGCCGATCACATCGGAGAGATGCGCGATATCATGCGCGCCTTCAAAGTCAAAGAACTCTGGGATTCGGGCTTTCCGCATACGACTAAAACCTACGCCGATATGCTTCAGGAGCGAAAAGACAGGGATATAAAATTTCTCAAGCCCAAACGCGGCGTGACGCGCAAAGTAGGCGATGCGCTGCTCGAAGTCCTCAACCCTTCGAACGATCTCCCGGACGATAATGCCAACAATGCTTCGCTCGTCGTGAGACTCACTTTCGGAAGCACGCGATTTCTGTTCACCGGGGACGCCGAGAAAGAGTCGTGGGAACAGATGATTGCATCTGAAAAAGACAAGCTTCGCGCTGATCTTCTCAAATCGGCACATCACGGAAGCTCGAACGCCAACAACGAAGACATACTCGATGCCGTCGCCCCGAAAATAATCACGATCAGTTGCGCCGAGGGAAATGACTATCATCACCCGCACCCGAAAGTGATGCGATTGCTCCGTGAACGCGAAGGAATAAAACTTTACAGAACAGACATGGAAGGCACTATCACGGCCACAAGCGACGGGAAGACGATAGAGGTGACGACTGAAAAACAGATAGCGAAAACGGATATTTATCTCACAGGCGATGAGTTGGCCGAGCGCACGGGCGCAAAGACGGACTCAAAGAAGAAAAGCGCGGCGAGGAAGGGAATGTGAAAAAGGAAAGCCGTCACAAATTCATAATCGACCGGATCGAGGGCGATCTCGCCATTATCACTCTTTATGAAGATGACAGCGTGAAGTTCAATCTGCCCGTGGGGCTGCTTCCCACAGGAGCGCGCTCCGGCGATCATCTTCAAATCGCTTTCACGATGGACGAAGAGAGCCGCGACGAGTTGAAAAAGCGCATAGAAGAATTACTCAAAGATGGGTGAAGAGGTGAAGAAAAGTGTGGGAGTAGGGAAGTGCGGGAGATCGATATGCTGACTTCTGGCTCCTGACTTCTGACTCCTGCACAATGAGGAATGCGGATGAAAAAAGAAATCAGCTATCGCGATGCGGGCGTCGACATCGACGCGGCCAATGAAGCGAAGGCGCGAATACGAAAGCTTGCGCGAGAGACTTTCACCGCCAACGTGATGACTGACATAGGCTCTTTCGGCGGGATGTTTCGCGCAGATTTCGGCAGTATGCGCGAGCCTGTGCTTGTCTCGTCAGCCGACGGCGTGGGTACGAAGCTGCGCGTGGCTTTTATGACAGGCATTCACAACACCGTAGGCTATGATCTGGTCTGTCACTGCGTAAACGATATTTTAGTTCAGGGCGCGCGCCCGCTCTTTTTTCTCGACTACATCGCGACCGGAAAGATGTCGCCTGATACGGTCGCGCAATTGATCGAAGGGCTTGCGCGAGGATGCAGGGAATCAGCGTGCGCGCTCATCGGCGGCGAGACGGCGGAGATGCCCGACTTTTACCGCGAAGGAGAATATGATGTCGCGGGATTCATAGTCGGCGCGGTTGATCGAAGCGATATAATCGACGGGACGGCCATAAGAAATGGTGATCTGTTGATCGCTCTCCCTTCTGTGGGATTACACACGAACGGCTACAGCCTCGCGCGAAAGCTCTTCTTCGAAGTGGAGAATTACAAGGCGGATGATTATGTTGAAGAACTCGGATGCACGGTCGCGGAAGAACTGCTCAAACCGCATCGCAGTTATCTCGGCCCGATCAGCCCTATGCTCGGCGGGGGAGCGATCAAAGGACTTGCGCACATCACGGGCGGCGGGCTGCTTGAAAATATCCCGCGCATACTTCCAGAAGGACTCGCGGCGGAAATAAATCTCGGCTCATGGCCCGTGCTTCCCGTGTTCGAGTTGATGCAGCGAATCGGCAATGTGAGAGAAGATGAGATGCACAGGACTTTCAACTGCGGAGTCGGAATGATCATAGTCGCGAGTCCCCAAGATGCTCATAGCGTGCGCGCGTGTCTTGATGAGCAGGGGGAAAAACACTACGATATCGGTTGTATAGTCGAAGGCTCTCAATCAGTAGCGATTAAGAGATGAAATCGGATTTTAGATATAGAGGGAAACATCGCCGGGCGTGTGAGCGTTTCAGAGAAGACGGAACTTGTTTATGTTGATCTGTTCGAATTGCGGAACCGAGATGCCTGACGACAGCCTGTTTTGTCCTCAATGCGGGATGTCTATGGTCTCGGTAACAATGGTTTCGGTCACAGAGGAAACGACGAGGCGTTTCTCTGATGAAGCAAAAGAAGAAGCTGACACGTTGCAGTTGCCTAAGAAGCGGGAAGCCGATCTCGGCACGCAGCCCGTGAAACGACTTAGTGAAAACACCGGGCCGGTAACTGATCCGCAGCGCGCGACGATGCCGGTCTCGCAGGGGCCTAATGCGCCGCCTCACGTCAATCAGCCTAATTACGCGCCGCCTCCGCCGCAATACTATCAGCAGCCTTATCCGCCCGCGCCTTATCAACCGCCCCAGGCATCACCTCCATCTTACATTTCGTCTACAGTCGCACCACAGCCGCCGATTTCCGTCGGCGACTGGCTTTCTCAAGGGTGGCATCTTTATTCGGAGTATGGATTCGTGATGTCGCTCGCTTCATTGCTGGGCGGGCTTTTCACTTTGATGACGCTCGGCGTGCTTTCAGGCCCGTTGATGATGGGGATGTATCGCATGGCTTTCAAGATCATGCGGGGCGAGAGACCTCAAATAAACGACCTCTTCGACTGGAAAGGGCGATTCCTTCAAGCGTTTCTCGCGTCGTTGATTTCGATAGCCATCTGGGGCGGCGTTTCGCAGGCCGGAAACAGCGCGCCGTTTTATATCATCTCGAATCTCATAATCACACCGCTTCTGACGGTGCTGATGGGTTTCGTCTTCCCGCTCATACTTGATCGAAAGATGGACATAGCCGCAGCGGTCAACGAAGTCGGGCGATTGATATTTTCAAAAGACGCGCTGATGTGGTGGGTCGTCGGGCTTATTTTCTCGACCATAATCGCAATAAGCCCGATTGCCTGTGGCGTCGGAATTTTCGTCGCCGTGCCGTGGATAGTCTGCTCTGCGGCATCGGCATATCGCCAGATATTCGGCTTCGATGACCCGAATCGCACGCTCTCCTGATCCCATACGTTACGTGCTTTGGCATCTACACAAATCTTCAAATGACTAGCGCAATCCTGATGCCTCAGTCGTGAGCTTTCAGAAGCTTCAGCGAGGATCAATCGCGGGCGATTCTGCGCACGCGATGCGAAAACTTACCCGGAGGCTATGTCTCGACAGCGATCACTGCTATGACTGATGCGGGGAAACATTGCGGCCTCTGCGCCGGTCGTGGGATGGCTATTTCTTCGTCAGGCCGATCTTGAGCCTACACTCGACAGTTCTACTATTGACTTCCTTGCATACATAGTTGGAGGCAACTTCACGCGCAATAAGATGATCACTCTGCTTGCCATACTGACAAACAATAGTGGTCTTGTTGTTGTTTACCGTAAGGCTCAGGCTGTTGTACTGAAACGTCCTGGCGGCGAACGAGAACCAACCCTGAGGCAGATTGATGACTCCTACCCCGACCTGAGTTGGACAATCGAAGCGTATCACTGATGCCTTCTCGTCGGGCGGCAGGCTATGTAGAGTCGTCGGACGAATATCGGATTGCGCGTTAGCAGCTACGAGCGCAATTGCGCTGATGAACATAAGCAGTAACAAAATTTTTCTCATCTTCACGATGTATCTCCTTTCCTGTTCAACTTTCAAAATCAGAGGAGCTTCGGCTTGAGCGAGGGCCGCTGTCTCTTTATGATTTTCCCGCTTCGCCTTCCCAGCGATTATTGTTTTCATTGCTCTCGCTGACTTTTTCGCCGATATCTGCGTAGAGGGAGTACCTCGTGCTGATGATCGGCACTCCTGCGGTGACATTTACAATTTTACTCTTCCCTCCCGCGATAGCAGGGACTTCGACGAAGACCTGCTTTGCCGCCTTCTTTTCGAACTTGCCGATCTCCCAGACGATGAGGCGCAGCGTGGATGCCTCGGCCTGCGAGATTCCTTTGTTTCTGAGGATGACTTTCAGCGTCCCGGCGGTCGAATCCACAAGTTCGGCGCTCTGGATAATCAGGTCGGCACGGCGATCCGGCTGAGGATACATCATTGAAGCCGCACTTGAATTGGACGCCGGTAGCGCGCCTGATGACAACAGGGTGAACAGCGACAGTGTAACAATCGCTTGCAGAGTCGCCGTCCGGTTTCGATTCAATCGAACGATTTTCATAGCATTCTCCTTTTCGTCAGGTCGCGATGCGCGACGGGCCGCTCAATCGACGACGACGATGGTCACGGTGAAGCTGTTATTGTTTTCATCTGTTTCGGTCGTCTTCTGAAACGGGTCTATCACGACCTTGATGACATTCCTTCCCGTCTGGAGTTTGAGCGGGAAGACTCCCTGACGAGACTTTTCATTGTTGAGGAATGTCGTCGTGTTGCCGATGGACTGAAGCTTTGATTGATACTGGACATAAGTCTGAAACTGCGGTCCGGCGGGGTCTCGGAAGGCGATGAAGCCTAAGTAGAAGTAAAAGTACGCGCCTTCGGTCTTGAACGCCTCGCTCTTCTTAATGTTCATGACGCCGTTTTCGGCAACGTACTTGTCATTTTTCATGTCTATGGCAGAGGGGTTGTTCCCCGTGAAGTAAAGCGCGCGTCGCAGTTGTAGGTCTGTTCTGGGCTGGGCAGATACTACGGTTGCAGCAAGCGCGCACAGAGTAAAAATGGTGATGATTTTGGAAGCTCTCTTCTTCATTTTGTTTCTCCTTGTGAATTTTTCGAAAACAGTTTATCGGCGCGGCTCCGGGCAGAACTGCGCGAAGCCGCCTCTTCCACATATGCAGAACACCTTACGCGCTCTTGCCGGGAACGCATTTTTCATTGTTATTCGTGTTCGATTCTTTGATCTTGTTGCTGATGTTGGTGCCGACATTGAGAGTGAGTTTATAGGCGAGTCGCTCTACGGAACTGGTATCAGGAGTAAGCGGCAGCTTGCCTGATATAATGACCGTCGCTTTTTTGTTTGCTCCTATTCGCGGCACCGGAACTTCAAACGGTTTATTCTGCGGATTGACTGCGCCGCCGCATTGGAAAGTCGCCAGATAGGTCACGCGCAGGACAGTGGCGCTTGCGTCTCCGCCTTTGTTTGCTATGACGACTTTCGCCTCATTGATTTTGCCTTGCACGCTTGTGACGCTCTCGATGTAGAGGTCAGGAAAGAGTGTCAGCGGCGGAGTCGCCGGTTGCGCATCACCTTTTTTCGGTTTCGGCGGATCATCTTTCTTCACCTGTTTGTCGTCCGCTGTGCTGCCGATACTTGTCAGGCCCGATGCCGCGAGCGCAAGAGTTATCGCAAAAATAAACATTCTGATCTTCATCGTTTCATCTCCTTTCAGATTCACAACCGGCTGGTAGACGGTTGTGTTATTCGATTGATTTGTTAATTGCCACAGGGCCGCACCGCTCATTTCCTGAGCGAAACCTTCCTGATTTTCGCCAGATCGAATTGCTGTATAGTGCCGTCCTGCATTTCGATTCGCATCGCCCCGGAGGTTGCAAGATTGATCAACTCGCCCGCGCCGCCCATCTTCATCCACAGCCGTTGCCAGCTATCATTCACAGGCGTCGCGCTCGCTTGCTCATCGCCCTTGGGCGCAAAAATCTTTTTCACTTTCATCAAACTGATTTCCTGCGACGTGCCGTCCTTCATATCAACTTTGAGCTTGCCGATATTTGAAAGGCCGAGGAGTTCGCTCGCCGCTCCCATTCGCATCCAGAGCTTTTGAAACTTGGACACTTTGCCGCCCGCCGTCGGATCGGTCGTCGGGGGTTGAGCCGTATCAGTCGTCGCAGCGGTTGAAGGCGAAGCGTCCTGCGAGGATGCGACCTGCGAAGAAGCGTCCTGTTGCGCAGGCGTTTCGGAGAGCGTCGCCGCGGTGTCGAGTTGAACAGCGCCACTGACTCTGACCAGGTAATCGCCCGCGCTTGAGTCGAGAGCGATTTGCAGCAGCACGGGCTGCTGCTGCGCGATCTGGATGCGCGTCACCCTGCGCTCTGACCTCATGGTCGGGCCGTAACGGATCACTCCCAACTCCTGCGCGTCCATGTTGAAGAGCAGGGTTTCAAAGAAAGTGGAATAGGCTTTCGCGCGCACATCGCTTGTGAGGATGACCTCGTCCGGCCCCGCCAGAAACGAGTAGAAGTATTCTACGTTTTTGCCTATGCCCTGACCGCGCACTTCGTTCGAGGTCAGCGGCGATGGGTTGTCGCGGTCTATTGACTGCGCGCGAGCCGCGCTTGCTGACCCCGTAAGAATCAACGATCCGACAATCGCCACTGCCATCAGGAAGCTGTCAGAAAATATCGCTTTCAATTTGTTCGTCATTTCTGTTTTCACTCCTCTCTATCCGGTTATAAGTCCGGCTTGCGGAATCGATTCTGAGCAGATGAGCAATCGTCCGTCTGATGTTTCAGTAAAATGAAGTTTCTCGTCTTCGACCCATCGGTAGACCGTGCGTGAACTAACGCGGGCGAGCCTTGCAGTCTCGTCAACAGTGATCATCAGAACCCGTCTATAACAAGCCCTGCACCAGACCCGCGCCGAATGATTGCGACGGCTAATAACGACGATTCGATCAGTCTCGATGGTTATCTCGGTTCTCTTCTTCCGCATCATCCGCATTGCCCCTCAAGCGACCTTGAACTAAAATGAGCCGCGTTGGAGTTATTGAGCCTGAGCGTTTCGGCTCTCTGCACGGGCAGACATTACTTCTCACTTCGGGGGGAAGTCCTTTAGGAGTTCTCTATTTTTTCTCGATGATTTCTTGACGATTTATTTCAGCCCTTATGAGTCGGGAAGAGAACAACTTATACGAATTCGGCCCCTACAGGCTGGATGCGCGTAAGCGTGTCCTGCTGCGCGACGGTGAAATCGTTCCGCTCGCTCCGAAAACGGTCGACCTGCTCGTGACGCTCGTCGAAAACAGTGGCCGCGTTCTCAATAAAGATGAACTGATGAAAGCGGTCTGGCCTGACAGCTTCGTCGAAGAAGCGAACCTCTCGCATCACATATTCACTCTGAGGAAGACGCTGGGCGAGGACAAGAATGGCGCGAAGTACATAGAGACAATTCCGCGTCGAGGCTATCGTTTCGTTGCAAGCGTGGTCGAGGTGGAGGATGAAGATGCCGAATTGCTCATCGCCGAACACACCACGTCGCGAATCGTCATTGAAGAAGAGAACACAGGAGCGTTTTATGTCAGCGCCGAGCAGAATCTGCCGGATAAGATGCTCGACGCAGAATCGGTTGCAGTCAGGCCAAAGCGATGGCGGATGATTCCTGTCCTTGTCATCTCAACCGTGATCGTGATTGTCACAATCAGCGTGCTGTGGCTCTTACTTCCTCGACCCGGCTTGCGGGCAACTTTGCCCCCGATGACCGCCGTACCTTTCACCACATATCCCGATTCCGAGTTCGGCCCGCGGTTTTCGCCCGACGGCAAATTCATCGCATTTTCCTGGACAGGCGGAGAGGTAAACAGGGGACGCAACATATATGTCAAACAGGTTGATGGCGGGGGGCAACTTCAACTCACTCACAACTCATCGTGTCGGAATGTCGCCGCGACGTTTTCGCCTGATGGACGACTCGTAGCTTTTTCTCGCGGTTGTACAGATCAGAGCAATAATGGACTTTACGTAGTTCCATCGGTCGGCGGGCCTGAGCGCAGGCTGTACGCCAGCATCAATGTAAGAGACCTTTGCTGGTCGCCGGATGGAAAGTTTATCGCGTTTGTAGATAAAACTGCGCCCGACAGATTCTTCAGCGTGTTTATGCTCTCAGTAGACACTCTGGAGACAAGAGAAATATCTTCGCCCTCGGCGGAGTCTTATCAGGATCGCTTTATTTCCATTTCGCCTGACTCCGAGCAGATTGCCTTCATTCGAGCGAGCGGCGACTTTTTCAGGGATGAACTCTATGTTGTCAGCGTCCGTAGCGGCGAGCAAAAGCTATTGTTCTCGGACAACTCCAGAATGCTGGGCGCTGACTGGACGACGGATGGAAGAGAAATCATCTTCTCGTCCAACCGTTCAGGCAGCTACGCGCTGTGGAGAATCCCCGCAGCCGGGGGCGAGCCTCATCCGCTGGAGGTTGGCACAGAGAATGCCGCTGACCCTGCAATATCCCGGCAAGGCAATCTGCTCGCCTACACACAACTAAACTTTGACGCGAACATTTACCGAATCTGGCAAAGAAAGCCTCCTGCTTCAGCAGCGAGGATGAATTTGCCGCCGCTCTCGCTCCCCTCGATGGGGGCGAGGCGGCTATTGACTGCGCTACTCTCCCGATTCATAATC
>Ga0187893_10003545_pt1 | contig 31440 bp, 27 predicted proteins | sample MA1701074metaG_FD_139574 | JGI IMG/M metagenome (GOLD analysis project Ga0187893, IMG submission 139574) | White microbial mat communities from a basaltic lava cave in the Kipuka Kanohina Cave System on the Island of Hawaii, USA - MA170107-4 metaG ...
CACGGGCAGCGTCAGCCGGAATTTGGTCCCGCGCCCGTCGGCCGTCGTCATGTCGATGCGGCCGTCGTGCGCGTCAATGATCTTGCGGACAATGGCGAGCCCGAGGCCCGAGCCCTGCGCCTTGGTGGTAAAGAACGGATTGAAAATTTTTTCGGCCACGTCGGGCGGCATGCCCGGGCCGTCGTCGGTCACATCGACCACCACCGTGGCGACCGGCGAGTGTCCGTCGGGCAACAGTGCGCCGGCCTCGGCGGTGTATGCCACCCGCGCCGCGATCTCGATGCGGCCGCGCCCTTCGAGCGCTTCGTAGGCGTTGATCAGCAGGTTGCAAAAAACCTGCGTGAGCTGGTGTTGATCGGCGCCGAGCGTCGGTAACTCGCCGGGAATCGCCATGTCGACCACGATGGCGCCGCGCGTCGCTTTGCCGTCGGCCAGCGACACGGCGCTCGAAACGGCGTCGTTGAGCGACGTGCGATCCACCTGCAGGCGTACCGGCCGGACGAAGGCGAGCACTTCCTGCACGATCGCGTTCGCCATCTTCGCTTCGCTGATGATGTCGCCGACCAGCGACTGCACGTCCGGGTTGTCCGGCGCCTTGCGGCGGAGCAGACCGGCGAGCACCTCGATGCCGGCCAGCGGGTTCTTGATCTCGTGCGCCATCACCGCGGCCATTTCGCCGACCGCGGCCAGTCGATCGCGCAGGCGCTCGCGCTCTTCCATCTGCTCGACGTGCGTCAGGTCCTTGAAGAACAGCGCCGCGCCAACGGTGTTGCCGCTGTCATCACGGATTAGCGACAACGTATGGCCGATGACAGTGTCGGTGGACTTCAGCCGGAGCTCGGCGCGGTTGGGCAGCGACCGCAATTCGAATGCGCCGCCGAGCACTCGCACCATATCGGGATGCTGATGGAGGACGTCGGCGTAAGGCTCGCCCACGACGACGGCGTCGTGCGGCAACTGGAACAGCCGGCGGGCCTCGTCGTTCATGAGCGCGATAATGCCGGCGCGGTCGATGGCCAGCACACCATTGCGCATGTTTCCCACCATGTGCCGGAAAAACACGTCGTCCTGGCGCGCCGCTTTCAGGGGTCGCTCAGCCATCTCCATGTGCCGAGGCGGGTTGAGCAAAGCCTATGCCCCAAGCCCGGCCGCAGTCTTAACGCTCTAAGTCGTTGCGATTACAGAATTTGGATTATCCCCTGGGAAAAGGGCCTGTTACAAAATTGTAATGCGATGCCTAATTTCGTGTCTCGGCGTAGCTGGAAAGCTCGGTTTGGAGCATCTCCCACTGGCTCAGGAGCTCTCCGACCTCCCACATCAGCGCCTGGTGTTCCGCCAGGATCGGCTTCGACGCTTCGTGGTTGGTGTAGAAGTCGGGCGCCGACATCCGTTGCTCGACCTCCTTGATCATCTTCTCCCGCTCGGCGATACGGGCTTCGATGTCGCCGATGCGATCCTTCAACGTCTTGAGCCCGCGTTCACGCTTTCGTTTTTCAGCAGCGTCGCGTTTGCGCTCGTCGTAGCTCGGCGCGGGTTGTTTCGCGGGCTCGGCTTTCTCACGCGCACTCTGCGCACTCTGCGCACTTTTCGCACCCTTCGCACCCTTCGCACCTTGCGCACCTTGCGCACCTTTGCTCCAGAGAAAGGCCTCGTAGGTTCCGGGATAGAGCGTCGCCTTGCCGTCGCCGACATCGACGATCTTCGTGGCGAGCTTCTCCACGAAGTAGCGATCGTGTGAAACGAATATCAGCGTGCCGCCGTAGTCGACGAGCGCGTCGAGCAGGACCTCTTTCGAGTCGATGTCGAGGTGATTGGTGGGCTCGTCGAGCAGCAGCGTGTTCGAGGGCCGCAACAGCATGCGCGCCACGGCCAGTCGCGTGCGCTCGCCGCCCGACAGCACCGCGGCCTTCTTGAAGATGTCGTCGCCGGAGAACAGGAACCCGCCCAGGATGTTGCGGATCATCGGCACCATCGTGTGCGGCGACCCCGCTTCGAGCGTTTGGTAGACGGTGAGTGCGGGATCGAGCCGCGTCGCTTCATCCTGCGCGAAGTACTGCATCACCACCTGGTGCCCTTCCGCGCGCGTTCCCGCATCGGGCGGCTCTTCACCTGACAACAGTCGCATCAGGGTCGACTTGCCGGCGCCGTTGTGGCCGACGAGCGCGATGCGATCGCCGCGCTCGATGTGGAGATTCACATGATCCAGAACCACCTTGTCGCCGTAAGCCTGGCGCGCACGCTTCAACTCCAGCACCATGCGGCCGCTTTTGACCGCGGCGGGGAATTGAAAGTGAATCCGCTTACGCTCCGGCGGCACCTCGATGCGCTCGACCTTTTCGAGCATCTTGATGCGGCTCTGGACCTGCGCCGCTTTCGTCGCCTGGTAGCGGAAGCGGTTGATGAACTCCTCGACGCGCTGGATCTCTTCGTCCTGGCGCCGCTTGGCCTCGCGCAGCCGATCGAGCCGCGCCTCACGCTCCTCGAGGTACTTCGTGTAGTTGGTGTGGTACTCGGTGATGGTGCGCAGGGTCAGGTCGGCGATGTGCGTCACCACGCGATCGAGAAAATACCGATCGTGCGAGACGAGGATCACGGCGTGCGGGTAATCGACGAGATACTCCTCGAGCCAGTTGCGCGCGTCGAGATCGAGATGATTGGTGGGCTCGTCGAGCAGCAGCAGATCGGGCGCGCTGAGCAGCAGCTTCGCGAGCGCCAGCCGCATTTGCCAGCCGCCGGAGAGATGGTCGCTGAGCTGTTCCTGCATCTCGGGCTCGAATCCGAGCCCGCGCAGCACGGTCGCCACTTTCAGCTCGATCTGGTAACCGTCGGAGAGCCGGAACCGATCCTGCACCTCGCTGTAGCGCACGAGCATGGCGTCGTGCTCGGCTTCGCTCAACGACGGATCGCCGAGCGTCTCCTCGAGCGCGTGCATCTCCGCTTTCAGGTCGAGCAGCGGCTTCAGTGCGAGGCTGGCTTCGGCCACCACCGTGCGTCCGGTGTGAGTGAGTCCGTCCTGGGGAAGGTAGCCGAGCGTGAGCGCGTTGGGCTTCTGGATGACGCCCGAATCGGGTTCATCCATCCCGCCGAGCATTCTGAGCAGCGTGGTCTTGCCGGCGCCATTCGGGCCGCACAGACCAACGCGATCGCGATCGCCGACCTGCCACGTGACGTGTTCGAGGAGGACCTTCGCCCCGAACGCTTTCGTGACGTCTTGGAGTTGGAGCATTCAGAGGACTTCAGGGCTTGACAGGCCCCCGCCCTTAGGCCCTCACTCTCCCAACGCCCTCGCGGCGGCCGCGAGCACCTGCGGCACGCGGAACGGCTTGGTGAGGTAGCCGGCCACGCCGAGATTCACCGCCTCGATGGCGCTCGACTCGGTCGAGAAGCCGGTGATGATGATGATCGGCAGGTCGGTCTTCAGCCGCTTCGCTTCGCGGATCAGCGTCAGGCCATCCATCCCCGGCATCTTCAAGTCGGCAATCAGCAGGTCGTAGTTGCCGAGGCGCAGACGCTCGAGCGCGGCGCGGCCGTCAGGGGCGATGTCGACCTCGTATTCGGCGAGTGCCAGCGTCTTCTGCAGCAGCTCGCGGATACTCGATTCGTCGTCCACCACCAGCACCCGGCTGCGGCCGTCGCGTTGCGCGGGCTTGTCCACCACGCCGGCGGCGGGACCACGGTCGCCACGCGGACGCTGGGTGTCCAGCCAGGCGTCGATATCGCGTTTTCGAAACCGCCACTGCCGGCCGACACGGACGGCCGGAATCTTGCCGGCCTTGATCAGCCGGTAGACCGTCCGAAGATTCACCTGGAGGTACTCCAGGACCTCTTCGGTCGTTAAAAATATCTCGTCATTGGGGAAGTTAACGCCCACTAAGTCTCTCTGAACGCAGTATCTTACTCCATCGGACGCCATCATGGCCCGCAGTCTCCGGCAAAGCTGCGCAAGCGCGGCCGAAGTGTTCTGCGAAGCCGCGTGCATCCGCCGACTTTCAACAGGCCCGCGCCGTCTTAGACAATAGTGAGAACGCTTCGAGGCTGATCGCAGCGTTCTACAAGAATGGTCGCGACCGACGAGGAGCTCGTTGCCCGTTCGATGAACGGCGACGTGGATAGCTTCAACCAGCTCGTCCTGCGCTGGGAGCGGCCGATCTACGCCTTGGCGTACCGCGTCATTGGTCGCGACGAGGACGCGCGGGATGTTGCCCAGGAAACCTTTCTCCGGGCCTTTCGGGCGCTCCCCGGGTTCAAGGGGCAGGCGAAATTCTCCTCGTGGATCTACAGAATCGCGCTGAATCTCTGCCGCGACTGGATTCGGCGCAAGAAACGCCAGCCGGTGGTGGACATGCCGGAGGGCGTGGACATCGTCGAATTGGCCGCCTCGCAGGGGCCGGCCGAGTCGATCGAAGATCTGGTGGCGCGGCAGGAGATGAGCCGCATCGTGGCTGAGGGGATGAAACGACTGCCGGAAGAGCAGCGCACCGCGATCGTGCTGAAGGAATATCACGGCCTGACGTTTCAGGAGATTGCGGATCTGCAGGGCTGCCCGTTGAGCACCGTGAAGACACGGCTGTATCAGGGCCTGACCGTGCTGCGCCGCCATCTCGAGAGTCAGGGCATGACGAAGTACGAGACGACAAAGGAATCATGAATACTTTCACCTGTGACGACAAACAGAATCTGATCGCGTACGTCTACGGCGAAGTCGACGCCGCGATGCGCGATCGCGTCGACGCGCACCTCGCGTCGTGCGCGCGCTGCGCCGAGGAAGTCCGTGCGCTCGGCGACGTGCGCGCCGAGCTCGGCCAATGGGCGCCGCCCGATGCGGAACTCGGCTTTGCCATTGTGAGGAAATCAGCGGCGGAATCGGAGCAGCCCGATGCGAAAGTGCTGCGTCCCGCGCGTTGGTGGCAGACCGTCCCGCCGTGGGCGCAGGCGGCGGCCGCGATCCTCGTCCTCGCCTCCGGCGCCTCTGTCGCCAATATCCAGGTGCGATCGAATGCCGACGGCCTCGTGGTCACTACGGGCTGGATGGCGCCTGTCCTGAGCGAGCCTTTGGATGGCGCAGCCGTTGAAAGGCGAGTCGAAGGACCAGCCGCTGATGAGTGGCGTACGACGCTGGCGACCTTGGAACAGCAGTTGCGCAGCGAGATCAGTTCGTCTCGCCAATCCGAGCCCGCGCGCGTGAGCGCGGCACTGGCAGACGAAGCCACCGTCCGCCGCGTGCAGCAGCTCATCGCGGCCAGCGAAGAACGGCAGCAGCGTGAGCTGGCCCTGCGGTTCACGCAATTCGCGCGCGAGATGAACCTGTTGAGACGCGCCGATTTCCAGCGCATTTCGGCGGGCTTCGGACGGACTGAGGAGCAGATGTTCCGCCAGCGACAGATGCTCAATAATGTCATTCGCATTTCAGGGACGCCACAGCAGTGAGTCAGCAGTCAACAGTCGAGAGTTAAGAGTTATGAAGAAACTGACATCTACCTTCGTTCTTGCAGTACTGGCGTGTGCGGCGCCGGTGACGGCGCAGAACGCGGCCCCTCAAGTGTCGCCCAAGCCGGCCAACATGGGTGACTTGCGCCATCACATCTACGTGATGGAAGGCGCGCTCGCCCGCGCGGTTGACTTCGGCGCCAAGCAGCTCAATCGCGAGATCCTCCAGGTCATGCCCGGCGTGTTCATGCTCGAAGGCGAAGCGCGGGCGCGCGGCGTGCATCTCGACGGCTACGGCGTGTTCTTCGACGTGCGTGTGCCGACGATGCGCCAGAGCATGGTGTGGAGCCTGCGCCTGATGCTCGAACAGCAGGATGCCGCGACGTCGCAGGCGGCCATCAACGAACTGAAGAAGTCGATGCTGGGCGTCACCGACGCGGCCACGCGCGCGAGGATGGAGAGCGCGCTACGGCAGCTGGAACGCGCCAACGCCGCCAACGTTCCCCAGCGTGCCGTCGATCCCAACATGGCGCCCGGCATCGTGACGCCGGCCAGCGAGGCGATTCCGGTGGGCGCCAATGCCGCCAACGGCATGACCAGCGTCCGGCCCGTGCCGCCGCCCGCCGTGCGCGACAGTCTCTGGGCCAAGGATCCCGACCGCGCCTACACGGAGGCCGTGACGCGCGCGCTGGTGGACGCGATGATCGACTACAGCACGCCGATGCAGATCGGCGCCGAGCAGTGGCTCACCGTTGCCGCGCGCGACGACGAAGGCCGCGATTCACTGGCGCCACCCGATCCGATGTTAGAAGTGGTCACGTGGATCTACCGCATCAAGGGCAGCGACCTGCAGGAGTACCGGCAGGGCCGCATCGATCGCGACGAAGTGCGGCGGCGCGTCCAGTTGAGCCAATTCTAGAAAAGCGGTGTCTTACAATGCGGGTATGAGACTACTCGGCATCGCGTTCGCCGCTGTGCTCGCCGTCAGTTGCGGCGCGTCGGAAGGGGCCGTCGCCGCGCTCGAGCCGCTCGACGTCGTCACCGGCTGGTTCGATGCCGGCATCGTCGAAGGCGGCAAGAACAAGCTCGTGCCCAGCGTGTCGCTGAAGCTGCGCAACAAATCAGACGACTCCATCCGATCGGTGCAGGTCAATGCGATCTTCCGTCGCGTCGGCGAACAGGAAATGTGGGGCGAGTACTTCGGGTGGGCGATTCCCCGAGAGCCGCTGCCTGCCGGCGCCTCCACCGACACGCTGGTCATGCGATCCGCGCTCGGCTACACCGGCGAGCAGCCGCGCATGCAGATGCTGCAGAACAAGGAGTTCGTCGACGCCAAGGTCGAGATCTATTTGAAGCAGGGCTCGCGCGTCTGGGCGAAGCTCGCGGAGTACCCGATTCAGCGGCAGCTGCTGACGCAATAGAGCGAAGGTGCGAAGGGTGCGAAGGGGTGCGTACGGTGCCTAAGGGTTGGTGCCTGGTGCTGGTGCCAATGGTGGGTGCGGTGGTGCTTGCAGGGTGCGGAATTCGAAAACCCGACACTGCCTGTGAGTGGATAACAGCAAACCCTTCTGCATCGCTGCTCGACGACATCAAGCGCGCCGAGGACATCGCCATCCGGCACATCGATGGTCAGAGCTACGGCGCCGGCACCATGGTCCGGCGCGAGAGCCACCAGCGTTGCGAGGCGCGGCTGATTGCGGCAATTGCGGACTCGCGGCAGATCAGTATTGATGCGGTGCGGCAGGCGCGACTGCAACTGGATCATCGTGGGTTCGACTGGCTGGTGAACCTGCCGATGGCGCTGTTCACGCTCGCGACGGCGTTGCTGGTGACGCGCGCGGTGCGCTCGCGCTTCCCGGACGATCGGCCGCCGCGCGTGGCAGCGATCGTCCTGCTCTCCGTGGGCTTGGGCATTCTCGTGATCGGCATCGGCCAGCTGTGGGCATTTGCCGTCGAGGGGGTTCGAATCGGCAATGATCATCTGGGCCATCGCGGACTGCGCATCCCGTGGGGGAAACATCGCGGAACGACGTTTGTACTCGCGATGCTATCGCTGTGGCTGATCGCAGCGATGCCCGCACCCGGCACCCACCTCAGGCACGCTCGACCGTCTCGGTACCTCGGCACCAGCCCCTAGGCACCTTTCGCACCGTACGCACCCGTACGCACCTATATAATTCCGCGCTACATGGCGACCGAAGCCCAGTCCACACTCGAACGCCGCCTCGGCCCTCTCGATGGTGCGGCGATCATCGTTTCCAATGTCATCGGCGGCACCATCCTCTTCGCGCCGCCGTTCATGGCCAGCCTGGTCCCGAACCCGTGGATGTATCTCGCTCTGTGGATCGCGGGAGGCGCGCTGGCGTTCGCCGGCGCGATGGCCTACGCCGAGCTCTCGGCGCTGCGGCCGAAGGCCGGCGGCGAGTACGTCTACCTCGACGCCGCATACGGTCGCGTGGCGGCGTTCCTCACGGGGTGGACCTCATTCGTCGCGGGGTTTGCCGGCGCGATTGCCGCGAACGCGTTTTTCATCCCCATCTATCTGGCGCGCTTCGTGCCAGGCGTGGACAATCAAACGCCACTGTTCACGATCCCGATTCCATACGTCCCGCTGACATTTTCGACGCACACGCTGGTGGCCGTCGCGTCGGTGTGGGCGTTGGCGGCGGTCCACATCGTCGGCGTCGGCCCTGGCCGTGTGGCGATGAATGTGCTGGCGGCGCTCAAGGTGACCGCGTTTCTGTTGTTCGTCGCGGCGGGCTTCGCGTTCGGCGCCGGTTCGATCGGCAATGTCTCGGCAGCCGCCGGCGACGTGACCACCGGCAACTGGCTGTTCGCGTTCATCCCCGTGATGCTCGCGTATTCCGGATGGAACGCGTCGGCGTATGTGGCCGAGGAGATTCGCGATCCCGGACGCAACCTGCCGCGCTCGCTGGCCATTGGCACGCTCGCCGTCATCGCCATTTACCTTGGCATCAACCTGCTGTACCTGTTCGTCTTTTCCGTCAAGGAACTGGCGGCGCTCCAGGGCAGCGTGCTCGACGTTGTCGCCGAGCGGTTGCTGGGCTCGGGCGCGGGCAACGTGATGGGCCTCGTCTCAATCATCAGCCTGCTCGCCAGCAATAGCGCGATGACCTTTGCTGGTCCGCGCGTCTACTTCGCGATGGCGCGTGACAACGTGTTCTTCCAGTCCACGGCGAAGGTGCACCCGACGTTCCGAACGCCGACGGTGGCAATCGTCGCGCAGACCGCGTGGACCACGCTCCTCATTCTCACCGGCAGCGGCAACGCGCTGCAGGTCTACACCGGCTTTTCGATCACGCTGTTCCTCGGCGTCGCGGTGTTTGCGCTATTCGTGTTGCGTCAGCGCGAGCCCAACGCGCCGCGGCCGTTCAAGGCCCTTGGCTATCCGATTGCGCCGGCCGTGTTCACCATCGCGTGCTTCGTGATTCTCGCTAACGCGTTGTACACCGATCTCGTCAAACCGGTCATGGAAGGCACGGCCATCGGGCCGTCGGCATGGGGCATCCTCGTGATCAGCCTCGGCTTGCCCGTCTACTTCTTCTTCTCGAGCAGGAATAAGCGATGAAGCCTCTCGTCCTCGTGCCCGTCTGTCTCCTGATAACCTTGCCGGCGCTCGCGCAGCAGAAGCCGCAGACCTTCCCGGGCTACCTGCAAGGGCAATACGCCACGCTGAAGCGCAACCTCACCGGCTCAGCCGAGAAGATGCCGGCCGAACATTTTTCCTTCCGCCCGTCGCCTGATGTGCGCACCTACGCAGAGCTCTTCGGCCATACCATGCAGGCGCAGTACGGCTATTGCTCCACGGTGAAGGGCGTGCCCAACCCGACGGCCGGCAAGGAGCTCGAGAAGATCGTCACCGACAAAGCCGGCGTCATTCAGTTGGTCAAAGATGCGTTCGACTATTGCGACGACGTGTTCGCCAAACTGACGACTGACAACGCGCTCGAGATCCTGACCGCGGGCGCGCCGCCCAACCAGCGCCAGCTCGCGCGCGCCAACCAGCTGACGATGCTGGTCGTGCACGGCAACGAGCACTATGGAAATCTGGTGACGTATATGCGGATAAAGGGGATCGTGCCCCCTTCATCCGCACAGTAACGGAGTGACTCGCTAGGGACGCGGTCGTAGATCTTCGTGAATATTGATCGTTCGTCCCGGTTGCACGTAGACGTCGAGCTCGAGATCCTCGAAGCCCGGCATGCGCACTTCGATCTTGTGCGCGCCCTGTTCCAGTCGTAGTTGCTGGAAGGTCCCGTCGAAGTCGTCGACGATGCCGGCGTAGTGGCCGTCGACAAACACCTGCGCGTCGCGCGGGCGCATTCTCAGCCGGACTCCGCCGAAGTCATACCCCTGAGAATAGGAGTAGTAGCCGCTGTGTCCGTAGTACGGCGCACCGTAGACGCCGTAGTAGGGCGCCGGGCCGTATGAGGCGTAGGCACCATAGGCGCCGAAGCCGATCGATCCGGCAATCAGGCCCCACGGCGCGTAGCCGATCGGGCTCCACCGGTAATAGTTGCGCGCCCATCGATCGTAGTAGCGCGGGCCGTAGAAACGCGGACCGCGATTCCCGATGTTGATGTCGATGCGGGGACGGACGACGGGGACGGCGACGCGGACGCGCGGGCCGGATCGGCCGCCGCCATACCGGCGATTGTCGCCGCCGCGGTCGCGGCGGCGCTGTTCCTCGCCGCCTGTGCCGTCTATGCCACTGGCCCAGGCGGGCGATCCCACACAGATCGCCGCGAGTAAGGGAATCGCAACGAAACGAACGTTCATACGAACTCCTACGGGGCGCTGGCAGCGCGGCGTGGCTACGGACAGCGTACGAGTCTTGGCCGCCAGCGTCAACTCTGCCGCTGGCCGCGACCCTTTCAATTTGGCCCGCTTTTGGCGGACCGTGAGAGACTACAAGGATGGAGTCGGCAGTCCACGCGACCACCATCCTGGCCGTGCGCCGGGACGACCGCGCCGTGCTGGCGGGCGATGGCCAGGTCACACTGGGCGCCACGGTGGTCAAACAGGGCGCGCGCAAGATTCGCCGGCTCTACAACGACCACATCCTCGCCGGCTTTGCCGGGTCGGCCGCCGATTCGTTCGCCCTGTTTGCGCGCTTCGAAGCCAAGCTGGAACAGTATCGCGGCAATCTGGAACGCTCGGCAGTGGAGCTCGCCAAGGACTGGCGCACCGACCGGGCGCTGCGCCGGCTCGAGGCCATGCTCGTGGTCCTCGATCGCAAATCGACGTTCCTGTTGTCGGGCACCGGCGATTTGATCGAGCCCGATGACGGCATCATCGGCATCGGCTCCGGCGGCCCGTTTGCGCAGGCGGCGGCGAAAGCGCTGACGCGGCACACGCAGTTGCCTCCGCGGGATGTGGCGGAGCATGCGATGCGCATCGCCGCCGAGATCTGTATCTACACCAACGGTAACGTCACCATCGAAGAACTGTAATGTCGATCAGCCTTCCGGAGCGGACCGTGTCCGCGATTGATTCCCTGACGCCGCGCGAGATTGTCGCCGAGCTCGACAAGTACGTGGTGGGCCAGGCCAGGGCCAAGCGCGCGGTGGCGATCGCGCTGCGTAATCGCATGCGCCGTCAGAAGCTGTCGCCCGAGCTGGCCGAAGACGTGGCGCCGAAGAACATCCTGATGATCGGCCCGACCGGTGTGGGCAAGACCGAGATTGCGAGACGGCTCGCGAAGCTCGCGCATTCGCCGTTCATCAAGGTGGAGGCGTCGAAGTTCACCGAAGTGGGCTACGTCGGCCGCGACGTGGAGTCGATGGTCCGCGATCTCGTCGAGCTGGCCGTCAACATGGTGCGCGACGAGAAGATCGAGGACGTGCACGCCAAGGCGGAGATCAACACGGAGGAGCGGCTGCTCGATCTCCTGCTGCCGCCGCGGCCGGCGGCGCCGGACGAGGATCCGGGTCGGATTCGCGACGAAATGGGCGGCACTCGTCAACGCATGCGCGAACAGCTGCGTGCAGGCAAGCTCGACGACCGGGTCGTCGAAGTCGACGTGCAGGAAAAGTCGTTTCCGTCGAGCGAATTGATCACCGGCTCATCGATGGAGGAAGTGGGCGTCAACCTCCGCGACATGATGCCGGGTCTGTTCCAGGGCCGGTCGAAGCGGCGGCGCGTCACGGTCGCCGAAGCGCGGGAGCGCCTGGTCCAGGAAGAAGAGCAGAAGCTGATCGACATGGACACCGTGGCGTCCGCGGCGGTGGAACGAGTGGAGCAGGCCGGCATCATCTTCGTCGACGAGATCGACAAGATTGCCGGGCGGGAAGGCAGCCACGGTCCTGACGTCAGCCGCGAAGGCGTGCAGCGAGACATCCTGCCCATCGTCGAGGGCACGACCGTGAATACCAAGCACGGTATGGTGCGCACCGATCACATCCTGTTCATTGCCGCGGGCGCGTTTCATGTGTCGAAGCCGTCGGATCTGATCCCGGAGCTGCAGGGCCGGTTCCCGATTCGCGTCGAGCTCGAGGCGCTCGGGCAGGCGGAGTTCGTGCGGATTCTGACCGAACCGCGCAGCGCGTTGATCAAGCAGTACACCGCGCTGATGGCCACCGAGGGTGTGGACCTCCGGTTTACCGATGACGGCGTGGCGACCATCGCCGAGTTTGCGACCCTCGTCAACGAGCGCACCGAAAATATCGGCGCCCGCCGGCTGCACACCGTGATGGAACGGCTGCTCGACGAGGTGTCGTTCGAGGCGCCCGGCCTCGCCGACAAGACCATCACCATCGACGGCGCCTACGTGAAGCGCATGTTGTCGGACATCGTGAAGAACGAAGATCTGTCCCGTTACATTCTGTGAGTCGAGTCGCGATCCTGTTCGCGATCGTGGCCGCGACCGCATGCGGGAGCAAGGGCCCGCCGTTGGCGCCGTTCGTCCGCGTGCCGGCCACGGTCGCGAACGTCACGGGCCTGAGAATCGGCAATGACGTCTTTGTCTCGTTCCCGGTGCCGGCCGCGAACGTGGACGGCCGGCAACCGGCCGACATCGTGGCGCTGGAAGTGTATGCGGTGACCTCGTCGCAGCCGCCCGCGACCGACGAACAACGGGAGGTCGCGTCGCTCGTCGCCACCGTGCCAGTGCGGCCGATTCTGCCCGAACCTGTCCCGGTGAATGGGTCCGCGCCGCCGCCGATCCCGCTGCCGCCCGGCGTCGATCGCGGCGCCACGGCTGTGGTGCGCGAGACGCTGACCTCCGAAGCCTATGTGCCGGTTGAATTGCCGATCGACCCGCGTGAGCGCGTGCTGCGGGAGCTCAAGACCGATTCGGAGGGTTACGTGCCGGTGGGGCCGCTGGTCGCTCCGCCGCCGACCCGGTTTCCGCGCCGGCATTATTTCGTCGTCGGCGTCAGCCCGCGAGGGCGCAAGAGTGATCCCTCGGGAGTGGTTTCGGTGCCGCTCGAAGCGGTGACGTCGGCCCCTGGCACGCCGAAGTTGGATTTCGACGAGAAGCAATTGACGGTCACGTGGCCGCCGTCTCCCGATGCGCGCACGTCGACTATCGTTCCGCCGCCGGCGCCGCCGAAACCTCTCAACGCTTCGCCGTCCACCGTCAAGCTGCCAACGCCGCCGCTGACGGCACGATCGCTCGGCTTCAACACCGAGGCGACGCTGTATCACTTGTACGACGTCTCATCGAACGCCTCACCGAGCGATCCGTACGCCATTGTCGCGCCGGCCGCCGCGACGCCGGCGCCGGTCGCGGTGACCGAATTTGTGATTCCCAGGATAGTCTTCGGCGTCGAGCGCTGCTTCGAAGTGCGGCCGGTCGACAAGGTTGGTGAGGCCACCGTGATCGGCCCCGCCTCGCCGCGCGCGTGTATCACGCCGGCCGACACGTTTGCGCCGGTTGCTCCAAAGTCGCTGGCGGCCATCGCCGGCGCCGGTTCCATCAATTTGATCTGGGACGCCAACACCGAGAGCGACGTGAACGGGTACCACGTGTTGCGTGGCGAAGCGCCCGGTGCCACACTGCAGGCCATTACCAGCGAGCCGGTGGCGGCAGCGACGTATCGCGACGAGACCGTGACGCCAGGGACGCGGTATGTCTACGCCGTGATTGCCGTCGATCGCGCCGGCAATCGAAGTCCGGAATCGAACCGGGTCGAGGAAACGGCGCGCTAGATTGCTGATGTCAGATCGCTGATTGCTGATCGAGGGACGGATGGATCGCATTTATAGAGTGAGGCAGGGCGCGGGAAGCAGGTATGCCGTCGAGAGGGACGGCAAGTTTTCCTGGATGCGCGGCGACGTGTTTGGCGACTTCGGCGTCGGCGACGAGGTCGCCGACAGTGGCGGGCTGCAGTTTCTCGCCCCCGTCGATCCGTCAATCGTGGTCTGCATCGGGCTCAACTACAAGGACCACGCCGCGGAGATGAACAAGAAGCTGCCCGACGAGCCGCTGGTGTTCCTCAAGCCGCCAGGCGCGGTGATCGGACCCGAAGCGGAGATTCGGATTCCATCCTGGGCCGGCCGGATCGAGCATGAAGCCGAACTCGCCGTCGTGATTGGCAAGCGCGCCTCGCGAGTGAAAGCCGCGTCGGCCATGGACTACGTGCTCGGCATCACCTGCCTCAACGACGTCACTGCCCGCGAGCTGCAGGCGAAGGACGGGCAGTACTCACGCGCCAAGGGTTTCGACACGTTTTCGCCGATCGGACCCTGTATCGCCGTCGGCCTCGATCCGTCGGCCCTCGACGTCGAAGGCTGGGTGAACGCGGAGCGGCGCCAGCGGTCGAACACGCGGGAACTGATCTTTCCGGTGCCCTATCTGATCGAGCACGTCACACGTTTCATGACGCTGAATCCGGGCGACGTCATCCCGACCGGTACCCCATCGGGGGTTGGTCCGATCAAGCCGGGCGATCGGGTGATGGTGAAAATTCAGGGCGTCGGCACACTCGCCAATCCCTGCGTGGCCGGCTGATATGGACCCGATCGAAAAACTGCGCGAACGCGAACGGCTCGCCGACCTCGGCGGTGGCGAAGAGCGGCTGAAGAAACAGCACGAGCAGGGCAAGCTCACCGCGCGCGAGCGGGTGACGCGGCTGTTCGACCCTGGCACATTCGAAGAAGTGGACAAGCTGGTCACCCATCGGTGTCAGGACTTCGGGATGGATCAGCTGATCATCCCCGGCGACGGCGTGGTGAGCGGTCATGGCCGCATCAACGGCCGCGTGGTCTACGCGTTCGCTCAGGACTTCACCGTGTTCGGCGGCTCGCTCTCGGAAACCAACGCCGCGAAGATCTGCAAGATCATGGACATGGCGATGCGCAACGGCGCGCCGATTGTCGGCCTGAATGACTCGGGCGGCGCGCGCATCCAGGAAGGCGTGGTCTCGCTTGGGGGTTATGCCGACATCTTCTTGCGCAATACGCTCGCTTCGGGCGTGGTGCCGCAAATCTCCGCGATCATGGGACCGTGCGCGGGCGGCGCGGTGTATTCGCCGGCAATCACCGACTTCATCGTGATGGTGAAGCAGACCAGCTACATGTTCATCACCGGCCCTGACGTGATCAAGACCGTCACCCATGAAGACGTGACCAAGGAAGACCTGGGCGGCGCCATGACGCACAACGAAAAGAGCGGCGTCGCCCATTTCGCAGTCGAAGACGATGAGGAATGCATCGCGCTGATCCGCGAGCTGTTGGCGTTCATGCCCGACAACAACCTCGACGATCCGCCGCGACTTGCCTCGACCGATCCGCTCGATCGCGAGGATGTGTCGCTGGATACGCTGGTCCCGGCGTCGCCGAACCAGCCTTACGACATGCTCGATCTGATTCACACCGTCGCCGACGAGGGCTACTTTCTCGAGGTCCACCAGCACTACGCCCGCAACCTCATCGTCGGGTTTGCGCGGCTCGGCGGCCGGCCGGTCGGCATCGTCGCCAATCAGCCGGCGCACCTGGCGGGCACGCTCGACATCAACGCGTCGGTGAAGGGCGCGCGCTTCGTGCGGTTCTGCGATGCCTTCAACATTCCGCTGATCACCTTCGAAGATGTTCCCGGATTCCTGCCGGGCACCGTCCAGGAGTACGGCGGCATCATCCGCCACGGCGCCAAGCTGTTGTACGCCTTTGCGGAAGCGACGGTGCCGAAGATCACGGTGATCGCGCGCAAGGCCTACGGCGGCGCCTATTGCGTGATGGCCAGCAAGCACATCCGCACCGACTTCAATTACGCCTGGCCGAGCGCCGAGATCGCGGTGATGGGCGCCGAGGGCGCGGTCAACATCCTCTACAAGGGCGAGATCGAAAAGGCCGCCGACGCCGCGGCGATGCGGGCGCAGAAGATCGCCGAGTTCCGCGAGCGTTTCGCCAGCCCGTACGTGGCCGCGGAGCGCGGGTATGTGGACGAAGTGATTCTGCCGCGAACGACGCGCGCGAAGCTGGTGCAGGCACTGGCCACGCTCGATCACAAGCGCGACAAGAACCCGCCGAAGAAGCATGGCAATATTCCGTTATAGCGCCGTCACCGACTAGCCGCGTGCCCGCGTTTCAGCCCAGGGCCGTCATCTTCGACATCGACGGCACCATCGTCGACAACATGCACCTGCACGCCGAGGCGTTCGCGGTGTTCGCGGAGCGCCACGGACTGCCGCGGCTGACGCCGGAAGACCGCGCCCGGCTCGACGGCCGCCGCAACAGCGAGATCTTTCCCATCCTGTTCAAGCGCGACGTGCCGCGCGAGGAATGGCAGGCCTACGAACACGAGAAGGAAAGTCTCTATCGCGAGTTGTCACGCGGCCGCTTGACGCCTATGAAGGGACTGCACGACTTCATCGCTCGTCTGAAACACGACGGCATCAACGTCGCGCTTGCCACGTCTGCGCCCGAGCCGAACGTGGCCCACACGCTTTCGGAACTTGGATTGACGGACGACTTTCCAATCATCGTGCGTGGCGATCAGGTCCCACGCGGCAAGCCTGCGCCCGATGTGTTCCTCGAAGCCGCACGGCGGCTGGGCGTGCAGCCCGCGGCGTGCCTGGTGTTCGAGGATGCGCCGATGGGAGTTGAAGCGGGCAAAGCGGCGGGCATGGTGGTAGTGGCTCTCACCACGAGCTTCAGCGACGATCACTTTCGATCGTTGCCGGTCGCACCCGATCTCCTGTGCGCCGATTTCGACGCATTCCTGAAGATGTCGCTGCGATAAACCTCTCACCGGTCGCCGCCGTCGAAACGCCGCTCGAACGGGGAACCACGCCGCCCGCCGCCGAGGGTCGAACCCCCGCTCCTGCGGATCGTCTTTGCGTGTGTATCTGGAACAAGGAGGACACTCGTGGAGATGAGATCGTTTGCGCCGTTCGCGTTCGTCGTCTTGATGGCCACCGCGGCGATGCACCTGAGCACCGCCGTTGCTGCATCGGCCGGTGCCCGCGTGGCAGCCGGGTCGGTGAAAGTGACGATCAACTACAAGGGCAAGGGCACCGTCGATAGTTCGCATCGCGTGTGGGTGTGGCTGTTCGCGTCGCCCGACATCGGCCCCAGCTCAATGCCGATCGCCGAACTGTCGGTGGACAAGAACGGCGGCATCGCCACCTTTGAAGGGGTCTCGGCCGAACGCGTGTGGATCGCGGTGGCCTACGACGAACAAGGCTCGATGATGGGAAACGCGCCGCCGCCCCCGGGATCGCCGGTGGGTCTCTACGTCGGCAGTGACGGCGCGCCGCGGAGTGTCGTGCCTGGCGATTCTACGGCCGCGGTTCTGACCTTCGACGATTCGCAGCGAATGCCGTAAGGGTGCCCATTGTGACCGGCGATCTTCACGAGATCACGACGCTTCTGCCCGAATGATCCGCCGCGGCGACCGCACCAAGTTGGCCGGGTCCTTGCTCTGAATTCAGAGCGAAGACTCGGCTCTTGAATCGCAACCCATGCGTACGCCGAGGAGGAGGATAGATGACGTCGATTCGTAAGGCCGCCCTTGCCTGCGTCGCCAGCGCGCTGATGGTGCTGCCGCTGAACGCGGCGGCGCAGGGCCCCGCCAACCAGGATACGTTCTTCACATTCAGCCAGAGTTTTCGGGGGATGACGTTCCAGCATCGATCGGGTTTCTGATCGACAACAGCAACAGCATGCACCCCAGCCGCGATCGAGTGATTGCGGCTGCGGTTGAGTTCGCGAAGCGCAGCCATCCGCGGGACGAGATCTTCGTGATGACGTTCAACGAGCAGGTACAGCATGCCTTTGGTCCAGCCGTCGCCGGGGACATGAACCCCACCCTGTTTCGCGCCGCGATGTCGCAGGCCATTGCCGCGCGGGGCATGACCGCGATCTACGACGGCATCCTCGCCGGCCTGAAGCGCGTCAGCGCCCACACGCGTCAGGTGCTGATCGTGGTGAGCGACGGCGACGACAACGCCAGCAGCGCGACGCTGAACACCGTCATCAAACAGGTCCATGAATCCGACGCCACGATCTACACCATCGCGCTGATCGATCCCTTGACGCGCGAAGGCGACCCGCGATTGCTGGCGCGGCTGGCGAAGGAGACGGGCGGTGAATCCTACCGCCCGCGACGGCTCGACGACGTGAGCGAGGCGTTTGAGCGGATCGCGAGGGACATCCGCAGCGCCTACACCATCGCGTACGCGCCTACGGCGCGATCGGTTCCAGAGCTCCACCGTTCCAAAGGTCCGGAGTCGCGGCGCACGGTGCGTGTCTACGTGCGGTCCAAGGATGGCAGCGCGCTTCGCGTGCGAACACGCGACGGCTACTTCGAACCCGACCGCAGAGGAACGCCATGAGCGCGCTTGGGCGGTGGTTCGCGGTGTGGCTCGAATGGCTGCTCATCGGCATCGGGGTAGGAGCCTTGAGCGTGGTTGGCTATGAGGTTGTGGAGGCACGACGCTTCCAGGCGCAGCGGGCGGCGGAGTTCGCGCGGTTGGCGCAGGCCTATGCCTCAGTCTCGGTTCGCACCGGTGGTCTGATCGGCATGCTGGACGTGCCTCGATTGAAGCTGACCACGCCGGTCATCGAAGGTGACGACGACAAGATGCTCAGGCGCGCGGCGGGGCATCTTCCCGATACACCACTGCCGTGGCAGGGCGGCAACAGCGCCATCGCTGGTCACCGGGACGGCCTCTTCAGGTCGCTGAAAGGCATCAGAATCGGCGACGAGATTCGGTTTCGCACGACACGCGACGAGTTCCGCTACCGCGTCACCGGCACCTCGATCGTCGCGCCGGACGACATCTCGGTGCTCGAGTCTCGCGGGGCAGCGTCGCTGACGCTCATCACCTGCTATCCGTTCACCTTCATCGGCAACGCGCCACAGCGATTCATCATCCACGCTTCGCGGGAACGCGAAGCCAGCCGGGACCGCCTCTAACTGATAGAATCGTAAGCGGTTCTGGCTGATGAACAAGATCCTGATCGCCAACCGCGGCGAGATCGCGGTTCGCGTGATTCGTGCTTGCCGAGACATGGGCATCGGCGCGGTCGCGATCTATTCCGAATGCGATCGCTCGGCGTTGCACGTGCGGCTGGCCGACGAGGCGTGGCCGGTCGGCCCAAGCGCGCCGCGTGAGAGTTATCTGCGCATCGACCGCATCATCGAGACGGCGAAGAAATCGGGCGCCGAGGCGGTGCATCCGGGCTACGGATTCCTCGCCGAGAACGAGGAGTTCGCGGCAGCCTGTCGTGATGCCGGTCTGATCTTCATCGGACCCTCTCCGGAAGCCATCGCGCTCATGGGCAGCAAGACCGCCGCGCGCCAGGTGGCCATCAAGGCGGGCGTGCCCGTTGTTCCCGGCACCGAAGAGCCGCTCGGCGAGCACACCTCTGAGCGCGACGTGCTCGAGATTGCCGGACGCGTGGGCTACCCGCTGATGCTGAAGGCGGTGGCCGGCGGTGGCGGCAAGGGCATGCGCATGGTAGCGTCGCCGGCCGATCTGCCAGGTGCGCTGCGCGCGGCGCGCTCCGAAGCGTTGTCGGCGTTTGGCGACGGCGCGGTGTATCTCGAGCGCCGCATCCTGTCGCCCCGGCATATCGAAGTGCAGCTGCTTGGCGACCATCACGGCACCGTGCTGCCGTTTGTGGAGCGCGAGTGTTCCATCCAACGCCGGCATCAGAAAGTCGTCGAGGAAAGCCCGTCGCTGGCCGTGTCGCCGGCGCTGCGGCGGCGCATGACGTCGGCCGCGGCTGCCGTGGCCAGGGGCGTCGGCTACACCAACGCCGGCACGATTGAGTTTCTCGTCGACGCGGACGGCTCGTTCTACTTCCTCGAAATGAATACGCGGCTGCAGGTAGAGCATCCGGTGACGGAAGCGGTCACTGGTGTGGACCTCGTGCAGTGGCAGATCCGTATCGCGCGTGGGGAGCGGCTGACACTCGATCCCGAAGCACTGCTCGCGCCTCGAGCCCACGCCATCGAGTGCCGCATCTACGCCGAGGATCCGGAGAACAACTTCATGCCGTCGCCCGGCCGCATCCAGGGTTTGCGCGTGCCGCACGGCCCCGGCGTGCGCGACGACAGCGGCGCCTGTGAAGGCGGCGAGGTGCCGATCTTCTACGACCCGATGATCTCGAAGTTGATCGCCTGGGGCGATGCGCGTGAGCACGCGCTGCAGCGCATGGGGCGGGCCCTCGACGAATACGAGGTCCGCGGTATTCGTACCACTATTCCGTTCTTCAAGTGGATTCTCGAGGACGCCGACTTCAGGGCCGGCCGCTTCGATACCTCGTTCATCGATGGCAAACTGGGGGCGAACGGAACGGTGCTGCGGAACATCGCGGCGGAGCACGAAGACCTGGCGGCGATTGCCGCCGCCGTTCACCTGTTCACACGGCCGGTGATCGAGGCAGCCACGCCATCGGCATCGAGCCGGTGGAAGGACACCGGGCGGACGGAGGCCTTGCGATGGTCTTTGAAATCGCGGTAGGCGATCGGGTCCGCACGGTCAGCGTCCTGCGCCAGGGCGCGCTGTTGCACGTCACTCTCGACGGTGCCACTCGCATCGTCGATGCCCGGCGCGTGTCCGACGCGGCGGTGTCGCTGCTGATTCAGAACGGCTCGGGCGACCTCGCCGTGCGGTCGGTTGACGCGGCCTTCTCGCAACCGGCATCGGGCGCCGGCGGGTTCGAGGTCCACTTGCTGGGGCGTGCGATTCCGGTCGAGGTCCGTCCTTCGACTCGCCATTCTCGCGCGGCGCGCGCGGATGGCTCGCTCAGGACAGGCGCTTCGACTCAGCTCAGACTGGTGTCGCCGATGCCCGGCAAAATCGTTCGCGTGCTCGTCAAAACAGGTGATCCGGTGAAGGCGAAGCAGGGCCTCGTGGTGGTCGAGGCGATGAAGATGGAGAACGAGTTGCGCGCGGCCCGCGACGGACGCGTCCGCGAAATCCTGGTGGCCGAGGGGCAGTCGGTCGAGGCCGGCGCCGTCCTGCTGGTAGTGGAGTGATGGAGCCTCGCTAGTGATGCGCGAGAAGATCGTCAACGCGTTACGCACCACGTACAAGTACGCGCGCCGGTTCGCCGTCACCATCGGCGTGATCGTCGCCGTGGTCGTGGTGTCGACGCTGACGATTGACCTCGGCCCGGTCCTGAGGGCGCGCGCCGAACGCGAAGGCAGCAACTGGCTCGACCGCAAGCTCACCATCGGCCGCCTTGGCGTGCATCTCGGGCGCGGCCGATTCGTGGTCGAGGATCTTCGCATCGAGGGGATGTATCCGAACGAGCCGCCCTGGCTGGTGGCCAAGCGGATTGAAGTGTCGCTGACGTGGAGCGCGCTGTTCGGCCGTGAAGTGTTGCTCGACTCCGTTGAAATGGCCGATTGGCGGATGGTGGTCGAGTCGTTTCCCGACGGGCGCCAGACCTTCCCGCGTTTGACCGGTCCGCCTCGCAAACCTCGGACGACGCCGCGGCCGGTGGTCACGACGCTGGCCTATGTTCGCGCTACGCGCGGCGAGTTCGTGTTCAACGATTTTGGCTCCGATTGGCGCACGGTCGCCCGCAATCTCGACATCACCGTCGCCAAGACGACGGAGTATCGAGGCCAGGCCCGGTTCAACGGCGGCACGATTGTGATTCAGAAGTACGAGCCGATGACGTCCGATGCCTACGCGACGTTCAAGATCGACGGCGGCAAGATCGTCATGGATCGCATCGATCTCGTCACCGACGGCGCCGTGTCGCAATTGACGGGCGTGGTCGACGTCGCGAAGTGGCCCGAGCAGCTCTACCAGATCAAATCGCGCGTTCAGTTCCCGCGCATGCGCGAGATCTTTTTCGCCCGTGACCGCTTCAGCCTGTTCGGCGAAGGACAGTTCACCGGCACGTTCCACCTGTTCCGCGGCGGCCGAGAGGTGAAGGGCCACTTCACCAGCGCGCTGGCCGGCGTTAACGACTACCGTTTTCCGAATCTCGAAGGTGATCTGATCTGGGTGCGCGACCGGATGGAAGTGACGCGCGCTACCTCGAATTTCAGCGGCGGCAAGACCGAATTCCGTTACCTGATGGCGCCGCTGGGCCGGACGAGTGAGCCAGCGCTGGCGCTGTTCGACGTCAACTACCAGGACGTCGATCTGACCGCGCTTTCGGATTTCTACGCGTGGCAGGGGCTGCGCCTCGCCGGCCGTGCCTCCGGCCATCACATCATGGAGTGGCCACTTGGCCGCTATCGAGAGCGCGAAGGTTCCGGGACGGCGACCTTCGTGTCGGCCGCGGCGTTCTCGCAAGGTCCGCAACTGGCGCCTGACGCGGCCGCCGACGCCCGCGGCCGGTATCTCGCACAGGGTCCATTCAGCCAACACACGCCGTTGACGCCGATGCCGGTGGCCGGCGATGTGGCCTACACGTTCGATCCCGAAGCGATCTTCTTCGAACCGAGCCGCGTCTTCACACCCGATACCTTCATCGGCTTCGAGGGCGCCACCGCCTACGGCGAGCGGTCCAAGCTGCCCTTCCGCGTCACGAGCCGCAACTGGCAGGAGAGCGATCGTCTCCTGGCCGGCATCATGACCGCGTTCGGCGCGCCGACGCGCGCCATCCCAATCGACGGCATCGGCCGGTTCGAAGGGGTAATGCTCGGCGCGTTTCGCCGGCCACGCATCGAAGGGCGTTTGGTCGGATCCGAAATGCGCGCGTGGGACGTCAACTGGGGCGACGTCGACGGCGATTTCGTGGTCGAGAACTCCTACGCCAATATCAGCCGCGCCGTCATTCGATCGGGTCTGTCGCGGATGGACGTGACCGGGCAATTCTCGCTCGGCTACCCGCGCGCCGACGGCGGCGAGCAGATTGACGCGCGTATCCGCGTGACCGATCGCGAGGTTGCCGATTTGCGCGAAGCCTTCGACCTTCAGGACTACAACGTCGACGGCACGTTGTCGGGGGACTTCCACGTCTATGGCGATTACGAGGGGCCGCAGGGTTTTGGCCGCATGCAGATCATGCGCGGCACCGCCTACGACGAGCCCTTCTCCGAAGCCACGGCGGCGCTGCGGTTCGAGGGCGTCGGCGTGCGCCTCAACGGCATCGAGATGCGGAAAGGCGGCGGCGTCGTGACCGGGGCCGCCTACGTGGGTTGGAACGGCACCTATTCGTTCAATGTCGACGGCCGCGGCATCGCCGTCGATACGCTCACGCTGACGGCCTACCCGGGATACCCGACGCTGTACGGAACGCTCGCGTTCACCGCCAACGGCAGCGGCACCTTCGAAGAGCCGCGCTACGACGTGAAAGCGAGCGCCAGCGATCTGTTCTTCGGCGACGAAGGGATTGGCGAGATGAGCGGCCGGCTGTCGATGCGCGGCTTGCTGCTGACCTACGAGATGGAAGCGGCGTCGCCTCGCCTCGCGGTGTCGGGCACCGGCCGCATCGAGTTGAACGACGAGATGGATGCGGAGATGTCGTTCCGCGTCACCGACACGTCGCTCGATCCGTATTTGCGCGCGATGCAACCGACGTTTTCACCATTTACGTCGGCGATTGCCGGCGGCACCATTCGCGTCGTCGGTGAGCTGTACAATCCCGACGCGCTGCGCATCGATTCGACGATCGAGCAGGTCAACCTGGGGTTCCTCGACTACCGGTTGCGCAACGCCGCGCCGATCCGGTTGAGCGTCGAACGTCAGATCCTGAATGTGGATTCGCTGCGAATGGTCGGCGACGACACGCAGCTCGACCTGACCGGGTCGGTCAACCTGGCCGATCAAACGCTGTCCTTGCAGGCGAATGGCGCGGCGAACCTCGCGGTGCTTCAGGGATTCCTGCCGAACGTGCGCAGCTCCGGTCGCGCCGAGGTGACGGCGCGAATCAGCGGCACCGCGGCGGAGCCGGTGGTGGCCGGCAATGCGCTGCTGTCGAACGGCCGCTTGCGCCAGCTCGAGTTCCCGCATGCGCTGGAAAACGTGAACGGCATCGTCACGTTCGATGCCGGCGGCGTGCGCCTCGACGGCGTGACGGCGCAGCTGGGCGGCGGTCCGGTCAGATTTGGTGGCCGCATTGGATTGTCGGCCTATCGATTGAGCGAGTTCGACGTCAACGCGAGCGGCGAGAATATGACGCTTCGATATCCGGAAGGCATGCGCTCGCTGGTGGATGCGACGCTCGGGTTGCAGGGGCCGGCGAGCGCGCCGATTGTCACCGGCGCCGTCACCGTCAAGAGCGGCACCTGGACGCGAGGCTTCGGCGCATCAGGCGGATTGTTCAGCGGCCTGACCGGCGATCCCGAAGCGATTCCAGCGATTGAAGGGCAGGTGGCCGCGGCGTCGAACGTCCGCTTCGATGTCGGGCTGCGCGCGCCGTCGACCTTGCGGATCGAGAACGATCAGGCGCGCATCGTCGCCACCGCCGATTTGACCCTGCGCGGCACGCTCGATCGCCCGTTGCTGTTCGGGCGCGCGGAGATCGAGCGCGGTGAGGTCGAGTTCGAGGGGCGGCGGTATCTGATCACGCGCGGCAGTCTCGATTTCGCCGACGCCAATCGCATTCAGCCGTTCTTCGACATCGAAGCGGAGACGCGCGTGCGGGTGCCCGACCAGACGTACCGAGTCACGATGCGCATGGCCGGCACCATGGAGCGGATGCAGCCGCAGTTCACGTCCGACCCGCCGCTGCAGACGCTCGACATCCTGACGCTATTGTTCAGCGACCTGGCGCCGAGCGGCGACGTCGAACTGGCGGCGCTGCAACGCCCCGACGAGCGCCAGCAGCGTCTGGTCGAGGCGCGCGCCACGCGGGCGCTCACCGGCGCCCTGTCGGCCGAGGTCGGCCGTGTGGTGGAGCAGACCTTCGGAGTCGACACGTTCCAGATTACGCCGCTGCTGAACGATCCCTACCAGCAGTCGTCGAGCCTGAACCTCAATCCGACGGCGCGCGTGACGATCGGCAAGCGCATTTCCGATCGCATCTTCCTGACTTACGCGCGCAGCCTGTCGTCGAGCACGCGCGATCAGATCATCCTGCTGGAGTTCGATGAGAGCGAATCGCTCTCGTGGGTGTTGTCGCAGAACGAAGATCGCACCTACGCGCTCGAAGTCCGCAAGAGGCACGCGTTCTAATGCGCGCGTTCCTGTGCGCCGCGTTCGCGGCGTTCTGCTTCGCGAACGCTGCTTCGGCGGATCAAACGGGTCATCTCGGTCGGACGATCACGGACGTTCGCGTTGAGATCGCGGGCCTGGTGGTGTCCGACGCCAATGTGCTCGGCCTCCTCGAGACGCGCGTCGGTGAGCCGCTGGCGGCGCATGACGTTCGCACGACGATTGATCACCTCGTCGGTCTTGGCCGATTCGAGGATGTGCAAGTGGTCACGGCGGCGTCCGACCAGGGCGTCGCGCTGCGGTGGCGCCTCACGCCGGTGCGGCGGATCGCGAAGATCACCGTCGACGGCGACGCGATCCTGCAGACGTCGGCCATTCGCACCGAGCTGACGGATCGCCACGGTGCGTTGCCGTCGACGAATCGGCTGACCGCCATGGTGGCGACGCTGCAGGCCTATTACGCCGAACGCGGCTTCCCGAAGGCCGTGATCTTGCCGCGCATTGAGGAAAAAGATCCGGCGCCAGAGCGCGTGGAGCTGGTGCTGTCGATTGACGCGGGCAACCGCGTCACGATTGGCGCGGCGACTGTTACCGGAACGCCGCTGGAATCGGCGTCACAGGTGATCGCGGCGTTGAACGTCCAGCCGGGCCGGCCGTACGATCGCCCGGCCATCGATGCCCGCCTCAGCGCCTATGAAGAAGCGCTGCGCGAACGCGGCTACTACGAGGCGCGCGTGCGGCCGGCGGCGGTGATGGCCGAAGACGGGCTGACGGTCGCGATCACCGTGGCCGTCGAGCCGGGGCCGCACGTGAGCCTGGTCTTTGCCGGCGACCCGCTTCCTGGAAGCGTCCAGGACCTCGTGCCGGTTCGCTCCGAGCGATCGGTCGATCAGGATCTGCTCGAGGATGCCAGCGCGGCGATCGAGAACGCCCTGCGCGAGCAGGGCTACCGCGCCGCGCAGGCGCCGTATGCCCGCCGGGAATCGGGCAACGAGCTGATTCTCACGTTCACCATCACCCGCGGCCCGCTGCATCGTCTCGACTCGATCGACATCGCCGGCAACACCGCGCTCGATCGCGCCGCCATAGCGCCGCTGCTGCAGCTCAAGCCGGGTGAGCCGTTCGTGCAGGCGCGCGCGGGCGCCGTTGCCGCGGCTATCACCGAGCTCTACCGCGTGCGCGGCTTTGCTCAGGTGGTGGTGACGCCCGCAGTCCAGGTGTTGCCGCAAGCGACGGCCAACGGTGTGATGTACCGGCCGGTGGCCGTGCGCTTCGACATCACCGAGGGACAGCAGATTACCGTCACGGGTGTCGACATCCAGGGGGCGAGCACGGTCGCCCCCGACGAGCTCAGGTCGATGCTGGCGCTGGCCGCGGGCCGGCCGTTCTATCGCCCGCAGCTCGCGGTCGATCGCGACAGCATCGAACGCGCCTTCCGCGCGCGCGGATTCAAGAATGTGTCGGTGATCTCGCAGCTGACTTTCGCTGACAACCAGCAGCGCGTGGCTGTCAGCTGGATTGTCCGCGCCGGCGACCAGATCACGGTCGATCGCGTGTTGATCAACGGCAACTCGAGGATCGCGACCGAGCTGATTCAGCGCGAGCTGACCATTCGGCCGGGCAGCCCGATGGACGATGACGCGATGATCGAGAGCCAGCGCCGCCTGGCCGAGCTCGGCCTGTTTCGCCGCGTGCGGATCACCGAGCTGCCGCGCTCGGGATCGCTCGCCCGCGACGTGCTGGTCGATCTCGAGGAAGCGGCCACCACCACCGTTGACTACGGTGGCGGGTTCGAGGTCAGCGGCATCGGTGAACGGGACGAGCAGGGCAACGCCGTCGACGCGCTCGACTTCGGTCCGCGCGGCTTCCTCGGCATCAGCCGCAGAAACCTGTGGGGCAAGAACCGATCGGTGACCCTGTTCGGACGCGTGACGCTGCGCCGCGATGCACCGGATGCCGAGAACCCGGCCGCGGACCGCGGCTACGGCTTCCACGATTACCGCGGTCTGTTCACCTTTCGCGAGCCGCGCGCGTTCGGCACCATCGGCGACGCACAGTTCACCGCCTTCGTCGAACAGGCGAGGCGCACCAGCTTCAAGTTCAACCGCAAGGGCGTCACCTCCGACTACGCGCGGCGCATCGGCGCCTTCACCGCGACGGGACGGTACACTTTCGATTACACCAAGGTGTTCGATCAGAACATCTCTCCGGAAGATCAACTGCTCATCGACCGCCTGTTCCCTCAAGTGCGGTTGTCGAAGTTGTTCGGCGGCGTGCTCCGGGACTCGCGGGATGACGTCCTCGATCCCCAACACGGCACAGTGATCGGCGTCGACACCTCGGTGGCGGGCAAAGCGTTCGGATCGGAAGTCGGGTTCGTGAAGAGTTTCGCGCAGGGCTTCATCTACCGCCGCTTGCCCGGGCGCGGCTGGGTGGTGGCGGCGGGCGCGCGACTGGGCGTGGCGGTCGGCTTCGCGCAGGACGTGGGTCCGGTCCTCGAGATTGCGCGAGCCTTTCAGACGTCGAGTGGCCTGCTGACGCGCTCGATCGATCGGGCCGAGCTGTTCCCCTCGGTGATTCGTGAGTTGCCCGCGAGCGAGCGCTTCTTCGCTGGCGGTGACACGACCGTGCGCGGTTTCGCGCTCGATCGCCTCGGCACCGAAGAGACCCTCGACCGGCAGGGGTTCCCGCAAGGCGGCAACGGCCTCACGGTCTTCAATCTCGAAATGCGCGCGCCGTACTGGAAGAACCTGCAGTTCGTGTGGTTCCTCGATGCCGGCAACGTCTTCGAACGCGCCACCGACATCCGACTCCAGCAGTTGCGCGCGTCGAGCGGCGTCGGCTTTCGCTATCGATCGCCGATTGGCCCGCTGCGCGTCGACTGGGGCTGGAAGCTGAGCACGCGGCTGCTGCTCACCGGCGGCCGCGAGCGCTCGAACGTGCTGCACATCTCGCTCGGACAGGCATTCTGATGCCGTGGTTGCTTGTTGCCCTGATAACAAGCGTTGTGGCGGCTCCCGGTTCCCGGCTCCCGGCTCCCGATCTCCATCAAGAGATCTTCGACCGGACTCTCGCACTCGTCGGCGGCCAGGCCATCACCTTGAGCGATGTGCGGGCGGCGATCGAGTTGGCGCTCGTCGAACCGCCGACCACCAACGTCAGCGAAATGACCGCGCGGCTCGTCGATCGCGAGCTGATTCTGCGCGAGGTGCAGCGCTACGCGCCGCCGGCGCCCGCGGAAACCGCGGTTGAGGCGCGGCTCGCCGAGATTACACGACGCTTCGCCAGTCCGGTCGCGTTGATGAAAGTCCTCGAAACGCACGGATTCAGTGAAGCGCGCCTGCGCGCCTGGGTGCGCGACGATGTGCGCAGCGATGGCTACTTAGCGCAACGGTTCGCGTCGGCGGGAACGCCCGAGCGGCGTCGCGAGTTGGTGGTGGACTGGTTGTCGGATCTGCGCCGCCGCACTGACGTCGTCATCTTGCCGCAGTGATGAGTTAACGATCTCCAATCCACGTTGCCATTCTTGATCTAGACGGCCACGCTCAAGAAAACTCTCAAGTCGGACTCCGAGCCGGATTTCATCACGAGAATATTTCGCGGCTGTCCGTCGAGTCATTTCGATTGGTGATCAACTAACGGTAGGCTCCGTTTCCGAAGCTCTGCGCGGCTCTCACGGTGCGCCCTCGAGAGTACGCATGGCGTTCCAACTCCCCGATCGTGTTTGATGAATTGTCGACATCGAGCTAGCTCGGTGAACGATACCGGTGTGTCCGGAGGAATTGAAATGAATCGACTTCCTTTTTATCGGCGCCTGGCAATCGGCGCTTTGTTCCTTGGCGTCCCGGCGGTCGCTTCGGCACGGCAACAGCATCCGGGTCTGGATGCGCCCGGCTTTCAGCAGAATCGAGACTACTTTTCAGAGATGCCGTTCGAAAACATCGACACGCTCAGCGGCAGTCTCGTGCTCACGTTCACAGATCTCGTGCTGCCCGGCAACGCCGGTCGTGAGCTTAGATTTCAGCGCACTTACAACAGCAAGACCGGAGCTTGGACGTTCGGTTTGGCGGGCGTGCCGCTACGGATTTCGAACCCGCCGTACCCAACTGCTGAAACGCCGGGCATTCAGGAGTTGACTCCTGCCCTCCTGATGAGCGACGGCGGTAAGCGAATAATGGCGTGGTATGTGTCACCGAACATCAACGTCCCGAGCACTTTCGATGAGGCGATCTCCAGCAATTTCTGGCGATTCAACCGGGCGGGCACTACGCGCAAGCTTTCAATCCCGAACGGCGATACCTGCGACTATGAGAATGAGGCGGAGCCGACGATGCTCCGAGTCACGATCTGTAGAGATCTTTTCAATAACGAAATTACGTTTCAGTGGTTGCCCACCGCGACCCCGCCGCAGTTGCTGATCACTCAGGAGCTGAGTTCAACCGTCTCCCGTGTCGTCACCTTGGAGTTCGAGGGGCCCGATCCGAGGTTCCCATCGTCGATGGAGTACGAGAGCCGCACCTGGACCTATGGGTACACGGGCATCAACCTTTCCACTGTCACCCCGCCAGAGGGGCCCGGCTGGGCCTTCACCTACGATGGCCTGAAGCTGTTGACCTTGACGACGCCTCACGGTGGAGTCATCGAGTACGCCTACGAGAACAAATCCTACGAAGGACCGGAAAGTCCGCAGGTGCAGTACTCCACTCTTGTCGTGATCGATCGCGAGACGAGCGGTCAAGGAATCGAACCGGGAACATGGCATTACGAATATGCCATCGGCCTGAACGGCGTGAGCGGCCAGACGACGGTGCAAACGCCGAGCGCGCGAATCGTGTACGAGCACGGATGGAACGAAAGTCCCTTGGCTGTTTTCGATGCAGAGGGTGGCATTGTGCCGCTGATACGCCGCACCGTACAGACTGAGGATGGCAGCACAGATCTCGAGATTGAGGAACGAACGTACACGCTCCTCACAGTTCTGTCATGGTGGACCTTTGGCACGCTAGAACTGCAGACACGTACGATCACGCGTCATGATGGAGGAACACCGACCGAGTTCGAAACGACCTTCGAGTACGACGAGGCAAATTTCGGAGACTACCATCAGCCGGAGCTCATTACCGAAACTGGCACGGCGGGCACTCGTTCTACAAACCGGACTTTCCAGCATTCCGCAACCCCTTATCTGGTCGGGCTACCGCTTACTGAGGCCGTGACGGTTGGCTCACAGACGTTCAACAAATCGTGGACGTACGACTCGCAGACGGGCTTCAAGACTTCGGAAACGACCTTCGGTATCGAGACGGAGTTCGCGGCTGACGGTTTCGGGAATGTGCAGACCATTACCAAAGCCAATAACAAGACAACGCAGTTCCAGTATCAGCACGGACAGGTGCGCACGATCTGGACCCCTGAGTATCCGATTACGCGAACGGTCAATCCAGACGGCAGCATCGCGTCCCAAACGGTGGCCGGTCGAACGACCACCTTTACCTACGACGATCTTGGTCGTCTCTGACCACGCAACCGCCTGGTGGCACGAACGCCACGGTGATTGAGTACGACGGCAGTGGCGAATGGGTGCGCGCCACGCGCGGCACCGCGCCGAGCACGGTATACCTCGATGGTTTTGGCCGAAAGCTCCGCACGGTCGATCCCGTCGGCGTGGAAACCGAGACTAAGTACGATGCCGAAGGTCGCGTCATTCGGGAAGGTTATCCATTCCGCACAGCCGACACGAGCGGGAACGTAAATATCTGGACAGCGCTTGAGTACGACGCGCTAGGCCGCGTCACGAAGCGGACGAATCCTGATCAAACTTTTTCAACCCGCAGTTATGGTGCGAATGGCTCAGTCAACATCGTTGACGAGAACAGTAGAACGACTGCGCAGACGTGGCAGGCCTTTGGCAACCCCGACGAACCCCGATTGGCGACTCTGGTGGATGCCGACAGTCAGGGATGGTCCCATACCTATAGCGCCCTCGGGCGCCTGACGAGCGTCACCAATGGCAGTATTTCTCGGACATGGTCATTCGACTCGGTAAAAAACCTTCTCACAGCTGAGAGTCACCCTGAATCGGGCACGACGTCATTCACCTATGACGCGGCAGGCGTGCTTGCCAGTAAGACCGATGCCAATAGTGTCACCACCGCTTACACGTACGATGGCAACGATCGGCTGAAAACGATTACGGCTGGCACGCGGGTCACGACAATCACATACGAGCCGGGTTCCGACAATCGAGCGTCGGCGGTGAACGATTTCGCAGGAATCCTCTGGCATTACGACGCGTTGACCGGCCGCTTGCAACATCGACGTGACACCATCGGCGATAAGGCCTTTACTTCGGTATTTGAGGGGATGTCCCTCTCGCTGTTGAAATTCAAGCGGCGGCTCAGGTGACGACTACGCGATCTGTCGCTCCTCCTGCGCGACACTGAGGCCGAGTTGCCGATCGCGTGCCCGGAGGGCCGCGACG
>Ga0187893_10003546_pt1 | contig 31426 bp, 42 predicted proteins | sample MA1701074metaG_FD_139574 | JGI IMG/M metagenome (GOLD analysis project Ga0187893, IMG submission 139574) | White microbial mat communities from a basaltic lava cave in the Kipuka Kanohina Cave System on the Island of Hawaii, USA - MA170107-4 metaG ...
CATGCTAGTAGCCACCCTAAGGGGGTGTCGTAGGTGTCTGATCCCAAACCAAACTCTCTTGCTGTAACGTATCTACCACCCGGACCCCTCTCCAGATACTCCAGGCGTAGCGGGCGCACCCCTTGAGGTCGCTTCTTTACGAAACCACGATTTACGCCCCGCACCAAGCGATGCCCATTAATCAGGCGATGCTTCCCTGGGAATCCCTGCTTCACGTATCTATCCTCCGCTCCGCCGCTCCACTCGGCGAGCAAATTCGGAGCCACAGGTTCGGCACGGAGAAGAAGCGACGGCTAGACCACAGTTACTACATACAATAGTCAGGCTAGGCAGGACCCTGTCTGTTTCGGTTCTCTTCTTGAACAGACCCTTCAGACTCATAGGTACTCACTCCTTCCTTGGCTAGCAGGGAGAGCAATGCTCTCCACCCATTCTTTCTGGCATGATCCCTCACGAATCCCTGGTCTAGTGTGTAGCCGTTGACATTAATCGTGTAAGCATAATCACTTACCTTGGCGGGGATACCATCCTCCGGTGGAGAAATGTTTAGCAACGTAACAGTTAGCATTGGTCACCTCCTTTTATTTTGGCAGGGTACCCAGGAATCGAACCTGGCTGGCTAGGCTTTGGAGGCCCGGCCGCGCCCAGCGCGTACCCCTTTACGACCCTTAACCCCGAACATATCCCAGAGCTTGTACTGCTCAGAGTGGTCCTCACAGGTTCGGACCGTAAACTGCTTTGTTATCAACCACTTAGCCGCTGATTTCCGACAACCTAATGGCCACTGGCATAGTTTGATTCCGGGTAGATCTGCGGGTGGGATTAGTATCTCCTCTTCTTTTGCAGGTCTAAATCTAGAGAGATTAAGTAGTCCCGGAGTCTGGCTGCATTCTTCCGGTTGTAGTTCCCTCCAGGGATATTCACCGTGGCGGTATCACCATCCATCTCCAGATATACCTTAGATTTTAAGGTGCTCCCCAGCCAAGACAAATCTATTGAGAGTCCTTCCTTGAGCTGAAGGGCTAGTTTGCTAACCTGCTCGAACTGAGTGAAACTATAGGCCATCTTAGTGCCCCCTCTCTACGACGTATTCCGTCTCGTCGTCCTTGTACACCTTGGCCAACCGAATCCATTTACTACAGATAGTATGCCCTTTGAAGAAGGCAATGGCTTCGCCTAGAGTAGGAAACACGGACCGGACCCTATTTTGACTCAAGCGAAACAGATCGTATTGATCCTGGAAGACTAAGGTATGTTCTGTCCACTTCGGCCAAGGCCCTACCTTAGCTGGCGGTTCTGGTGGCTTAGGAATGCCACAGCCCCATCTTACCAGGTAGGCGTCCTTTATATAGCCCTTGTATTCCAGTACAGCCCAACGTAGGTCAATATACTGCCGTATATCCTCCAGGAATGCCTCGGCGTCAACCAAAGCCCGGAACTCGCATCCTCCGTGTCGGAGCGCTTCCAGAGTAGGATCGCCAACAGTTCTTAGCCTCCTTTTTCTTTCCGTGTTATACTTCTGCTCTGGAATTAAGCCTCGGTATTTCTGTTGTCGTTTTGTATCCTCGGATAGTTGATGGTCCGAGGCTCCTACGCCCAGGTCTAGATATTCACTCAAGGCTTAGCTCCTAGGATCATGTAGTATCCGGAAAGCATGGGGAATCCACTCGGAGCACAGGAGCATCTGTGAGGCTCCGGCCGGGACCAATTCTCGTGGCCCGCAGTAGTAATGCACTGACAGTGAATCACCGAACCAGTAGCCTCGTCGCGGGACGACGTAGTCGCATTACAGATTGCCATGATCTTAGCTCCCCCAAGACCCGGAGGGTCGGAAACGGAAACTAGACCACACTTCTGTCTTGATAGACATAAAAGGAATCCACATCTGACCGAGAGCGCCGACCTGGCTAACTACTCCGAGGTCTGTGGTGCTTTCACAGGAACAAATGCTTACCCCTGGAGGTAATGACACGACTCCATCTTGATTCCGGAAGCACGCGGCAATCATCGGAAAGGAGTCCATCGCTCCTCCTTTTAGAGGGGTTTAGAGATTATCTTTTGGCTGTCCCGGATGAATCTCTTTCCAGTCAAAAACCATGCTCCCCCTCTCCGGTTCCTCTTCTACCTTAACGGTTTCGGTCTCGTCAAAGTATTTGGTTAGCCAATCCCTAAGAGCCAGAGGTATTCCAGCCGCAGTAGGATAGACAGCGGTATAGCTTCTTCCTTCCTCGGAAGAAAGCATTGTTAACTCTAGATCACCAGTACGAGTGACTCGGAAGGTGTGAAGCTTGGTTAGGTTAAAGTCGGTCGGTTTACTCTTGTTGGCTTTGGCCCACTGCTGCGCTAGACTTGCCATTTATCTCTCTTTCAATAGCTGCATACGTTACCACGGTTTATGGTCGCTTCCTCGCACGGAGTCGAGCGAGGACATCATCCACGAACCAGCCTACCAACATAGCCGCCACCGCTATACCAGCGCAGGCGCCGATAACGGGCCAACCGTCAGCAAGCACTCCGCGACGCAGAAGTACCGTGCATGCGCCGATCACTACTAGAGACGCAGCCAGCATCCCCACAAGTAACTCCCCTTCCTGTTATACAGCTGTATACGTCACCGCGGTGTTGATAGTCTTTGAAGTTCTGCCCTCGCTGCCCCGGCTGATGGTGTTGAACAGACGTCCCTCTCAAAGGTCTCAGTGAGCCAGTCGCGAAGCCGTATCGCTTCGCGTGCATTTACGATTATATCGCGACTGATAACCAGTCGGCCGTCGTCGGATACGTTAAAAAGATGTAATCCACCGATGAGGATCTCTGGCCGGCTTAGCCATGACAGGTCCCGTGACCACTTCTCTGCTCGATTCATGCTAAAAACGTTTTACAACATTGACTTGGATTTCGTTGCTATTACTCATAGGCAGTCTCCTCTATCATTGGAATTCCCTTGGGTCGGTTATCGGCATACCAGCGGTAGCGTAGCAACCACCACAGCTGACCACAGCAGGTATGGGACTGAAGAATGTCCTGGTCTGAGTCCTCCCGCTTCGGGGGATTATGGGACCAAACTCGCCCACACTTACCACACTCATGGCTATGTATACCGCGAATGGTTTCTTTGGGGTTGCCAGGGTTAGTCTGAATTCTCACCGCGGCACCTCGCAGACTCCTCAGGGTTATACGGCCGTATACCTGATCCGGAGAAACAGGACTACCCCGGGACCTTTCGGTCCCAGGGTAGCTTACTGCCCCAAACAGAGAGAAACAAAGCGGGCGTTAATGTTTAGCGAAGCGATTCCGCTTCGCCTTTGTGAGCTACGCCCCAGCTCACTTCAGAAGCCTCTCCGAGAATCCTCAGGGTCGCCAGGAAAAAGGTTAGGTTAGATAGCGAAGTGTTCTTTGATACCGAAGTCCCGTCGGAACTGGATCATGTCATTTCCCAGTTTGGCGCTGTTCATTTGGAGTTTGGCGAGGCGGTCTTCGGTCCGGATGATCTTGCGCTCTAGAGCCTCTCTGGCCCTCAGCAATTCGGAGTAGCGGTCAAGATCGTGTTCGGACATCTGCGCTTGGGCGGTCACAGGTTCCGGCTTCAGCTTCGGCTTCGGATTCAGCCAGAGCGAAGCCTCATCGGCGATTTGCTTCGCTTCGAGCAGGGTCAGCCCGAGACGGCCCCGAATCGACTTGATAGCGTAAATCTTGAAGTCATTTCGGATGTCAGCCATTTCGGTCGGAGTCAGGGTAACCGTGAGGCGCACGGTCTCACCACCCGGACTCTGGACGGAACCGTTGACGATGAGACCCTCCACCATAACCCCGGTGGGTCGGGTTTCGAGGATTCCGGTAGAATTGTCCATGCTACGGGCTCGCTTTCTTCGGCGACCCGGGGATTCGTCGGGGAGTCAGGGGAATTTTTGCGAGCCGGGGAGGATTCGATTTAAGGGTTTGTGGGTTAGGCGACCTTTGGGACGGGACCCGGTTCCGCCGTCTTTTCCGCCTTGACGACGACGCACGGCTCCCCTAAAGACTTGATAATGCTGGCGTGCTGATTCGGATCGAACTTGCCGGAGAACTTGACGGCAATGGCGCAGATCGCGGCGACAGCGTTCTCCACGGAAGCTGTAGCCTTGACTTGTTCAAAGACTTCCTTGCCGTCCTTTTCGGTGACAACCTTAGCTGAAAATCCGTCGGCGGCAGTCCTGAAAGCTTCCTCGGTGGTGCGACCCGCCGTGGTGGGTCGGCCCCCTTTCTTTTCGGCCTTGACGGCGCGAACCGCGTCGGCGAAAGATTCGTACACCTTCGAGAAAGAGACGCCAGAGGTTCGGAGAGCGTCCGACGCGGAATTGTAGACCTTGTTATTGATTGTGACTCCGCGCAGAACAGCCTCTTTCTCTTCGGTCTCAGTGATAAGACTGTGCAGGGACCAGCGGGCCAGCGCGATGAAACGGCTCACGGATCCGGCGGTAGGTTCCTTGTCGGTCCGCTTGTCCAGAACGCCGCGCTCCTGCAGCATTCTCGCGATGTCCTGATTCTTGATTCGATACTTGTCAACAACCCAGTTGTTCGCTTCGAGGATTCCCGCGATGATGTCGACAACTCCAGCGTACTGCCCCGCGAGCTTGACGATACTGTTACCGAGAGCACTCGCGGCCTTTTCGAGCTTGCCGACCAGGACCTTGAGCCGACCCAGAGCGGTTTCCTCTGCCTGAGAGGCGTCTCCCATCTTCTGATTCATGCCGGAGACCTTAGGGCCCTTGTCGCGAGCTTGGCTGGTCGAATCCTCGCCCTGTTCGGGTTCGGTGGCATCTTGCTTCGGTCCGATGGAAACCATCGCGTCCAGCTTTACTTCGGGCTTGACGCTGGTTTCTTTGACTTGAATCTTAGCCATGAGGATTAACTTGACTTTCTATCGAATCGACCCAGGCTCGTAGGGAGTTTAAACCGGACGAATCTTCGAGTTATGAGACCCTATACGGCGGTATACCTAGTTACTTGACTTTTAAGCCTAGAACAGCGAGTGCGATGTCGTCCCATTCACGCGGTAGCTTTGCTTCCGCGTCTAGAGCGTACCGGACCGAATCTGGATTCTCCGACTCGCAGTAGTACACTACCTCGTAGTAGCTGCCGAAGTCATGTGGATTCGACTTGATCGAGAAGTAGGTTTCTCCCGGTTCCGGTCCGAGGGTTCTCCGGAGTTGCTCGATCAGGGCCCGGCATTCCCGCTTAGCCCGAACCGCGTAACCCTCGGAACCCACTTGAGCGCAGTCCTCATCCGACGGAGCACATCCGATACCGATGCAAAGTTTCATGGTCTGTTTAGTCTCACTTCCTGACTCATCCGGTCTAGACTCCCGACGAACCCTAGCTGCGGATTGTTCCGAGATTAGACCAGAGGAACCGAACCGGCCTATAAGGCCGTAAGGAATCTTTCTAGGATTCCTCTCTGACCCGAAACAATCCCCACCCGTCCCTGGGCTAGCCTAGACCGCCGGGCCCCTAACCCAACCGGCCTATAAGGCCGTAAGGAATCTTTCTAAGATTCCTCTCTTGGGAGGGTTAGGGTACCCGGAGCCTCCGACCTATAACGAATTACCGGACGGTTTACACGGGAGCCAGAGCCTAACCTGGTTACCCTACCGGCCTATAAGGCCGCCCGTCCTATGTCCCGCCAGCTTACCGCTGGCCCTTTCCGATCCGCTACTAACATACCCTCTCGAAGCTCCAAAAAAAACACCCTGGATTATACCACGGTATACTCTAAAGCTGAGAGGGTACGCCTATAACATACCCGCCAAACTCTCAATAAAAAACACTAAACAAATGTTTGGTGGTTCGGGAGCCTACGGCTCCCTCTACCCAGTCCCGGGCCCCCCGGGCCCCCCCAGGTTCTGGGCACTAGTTTCTAGGCACCCCCCTCTTAAAATCTTCTGCCGTCCCCGTCCCGTAAGTATGCGGAAAATAAGACCTTTCTTGAGGCCGAAGTCCCGGAGCGAAGCCACTCCCGTATTTTTTCCATTTTCCATTTCCCCAGGAGACCCCTTTCAATTTAATCAATAAAATCAAGCACTTACCTTGCTATCTGACAGTAATTCTGTTTTAATTTGGGGAGTAATTATGTCTTAATTTTAAACCCGTTTTAGTTTCGTTAAAGTTATTAAACTAAAAAGGCCCCTTTAGCTTCGCTGTTTGAAGCGTTCGGGGGCCTAGTCTTTCTTTCCAGGAGTCTTTTCAGAAGCCTTTAGGCTTCTTAAGGAACCTGAAAGGTTCCTCAGACTCCGCCGGGGAGCCCGTTGGGCTCCTGGGGGGGTTCCTGCTCGGCCCCTCCGGGGCCTCGGGGAGGTTTCTGCGGGAGCCTTTCAGGCTCCGGGGTGTTCTATAGCTTTCCTCGGAGCCTTGGGAAAGGCTCCTTTCTCCTGGCTACTGAGGGCCCGTTGGGCCCCCGAAGGGGGAGATTCTATCCCCCTGAGATGAAGGTGGGGCGGGGACCCGTTGGGTCCCCGGGGAGGATCGGAGAGTTAGAGATCCTCCCCCCGGGACTCGGTTTTTGCTTTCGGGCCTTTTTCAGGCCCTCAGCGAGGCCCGTAGGGCCGAAGCTATCTGGCTCGTCACTGCTCGCCGCGTTATTATGGATTTCTATTTCCATTCTCTATATATTATACCATACTTTTACCCCCTTGTCAAGTAAAAAATTTTACCCCTTTAGAATCAAACACTTCCAATACACCCCGAAGAGCTTAAAAAGCTCTTCGCTAACCAAATTTTTTTACCAAAAACCAAGTCTAAAAGAGCTTTATAATCAGGTACTTGCACGTTTTTCTGAAAAACCTCCCAAAACTACCCTCCAGGAGTCTAAAGACCCCGCTTTCTTTCTCCTTTATAATCAAGTATTTACATTACACTAAAGATTTTACTTGACTTTTAGGCAAAAGTGTGGTATAATAGTAGAGAGAATAGAAACAGATAAGGAAAAGGAGCCCCTCGGGGCTCCGGAGGGATTTTGTGAGGAACCTTTTAGGTTCCTTAAAAAGTCCGGAGGACTTTTGTACTACCTTTACGAACTAGCCCCTTGCCCGAAGTGCTCTAAGAATCTCTGGAAACGGGACGTTCTCCACGAAATGCGGTCCCGGGGCCAAAACCGTTCCTTGAGGTTTGCTTGTGTTTACTGTGGTTTAGACCATTTCTCGTCTAAAATTCAAATCCAGGAGGATTAGTCTTGTTTCGTTCCGTTACCGTTCCCGTTCTTCCCGTTCCCGTTCTGAGGAATCTTACAGATTCCTTAAGACTTTCAGTCTCAGCGCTTCTCACCCTTCTAGCGGCTCTAGGAGCCGTTTCTAGCCCCGTCGGGGCTGACTACACCCCTACCCCCATCCCCGGGGAACAGAAGGCCACGGAGGGGCCGCAGAGCCCCTCTAGTGCTGTTTTTCCGTTTAGGAACGCCCAAGAGCTGGTAGGGGAGGACTTTTCCCAGAAGTGGGTGGTTTGCGGGGAGACCCCCGTCCTACAACTCAAGCAGAACCAGCTTCCTGGCTGGGTAGCCTTCTATGAATCCAAGTCCCAGAGGTTTATCGCTGCCTACTACGACGGTACTATCTGGCACCACCTCGTTACTGGTAAGGTTAACCCGAATACCCTGGACCTGGAGGAGGTCGTAGTTAAGCCTTTTGATTATTCGGTTCAGCCCTGCGACCTTCTGGTTCCCGACATCAAGACTTGAGGAATCTGTAAGATTCCTTAAGACCCTAAAAGGGTCTGAAAAGTCAGGTGAAACCGGGTTGAAACCGGACTGGCGGGTCTTAGAGGCCAAGGTAGCCGAATACTTCGGCGGAAAACGCCGAAAGATGAGGCGCTACCAGCTACAAGGTCCCGACGTTAACAGCCCCTTGGCTGACTTGGAGGTAAAGCTACGGAACCGAATACCCAGCTGGATCGTGAAGTACTTGAAGAAAGCCCGCTCCTGGAGAGGGAGCCGGGGCTTAGGGTTCGAGCCCCAGGGGCTCTCCCTGAGGACCGAAGGTCCGAAAGGGAAGATAGTAGCCGTAGTCTTGTACGAGAAGCCGAAAGACTCTCTCTCCCCCCTCTCCCTCCCCCCAAGGCCCGAAGAGGGCGTGGCCCTTCTATCTACCAGCGACCTGAAGGAACTCTTGACGACCTACGGCCAGTTTCATTTAGAGCTATCCTCTCGGAACGAACCGGAATCAGCTTCGACTCCTCCGGGGAAGGTAAGGTCTCGTTTAGCGTCGCGGCGTCAGAAGCCCCGGAAGTCGTTAAACTCCTTCTCTACGCCAACCGAGTCTTTAAAGTAACCATCACAGGAGATTAATTGGCTCACGAACAATCCGAAACTATTGAGCGTGATGGTAGGTATTTCAATGTCTATGGACACGCCCTACCCCAAGCTGGCCAGACACTACCAAACGAACCACTTAGGGGTTACTCAACCTTAGAAGAGGCGGTTAACGCTGCCAAGGCTAGAAGCGAGAGTTTCCGTAACCACGAGAGGAGATTACCAGTTATGCCCTTTCCTTATCCTTCCTCAGATCCTACTCCCACATCTCAAGGGCTGGGTAACCAGACCCAGGGCCCTTCGGGCCTGGGCGGCATAGCGGCTCTGCTTAGGTCGCTACCCCCCGATTTCCTTATGCGACTCTTCCAGAGGACCCAACCTACCCCGGCTGACGTTACCATGACTCCGGAGCAGTTGCCCGCTACAGCAGCGGGAGCGGCCGAGGAAGCTCAGGCGGTAGGGGCCCGTACTCCTTTTGAAGGGGGTAAGGAGCTGTTCCGTCGCCGGAGGCAGGTTTATTAAGATGACTTTCTCAGAAGCTCTTAAATCACTGAAATTTGGTGGCAAACTAGCCAGAGCCGGGTGGAACGGCAAGGGAATGTTTATCTTCCTAGTTCCCGGTTCTGAGTTCGAGGTGAACCGACCCCCTCTTCTAGGCATCTACCCGGAGGGTACTAAGATCAAGTACCGCGACCATATTGATATGAAGACAGCTCAAGGTGACGTAGTGCCTTGGGTGGCTTCCCAAACTGATCTTTTAGCAGAGGATTGGGTGGAGGTCTAAAAGTTGGCCTACGTAGACCCTAAGACGGATTACGTTAAACGACACGAAGCCTTTCTTAACAAACTGAGAGCGAGTGAGACTGCCGATGCCAGCGGGAGACGTAAGGCCCCTTACCAAAAAGCAGCGCGCCTCAATACTGCGCGCGTTCGTAAAAGTAGCCTCGAAGAAACCGTGGCTGCTGACTGAAGCTTGGGAAAGAGGTCTGGAGGGAACCAAAGCCCTGGCTTACCTAGAACTAGGCGCCAGGCTTCTAAAGGAAATAGGACGAGACGAGTCCAAGGCTCCTCCCCAGGTAGCCATTATCCTTTCTGCTGGTTTAGACGTGAAGAAGCTTAAGCAAGCTAAGATTATCGAGGCGAGTCCGGCGGCTCTCAGCCCGGCTCCAGAAGTAGCGGAATCCTCGAAGAAAAGGTAGAACTCAGCATTGACTACCGTCCCGCTGAGACTGCCAAGAGCTTTATTGAGGACCCTACATTTGGATTCCTTACGGGCCCCAAAGGGCCCGGAGAAGTAGTACAGGAAAACCTTGCCGTCCAAAGTTAAGGCCAGTGAAGAAAAGGTAGAACTCAGCATTGACTACCGTCCCGCTGAGACTGCCAAGAGCTTTATTGAGGACCCTACATTCGCCACGGGATTCTTCGGGCCTTTGGGTTGTGGTAAGTCTACCGCCGGGGTTATGAAGACTTTTCTTTACTCCCAAGCCTGGCCCGGAGCTACGATAGCAATCATTAGAGATACCTACCCGAACCTAATTGACACGACGCAGCGTACCTTTTTTGATTGGTTACCAGAAGGCTCCGCCGGAGAGTACGTCCGTAGTACCCGTACCTTCTACCTAAGGACCTCAGATCCGTCTCGACCCGCCGAAATCAAGTTTAGAGCTATGGATCAGAAGGACGACATTACCAACATCCTCTCCTTGGATCTAGCCGCCGCTTGGGTCGACGAGCCCCAAGGCGGTCTTAATCTAGTAAGTGAGAGTCTCACAAAGGAACCAGGCATTGACCACGAACTCATGTTACTCCTCCAGTCCCGACTTGGGCGTCAAAAAGGTTATCAGCCCATGCTGTGGCTTACGGGCAACCCCCCCGCTCCCTCACATTGGATTGCCCGAGACTTCGGTTATTCTGGGACGGGTTTACCGACAAATCCCTTCCCAGAATACAAGCTATACCTTGGTACAAGAGATACCAATCGAGACAATCTCACCCCCGGTTATTACGAGCGCCTAGAAAAGCTGTTCGGTAAGGATACTCCCCTAGCGAAGCGGTTCCTTTACGGGGAGTGGATAGAGTTCGCTCAGATGAACCCTTTCCATTCCTCCTGGATTCAATACTGGGGACAGGGTACTGAAATCCAGAAACCTGATGATCTAATTATAGAAATAGGGTTTGATCCAGCTATCTCCGAGAAAGATAACTCAGCGAAGTCTGCCTTGGTTGTTGCGGGACAATGCAGAACAGGCCTGGAGAGGGGACGAATCTATGTTTTGGAGGCTTCGGCCGGTCACTGGTCCGTCTACGAGCAAGTCGATCAAATCATTACTGTTGCTCAAAGGTACCGAGCCCGAGCGGTCCGTATTGAAGACGTAGCCTACCAGAGAGCCCTAAAAGAAATCTTGGAGCACGAGCTTAGAGCCAGAGGTGTCAATCTTTACGTGGATCTGGTTAAACCCGACGGAGACAAGCTCAGACGAGCCAACGCTTGGTCAGCTTGGGTAGAGAGCGGTACCGTAGTTTTTGGACAGAACCAGAAAACTCTAGTAGATTGCATGCTTTCCGTTCCCGGGGACCGTAACTCCTGGGATCTAGTAGACGCCGCCGGAATTTGTGTTAGGGGCTTTCCGGCGCTTCAGTGGGCTGGGGCAACCCAGGGGTTTGGTATTGCTAGCCCTAATAGGGCTGAGACGTACGCTACCCGACAGGACGTAAGACCGCGTACACTGCTCAGTCCAAGTGCTAAGCGCCTAGCCCGGGGCAAGACCTATTTCAGAAATAGCCTGGTAGGAATATGACTGTAATTGTTTGTCCGAAGTGTGGGCAGCTAGAGGTAGTAGACAAGTATACTCCAAAATGTAGATGTGGGCGGAGACCGCCTGTAAAGACGAGGGTACCTAAATAAGTTATGTCTGAATGGAGCAGTCGACCCAGAACCACCCCTATGGCAGGACGACGCAAAGCTACTCTAAGGTATTGTGTGCATTGTAGGGAGTTTCACCGGACCCACCGACATTCCCTAGGTGAGGAGATCTGTCCTCGAGAGGATCTGTTCTCCCCAGTCAAGCCTAGTAATATAGACTTCCCTCACGTTAGACTTAAGCCAAGGACTTAATAGTGCCTAGCCTCGAAGAGATGAGACAAGACCCGGCGGCCTCCGCCGAGGGTCTAAACAAAGCTAAATCTCTAAGTACTACCCATCTTTCAGAGCTGGTACGGGTCCAGAAGATGGAGTCGGAGAAAGCTACCCAACGACTCCGAGAAAACCAGAGATCTTGGTGGAGGCTCTGGCAGAACGACGTAGACTTTCCAGGCAAAGAGGATTGGCAAACCAAGCTCTGGATACCTAAACCATACAGTGCTGTGGAGCAAGCTACCGCTCTTATTGAGCGTTCCCTCTTGGAATCCAGGGAATCCTTTGGGGTCGAAGGCTTTGACGCCAGAGACCAGGAACGAGCCGCTAAGCTTTGGACACCCCTTTTGAGGCTGTTCCTAAACAACGCCGGGTTACCTTACAAGTTCTCGGACGGTACCAAGGTTGGATTCATTACCGGGGTAGCCGGATACTGGAAGCTTCGGCCCGTTTCTGTTTCAGTTCCGAAGCTTATGTCTGCTTCACTAGATCCTATGACTCAGAGAGCACAACCCCAGTTCCAATATGGAACCCGTACCTTTCTAGGTATAGATTTGGTAATGCCTTGGAATATCTACAGGGATCCGGACTCTCGTCCCAGAGAGAATTTCTCTGGTTCTTATCTGTACCACTGCGAGTGGAAGGATCGTTCCGCTCTCCAGCAGATGGGCCAGATGGGTTGGGATCAGCAAGCCCTCTCTGAATTGCTATCGGCCCCCGATAAGGGCCTAGGCAATATGTATGCTACCGAATCGCAGCGTCATGAATACGAGCGGAAGCAGTACAGTTTTGAGCGCCACAAGTTCCGGAAGTCTTATCTAATAGATGAGGCTTGGTTAGATATTCTAGACGAGAATGGAGATGTTGTTTTCCCCAATGCTCTACTGGTGCACAGCAATGGCAAGATCTTGTACGGACCTGTGGACAATCCTATTTGGGCCACTGATCTCAGCACTGGTCGCCGCAAGTGGCCTTTTATTGCTGGTAGTCCTGTCGTACATCCTTCTAGGTTTGAAGGACGGGGAATCCTAGAGCAGGATGCTCCCCTCTCTGCCTTGTTCTCTAACGTGTTCATGTTGTGGGCTGACGGACTTAACTGGGCGGTTAATCCTCCCACAGAGATTCACCAAGACGCCTTGGTGGACTGGGAGGATCTAGACCACTACCCTGGTAAACTCTGGGTTAAACACACCGAGTCTCCAGCTCTTATCCCGGCTAACATGGGTAAGATGGACACTAACGAGATCCTAGCAGCCCTTAACTACATTGATGCTAACCGACAAAACGTCAACTTTGTTACGGACTTCGCGGTTGGTCTTCCGGGTAGCCGAAGCGATATAACCAAGGGTGAGGTTCAGATCAAGACATCTCAGTCCTTGGCCATCTTTGAGGCTATGGGAAAGAACCTGGAACACGCTGGTAGACAGCTTGTAGAGCTTAGCTACGACATGATCCTACAGTTCTTTGATGCCTACTCCGATCCCAACATAGGTCGGATCTTGGGTCCAGAGGCTCAGATGGTTCTAGCTCAGATGCCTATTGAGGAGCGTATTGAGGCTCTCCAAGGCAACTACGACTTTGTGTTTACTGGAGTTACCCAAGCCCTTCAGAAGTCAGAGGAGCTTCAAAAGATCATACAATTCGCTACTTTAGCTGCTTCCCCAGGTTACCAAGGCTATACGAATCCCTCTCAGGTACTCAAGGTGATCTCGGAGCGTATGGGAGTTAATGAGCGCCTTGACGTATTTGAGGAGCCTATGATTCCAAAGTCTCAGGTAGATCAGATGATTAACCAGATACAGATGCAACTCGCGGCCGGTCCAGCAGCAGGGGCAGAAGCCGGTTCCCCGGCTCCTGAGGTACCCCCCGGACCGACTCCACCTCCGGGAGGTTAGCTGACGTAGCTCAAAGAAGGTAGAGCGACTGCTTTGTAAGTAGAGGGTTGGGGGTTCAAATCCTCCCGTCAGCGCCATACTTCCCTACTAAAGAAAGAAAATGAACGTACCAGCACCCATGCCATTGATTCCACAGCTAAAATCCCGCAAAGCTATAGAGCTTATGCGTCTAGACGAAGCTAAGTTAGACGAAAAGGAGGTTTCCCAAGCAGAACGAACCCGGCGTTTAGTTGCCTTTTTCAACTCGGACCTGTGGGTTAAGGACTTTCTTCCTATTCTCTACAAACTACACGACGACTATCTAGACGAAGTCAAGAAGAAGACGGTAAGTCCTGATGTTCTCAAAGTATTAGACGATTTCATCGTCCGCCTCGGTGGCGAGGTTCAACTCGGCCTAGGGGCTATGGAACGCATCGCGGCACGCCGGATGGCGGGTGCTCAAGCGAAGCAATCCCTACAAGACAAACAACTAGAACACATTGGCTTCTGAAGGAGATTTTCCCTTTATGGATACACCAGTTCAAGGCGCGGCGGCTCCCGGTTCTCAGGATTCAGCCACCGCTCCGACGGCGCCCCAGCAGGGCTCGGCTCCCGCTGCGGCCCCTATAACCATCCCTACTGTCCCAGCACAAGCCCCGCCAGGTGGCGATTCGGCAGAGCTGCAAGCTCAGCTAGAGGCAGCCGAGAAACGAGTCCAGGATACGCAGCGTGCTTTCCATGAGAAGGCTCAGGAGACGGTTAAACTCAAGAACGAGCTTAACTCGATCTTTAACCACCCGATCTACGGTCCAGTCCTCAAGGCTGGTCTTGGCGATCAGACCGTGGTGCCTGGTAAGCCTGTCGAGGATGACGTTAAACGGGCTTGGCTCGAATACCAGTCAGCTCCGAACGACGAAGCGGCCTTTGCTAAACTCCTCCAGTTTGCGGAGGATAGAGGTTCGCGGAGAGCTATGGGTGAGCTTGAGATCAGGCTCAACAAGCAAAGGGACGAGCAGGCTGCTGTCCAGAGGCAAGTATTAGCAGCTCAAACCATTAATGAAGCGGTGACCCAGCAAGCTCCTGACGTTCCCTTGGAACTGTTCTGGGCCATGGCGGGTCGCGCGGAGCGGGAAACTCCGGGTCATGTTACTCACCCTGATGATCGCTTGGTCTGGCAGATTGCCCGAGCCGTTGAACTTTCCAGAGGGGTTTTGAACCCGATGCTACAGAAAGCAACAGCAGCGGCAGGTGTTCAGACGAGTGTTAATCAGGCGGGTGCCGTGATTATGCCGGGTGGAGGGGCTTCCCCAACACCTGGTGGAGGGGCCGCGCCAGCGCAGGCCAAGAACATGGTCGAGCAGATCAAGGAAATGCAAGCTCGGGCTATGACTGGTCGCCGCGTCTAAGATAAAGGAGTCTAAAAATGGCACAGGAGTTTCAATGGACTCTCGACGCGCCTGCGGGAGTCTTTAAGAATTGGGCGCTCAGCTCCAAGATTCGGGAGGCGGCTATTGCCGAATCTAAGTTCATGCAGTAGGGCGTAAGCCCCATGCTGCCCCGGGCTGTATGCTGGAAAATCCTAAGAGCCTATCCGTGCTACTTAGCAAAAATCGGAGGGATATATGGACAATCAGCAGGAAATTCTTACTGATTCTGAAGCAGGATGGTTAGCCGGTATTATAGAAGGTGACGGCTACATTACCATCATCACCCAGAAGAATGCTAAGGTAAAGCGCAATTCTGGACTGGTGGTTGCACCTAAGATAGGGATCACCAATCAGGATGGTCTCATCATTGAACGAGCATCTGACTTGTTTAAGAAACTAGGTGCAAGTGGTATTTGGCTAGTCACTGAAAAGGCTAAGGATTGTAGCCACAAGATCAACGCAGATATACTACATCTTAGTACTGCGCGTATCTCAGCGTGCTACAAGATTCTAATTATGATCCTTCCCCATCTTGCAGGGCAGAAGGCAGGCCGAGCACGTCTCCTTCTGAAGTTTGTGGAGAGCCGATTGGCCCACAAACACTTTCCCTACAACGCCGACGAGCTACAAATCATCAAACAGTTTGTAGAGATGTATCCAACTTGGCGGCGTAATAAAGGATTAGAGAAGTTCCTCAACGACTATACGCCTGGGACCGAAGGCTCATAAGTTCGGTCAAGATATAGTCTGTCCTTACGGGAGACCGTAAGCTAACATAGAGATGTGGACGTGGAGCCGGGCTACGGCAAGAAGAAGGGTGAGAGTGTCACCATCACCCGAGTTAAGAATATTCCGGAGCCGACGGTGGCTACCTTCACAGAGGGCCAGCGGGTTCCGATCGACACGTTCAGTCTCAGCACGAAACAGATTACTGTTACGTACTGGGGCCGCGGGATCAACTAAGGTCCGGCGATCAGGTAACTGATCGCGTCTAAATCAGCCCAAGTGCTGGAACATCTCGACGAAGCTCATTCCCGGGGAGGAACAATATGAGCGGAGAGACAATCAGCAGGGAAGTGCTTTTAGGTTGGTTTGTTGGTTTGTTTGATGGTGAAGGTAGTATCGGATTCGTTCTCAGAGACAGAAGGTATCAGTTGCCTCGTATCACGCTGGCAATTGAGAGCGAAGCCGGAGCTATGCGGTGTAAGAAGTTTCTGGTTGAGTTTAACCTACCGTATTGGCAGGGTAAGCAAAAGCCCCGAAAGAATATGAAAGCTACGATGTACGACTTCCATTTCTTTGGTTATCGTACGATAAAGAAACTTCTAGATGTTATCACTCCATACCTAATCATCAAACAGGAACAAGCCGAAATTGTTAAGGGGTTCGTGGAGTACCGGATAAGCCTAGGAAATGAGAACGATATTCGGACGCTTTCAGAAGAAGAGAAAGCCAGGCTTATAGGGGTACGAACCTTAGCAATACAACGCCTAGATGAGTTAAATAAAAAGGGAATTCGGGTACGTAAATGGCCCGACGGTACCCTTACTCGTCGAGCACAGCCCTCAACGACTACAGAGGTTGATTCCCCGTCGTCTGTCGGGGAAATGGTATAGTCTGGTCTAGTTGGCGACAACTAGTTAACACAACGCGAGTACAGCGAGCAGGCTGATCTCCTCAGCCACTTCGATATCACTGACAAGATCCAGCGTAAGCTGAAGCAGCAAATGGGTCTGGTCATGGATACCGCTTCGGCTGCGGCTTTCAAGACTGCTCAGATCAAGTTCATCCCAACCTCCGTGACGGGTGGTACGTTCGATACGGATGGTACGCCTTCTACGCAGGCTACTGAGAACCTGACTGTGTCCCATGTGAAGGTCATTCGTGACTACATGATGGATACGATTCACGTTCCTGGGTGGCGCGGTGGGGATCGGTACGTCTGCCTGGCTTCTACCAAGGCGCTTCGTGGTCTGAAGAATGATCCGGAGTTCTTGCAGTGGAGACAGTTTGGACAGTCCGAGGAGTCCTTTACGCGGGGCATGGTTGGTGTTATCGAGAACATTGAGTTCATCGAGGTCAACCACACCAACGCACTTTCTAACTCTAAGGGTCTCGCTGGTGTTCTAGGTGAGGCCGTCTTCTTTGGTGATGATGCGGTGGCCATGGCTGTAGTCATGGACCCCGAGCTTCGAGCCGCGATCCCTGGTAACTTCGGTCTACAGTACGCTGTTGCTTGGATCGGGATGCTTCAGTTTGGTATCGTTTGGGATACCAACACTGACGGTGAGGCCCGCATTATTCACGTCACTTCTTCCTAAGTTTGGTTAGGGAAAGGAGGGTAATTAGATGATTTCTCCGCTGTCTAGTCCTACTCTGTTCTTGTGGGCCGCCGGAGCTAACACCGGCGACCCCACCATTGATGCTACGACTACGGGCGACAAGGCTAATATCCTTGTTCCGTTTAAGTGCGAGGTGATTAGGGCTTTTGTCCTGCTTAATGCTGCCCCCGGTGACGCGGGTGTTGTTAAGTTCGACAAGCGCCCGACTTACGCCTCTGATACTGGTCGAGGCGATGGTGATGTTGGTGTTATCAATCTGCTTACGACTCACACCGCCGGTAAGTTCATCTATAAGGAAATTCCGGTGGCGGGTACGGGGCATGTGATTCTGGTGGAGGGCGATGAGGTCATAGTTGAGGTTACGGATGCTTCGGCTGCCGTTACCGAGGCTCGAGCGGGCCTACTGGTACGGGAGGTTCCGGAGGTTCCTGGCAACAACAGTGACATGGTCGCTACGACTTAAACTAGCTTTTAACCAGGGGCCGGCTTCGGTCGGCCCCTTTATTCCAACGTCTTCAGCGTAAGCTAGCTCCTGGTATTCCCGACTCCGTCGGCGAGGAGAGCGAAAGAAGGCGTCAAGGAGGAAGCTTAGAAATGGCTGCTCTAGATTCTGCTGATGTTACGATTGTTGTCCAGGACCGCTGGATTGCAGACGCGAAGCGTCATGTCCGTGGTACCCTCGCTATTGCTGGGGTAGACACGTATCCTACGGGCGGTATTCCACTGCCGGTGAACAGTGCATTTGGCTTCTATCGCCAAATGGATGTTCTCCAGGTTACGGGTTCCGGAGGCAACACGACCGAGTACGTCTACGGGTACGATCGGGTTAACCGAAAGCTTCAGCTGTTCGAGGAAGAGGCTGCTGCTGCTGGTGGCCCTCTCCTGGAGGCTGACACGTCCGAGGTTCCTGGAGCAAGAACCGTTAACTTTTACGCAATTGGTTGGTAACCGGGGGGCTTCGGCCCCCCTTTCCGAGAGGAGATTATTTTGGGTCAGGTGCTTTGTTTAGGTAAAGATAAGTACATTACGGTAGATAGAACCTTTAGGGATAACGGCAAAGAGCCAATTTGGGCAATTATTGGGGGTAGCAAGATACTTAGCGAGCCTGGTCTTCCGGCTCGTCCCGTTATCTTCCAGAGTGGTAAGGACTTCTTCTATCATGATGGTTCCCCGGTCACTGAGCTAGAGGATGTAGACTTTCTCCCTCAGCCCTATCGAGCCCTAGCGGAAAAGTTTGTTCTAGAAGGCAGGGCACAGCCTTTGAAGCAGTTCAAGGCTAAGGAAGACGCTGAAGTTCAAGCCTCGAAGCGAAAGCCGGGGCGACAGAAGAAGCCGACCAAGTTGGTTACCGAAATTAAAGATGCTGGTTCACTGCTTGCAGTGGGCGGGCCTGCTATTTGAGGAATCCCTTGGATTCCTTAAGACCCTTCTGGGTCTCGAGAGGGAGGTAAAGGTCTATGGCCGTTAAGGCATTCACGCGCACCGCAATGCCTATAGGGGAGCAGGTGCCTACCGGAGTCTTGGTTGGCTTTTGGGATGACCTTGACGCCGGAGACAGCGGTACTCCTGTTCCGGTCTGTAATATGACTGACAAAGCAGTTACGATTGAATTAGGTACCGCCGGAGATTCTACCATAACGATTCAGGGCTCTCTGGAGCCTACGAATCCTACGGTTTGGCACACGTTGAATGACCCCCAGGGCAACGCTCTAACTGGTATTGCAACTTCCAGGATTGAGCAAATCCTAGAGAACGTTTATTTTATCCGGCCTCTTCTGGGTGGCACCACTGGTGCTAACTGGGTTGTCCGGCTGATCGCCTCTACCACGGCCCGGAGGTAAAGAGATGCCTGAGATGAGTTTAGCCGAAGCACAGAATGTCTTCGAGAAAATGGAGACGTGGCTCCGAGCTGTCCAGAAAGTACGAGAAGCAGCGAGTGTCGTGCTTAAGTATGAGAACCACATAGCAGCTCTGGAGCAGAAAGCAAAGGAACTGGAAGGTGTTGTAGCCGATGCGACTACCAAGGCTGTAGCTGCTGAGGAAGCAGCTGTTAGAGTAGAGGCGACTTGTGCGGAGAGAAAGGCAGCTGCTCAGAAAGCCGCCGACGAGGCAGTTAACGAGTCCCACAGCATTCTAGATAAGATTCATATCAAGTTAGCAGAGACTAAGAAAGACACAGAGGCTGCAGCCTATTCTCTCGTCTCTCAACTCGAAGATGCAAAGCTGGCTAACACCCTAGAGTTAGGGAATCTCCAGAAACTACTGGAGTCCGAAAAGGTACGGTACACCGCAGAGATTGCTGGCTACGACAAGCAACTAGCCCTAGCTAAAGCGGCTTACGAAGAGTTTCTCCGGCGCTTCAAGGGCTAAACTAAGGATTTCTAAAAAGATATGGTAACCGAAGTTGTTCCAATTAAGGTTAAGATCGGTCTTCGTCCGAACGGGCACGCAGATCACCCAGCATGGGAGAGGTTACCCATGATTGCCGGACCGCTCGCAGGAAATCTATCACCGGAGCGTATTGATATCCAGGTTCGGCAGCATATGTGTGGGAGTTGGCATTATGATAAGCAGTCTGGACATGAGGTTTCGACTGTTGATAGTCCACGTGGTATGCAGTGGGGTATGCTGCTTGTGAGTCGTCGGTTCGCTGATGAGGCCATCGCCACATTCCCAACTCTTATAAGTGTCATGACCCAGGCGGAGACTCAAACATTCTGGGACACCAAAGCCTATGCACATCTCCCGGACGAGAATATAGACGGTGACACTCTCAACGCCTTACAGACGCGACGGAATCTTCTATTGGCTCGTAATGCTAGTCAGGCCAGGATAGATGCTGTTCATACAGATATAGATAAAGCCCTGGATCCTAACGATACCTCCCCAGGTGTTAAACGTAACCTGCTACGTCGGTGGGCAGATCAGTTCACCAGGCTAGGTATTACGTTCCACCCAAGTGTACAGCCATAAATGAAGCGTGTCTTAGTTACATTCCCCAACGAGCACTGGTTACACCGAGCCCTGATGCCTGTTTGGGCTGCTCTGCTTCGAGACCAACGCTACGAGGTTAGCTTACGGCCTCCGGCAGCAAAGCCGTTTGAGAATAACCTGCACCACATTGTCATTGATTTTCTCCGAGAGAAATTTGATTTCTGGCTCTCAATCGACCGAGATAACCCCCCTATCTGCAACCCCCTAGATCTAGTTGAATTGGATCTAGACATTGTAGGCTTACCAACACCGGTCTGGCATTGGCGCGGGGGAGTCAGGGAACGGCCCATTCACTGGAACGGCTACGATTACGACCCATCGGTTGATGCATACCGGGAACACGTACCACGCGAGGGTTTGCAGCGCGTAGATGCGATCGGTACTGGCTGCTTTATGGTTGCGAGACGCGTCTTTGAGCATCCCGATCTTCAGAAGGGAGCGTTTACTCGTAAGCTCTATCCGGATGGGCGAGTCAATAAAGGCAATGACTTCAGCTTCTGTGAGCGAGCCCGAGACGCGAAGTTTTCTGTCTGGTGCCATTACGACTACCCATGTCACCACTACCAGGAGATTGATCTACACGATGCGGCACAGGCGATCAAAGGGCTACTGACACATAAGTCCTCATGTCCTATCTCGGATCTTGTCTGTGAGTGTAATGCCGTAGTCACAACAGCGGGTGAAGCAGGAGAGCGCGTTGCCAGGTAATACGCCATGGTGTGGTCAGGTCCTCACCGCCAAACTCTACCTACAATCGGGCGAGTTCTCGGCCACACTGAAGACGAGTCGTGCGATCAACGTGATCGATACCAGCCCACAAGGGATTTCGTGGGACGGAGCAAACACTCCCTGGGTTGGTATCACAGATGACAAACTCTATCTGCAGTCAGGACAATTCTCAGCAACGCTGAAGACGAGCCTTGCGGTTGGCGGTGTCGATACCGCACCACGGTCGATCTCATGGGACGGTACGGATACTCCATGGTGCGGCGCACTGTCCGACAAGCTCTATCTTCAATCCGGACAATTCTCCACTACTATGAAAACCAGTATGTCTATCGTATTGGTCGATAACGACCCACGGGGAATCTCGTGGGACAATACGAATACCCCATGGTGTGGCCAGGGGGGCGACAAGCTCTATCTTCAATCCGGACAATTCTCCACTACTATGAAAACCAGTATGTCTATTCTATCAGTCGATAACCTTACGACCGGGATCTCATGGGACGGTACGGATACTCCATGGATTGGCAATCAGTTCGACAAGCTCTATCTTCAATCCGGACAATTCTCTGCAACGCTAAAGACGAGTCGGTCTATCACAGCGATCGACGACCTTCCGGCCGGCATCGAGAACACGGAGCGCCCATTGAGCGATTCCTTTACCACGGATCCCCCAAGATCAGACCCACCCTCCAATTCAATGATCTCTGTAGCAAGACGACGCGGAACTCGTCCATGAGGGTAGAATCTTGAAATCTCTTTTTCACGGTTCTGGTTATCTCCTCAACGATGATCGAGCCTCTGGTGGCAAGCTTACAGAGGAGGATGTTCTCTGTTGCAGCCACTGTCAAAAGATACTCATAAAGGCGAAATGGAAAGAGGATGGTGGTTGGTGTGGGTGTTGTGGAGCACCAGTCTGTGGGCCTTGTTCGGATAGGACCTTAGTTGAAGGATGCCGTCCACACATTCAGAAGATTGATGAGCAAGTAGAAAGACTAGAACGTCAACGCGCTCTTTTAAGGAGAGGATAAAATGCCAAGTTTCAGTGGAAACCAAGGTGCTTTTACACCGTCAACGGTCCAGGATAACTGGACTCTAGAAGCAGACGGTGCCGGTGAGGTGGGAGAGGTAATTTCTATCGGGTGGGGGGGCCGTATGACCACCACGACAGGTTATCGAACCCGATGGGTTCGTCCATCTACGGCAGGAGCCAGTACATTTACACCCGTAGGAGCAATCCAGGGACATAATCCAAATTATAATACGGCTCTGCTGCGGTTTGGTACATTCGCGACGGCTCCCGTTTTGCCAACCGATCCTGAGAACCTTCACGCCCAGGACTGGAACGCACACGGAGGTCTTGGGTTTGTCGTACTCCCTCTGGCAACACCCTGGCGAATCATCAACGGCTTACTGCGTAGTCAGATAAGCTGTCGGAACGTCGCCGGAGTTGATGCAAATGGATCATCCTATTCAGTGGAGTGGGTTGAGTAATGCCTACGGGGACTGCAACTCTGGATTTTGGTCCAACCCCGACCGACGAAGCCTCCGTCACAATTACCGGGCAGGCGTCTATATTGGCATCATCCCATATTGAAGCATTCTTCATGGGTGATACTACAGCTGATAATGGCGTAGATGAGCACGAAGAGGCAGGATCTCTCTGTCCTTTGGTGTGCGGTTCAGTTGTGGCTGGAACGGGATTTACCATTAAGGCACATTCATTGGCGGCATTAGGGACTGGACTATTTAATGTTCGGTGGGCATGGATCTAAGAGGATAGACTATGAGCTGGCTCCATAAAGTTCTAGGTAAAGACAGTGTAACACAGCTCGCAGTAGATTCAACGCACTTCGCCGCCAGAATGTCAGAGCGACCCATGCACTTGGGAACAAGAGGATCCTATTCTCTTAGCGCACCAAGTGGTACTATGGCCGCTGGTCTCGGAGCAAACGCAGAGATCTTTCAGTTTCGATGGACAGATACAACTAGAAAGATGCTCCTCCGCTCGGTTAAGTGCGCTGGAGGAGGTATAGCTGCTTTCACGGCTGGATTTGGGAAGTTTGAAGTGGTTGTTGCTCGCAGCTGGACAGCTGACGGAACCAGCGGAACTGCTATCTCTTTTGGTACTAATGACCAAAAGAGACGAACAGACTTTGCTACGACTCTTGCTCCATCAGGACTTGGAGTTCGTATTTCGTCAACTGCGGCTCTTGGGGCTGGAACAAAGACTCTTGACGCAAATGCCTTTGCCGGACATGCCTTCGGCCTGAGTGCTACGGCTGGAGCAACTCTTGGTAATCCAGGGATCAGTATTTGGGAGAGGGATACTGGAGATGAGTATCCCCTTTTATTTGAGCAGAATGAGGGTTTTATAATTAGGGCCACTGTTCCTGCCACTGGTACGTGGACTTTCGTGGTTCAGGTTGAGTGGGCAGAGATAGATGCTACTGAGGTAGACGGCTGGGCTTAAGAAGAACCTTCTAGGTTCTTTTAAACTATGTCACTGCTTCTTGTCCTGGGACAAACTCCTTCTAACGGAGCGCCAGTCGTCTTTGTCTATGACGATCAAACGCGGGACTTTGACTCTGTTCTGCGCTCTTTCCCTGGAGAATCGGTTGTTCTTGAGATTCCTCCATTCGGGGGGAGTATTATCTCTTTTCCCCACCGACGAGAGCAGAACCCTGATCCTGTTCTACGTTTCCTACTTGATCTATCCGATCCTGTTTTCGGTAGATCTATTCCTGCTTTCCAACTACAACAAAGACAAAATCTTGATCCTATCTTACGTTTCTTAACCGATCTATCTACTCCTGTTTTTATTGCTAGTACACCTACTCTCCAATTAACGCAAAGACAAAACTTTGATGCTGTTATACGTTTTATAATTGGAGAAGCAGCTGCTCCTGTTAGCAACATATCTATTACTAATCCTGTCCTTTATGCCCCACCAAGACAGGAATTTAATCCTGTTTTGCGCTTCATAATCGGAGAGGTAGTAGTAGCGGCTCCTACAGGTGGAGAGTATATTCCCACGTTCCGTCCGAGACGGAGGTAGTTTTGGCAGTTTCTAGGTGGTACAGTGAGGGACAGAAGGTAAATCCTGCGGCCAATGATCTATTGGCAGATACCGGGGCCTTTAAACCCTCGGTGAACAAGACGTTCAAAGTTCTAGTTAGTTCCTCGGCAGCAGCTTCTATACAGTTGCAACACCGAGATTCTGCGAACACTACCACGCTCCGGAGCCAATTGATACATGTAGTTGCTCTTACTCCCCTGACTATAGATCCTATGGTTAATGGTATTACCCTGGGAGAAAATGAACGCTTCCGAGTGGTTGTGGATACTACGTTAGTCGGTACTATCCAGGCTTCTATTTTTCACGATTAGGAGTAGAAATGCCTTCTAGATGGTACAGTGAGGGTATCAAGACTAACCCTATTGCTGGGGATCTTCTGGCAGATACAGGAGCCCTCAGTCTGGCCGATAATCTTCGGTCCCCCAACAAAACTTTTAAGGTGATGGTTTCTGGTACGATCCTCGCCAGGGTTGAGATTCAACACCGGAATGCTGCGAACTCAGCAACACTAGCTACCCAATTGCTAACTGTATTAGCAGATAGCCAGTATCTCTGGGATCCAACAATAAGCGGCATTACACTGGCGGAAAGCGAGCGTATCCGAGTAGTGATGTTCGCTAACGCGCTAGGTTCTGTTTCCGCATCAATTTTTACGAGTTAGGAGACAGCCTTGGCTGAGTTTGATCTAGGTATTGATATTTTACGTAACGTAGTAAGACGGGCCGGAGAGATGTTGCCAACCGACGTGTCCACAGAAGCCCAGGCCGATCACTACATTGACGTAAAGATCTACATTAATAGGGCTTACTGGGAGATCTGTGCTCTGAAGCCCTGGCGTTGGGCCAGGAAACGGACCCAGTTCGTCTCTATAGCTCAGGTAACTGGTACGGTAACTTCTATAGTAGGAGCTACGGTTACTCTATCCGCTACCATCGCTACCTCTATGGCGGGACGTAAGTTCTACTTAGAGTCCGATGGGATTCCTTTTAGAATCACCGCCCATACCGCAGGAACCGATACTCTAACGCTGTCGGCCAGTTATACTGGCACGAATACTAGTGGTTCCTTTATCATCTTTCAAGACGAGATTACGGTAGCCTCAGACATCCTGGCTTTCCCAGTCCTTACCCAGCTACACTTCTGGGACGATATAACTATTATTCCAGAATCTGAATCTCTGGGTATGTCACCTCGAAATATCTACGGTACCACTAGATCCCTTTACGCCGCCTTTATTACGGACAGTGTGATTCGTTTGGTACCGTGGACTATGGATCCTCACCTTTTTCAGGTCTCCTATAACTACCGACCGGATCCCTTAGATTTCGGGGGTTTACCAGCTACAGATACCCCTATCCTGCCTAGGGATGATCGTATAGTTATCGCTCAGAGATCCCTAGAACTCTTGGCTACAGATAAGAGAGATGCTCGTTTACAGGAGTACAAGACAGAGGTCAGGGAATCTTTGGCTAGGATGTCTGCCAAGGAAAGTACCTTTGTTAAGCCTAGAGTTAGGCCTAGACCTGGATCTACGGTAGGGGGCTGGGTCTAAAGTGGCTATCATACAGATTCCTATTGCTAGTAGGGGTTTAACGGCGGAGCACGATCCCAGCCGGATAGTTACAGGGGATCTAGTAGATGCCCAGAACATCGACTATACTGCTGGTAATCTGCTCCAAAAAGATGGTGGCTCTACTAAGTTTAATAGTACCGTCATTTCCGGGACCCCTGTCGTATTTGAGGGGAATGATTGGTGGCCTGATACGTCTACCCAGAAACAAATCCTAGCTACCGGGGACGGTAAGCTTCTTAAGTTTGATATGACTGGGGCTTTAGAGGCTACTCTAAAGAGTGGCTTGGGTTCTAATAAAGTAACCCAGTTTATCGCAGGTGGCAAGGAAACTAGCGGCAATAACCGGAAACTATTTTCGGTTAATGGTAATGATGTAATCCAAGTCCTTAGTGGAAATGGAGTTACCACGTCTAATATCTCCAGCCCCCCTGTGGAGTGGACTGGTACTAACCAGCCCACCTTCGGTTTTCTGTTCCGAAACTGCTTTGTGGCCGGGGGGAATCTTAACGCACCCCACAGACTTTACGGCTCAGACGCTGGAGATCACGAGAATTTAACCACCGGAGGATCCTTCAGCCTGAATATTTATCCCGGTGATGGACAGCGCTTGGTAGCAGGACTAGCCTCTATTACCCGAGCTTTCCTGTGGAAATATCCCTTTGGTGTTTACTACATAGACGATTCAACAACTACCCCTACGGGTTGGTTCGCAAAGCCTATTACCCACGAGTTCGGATCGGCTCCTACACCCCACTCCGTTATAGCTATTGATAACGGAATTCTAGCGTTTATGTCCAACACTGGGGACATTATCCTTATGCAAGAAGGAGACGGTACTCTTTCTGGTATCCAGTTTGTTAACTTAATGAAAGCCCTAAACTTAAGGACCTTCATTCAGCAGAACTTCAACCTGGCTAGACTGGACCGGACCCAGTTGGAGTGGTACGAGGATAAGAAGCAACTACACGTAATCTACGCCGCGATAGCGACAACCGTCGAGAACCGACGCCTCGTCTTTGATTTCAACTCGGAGCGAACCCGGGTTAGTGTGGTTAATAAGGATGTTAATGAGTCCCTCTGGATGGTTCTGGATTCTACCAACATTCCTAGGCCATTTGCCGGGGATAATGTGGGATTTGTCAGGAAGCTAGACCAGACAAATCGGTTGGTTGACGGGGCAGCCTACACTCTAATCGCCCAAACGGTTCCCCACGATTTCTCTGACGTTCAGCCTGAGTTCATGGTTAAGAAACTGTTCTATAGACTCCATATGGAGTACGAAGCCACGGGTAATTATGATGTAGGATGCGAGGTAACTATTGACAGCCGCTCCATCGGAACAGTCTACTTTAATCAATCCGGTACTGGAGCCATCTTGTCTTTTACGCTCCCTGCCGTGCTCGGGGGTAACGAGATCAGACGCAGATCCAGAGATATTGGTGGAGAAGGCTACTATCTGTCTCTACGACTTTTTGAGTCCGGACCAAACAACCCAAAGATTGCCAGAATGTGGGCAGAATTTGATCCCCTGGTACCAGCGAGGTAACCACTTGAATCACAGTATGGAGGCGGCCTACGCCAGGTAATTGCGCTATCTTCAGATCTTGGAACACAGGCGACACGCTTACCGCCGCTGACCTAACTACCAGCTTTACTACGGTAGGTGTAACAAACTCTACTCCGGCTTGTCTGGATGACTACTCTGTAGATGTCACCCAGATGAATATAAACACTAATCCCTATCCAGCGTCAGTAGCTTCCTTGGCTACCTCCCTGGCCGGAGAGCTGGAACGGATCAGATTTATTATCAAGACTCTTACAGGTTGGTCTCAGTGGTACGCCCACACCGAGACCCTCGCGGGTCTGATTGGCACCGCTACCAGCGGTATGCCTGACGGTACAGAAGCTCTACCGGGCTGGGAGTTTACAGCAGATACAGACACCGGCTTCTTCCGCTCCGCTGCTAATACCATTGATTTTTCAGCTGGGGCTAAGCGTGTTTTCCAAATGACGGGGGCTGCCTCAGCGGTTAACTATCTCGATACCGAAAACTCAGCTACTACTGCCCCCCTTATCATTCGTGCCGAAGGTACCGACACCAATATTGATATCAATATCATTCCAAAGGGAACTGGTGTTGTAAATCTAGGCGGTGCCACAGGATCCCGTATTGGTCTACAAGATGGTACAGCAGCTGCTCCGAGTCTGTTCTTTACATCCGATACTGATACTGGAATCTTTCGAGTTTCCGCTAATATTTTCGGTATCGCCGCCCAGGGTCGTGAGTCACTTCGACTAACTGCCCAATCCTCAGCAGTCAACCGCTTCCAGATTACTGGTGTCAACACCGGCCAGGCCCCTACCCTGGAGGTTGTTGGTTCCGACGCGAATATCGGTCTCACCATCAACACCAAGGGTGTTGGTACTTTGACCCTTGATACGGTTGGTGGCGGTAATATGGATTTCAATAACACTGGTTCTACCATCATGCGGCTTATCAGTACTGGCCTACAAGCCCAGGCTACTCAAGCCTTTATTGGTGGTAGTGTTAGCGGTACACCAGCTGCCCATGGCCTGTATCGACAAAACATACTAAAGGGACTGGCCCGTATTGACGTAGCCGGTGGCGTTCCAGCAATCAATCCCTCCTCTGATTTTAACGCCACTTCGGTTTCTGATGATGCTGTGGGACGATTCACAATTACCTGGGACCGGGACTTTTCGGGTGCTGGATCTAACGGAACCATGGCGACGAGTGGTGTTACACCTTCTAACAGTGTAGCGGCTATTAATTCTCTGGCTACTGGTACTACAACCATTGACACTTTTGCGGTTGATTCTACCGGAGGAACTCTCCAGGACGTTACGGTTACTGTGGTTTGTGCGTGGGGAGATCAATAAAATGGCTAAGTTACGTTGCGTTGTTCGGGTAGACGGTTCAATCGTTACTATCATTAGACCTTCTGAAAAGTTTCGTCTCCTCGGTGAGTCGGACGATGCTCTACTGGATCGAGCCGCTACTCTGACTATTCAGAAGAATCCTCGATACCAAGGTTTTACTACGGTAGACATTGAGGAAACTGACATGCCTACAACCCGTAGGTTTCGGAATGCTTGGGGTCGTGTAGGAGCCAAACTCGAAGTGGATATGCCCAAAGCTAGGACACAAAGATTAGCCGAGATTAGAAAAGATCGGGATAAGCTTCTGGATGAGTCCGATAAGGATATACTTAGGGATCAGGAACAGGGTGGAGCAAAGCAGGCTGCTCTTAGGGCGTACCGTCAAGCACTGAGAGATCTCCCTACAACCCTGAACCTAGACGCTATTTTAACACCAGAGGCTCTAAATACTTTTCGGCCTACGTTTCCAGTAAAGCCCTAAGGAGTATTCTATGGCTCTCTTAGGCGAATACGATCCCTACGCCAGATTGGCCCTAAAAGCTTCCAGATTTGTAACTCCCTATGTCTCCCCAACGGCGAGTGGAATATCCGGAGCAGCTAGTGGACTTTACGGACTCGCTAAGGCTGTAGAATCCGAAGGGGATCCTACCGGGAGAGCTTTAGGAGGTCTAACCTCTGGTATGTCTGGGTTAAAGGGACTAAGTCAGATACCTGCCCTTGAGTTAGGAGAGCTTGGTAGATTTGCGGGAGCCGCCGCTCCGGTAGCTGGTCTAGCCTCTAATATCTATGGACTTACCCAAAATCCTAAGGATCCCGGTGCTATTATAGGTACCGGACTGAGTGGTCTTCAGGCTTATGAGGGCTTGTCTAGTCTAGCTGGTGCGGGTGGTACAGGGCTTGGTGCAGCGGCAGGAACCGCGGGAGCATTTGCGGCACCAGCCTTAGCTCTTACTAATATGCTCATGAATCCCGAGGCAGGTGGCTCAGAGATAGGTAGGCAGACTGCTATATCAGCACCAATTCTCACAGCCTCAGTTATGTCGGGTATGACAAACCCAATTGGTTTAGCAGCAATCCCTTTGTTAATGGCAATTGCGATCGGCTCCGAGGCTCTCGCATCTAAGGAGAATAAGTTCATCCAAAGAGAGCTAGGCCGTAAGGCCGACGCGTCGGTGGGTGAGGCGCAAAGACAGGCGTTGGAACGCCTAGGACCAGCTCAGAATCTTGACCTAAGGTCTATGAATCCCGAGCAGCTACAGAATTTAGCAACTAATCTTTACAGTCCCCAAACAATATCGGCGGGCGACTGGTCGGGCAAAGGGGACCCCGGAATAGGTACTCCTCGCTATGACCAGGAGCGGTACTTCTCCCAGACCAGGTTCGGCGGTGAGTTCCCCGGAACGGGTAATCCCGCAGCCTATGGCGGACAGGCCGAGTCTACTCTAAAGGACTGGTATACGAAAGAGGCCGCTTCACTTAATCGTCTACAGGACGTCTTTGCTGAAGCGCAACGTCGGGGCATCGAGCTAAAGCCTCCAGAGGGCTTCGACCTAAGCCGTCCCGAAGGTAAAGGCTTTGGCTACGATACTTGGCAGGATGCAGTAATAGGTGAAGCCGCAACTTACCTCGGCTCCAGAATGCGCCAGATGGGTATCCCAGAGGAACAGGGACTCCGTAGCGTTGACGCATACGCAGCAAAAGCTTCCCAAGCAGAGGCGCGTAGGCAACAGTATGACCAAGAGCAATGGTTTGTAGATACCTTTGCTGGCTCTGCTGCCGGTAACCCTCTCGCTCGTGACCCGAGCTGGATGATTGACCGAGCTTACCAGAGATATCTCGGTCGTAAACCGTCTGAGGAAGAGAAGGGTGCTTGGTGGAACGCACCAGGAGCACGAGGCAATACCGTATCTAGACTGTACGATGTCTTAAGGGGTATTGAAGCATCTCCTGAAGCACAAGCCCGTCGATAGAGGATTATATTAAATGATTGACCAAGCTGCTATGCTACAACTTCCGGGACTACCAACCGCTATGAGATCAAACCTCAGCCCCTCAGCTCTGGGCTCTCATGATCCCATGGCTCGGATTAGAGTTAATCAGCCAGGCTTGGGTCAGTTGATGCCGAAGCCTCCCCAGTTAGGTGGTCTTGGTTCCTTGGCCGATTTTGGTAGAATGATGCTGGGCCCCAGCTTTAGCCAGGAAGGCTATGCTGGGACTCGCAGTTTATTGGGAGGTCTTTAATGGCTTGGCATATTGACCCCGATACCGGAGAATTGTACGAGATCCCCGATGTAGATGAGTTCGGGGCAGGAGTTGAGCCAGGAGGAGTTGATCCCGGCTTTAATATGGAATATAATCCTGGAGGCCCCCCTATTACTAACAGGGTAGATGGATCCCCGATAGGGGCGGGCGGTGGTGGTATGCCTCCAGTTGGGGCTAATGTCCCCGCTGGACCAAACCAAGGTATCCTTTCTCAGATAGGTAGTAGTATTCTAGATGCGGTAAAGAAGAATCCTCTCCAGGCACTTACCTTGGGAGCTGGTGGTGCCCTAACTCTCGCTGGTTTGGTCTCGGAGGGTGGGGGTAAGGTCCGTTTACCTGACGGACGTACCGTTCAGCTTTCTCCCCAGGAACAGCAATATCTCGATGTTCTCACCCAGCAGGCTCAGCAGCAAGCTCAGGTTTCTAGTGGGCTTCTGGGTATTCAGGCCGGGGCTCTCGCTGAGTCAACTCCTGCCATAAGGGAATATTACAAACAGGCCTTAGGTGGTCTGCCCCGTACCGAGGCTGAGTCACGGGAGCTTCAGGATATTTCAGGACGAGCCCTCTTCGGGGGAAGACTCCCCGGTTTAACAACCATGGCCCCTTACGGAACCGCAACAGCGGGGGGTCAGGTTGACCCGTACAGCCTGATCTCAGGCTTTACCGGAGCGGGGGAGTTCGCGGGGACCGCTGCTAGTCTCAGAGACCCACAGGCGGCTACCGCTTACGTTACCCGACTGTACCGGGAGGGTCTGGGTCGAGAGCCAGACGAAGCTGGGCTACAAGCCCACGTAAACGCTTTGGTATCGGGAGCAGATCCCACTCAGATCACTCAGGGTA
>Ga0187893_10003547_pt1 | contig 31426 bp, 28 predicted proteins | sample MA1701074metaG_FD_139574 | JGI IMG/M metagenome (GOLD analysis project Ga0187893, IMG submission 139574) | White microbial mat communities from a basaltic lava cave in the Kipuka Kanohina Cave System on the Island of Hawaii, USA - MA170107-4 metaG ...
CTACCGCTTCAACCGTCGCTTCGATCTCGCCGGCATGGTGGGGCGTTTGGGCGCGGATGCCGCGTTCACCCCACCCATGCCCTACCGCCTCGTAAAATTGGCTGAGGCTCATTGGTAATCAGGTACTTGTTTGATGCTTTGAGTTCACTAACTCGCGCCTCGTGGCGCTTTACGAGCTGCTCGATCGCAGGACCGTCCGGTGTGGAACTGCTGAACAGCACCGTGTCCAGTTTGTTCGTGAATTCTACAATCGTATTATCTAACTCCTCCTGCCGTGCGTAGTCCTGCTTGAACTGAGCACATGCAGCAAGCTTTGCGGCATTTGTCATTTTTCCAGGCGCAGATTCCGTCCGTGCCAACGGCGCGATTTTCAGGAGCGCTGCCGCGGTGTTAATACCAATCTCGACACTCTTGTTTTCAATCTCACTCGTGGATGATGTGAGAATACCGTCGTTGGACAGCTTGAAAGTGTGGTTGAAGGCCGCGAAGGCCTTGAGGTCGACGTCAACGTGATACAAATGTTTGGGATCCGCAACTACTCGGGAGAAGGATTTCACCTTGGTGAGTTCGTAATTGATCTGCGGAGTTCTTGGATCCGCGGGGCATTCGGCCTCAGGATAGGTTGATGAATCAAAGCAGGCTTTCTTGCATTGATTCCAAACATCGCCGGCATAGATTCCGCTCAACTTGGTGGTCTTCTTCACGCTTGCAACCACCAGCAGTTCAGACATCGGTAGCGTGTAATAGATGCCGGGTTTGGCCGTGGTGACCTCACTCGGTTCGACCTTCGTCGCCTTATATGAAGCCGAGCATGAGATCAGCAGCACACTGCATAACCAGAGCACGCCAGTAGCAAGCCCACTATTTGGACTAGAGATAGCTTTCACAGGCACCCCCTTCACGATGCGCCAATCAGCACACTGTCTATTCAGTCTTATGCTGATTTCTTGTTTGCTTGTTCTACTACGTCTAGAAATCCCAATCTGCACAATGTTGCGCCTGTTCGAAGCATGTGAGAAGACTATCAGTGGCGGCGGCTCTATCCAATCGCGCAGCACCTCAAAACATTTGGACTCCAGAGCAATAGATGACTTGCCGTCGAATCAGTAGCTTGCGGTGTGCCAACTGAAATTTCCCTTGGTGGCCATCCGCTTTTCAGGTGTCACGATCGCGATCAGATTCGGCGGACGGGCTGCGGCGATCGAGACTTGGTCTATTGTGGATTCGTGCGCCACGTTTAGTGACAGATTCACCCACGCAATCCACTCCTCGAGTCTATCGATCAACAAGATGTATCAGGGGCGAAGCGCAAGTGACTCACGCCGGCAACATGCCGAAGTCGCCTGGTCCTGACTAAAAACTTCCGGTAAAGATCGCACGTCGCGAAAAGCTGTTCGAAGGCCGCCTGTAGAAATGCGCAGATACCAGGTATCCGGCAATGGCGCCGAGTAGAGTGAAACACACTTCCTTAAAGAAGCTGAACATTCAACTTACGTCTGTCGTGGAGATGTTCGAGGTCGTCGCGTGAGCCTTGGGAATCTGGGCTGTTTTTGGAACCTTCCGTCGCGAAGTGAAGTGAACGCTTTGTCGAGATAACATGTGCCGCAGAGCCTCCCAGACGCACCAACCGTTTGGAAGGCCAATTCGCTGGAGGCGTCAGTTGGTAATAGGGGGCAGCGATTGGTGCGCGGCCTTCAAATGCCGCCGTATTAAAAGATTTCGAATCTCCCACTGCAAGTTGTCCGGCACTTTTGTTACGAACCGTACTTCGCCGCCCGCGTGCACCGCTATGGGCGCGCCGAGCTCGAACAGGACGCGATTGCCAGATAGCGCCGGTATTCGCTCGCCGGGCGTGATCATGCTAACCAGGTTCAACGGGTCCGCACCCGAGATCGAAACGCGATCCACCGCGGCATCGCGTGCGACGGTCTTCAGGAGATCCGCCGCTTCAGGCAGTGCGAACTGTTCGCCGGCGAATCCGCTGACGAAGCGCCCGCCGCGGATCTCTCCGCGCGCCTCCATGCGCCGGTACACGTAGAAGAGCTCCCGCCACGGCGGCAAGCCGCTCTCGCGCTCCAGCAACTTCCGGAACACGATGCCGTAGCGCCGCAATAGCACGCGCGCAATGTGATCGACGGCCGGATTGCTGAGCGAATTGGCGCTTCCCGGTATCGGCAGCCGACGTGGCAAGTTCCAGCGTCCGGCATCTTCCAGGCCCAGGAATGGGCGACGGTACTGACGCAGCCGCTCGCGCCGCTTCTTCGAAGTGATCAGGGCGCGAACGCCCGCGAAGGAATCCGATGTCACGCGCCCGCGGCTGACCAGCTCGCCGAGGCCGACTTCGACGTCGCTGCGGAGGAGCCCCGTGTCGTGCACGAGGTCGTCGAAGAACGAGGCGCCGTGCTGCTGGAGGCTCCCCACGATCTTCTGCGCGCGCGGCGACAGTCCTTCGATTAAATCCGGAGTGGCATCGCACTTCTGCCACTGCGCCAGCGCTTCTCGCTCGACGAGCGTGATAGGCGTCGAGCGCACGGGACCGGCCGCGGGCGCAATCTCACTGACGCTCGTCTCGACTGGGCGATACCAGGCGATGCGCCCGGCGGCGCAGAGCTTGTCGAGGCTCTCCGGAAGGTACTGTTTCACTCGGAGCGGCAGGATGTCGCGCTCCCAGGCGCCAGCCGGAACCGCGAAACCTTCGAGTTGTTGTAGTACCGCCAACAATCCAGTTTCGCCTTCGCGGCGGTCGTCGTGATTCTCCATCGCAACTCGCTGCCAGCGGAACAGGAAGCGCATGAGCTGCGCGGGCGGCACGGCCTGAATCTCGTTGCGCTTGCGGTCGCGGGTGTAGCGATGGATGCGGATCAGCAGGGCCCGCTCGCTCCATTCCTCCTCGCGCCCGCCGCTGAATCGTCCGCGCATGATCGAGCCCTGGGCTTCGAGGGCGAGGAGCGCGGCGCGGATCTGCGAGGCCGGCAGGTCGAGCCCGACGCGGAGCGACGTTTCCGTCACCGGGCCGACCAGTTCGAGCCGGCTGCGCAGAATCTCTGCGAGCGCTTCGGAATCACCATCCTTCGCGCGCTCGAACTCCGCAGAGCGTTCAACGGCGACCCAAAGCCCCTCGTGGTAAATCACGCGCCTCTCGTCCCGCAGCCGCGCGAGATGCGCCTTCCACGGCTCGATCTCGGGTGCGGTCAGGAAGCCGTACACCACGAGCGCATCGTGCAGCTCATCAAAGTTGCCGATCTCCGGCCAGGCTTCCGCCTTGACGCGCGCGATAGCTTCGGAATCAAGGCGGCCAAGATCGGCGGCATCCTTCGGGTCGAGCAGGCGGTCGGTCGAGACGGATCGCGTGCGGCGCCCTTCGGCATCGCCGTCGTCGAGGAAGGCATAGGGCCGCGCGCCGAGCACGGCGTGCGAGAGGGGCGAGGGCGCCGAGAGGTCGAGGCAGTGCACCTGCACCGCGCCGTCCTCGATCCGATGCAGGAGCGCGAGGAAGCCGTCCACGTCCATGGTCTCGTGCAGGCAGTCGTCGATCGTCTGCTTCACGAGCGGGTGATCGGGAATCTCGCGCGCGCCGGTCAGGTTCTCCGCGCAGGCGAGCTGGTCGGGAAACACCACCGCCAGCAGGTCCTCGGAGTCCGCGCGCTGGAACGGCGCCGGCATGCGCTTGCCGTTCCGGATCCTGCGGAGCGCCAGCGAGATGGCGGCGTCCCAGCGCCAGCGCGTACCGAACATCGGCGCGTCGAGCAGCGCCTGTACCAGCACATCCTGCGCCGTGGCGGACTTCAGGAAGCCCTGAACGTCCTCGAGCGGGAAGCTGTGCGTCGGCCCGAGCGACAGCACGATGCTGTCCTCGAGCGCCGAGGCTTGAAGTTCAAAATTGAACTGCCGGCAGAAGCGCTTACGCAGCGCCAGTCCCCAGGCCCGGTTGATGCGCGAGCCGAAAGTCGAATGGATGACGAGGTGGGTGTCGCCCACGTCGTCGAAAAAGCGCTCGAACACGACGGTGTCGAGCGTCGGGAGCGTTCCGAGCGCTGCCTGGCCGGCGGCGAGGTACTGGGCAAGCTGCTGGGCCGCGACCGCGTCGAGCTGCTTTTCGTCGCGCAGCCACGCTTCGAGGGCTTCCGGCCCGTCGGCGAGGTGCGTGAGCGCCTCCTCGCGTAACCGTGAAACTGACGCTGATAGTTCGGCACTCCGCGCCGGCGCCTCGCCGAGCCAGAACGGCAGCGTCGGCGCCATGCCCCGGGCGTCCTCCACGAACACTTTGTTCACCTCGACCTTCTGCACGCGGTAAGAGGTATTGCCCAGCTGGAAGATGTCGCCGGGCATGCTCTCGAACGCGAAGTCCTCGCCGATGCTGCCGATGCGCAGGCCCTCCGGGTTCAGCACGACGTCGTAGTCGAACTGGTCCGGAATCACGCCGGCGTTGGTCACGGCGGTGAGCCGCGCGCCGCGCCGTGGGCGCAGCCGCCGGTTGACCGTGTCGTAGTGCAGGTAGGCCGAGCGCCGGCCGCGCCGGGTCGAGTAGCCCTCGGCGAGCATCTGGAGCACCTGCTCGAATTCCTCCGCGGTCAGGTCGGCGTAGGGCTGCGCGCGGCGGAAAGCCGCCAGCAGCTCGTCCACGCCCCATTCGCGGCAGGCGACTTCCGCCACGATCTGCTGCGACAGCACGTCGAGCGGCCTCAAAGGCACGCGGATACGGTCGAGCTCGCCGCGCCGCACGCTGTCGAGGAGGGCGGTGCACTCGACCAGGTCGTCGAGCGACAACGGAAAGAGGCGCCCCTTCGGGATCGCGCCGACGGTATGTCCTGCGCGGCCGACGCGCTGGAGCAGTGCCGAAATCAGCCGCGGCGAGCCCATCTGGCAGACGAGGTCGATGTCGCCGATGTCGATGCCGAGCTCGAGCGAGGAGGTGGCGATGAGGGCCTTCAGCTCGCCGGCCTTCAGCCGTGTCTCCGCGCTGAGGCGATGCTCCTTCGAAAGGCTGCCGTGGTGACAAGCGACGTGCTCCGCGCCGACACGCTCGGCGAGGAAGCGCGTCGCCCGCTCGGCGAGGCGCCGGTTGTTGACGAAGATGAGCGTGGTCCGATGCGCGTTGATCAGCTCGGCGAGCCGGTCGTACAGTTCATCCCAGACCTCATTCGCCATCACCGCCTCGAGCGGCGAGCGCGGGAGCTCGAGCGCGAGGTCGCGCTCGCGCACGTGACCTGTGTCCACGATCTCGACGTCGGTCTCGCGGTTGCCGACCAGGAAGCGCGCCATCGCCTCGAGCGGCTTCACCGTCGCAGAGAGTCCGACGCGCACCGGCGGCTTCCCGCACAGCGCATCCAGCCGCTCGAGCGACAGCATCAGGTGCGAGCCGCGCTTGCTGCCGGCGACCGAGTGCAGCTCGTCCACGATCACGCTCTTGACGCTCTTCAGCATCGCGCGGCCGGACTCCGAGGTCAGCAGGATGAAGAGCGACTCCGGCGTCGTGACCAGGATATGCGGCGGAGACTTCCGCATGCTCTTCCGCTCTCCGGCCGAGGTGTCGCCGGTGCGGACGGCATCCCGGATCGGCACGTCGTCGATGCCCTGCTCGAGGAGCTGGTCGCGGATGCCGGCGAGCGGTTCCTGGAGGTTCTTCTGGATGTCGTTCGAGAGCGCCTTCAGCGGCGATACATATAAGACGTGCACCTCGTCCGACAGGCCCTTGCTGAGCCCCTCGACCACCAAGTCATTGATGGCGGAGAGGAACGCCGCCAGCGTCTTGCCCGAGCCGGTCGGCGCGGCGATCAGGGCGTTACGGTGCTGGGAAGTGACTGCCCAGGCGCGGGTTTGCGCTTCCGTTGGCGCGGAAAAGCGGCCACGAAACCACCCGGCGACGGCCGGATGGAAGCTGGAAAGTGCATCCGGGGACATCGGGACATTTTGGCACGGTGCCCTGGCTCATGGGATGAGCCCGGCCTTCTTCTTGATCTCCGCCAGCCTGACGGCGAGCTCGACTGACTTGACTCCGCGCCCCTCACCCCGGCAATAGGACTGGTAGATTTCCACGGGATCGCCCGGCCGAAGCGATTCCGCTTCCTCCAGGGTGGCAGCAGCTTGCGCCAGCTCATCCTCAGTCATGTAGTACGCCCACTCTCGGTACAGCGCCGCCGCAAGCCCGCTGGTCGCGATTCCGTAGTTCATCTTGCTGAGGGCGAGCCGGAACTGCTCGATCGCGGGTCCAGGCTGGTCCATCCTGCAGAGCAGAAACGTCGCATGGTTGCCGTAGTGCCAGGCTATGTCCGGGGCGTAAGCAATCAATTCGCGATACGCCTTGTCGGCCTCACCGTCGCGATGGTAGGCGCGGTAGTAGTGGATAACGCCGTAGTGCGCGGCTTCCATAACTCTTGAGTTCGGAGAGCCACTACCGAGGACCCGGCGATAGAGCGTCACCGCGCCCTCGAAGTCGCTTTCTTTTTCAAGAACGTCGGCCCGATTGAGGTGTAGCCACGGGTCGTTCGACCCGAGAGCCTCTGCCTTGTCCAACGCATCCGTCGCCAACGGAAGTTTGCCCTGAAGGGTGTACAGGTGCCCGGCCAACACGTAGGCAGCGGCGTAATTCGGATCCAGTTCGAGCGCGCGCTGCAACGAATCTTCGGCTGCCGATAGTGTTCCCGGAACAAAGTCCGAATAGCTGACGTGCCCGGCCATGATGTAGTACCGCGCGTATTCGCGGTGCGCAGGGGCAAAGTCGGGACTCCGCGCCAGGATCGAGTCCAGCTCGATGCGCGCCTGCTCCAGGTTCTCTCCGTCGCCTCGATAGCTGTCCAGCAGCGACGTGACCCGTTCCATTTGAGCAGCGTAGTCAGGGGGCGGCAAAGGTTTGGTCGCGCACGACAGCAGCAGAATCAGTGCGGAGAGCGAAAGACTCAAAACTCGAAGGTAAGAGAGTGGTTTCATCCGGTCTTGTCCAGCGCCGGTCGGAAGGTAGTCAGTGAAAGCGTCCGGGGACATTGGGCATTCCGGCACGGTGCCAATGCTCACGGGATGAGTCTGCGCGACCGATGTTCGTCGCCTTGCTCTATTCTCGCTGTGCCGTGAGCGGAGGGCGACCGATGACGCTCGATATTGTGACGGGTGAGGCAATCCGGAGCTGCGTGTCGATGGAGGCGTGCATCGACTTGATGGCCGCGACGATGCGCGCGGTCTCGCGCGGGGAGGCCTCGATGCCGCCGCGCAGTATCGTGGCCCTCGGCCAGTCCGGGAACCTGCTCATCGACATGCCCGGCGCCATCGCCCATCTGGACGCGTTCGGATCCAAGCTCCTCAGCTATTTCCCGCAAAACACGGCGTTGCCGGCGATCCAGGGCGTCATCATCCTGTTCGACGCCGCGACCGGCCGGCCGACTGCCGTGATCGATGCCGTTTCCGTGACCGCGTTGCGTACGGCAGCGGCGAGCGGCATGGCGACCCGCCTGCTGGCCCGTGAAGACGCCTGTTCGCTGGCGCTGCTCGGCACCGGGGTCCAGGCCGAATATCACCTGCGTGCGATGCGGGCCGTGCGACCCATCACGCGCGTCTTCGTCTGGGGCCGCTCGTACGAGAAGGCAGAGGAATTCGCGGAGCGGCATTGCCGCGTCGGCGACCAGTTCGCCGTCACCCCGAACGCGCGCATGGCGGTTGAGCAGGCGGACATCGTCTGCACGGTGACCAGCAGCCCGACGCCGGTCCTGGAAGGCCGCTGGCTGAAGCCGGGGATGCACCTCAACCTGGTCGGCGCCTTTACGCCGGTCACGCGTGAAGCCGACACGGAAGCGATCCGGCGGTCGCGCTTCTTCGTCGAGATCCGGGAATTCGCCTTGCGCGAAGCCGGGGAACTCCTGATCCCGATCGCGCAGGGCGAGCTTGGCGCCGACCACATCGCCGGCGAAATCGGGGAAGTCGTGGCGGGCTCGATCGCGGGCAGGACCCGGCCCGACGACATTACCGCCTACAAGTCGCTGGGGAACGTCGCGCAGGACCTCGCGACGGCTGCGTACGCATACCAACAGGTGGCGAACGGGAAGGTCCCCGGGACGACCCGGGTGGCGAACTTCGGTGCCTGATCGGCCGGGCGTCCGGTCAGAATCCGGCGCCATAGCGACGCGGCATCCGCGTCGTCTCGACTTCGGCCTCCCGGCCGTCCGGATTCTGCCCGATGCCTTCCGGCAGCTTGGCGCCGGTCCGGCGCGGCTTGCTGAACTTCCGATTCATGTCGGGACGCCGTGTGCCGTTCTGGACTTGCCTTACGATCTCATTCACTTGCATGACGGCGACCCTCCAAGACTGCTGCCATCACAGGATAGCGCTGAAAGATTGCCGCTGCATGACGTCTGACGTCGGGGAATGGCGTCACTTTGAAGCGCAGGTGCGCTACGCGCGCCGGCGTGAGGGATGTCGGCTGGCGTCGGCCGCCAGGTTTCCAGGCCTACTGCTTGGCAGTGACGGTAATTTCGTCGAGCGCCTCGAGGTGGGTGGGCTGGTCGACTTCGACGATGCCGCCCGGCGCCGAGAAAAGGTATGCACGATCGAACACGAGAGCGCTGATCGCCAGGATCGCGACTGCGACGGCGGCGCTGATCATTCCATGAATCCCGAATATCCTGCTGTACATGGGGGGGTCCTCATTTCGGGTCGCCTTTGTTACTTTGATCCCGCGCGCCCTGGAAAGGTTGGACCGGGCTCACAAATCAACGACCTGGGAGCCGAATTGAGGTAGGACAGGGGGGGTCAGAATCGATAGCGGACCTTGACGATGAGCTGATCGCTGTCGCGCAAGTCGAATGCGGACGAGAACATGTGGCCCAGGCCGCGACCGGCCGGATCGTCCTCGAACTCGAGTCCGCCTCGCCCGTAGACGACGTAGAAATCTGACTGCGGCGCGAACGTCCAGCGATAGCGGATCTGCAGGCCGAAATTGTTCACCTGGAAGTCCGGCACCACGTCGGCACTTTCGACCAGGTCTCCGGACGGCGCGATGCGAAACGGCGTGGCGTCGTGGGCATCGATGCCGAGCCACTGGAGCTTGAGGCGCAGCTCCTGGTTCGGCGCCGGGAACCAGTTGAGGTCGCCGGCGAGCGTCGCCTGCGTCCGATGGAAGCTCGCGAGCAGGTCGCCTTCCATCCAGATGAGCCAGTCGCGGCTCCACAGCATGATGACGCGCAGCGCCGCGCTCAGGTCCGCGCGCGCGAAGTACTCCACTTTGCTCTCGGCCCCGATCGCATAGTCATCGTCGCCTTCCTGCAGAAGGGACGCGCGGCCGTAGCCGCGCCACTTGCCGATGCGGGCGCTCTGGTAGGTCTGCTCGAGAACGACGAGGCGGGGATCGACGTTGACGTTGCCGTTGCCGCGCGAAATCAGGTCGTCCACGCCGTCGCCGGCGAGCTCGAGCTTGCTCGTCAGAACGGCGCCCGAGCGCTGCTGGGCCTCGCGAAAGAAGCCGAGAATGGGAGGAAGGCGGTCGCCTGAATCGTTGTGGTTGAGCTCGAGCTCGGCGCGCCACTGCACGCCGGCCCGCCGGTCGCTCTCGGCGAACTCGCGATAGCGGCGCGAAGCGGAATAGAACGCGCGGTTCAGGCTGGCGCGCTCCTGGAACCCGAGATCGTTGAAGTCGAGGTCGCCGCCCAGGTGCATAAGCAGCGCCTGGTGCTGCCAGTCGGGCGAGGGTGTGAAGCTCGCCTGCAGCAGCGCGCCGTCGCCGCTGCTGTCGAGGTCCGCCTGCTCGATCTGGCTCGTGAGTAGCTGCCCCTGGACCGAGAGTCGCGCGTCCGGGCGCCAGATGATGTCGGTTGCATGCACCTGCGCGGTTCGGTCGAAGAACGGCCTGTCGGTGAACGCGCCGAGATATCCGACGGTCCAGGCGCCCTCGCTCCAGCGCAGGCGCGGCGCCGCAAAGGCGCGGCCGATGTCGTCGCCGTAGTCGCTCTCGACCGCAGACAGCAGGCCGAAGTCGAGCCCGCCGACCGTGCCGTTGAGCTTGACCGCGCCGTCGATCTCCGCAGCGAGGGTTGGATCGTCGTCGCGCGGCCCCCCGACGCGCCGCGTATAGATCAGCCGGTCATTGCCGGCGAGGCGCACGTCGAACAGCGCCTGGTTCTCCGCGAAGAACGGCCGCTTGTCGCTGAACAGCACTTCGATGGCGTTGAAATTGACGACCAGCTCGTCGGCCTCGACCTGGCCGAAATCCGGGTTGAGCGCGGCGGTGAGCTGGAAGCTCCCCGACGGCTTCCACAGGATATCGGCGCCAAACTTCAGGTCGCTCTCGTCCGCCAGCAAGTCGCTCGCGGCCGTGGCGTAAGGAAACACGTGAAACAGCGAGCTCTGGTACTGGTCGATCTCTACCTTCGGGAATTCGGAGAGATAACGGGGCCGCGTGAAGCTCTTGCCCTCCAGCGCGCTGCGCTCGGCCGTCTCGGCGATCACCCGGTCGAAGACGATGCCCACGGTGCGTTTCGGGGCGCCCGGATTCTTCATGCTGGCGAGCGTCCACGGCAGGAGCAGCTCGACAAACCACTCGTTTTCGAGGTCGCGCACGGCGTAGAGGTAGTCGCCGTCCCAGTCGGTGCTGTAGAGGTTCTCGTTGGTGATGGTCGCGTCCTGCAAGGAGCCGGCGAGCGCGATGGTCACGTTGTAGGCGACCTTCGCGTCCGCGTCGAGGTCGATGTAGATGTTGACCCGGTCGCCGTTGTTGTCCGTGTCGCGCGGAGTCTGCTCCTTCAGCCGCGGCGTGCTGGCGGGTTGCACGCAGTGAAAACCGACGAGAATGCCCTCCGGCGTGCCGAGCAGGCGGACCTCGGTGGGGTGGCGCGGGCTGCCCAGCGTGTACGGCTGGGTGACGCGAAAATCGGTGAAAACCTGGGCGCGATCCCATTCCGGCTCGTCGAGCCGCCCGTCAATCTTGATCTCGGCCGAAGCGCGCCCGGCTGCAAGCCCGAGCGCAACCGCGCAGGCGCACGCAGCGACGCGCCCGTTCATGGCGCGAAAAATGCGAATGCCCGCGCTTCGATGCTCTCGCGTGGAGGGGCGTCGGATGGCGTTTGCGGATGCTCGAAGGCCGTATGCGCTCCGACACCGCCGTGCGCCCGATCCGAATCGAAGCACTTGAGCAGCAAGACTTCGTCGCGGTGCATGTCCGGATAGTAATACCAGCGGTGGCGCTCGCTATACGCCACGTAGGAAATCTCGCCCACGCGATCGGGAAAGTGGAGGTCGCAGGCGACGAAGTCGTCCGGCCGCATGCTGGTTGCGTCACAGACTGCGAGCGGCATGGTCCTGAGCGGCCCGCGAATCGGCCGCCAGACGTTGATCTCCAGGACGCGATGCCGCAGCAGGCGGGTGGCAGTCCTTGGCGGCAGCAGATCGTGCACGCGGCGCGGACCCGACTTAGGCGTGTAGTCGTTGTGCACGCGATGCACGGGCTCGTGGATCGCCGTGCCGTTGCGATTCGAGGCGGCGTCGCCGCGCACCGTGTGGTCGAAGATCAGGATCGAGCGCGCGCCCGTCGCATCCTTGATCAAGCGCTCGAGCTCGGGGTAGTAGATCGCTTCGATTTCAGCAGTGTCGTAGAAGTCGCTCACCCGCGTGGGCTGCCGGCGGTGCGCGAACGCCTGCGCGTCCAGCGACGGCTGCACCACGAGCTGGCGAGCGTCGTGGATTTGGATTCGACGCTCATCAAATGTCGCGGACCGCCGCGGCACCCCCGGCGGAGGCTCGTATTCGTAGGAAAACGGCTTGGTCGCGGTCGGAATGACGTATTGGACGCGCGCTTCTACAGTACCGAGCTCCGGCGCCGGCTCGGTAGTGACGGAGATCGGTCGCTTGGCGGCCAGATTCATCGCAACCAACGCTACTTTGCCCGCCGCCTGGCGTCGTCCAATTCTTCTTAAGTTGCCTTCATGTTTGCTAAATGCCGGCAGGCCGCGCCGGGCGCAAAGTAACGCCATGCGCGACTTTGAGTATGTCCTGACGCTCGCACGCGGTTTTATGCCGGCCGCGCCGGTTGCCCTGCCGCGCTGCGACGTGATCGAGCTGCGCCCGCACACGCTGCGTCCGGGCCAGGGCGACGCGCCAGTTGATCAATCCGGGCGCGAGTTCAACGAGGCGCAAGAGACGAAGTCTGCATCGGACAAGCGATGATTCGGTGATCCCGACAAAAACGTTCCGGCCGGAACGTTTTTCTACAGCTGTCTAATGCTCGGTCGCCGACCTCAGAATTCGATGCGCCGCACGAGATCCGCGAAGCGCGGATCGCCGTGCAAGTTGTTCCGCTTCGTAAGCCCTTCAATCACTATTCGCCGCCCAGCGGCCAGGGCATGAGCCCCGTCTGGAAATAGCGGAAGAAGGCCTGCGAACCGATGAGCGTGACGAGGTAGATGTACGGCAGCCAGGCATGCACGCCCGGGCGCGCAGTTGCCATGCCGATCACGTGGACCGTGGCGCACATCACCTGCGGAATCCGGTATGGGTGCGTCAGGGGAACGCCGACCAGCAGCCAGGTAAGGCTGATGGCGAGGACGTGATAGCTGAGGTACGTCCCGTGAAACCAGCGCCGCACCCTGAAGAAATAATCGCGAGAGTCCGGCTGCCCGGACCTGCTGGCGGGAAACAGGATCTCCGCCGCGGCGAAAAACAAGCAGGGGATCAGCAGGACGTACAAGAATGAGAGCTGATTCCAGGCCGGAATCCCCCGTGTATCCCAGAAGGCCCACCAGAACTGCACGATGCTGAGGAAAAGCGCGAATCCCCACATCACGCTGGGCACGTGCCGGCGCTCGCTCCGCAACAGATTGCTGACTCCCCGCAACACCTGGGCGAGTCCCAAGCCGAGCAGGACCGAAACGAGCACCATGAGATACTCAAAGTTGTTCATCTCAACTCCCCCTGATCGGAATGGGGCGCGACTACTGGTGCTGCGGTCGGCTGCGAGCGAGCCTCGTCCGCGTGCTGTGGAAGGCCGTCGAGAATCATGTCCCACGGCGCCTTGAAGTCAACGTAGAGATGGTGAGCCGGGCGGATTCCAGGATCGCCGTCCAACAGGCCGCAACGGATCGAGAGAATTCCGCGCCGATGCTCCGCCTCGCTGAAGACGGGCGATCCGCACGCGGAGCAGAAGTGCCGGAACTCGTCGGGACTCGAGCGGTAGGCCTTCAAGAGGTCCCGGCCGGTCAAAATCGTGAAATCCTCTTCGCGCACCTGCATGTTGGTCGCAAAGCCCGTTCCGGTGGCCTTGCGGCACATGATGCAGTGGCAGTAGTACATGAGGAGTGGCCGGCCGCGCACCTCGTAGCAAACTTTGCCGCAGAGGCAGGAGCCCTGCATTACCTGTTCACCAGGCCCAGTTCGTTGATCGCTCGCCACGCCTGGTCGATGGCGGCATGCGTGTACGCATCCGCGCCGGCGTCGGAGTTCGCGATCGCAATGTTGCCGAAGCGTAGCCGGCCGATGACCTCGGGCCGCGGCTCGACATTCCAGTCCGCATCCTCCAGGTCCAGGTGATCGCGCGCATAGCCGTGCGGCCAGCGGTTCACGGTAATGGCGAGGATATCGCGGGCGGCATCGAAGCCTGCCGGGCCGAGCAGGCTGTTCAGCACCTGGCGCACTTCGCGCTCGTAGTCCTCGAACGCCATCCCGAGAAGCTGGGCTCGCGCCGCCCGTGTCTGGTCCGCGACGGTTATGCCTCCAGCCAGCGGTGCGCCGAATCCCGCGAAGGACTGGATGACGCAGGGATCCTCCGGCCGCCACGCGGGGTGATAGCCGCCGACGTTGACCCCGCTCACGAGGAACACATTCTGGAGGAAGCTTCCGGGCAGCTGGGCGCCCTTGATGCCGAGCGTCTGTAGCGGCTTGCCGTTGCGAAGGAGCGTGTTGACCACCAGCATCGGCCGCTTCACGCATTGCGCCAGCGCCGCTTTCTGGGCCGCCGGAAGGCCGGGCGCGAGGTGGGGGATGATGACGTTGTAGCAGGCGAGCACGGCTTGCTTCGCGCGGATGCGCGAGAGCTGCCCGGCCTGCACGTAATCCACGCCGACGCCCGCGGAGTCCGCGCCATTCGCGACCTGCACCGCCGTCGAGTTGAGCCGCAGCCGCACGGGAGACACGGGCCGATCGAGCGCGCCGTAATCGAGCCGCGCGGTCACGATGTCAAACGGGTCCGCATCGGCCGCCATTCCCGGAAACGAAGCCGGGATCAGCGAGCGTACGAGCAGCCGCGCGATGGAGCTGTTGCCGTCCGGAAACATCGCGACATTACGGTCGTTCTCGTCGAGGCCGGCCTCATCCGATCCGCCGGTCACGTGCGCGCCGGGCAGTCCGGACCACAGGCATTCCGCGACCGAAAGGCTTTCCGCGGGCAGGCCCCAGAACCCCGCCGGCACGTTGCTGAAAATCTGTACGGCCGCGTCAGGCAAGTCGAAGTGCCGGCGGAGAAAATCCGTGTAGCTCGTGCGGTGCAGGTACGTCTCTCGCTCCGCCGGCGTCATGCCCGCGAGCACGTCGCGATCCGCGAGCAGGAAGGCCTTGAGCTTCGAGCGCGCGTCCTCCGGCAGCGGAAATGCATCGACGTGCGCCGCGAGGCCGGCTGGCTCGAGGTTGTCGAGCGTCACGCCGCGCAGCAGCACGTCGCGGCCGTAGCGCGCCTCGTGGAACAGGAGCGCGGGCTGCATGCCGCCTTGCGGACCGAGCCAGTTGAAGCCGAAGTCCTGGCGCAGGCGCGGGATGTCGATGCCGAGCTCACGAATGAGGCCGTTCACGACCGCGCTGAACTCAGGGTACTCCATGTTGACGGTGCCGCCCCAGGCGAGGCGCATCGGCCCGCCCTGGTGGAACTCGTTGCGCTTGGCATGGCCGCCGAAGTCGTCGTGATTGTCGAGAATGAGGATTCGCGACTGCGGGCCGTGCAGCTTGCGATGGAAGTACGCCGCCGCGAGGCCGCTGATGCCGCCGCCGATCACGATGAGGTCATAGGACTCGTCGAGCGCTTGCGGATTCTCGAAACGCCTGCCCTCGCGCGCGAGCGCATGCGCGACCTCGAAGGACCCGGGATGCGAGCCCCTGAGGCCCGCGAGCGTCGGCGGGTAATACGGTTCGCCGCTTCCGGGCGTGAAGGCGAGCCCGGCCCACGGCAACGCGAGGCCGAAGCCCGCGAGTCCGACGTCGTGGACGAAGTCGCGCCGCGTGACAGGGAGCGACAGGCCCAGATCGCGATCGTCCCGATTCATCGCTTCTCGTCGCTGCTTATCCCGGGCCGATGATACGGCTTCGCTCGGCGGAGGCCTACCCGAACGGGGGGAATTACTCGTCGGACGTGCGAAGCGTCGCGATCCAGCCGATCTCCGGATCGTGCTCGACTTCGACCTGCCAGGGGCGGCAGCACACGGGGCAGTCCTCTACATAGGACTGTTGGCTTCCGCCGCCCTCATCGATCACGAGCTCCACGACCTCGCCGCAATAGGGGCAGCTTAACGAGAGGGAATCGCTCATCCGGTCGACTCAGATCTCCATCAGGTCGCGACCGATGACGATCTCGCCGCGGAAATGCTGCCGTGCCGCATCGCGCCACATTTCCTCGGTGACCATCGGATCGTCGGGCGGCACGAAGTGCGACAGCACGAGCGTCTTGACGCCCGCTGCGGTGGCGACCTTGCCGGCGTCCTCGGCCGACGTGTGGCTTGCGAGAAGGTGCTGGCGCAGATTGGATGCGTTCGGCACGCGGGCGACAAGACGGTCCACCGCGGGAAGGAAGAGCGCCTCGTGCACGAGCACGTCCGCGTCGCGCGCGAGCGCGATCAGGTTATCGGACCAGCGCGTGTCGCCGGAAATTACGATGCTCCGGTCGGGTGTGTCGAATCGGTACGCCAGCGCCGGCGCAACCAGCGGATGGTCCACGAGGGCGGATCGGACCGTTACGCTGTCGTCCTTCAGCACCATGCCCGCCGCGGTCAGGTCATGGGCGTGAATCAGCGGGACGAGCGGCACGCGCCCTTCGTCTGCAATGCGGATGTCGATGTCGTAGGCGCTCATTTCCAGGAAGAGGCGGGTGATTTTCTCGATCGGCGGCGGGCCCCATGCGTCCACTCGCGTGCGCAGCCCGCTTGCCCAGGCGAGAAGGAACAAGTTGCCGTAGTCGGCATTGTGATCGGAATGATGATGCGTGATGAAGACGTGCCGCAGGCGGTCGAGCGAGAGCCCGGCGAGCACGAGCCCGCGCGCGACGCCATCGCCGCAATCGACGACATACAACGCGTCGTCGACAACGATGACCTGCGCCGTGGCGTTGTTTTGCTTTTTGGGCCGCGGTCCGCCGCCGGTGCCGAGGAGGATCAAACGAGTCTTGCCGGGCTCGCCGCTTGCGGGTGTATAGGCGAGTCCGGCCCACGGCAACGCGACGCCGAAGCCCGCGAGACCGAGGTCGTGGACGAAATCGCGCCGCGTGATAGGGCGCGACAGGCCCAGATTGCGATCGTCCCGATTCATCGCTTCTCGTAACTGCTCATCCCGGGCCGATGATACGGCTCCGCTCGGCGGAGGCCTACCCCGGCACTCGTGACATTTGTGCGAGTTGAGGCAAAGATTGCGCCATGATCTGCCACATCACGAAGAAAGCCGCCTGGGAGGCGGCGCAGGCGAGCGGCCAGTTCCTCTCGCCGGAGTTCGATCAACACGGCTTCATCCACTGTTCGACGCCGGAGCAGGTGCTGCTCGTCGCAAATGCGTTTTTCGCGGGGCAGACCGGCCTCGTGATGCTCATCATTGATCCTGAGCGGCTGAAGTCACCGGTGCGCTGGGAACCGCCGCACGCGACCGGTCGATTGCCCAGTTTCACGCGAGGCGCCGTTTTCCCGCACGTATACGGCCCGATCAACGTGGATTCCGTCGTGCGATCCGCCGACTTGGTGCCCGGCGAAAGCGGCACTTTCAAGTTGCCGCGGCCGGGGTGAAGCTGCGTCCGCGCCACGTGAAAATCGCTCTCATTCAGAAGCGCGCGAACCGGGACAAACAACTCAACATCGCGTGCGGTCTCGCCAACCTCGAGGAGGCAGCGCGAAACGGCGCTGCGCTCGCTTGCTTTGCGGAACTCGCTCTCGAGTGGTTTCATCCGCAGCATCCGGCGGCCGGCGATGTTCGCGCCCTGGCCGAACCGCTGGATGGCCCGCTGGTCCAGGCGTTCCGCGAGAAAGCACGCGAGCTCGGGATCGTCGTGGTGCTGAATATGTTCGAGCGCGAGGACGCCGCGACCTTCGATTCGTCGCCGGTGATCGACGCCGATGGAACGCTGTTGGGCGTCACGCGCATGGTGCACATCACCGAGTACGCCTGCTTCCACGAACAGGGCTATTACACGCCGGGCGACAAAGGGGCGCCGGTTTTTCGCACGCGCGCCGGCAACATCGGTGTCGCCATCTGCTACGACCGGCATTTTCCGGAGTACATGCGCGCCCTGGCACTCGGCGGCGCGGACCTCGTGCTCGTCCCGCAGGCAGGCGCCGTCGGCGAGTGGCCCGAGGGCTTGTATGAGGCCGAGATGCGTGTCGCGGCGTTCCAGAACGGCTACTACGTCGCGCTCTGTAATCGCGTCGGCCGGGAGGACCGTCTCGACTTCGCGGGCGAGTCGTTCGTGTGCGCGCCAGACGGCGCCGTCATCGCCCGCGCCGGGCGTGGAACCGAGGAGATCCTGTATGTCGAGGTCGATCTCGCGTCGACCGCGAAATCACATGCTCGCCAGTTGTTCCTGAGGCACCGTCGACCCGAGCTCTATGCGCAGTGGCTAAATTGACAGTGAATGTCAGGCTGCCGAGCTCGCCGCGGTCCGGGAGACCGGCTTGATGTGGGCGAAGGCGCTGCGGGCGTTCCAGGTGGGGAAGGCTCGTACGATCCACGAGAGACCGTGGAGTTGGATTCGGCGGTTGCGGGTGGCGTCTGCCCAGGTGAGCTGCCCGGCGTGCCATTTGACGAAGGCTTCGGCTTCCGCGGTGATGTAGAGGTCTTCGTCGAAGCCGGGATTCGTCTTGCAGATCTCAGTGTCTCCTTGCTCGATCAGCAGCCAGTACCGCTCGTTGCGGGGGCGGCCGGTGAAGTCGAAGCGAATGACGACGCGTCGATGCGGGAGCCGGTCTCGTCGCAGCGCGTTGCACATCGACCAGAGAGCCACAAACGGATCGAGATGCTCGGGGGCGATCTCGAGCCAGCGGGCGCCCCACTCGCCGAGCGTCCCGCAGACCTTGAAGAGGTCGAGACCCGCGGGCGTGAGCTCATAGTGGCACCCGCGCCCGTCGGGCTTCGGTGTCGACTCGACGATGGCGAGCCGTTCGAGGTGCTTGAGGCGCTGTGAGAGCAGGGTGCGCGAGAGTCCGGGCGCGCCTTCCAGGATTTCGCCGAAGTTTCCGCAGCCCAAGTACAGGTTGCGGATGATCAGAGGCGTCCAGCGCTCGGCGAAGATCTCGGCGCCACGGGCAATGGGGCAGTACTGGCCGTACGTCCGCACGACGCCAGTGTCGCGCGCCTCCCTCCCGGTGTGAAGTCCAGATTTTAGACTTCACGGCGGTGGTCCACGGTGGTGCGATGGGGTCATGAACAGACGGGAATTCTGCAACTCGACACTTGCGGCGGGCATTGCCGCAGTTTTGCTGGATGAGGAGGCGTCTGCCATGGAGATCGACGGGTTCCGGGGCCGGCTGATTACCGTGGACGACGCCGAATACGACACCGCCCGAACCGTGTGGAACGGCGCTGTCGACCGATATCCCAAGCTGATCGCCCGATGCAGCGGGACCGCCGACGTGACCGCGGCTGTGCGCTTCGCCCGCGAGCACGACCTGGAGATCGCCATACGGGGCGGAGGCCATAACGTGGCCGGCACCGCGGTGTGCGACGACGGGATCGTCATCGACTTTTCGGCGATGCGCGCCGTCTCGGTCGACACCGCCGGACGCACAGCCCGGGTGCAGGGGGGTGCCCTGTGGAGCGACGTCGACCACGAGACGCAGGCCCATGGTCTGGCTACCACCGGCGGCATCGTGGGCCACACCGGTGTCGCCGGGCTCACGCTTGGCGGTGGCATCGGCTTTCTGATGCGCAAACACGGGCTCGCCGTCGACAACCTCCTGGCCGCCGAGGTGGTCACCGCCGAGGGCCGCATCGTCCGGGCGTCAGCAGACGAATACCCTGATCTGTTCTGGGCACTGCGAGGCGGCGGCGGCAACTTCGGCGTCGTCACCTCGTTCCGGTTCGCGCTGCATCCTGTCGGCCCGACCGTGATGGCCGGACCCATCTTCTGGGCGGCCGACGACACCACCGACGTGCTGCGCTTCTACCGGGACTTCGCCGCCGAAGCACCCGACGAGCTCGGCACCGTCGTGAGGCTCGGTACTGTCCCTCCGCTGCCGGTCATCCCCGAGGAACTGCACTGGCGGCCGGCCATCGCCATCGCCTGCTGCTACGCGGGAGCCCTCGAATACGGCGAGCGCGCAGTCCGGGCTCTGCGCAAGTTCAGGACGCCGCTCGTGGATCTGCTTTCACCCACGCCGTACGCCGCCTTCCAGGGCGCCCTCGACGACACCGTCCTCCACGGGTGGCACTACTACTGGAAGGCGACGAACCTTGTCGGCCTCTCCGACGAAACCATCGCAGTCATCGCCGATCACGCTTATACCGCCCGCTCGCCCCGGTCGTACTCGGCGATGTTCCACCTGGGTGGCGCCGTCGCGCGAGTCCCCCACGACGCCACCGCCTACGCCGATCGCGACGCGCCTCACAACATCGTCATCGACGGCGTGTGGCTCCCTGACGAGTCCGGCGTGCGCGCCGCTGCCGAGACCGCCTGGGCGCGGCGGTTTCATGCAGCACTTCAACCGCACCGCGCCGCCGGCGTGTACGTCAACTTCCTCGATTCCGACGACGACAACAGCCGCGTTCGAGAGGCCTACGGCGATCACACTTACCGGCGACTCGCCGAGGTCAAGGCCAAGTACGACCCCGACAATGTCTTCCACCACAACAAGAACATCCGCCCCTGATGTACGGGATCGGGGCCGACTCTCAATCGGGGCGCTGACGAGCGGCGAGAAATTCTCCGCTAGCGGCTCAAGCGCCAGCCAACGGCCGCGTCAGCCTTCGACGCTGAAAGGAACAGTTCCGTCGCCAACTCGGCACTCCCAGGGATCAGCGCTACCTTGCCATCGTAGCGGCCGTTGCTGTCGCCGCAGGCGGATACGTCAAGTGCCAGGTCGTAGTCTTTGATCTGGCCATGCAGGGTGCATCCGTTCGTATCAGTTCCGGTGACGAGGCCGAATGTATCAACGGTAATCGTCAGCGTGTAACCCGTGCCCAGGTTTGTCGTATAGACGCCCTGGAGGGCGGCGACGCCCGTTGGCCGCTCAAGCGTCTGGTGGGTGATGCGGAGCAGCTTGAAGTCATGCAAGTCGGTTCTTGCCTTGCCCGCGAGGTAGGAATCGTATGTCGCGAATCTTGCCTTTGCTTTTCCAACCTTGCCTACGTAATGGGATCCGGGCAGCAGGATTCGGAAGTCACCGGTATCGCTGGTGAGTCCAGCGACCTGGAAGGATTTAGATTCGATGCAACAAGCATCACCGATCCACAGCGCGGCGATCGCCGCGGCTTCTACGGTCAGAGTTGCTGACCCGGCTTCACTTTCGCCGTACCGGCCGCCGGAGCAAACCAGCGTATAGGTCAGTGTTCCCGTCGCGGCCGGGGTCACGGTCTCGCTCCCGCTCCCGGCTTTGCTGCCGTTCCACGCTCCGGATGCCGTGCAGTTGGGGGCGTTAGAGCTCCATGTGATGATGGCACTCTGGCCGAGCGTTATCGTCGATGGCGAAACCGAGATTGTCAGCGTAGCGGGCGGCATACCGCCACCGCCGTAGCTACCACCACCACAACCTACGAGTAGACCGGAGCTGAGGCCGAAGACAGCGCTGAGGAGCGCGACTGGATAAATTTTCATATGGCTACCCCTGTCAGTAGGTCCGGCAACATGAGGAAAAGGTTCAGTCGACTTGCTCTTCGCCCCTCTTAAACCTTTGCGCCCGCTGATGGAACTCACTGGCGTAACGATCAAAAAAATCGAGGTGCGTCATGAGCCCCGGCCGCAATCTGTCGGTGATTACCAGCCTGTTGTTGGCCGCCTGCTCTGGCGGTGGAGGAAACGGGGGCGGTGGGGGTGGTGGCGGAGGCGGAGACCCGCCCATCGAGGCGACGCTCGCGTCCATTCAGGACAACGTATTCACGCCGATCTGCACGAACTGCCATGCCGGGGCCGCCGCACCGAACGGCCTGCGGCTCGAAGAAGGCATGTCGCACGCGATGCTCGTCAACGTGCCGAGCGTCGAGGTTCCGGCGCTGCTGCGCGTAGAACCCGGCAATCCCGATGACAGCTACCTGGTCCAGAAAATTGAAGGCACCGCAGCCGTGGGCGGGCGCATGCCGCTGGGCGGTGCGCCGCTATCGCAGGACACGATTGCCGCCATCCGCCAGTGGATCACGGACGGCGCGGCCGCGAGCGCCGCGGCGCGGTCCAGCATGGCCGCGGCCCAGCTTCGGTTGCTCGCGCCCTCGCCGGAGGCGGAAATCCGCCCCGAAGACGCGCCGCCGGTGGCCGAGCTGCTGGTGGCGGCGGACCAGGCACTCGACGTCAACCTGCTTGTAGCGGGCACCGTCACTCTCCTGGCGAGCGGCGGAGACGGCAGCTTCGACGAAAGCAACGAGTTGGCGATCGCGCACCGGATCGTGATGACTCAGCACGACCCGTCGGTATTCCGATTGATCCCATTGCAGCCGCTCGCTGCGGACCGGTATCGGCTGAAGGTGTCCGGTTCAGCCCCTCTGGCCGTTGCGAATCCCGACTCGATAGCGATCGACGGCAATGCCGACGGCAGGGCGGGAGACGACTTCGTGGCCGATTTCTCGGCCGGGCCTGCGCGTTGAGGCGCCGCAAGGCCTGCCGGCGCCTGGCCGCGGCGGCAGCGGTCATCTGCTTGCTGTCTTTGAGCCTGCCGGTCGCTGCGGAGCCGTACCTCGCGGTGCGCCAGGGACTCAAGTGCTCGGGCTGCCACGTCAATCCGACGGGCGGGGGCCTGCGCAATGCGGCCGGAAATGCATTTGCACAAAACGAGCTGGCGGCCCGGCGCATCGACACCGGCGAGACGCAGTGGCTCGGCGAGCTGAATCGCTTCGTCGCGTTCGGCGGCGATTTCCGCGGCAGCGCGACTTACACGGACTTCCCGGATGCGGCGGACGAAGATCTCGCCTTCGCGGTCGACGAGCTGCGCGCCTATCTGGACGTACGGGTCATTCCTGAACGGCTGTCGGTGTATCTCGACCAGAAACTCGCACCGGGCGACAGCCGGAACCTCGAGGCGTATGCACGGCTGTGGCTCGACGAGTCCAGTCGCTACTACGTCAAGGCAGGTCAGATGTACCTGCCGTTCGGGTTGAGGCTCGAGGACGACACGGCGTTCGTCCGCCAGGTGCCCGGCATCAGCTTCGACACGCCGGACAATGGTGTCGAGCTTGGCCTCGAATCCGGCCCGTGGAGCGCGCAGATCGCAGTCTCCAACGGCGCGGCCGGCGGCCCGGAGACCGGCTCGGGCAAGCAATGGAGCCTGCGCGGCGAGCACGTCGCTTCAGCCTGGCGAGTAGGTGCGAGCTACAACTTCAATGATGCCGGCGAGACCGAACGGCATCTTGGTGCGTTGCACGCGGGATTGCGCACCGGCCCGATCGCGTGGCTCGCGGAGGTGGATTACATCGAGGACCGGGGCCTGCCCGGCGGAGACCAGCGGCGCTGGGTCGGGCTGATCGAGGGCAACTGGATGCCGCGGCGCGGCCACAACCTGAAGGTGACGGCCGAGACATTCGAGCCGGATACGGAGAACGACGACGACGAGCAGGATCGCTACTCCCTGGTCTACGAATACGTGCCCTTCCAGTTCCTGCAGCTGAGAGGCGGAATCCGCATCTATGACGACGTCGCGGGGGTCGACGCACAAAACCGGCGTTTCGGCTTCATCGAGCTGCACGGTTTCTTCTAGCGAATCCGCCGGGCACGCCGTCGCGCTAGAATGCCTGGGCGCGTATTTCGCGCTCCCGGTACGTTCGCGTGAACTCCCGTCATTGCATCGCGTGTGGCTGCGGCGTCGCCTGGCTTGTCGCCGGAGCACCGGTTCGCGCGCACGAGCTGCACGGCTACCTCACGCTCGTCAGCGACTATGTGTTTCGCGGCGCGTCGCAGTCGAGCGAGGACCCGACGGTCCAGGCGGGCGTCGATTACCTGCATCCGGGCGGCGTGTTCGCCGGAGTCTTCGCGGCACACACGGATTTTCCCGGGAACTCGTTCGGCTCGAATCCCGGGCCGATCGAGCTCGACGCGTACCTGGGCTACAGCCGCGCCGCGGGGCGCGAATGGTCCTGGGACGTCGCCGCGCTGCGCTATGAATTCCCGGATTCAACGGGATACGACTATTCGTACAACGAGCTTGCCGCAAATCTGCACTTCCGCGACGTCCTTCGCCTCGCCGCGACCGTATCCGACGATGCAGGCGCCAGTGGCGCAAGCGGCTGGACCGCCGAGATCGAGCTGCGACAGTCGCTGGGCGATCGCTTCCAGCTGTCGGGTTCACTGGGCCATTACGAATTCGAACGGACTGACTGGAGCGATTACTTTTACTGGGATGTCGGCGTTTCGGCGACAGCCGGCCGATTCACTTTCGACGTCCGGTATTTCGACACGAACGACGACCAGGCGGGCTTTGCCGGTCCGGAGCTGACACGATCCCGCCTCGTCGGCAGCGTTTCAGTCGGGTTCTAGCGGGCCGATCTCGTGTCGGCGCTGGCGGCGCGCTCGGAGTGATCGTCCGCGGCGCAACGGATTGCGCTCGACAGCTCGGCGAGCGCGTCGCAGGCGCTGACGACCATTCGGTACTCCGCTCCATCGCGCCCGACGGGTCGCGAAGTGCGCACCAGCAATGACTCGATAGCGGATGCGTGCAGCGCGGGATCACGCTCCAGCAGGAGGGCCACGATGCCCGAAACGTGCGCCGCGGCGATCGAGCTGCCGGACAGGAAGTCGTAGCCGTCCGGCGGGACGAGCGTCAGGACTTCGAGATCGGGCGCGGTGAGCCGCCCGGTTTCAGCCGGCGTGCCCGGGCCGCCGACCGCGATCACGCCTTGAAGATTGGCCGGAAACAGCGCGCCGTTTCGATCGTCGCCCCGTGCCGCGACCACCACGATGTCCTGCTCGATCGCCTTGCCCACCAGTCGCTCGAGCAGCGCGTCATGCGGGCCGCCGAGACTGAGGTTCAGCACGTCGCTGTTTGCAGTGATCGCATGATCGAGCGCGCGGGCGAGGCTGAAACTGGTGCAGGTGCCGCGCCCGACGGCGCTCTGTTGCGTGCACGCCTGGAGGGCCAGGAGCCGCGCGCCAGGCGCAACGCCGACGATGCCGCGCCGATTGCCCGCGACCGACGCAATGACACCGGCTATCGCCGTGCCGTGCCTGTCGGGCGCGCCGGCGCCTGCCGAGATGAAATTCCGGGATTCGATGGTTTGTCCCCGAAGATCCGGGTGCTTCACGTCGATGCCGGTGTCGATGACCGCGATGCGCACGCCCTTGCCCGTAGCCCAGCGGTGCGCTCGCGTGATCCCCGAGTCTTCGAGTGAGCGCTGCAATGAAAGGTAAGGGTCATCCCACGGTCCGCGTTCGCCGGACTCCTGCACCTCGAACTGCTGCATCCGCTGCACCGATTCGACCCGTTCGTCGGCGTCCAGGCGTGCAATCACGTCGTCGATCGATGCTCCCGGCTCGACTTCGAACACGGCGCAATGGATGCCGAGACTTCGCATGGGCCAGCCTTCCACCGGCTTCAGGCGAAAATCGGCCGCGACCGCTGCGAGCACGCGCGCGACGCGCGCCGGGGTTCCGGAATAATCGCGGGACTGGCGATACACCCCGCTGCGTGCGCCACGCAGGTCGAATCGATCGATGTCCGGATCGGCGATCATCACGAGGACGCGTCGCTCGTTCTCCTCCGCCGTCGGAGCGGATGGGCGTCCTGCAATCGACGCGCTGCCGGCGCAGCCCGCGAGCAGGGCGACGATCAGGACCGCGGCAAAGGCGCGCGGAATCACGGCCCGTCGGACACCGGCGGTGAGGTCACGAACGCGATCCTGGGATCGCGCTTGAGCGCGGCCACGATCGCGGCCTGGTCCGTTCCGTCGGTGAACAGCAGCGTGACGACACCGTCATCGGTCGGTGGCTCGACGATCGTCAGGCTAAGACTCGCCAGCAGTTCCACGCGCTCCGATTCGGTGACGCCCGGCGCGAACACGACGCGCAACCGTGTCGCTCCCGGATCGGCTGGCTGCGAGCGGGTCAGCGTCTCGTAAGTGCGGGGCGTCGTGGGAGGCGCGCCAGCCGACCACCACAGCAGCACTGAAACTGCCGCTGCCACCGAGGCGGCGAGCGTGAGTCGAGTCCAGGCGTATGCCTGTCCCGAGTCTCGTACGCGCGAGGCGGAAGAGTCGCCGCTTGACTCGATCCGCGCCATCAGGCGCTCGAAAGCACGACCAGTCGCGGCCGCTTCGGCGTCGTCGCGCTGGATGAGCTGCTGCAACCGGCGCAGGCGCTCGAACTCTTTTCGGCACGTTAGGCTACCGAGGACCTGGCGGCTGACGAGCTCGCGATCGCCGCCTTCCAGCGTGCCGTTCACGTACCACGGCAGCAACTCCAGCGCCCGGCGCTCGAGGTCGCGCCGTGATTCGTCGTTTGTCATGGTCCTTTCCCCCGCTCAACCGGATCGAGCGACACGAGGATGTCGCGCAGCCGGTGACGCGCGTGAAACATTCGCGTTTTGACCGTGTTGACAGGACAGTCGGCGATTTCGGCGATCTCCTGGTATGAGCAACCCACGAAGAAAGTCAGTTCGACGACCAGGCGCTGGTCCGGTGCAAGTCGATCCAGTCCACGATTCAACCATTCCCGATTTTCCAGCGCGCTCGCGGCTTCATCGGGCTTCCCGATTTGTTCCGGCAACTCCTGCGGTGCCGTGCCGCGCTTCTGGCGCTCGAGCGCCTTGAGTGCCTTGCGCCAGGCGATGCCGAATATCCATGTCGAGACCTTCGAGCGCAGCTCGAAGCCGGGCGCGTTCTGCCAGACGACGAACATGACATCGTTGATGACCTCGTCGATCGTGTCGGGCGAAGCCAGGAACCGGCCCAGGAACCGCGCAAGCCGGCGGCGGTAGATGCCGTACAGCTCGGCGAAAGCGGCCTGCTCCCGGGCGGCGACCCGCACGACCAGCGCGGCCTCCGGATCGCAAACGGGCGCCTGCGGATCGACCCGCGGACCGGACCTGAGCTTCATCGGCAATCCCGTTGGCGTAAGCGGACCCCTACACGCAGTAAGTCCTGCCTTCGGTGCAAAAGGTTCACCCTTCGTGATGGTCGAATGGCGCGGAAACCTCGCCGCCTAGGAAACGGACTCAACCCATGCGCCCCAACGGGGATCCGCGTGCAGCGGCCTCAGAAACGGGGAATTCTCCATTAACTGCTGTCGAGAGTAACGCTGCGTGTCAGCAACTTTCCGCAGCCAAACGAATGCCGCGTCGTTTTCGCCGCGGAAAGCGTAAACCTCTGCGACCGTGAACGGATTACTCGCTCCATATTTTGCGATAAGCTCTTTGAGCGCCGCGTCGGCATCGGCCCGCCGTCCCAGCCCGTAATAGATCAATGCCAGGCAATGGGTACGGTCGTCGCTTTCCAACGCGTTCTGAACGAGGTCAAGAGCCGCGTCGAGATTTCCTTCGACGATCAATGCCAGGGCAGCGATGTATGCCGGTTGTGTCGGGTCGAGTTCCCGGCCCTTGAACGATTCTGCCTTGGCTTCCTCGAGATGGCCGGTGAGCAGAAGCAGGTGTGCGAGGTTGCGTCGGGCGGTGATCGACAAGGGATCCGCGGCGGTGACGCGCCGCAGCATGTCGATGGCCTCATCGGTGCGGCCTTCGTCGGCGCGGTCCCACGCCATGATGCTGAGCAGAAGCGGATTGTTGGGTTCGAGGACGATAGCCCGATTCCAGTGCTCGATAGCCGCGCTTCGGTCGCCGGTCGTCCAGAAGTAATTCGCCATCCGGATATGGGCTTCCGCGAGGCCAGGGTCGAGCGCAAGGGCGCGCTGGGCGGCATCGCGCTGCTTTTCGAGCAGCGGCTCGCGTGGCACGGTGCCTTCCGTACTCTGGATCCAGTACGCACCCGCAAGGCCCGCCCACGCTCGGGCGTAGTTGGGGTCGAATTCGAGAGCCTGCAAGTAATAAGTCTGGGCTCGCTCCACGTCACTTGGGGCGCGCCGGTGGAAGAAGAACTGGGCTCGAAGCGCGCGTTCAAAGGCTTGAGCATTTCCGGATGCGGCCGGCATGGCGTGGAGTTCGAGCTTCACGCGCAGTGCATCGGCGACGGATGCCGCGATGTCACTCTGGACGTCGAAGATGTCATTCAGCTCGCGGTCGTAGGTTTGCGACCACAGGTGCATGCTGGTCGCAGCATCGACGAGCTGAGCCGTGATGCGAACCTGGCTTCCCGCTTTCCGCACGCTGCCCTCGAGCACGTGGCTGACCTTCAGCTGTCCCGCGACGGTGGCAATGTCCACGTTCTGTCCGCGGAAAGAGAAAGACGACGTCCGGGCGATGACCGGCAGCTCCGGTGACTGGGCCAGAAGATTGAGTATCTCCTCGGCCAGGCCGTCGGAAAAGTATTGCTGGTTCTGTTCCGGGCTCAGGTCGGCGAATGGCAGGACCGCGATGGATTTAGCCGCAGTTCCGGCGGACGGTTGGCTCGGCGACGGCAGTGCTGCGACCTCCTCATTGCGCGCGTACCAGACGAAGAGGGAGATTGCCGCCGCGATCAGGATCGCGCCGCTCGCCAACCATGCTTGCCGACGCCTCGATGGCCGTGCGTCAGATAGACCGCCCGGCGGGGCGAAATCAGGCTCCCGCTCGACCGGCGGTGTCAGCCGATACCCCTGACCGCGGACAACCTCGATGTAGCGCGGGTGACCGGTGTCGTCGCCGAGTGCAGTCCGCAGCAGCTTGACGCGCTGGGCCACGGTCTCGGGCGTCGCGATCCGGCCTCCCCAGACGCGCTGCATGAGCTGATCGTGCGTAACGACATTGGGCGCGACCTCGACGAGCACCACCAGCATCTCGTAAGTGAGCTTGCCGAGATGCAGCGACTGTCCGTCGCGCGTAACGCGGCGTCGACCGAAGTCGAGCACCAGATCGGCAAACCTGTAGCGCTCTGCCTGACTCGACGATGGCATTACAGTTACGGGCAAGGCACCGCTCGCTCACTCCCTGACCGATGCAGTTCGTGTGCCGGGCCACAGGTTCTCGATGATCTCCTGGGCGGAATCGCCTGCGGGCATCGCCACCAGCTCCGCCCAGCGCTCGTCGCCGTGCAGGGGCTTCAGGAAGGGCGCATGGCGCAGCTCGTGCTGAAAGAACCAGATGCGCACCAATATGGACTGGTCTCGGGGGAGGGTATCCCTGGCACGAAAGAGCGTGATGAATGACTCATCGTTCCTGCCGCGGATCGCTTCGGCCTCGGCCAGCCAGATTCCGTGCATGTAGTCTCCTGGCCCATCGGTGAATTCGCCTGATCGTGTCTTCAGCCTTGAGAGTGCCGCGTCTGCGACGAAACGCTGACCAGGCGCGTGATAGAGCAATGCGAGGCCATAGTCGCGTGCCTCGGTCGGCAGACGAAGAAACGACGCCTGCGCCTCGCTATAGCGCCTCTGCGCGACGAATATGCGCCCGACCTCGAGTTCCTTGTCCCAAGGGGGTTCCGGATTCAGCTCGTGCGCCCGCCTGAATTCCGCCAGCGCTTCGTCCGTGTGCCCCGCTGCAAAAAGCACCAATGCGAGGTTGTACCTTCGCATACTCGACAACGGGTCATCCTGGACTGACTTGCGCCTCACGCGAGTCTCCGACTCCAGATCGAGGTGCCGCCACTGCACGACCCCGCGGGTGAAGACCGCAAGCTCCGGATCGTCCGGATCGTGCTTCACGGCTTCCTTGTATTGCTCGATGGCATCCTTTCTCCTGGAAACATCCATGTAGTACTGGCCCAACCGCATGCGCGCATCGAATAGCTGCGGATCGGCTTCCACAGCCTTGCGCGCCGCTTCGCCTTGTCGTGCGATCCAGGTCTTGGGATCGAGTTCTTCTTCCCACCACATCTGGCTGTAAGCACCGGATAACAGCGCCCAGGCTCGTGCGAAGTGCGGGTCGCGGGCGACCGCCGATTCGAGATACGTGATGCTGCGCTCGAAATCGCCGGGTGCGCGGCGCTCGTAGAAAAACTTGGCACGCAGGAATTCCTCTTGCGACGTGGCGCTGACCGGGCGCCGGTTTCGGGGCGAGGCATCGCCGAGGGCAACCTGGAGCGCTGCCGCCACTTTCGAGGCGATTTCATCCTGGACGCCGAACAGCTCGCCGAGCTCGCGATCGTAGGTCTCGGACCAGACGTGGGCTGCGCTGGCGCCGTCGACGAGCTGCGCGGTGATGCGGATGCGGTCCCTGGACCTGCGCACGCTGCCTTCGAGAATGTGGGTCACGTTCAGCGTCGAGGCGATTTCCGGAATTTGCGCCTGCCGATCGCGGTACGAGAATGACGAGGTGCGCCCGATGACTCGGAGCAACCCCGGGTTGTTTGCCAGCCGATCCAGGATTTCCTCGGCGATACCGTCGGCGATGTACTGCTGGTCGTGGGCCTCGCTCATGTCGGCGAATGGCAGCACGGCAATGGACTTGACCGTCGCGGTCGCCGGCGCCTGCGCTACCGGCGCGGATGGGGAGCCCTGATGTCGGGCGGCCCAGACGATCGCGCCGATAACTGCCGCAACCAGGATTGCAGTTGTCGCCAGCCAGATTCGTGGGCGCCGTAGCGGGCGGGCCTCCTGCGGTGAAGGCACGAGATCAGCGGCACTCTCGCCGATGGCGGGCACCGCTTCGACTTCCGGTTCGACGGGCGGGATCAGCCGGTAGCCCTGGCCGCGCACGACCTCGATATAGCGAGGATGGCTCGGGTGATCGGCGAGAGCGACCCGAAGCAGCTTGACGCGTTGGGCTACTGTATCCGGCGCCGTGATCCGGCCACCCCAGACGCGCTCGACGATGTGGTCCTGGGTGACGACGTTGGGTGCTTCCTCGACGAGCGCCACCAGCAGTTCGTAAGTGAGCTTGCCGAGATGCAGGACCTCACCGCTACGGGTGACGTGCCGCTGCCCGACATCAAGCGTTAGATCGGCAAACCTGTACCGTATCGATTGATTCGACAACTGCACCGCCGCGACTCATTCCTTTCCCTGGAGTGCCCCCGTTGTCCGGCCCTTTACAGCTAATTTACCTCGTTTATCAGTTTCCCTGAGGATGGATCAGCGATTTATCAGGCGTTCATCATGCACGCTGCCAAGGTCCGAGCCTAGGCTACCTCCCTTTTCAACAGATTTGAGGGGGATTGCGATGAAACATAGACTTATCAGTGGCTTGGGAATCTTGATGGCCTTTGCCGGCAGCGATGCCGCGCTCGCCGTAGACCCCCCTGCGTTTGCCCCGGCGCAAGGGGGTCCGCAAGTGAGCGTGGCCGATGTGGCGATATTTCCGGCCGGCGCGACGGTGGCCGGCGCATCAATCCTGACGCGCTACAACACCTACGTCGATGGGACCATCAGCACTAGCGGGCTGACACCGAACGGGGCGTACTCCTTCTGGATCGTCGTGTTCAACAATCCCGAGTTCTGCGTCGGCGGCTGCCAAGGGGACGATTTCCCCCCCGATGGCTTGCCGGCGGGGACTGGTGACCCGCGCGTTCGAGCCTCGGTGCTTTGGGGTGGCGGGTTCATTGCGAATGGTGCTGGAGCAGCCCAGGTAGAGTTCCACCTGGATCGTGGCAGGGCACCCGGCGAAGTCCGTTTCGGCCCGCGTCTCCGGAGACCTAGGCATGCGGACATTCACATCGTGCTGCGCAGTCACGGGCCGGCCGTGGCCGGCGAGGCGGCCGACCAGATCGGTCGCTTCGATGGCGGCTGCACTCCCGAGGAGATCGCGATGGCGATGTGCACGAACGCCAACGTGCTGTTCGCAGCACACGTGGCGCCGTAGACAAACAGAGAAAGACAGGGCCGCCGACTTCGGCGGCCTTGGCTCTCTGCCAATGGAGTCGCGCGCATGCGCGAGTGATCACAATGCCAACAATGAGAACCCTGCTGATTCTCGTGTTGCTGCTCGCCCTCAATGCAACAGCCGGGGCCGAAGCTCCGAGCACCGAGCGCGAGTATCTCGGGCCGCAGTTCGAATCGCGACCGCTGCCTGCACCGTCGCCCGAGGCGGTGCCACCGCGCTTTGCGGCGGCGGCTGACACCTTA
>Ga0187893_10003548_pt1 | contig 31421 bp, 29 predicted proteins | sample MA1701074metaG_FD_139574 | JGI IMG/M metagenome (GOLD analysis project Ga0187893, IMG submission 139574) | White microbial mat communities from a basaltic lava cave in the Kipuka Kanohina Cave System on the Island of Hawaii, USA - MA170107-4 metaG ...
AGCCGAAATCGAGGAGGACTGCGTCAACTGCTTCTACTCGTCGATGCAGCATCGCGTGCCGCCGGAGCGCGCGTGGCGCGACAAGGTAATGGTCATCTGCTACGCGCATCGGCCGCAGCAGCAGTTCTATGCGGCGCAGTACTACACCGACCGCAGTCGAACGACGCTCTCGACGTCACTCGTCGGGTACAACTGTCACCGGCCGCCGCGAGATGCCGTCGAGTTTCGCGAGTTCGCGCGGCTGATGCCGTCTCACATCGTCGGCAGCGAGCTCGATGGCCTCGAGCCGTGCTCGCCGGTCTACAACTTCCGCTACCCCGAGATGCGGAGACATCGCTACGAGGATCTCACGAGTCCGATCGGCGGGCTGATCGCGATCGGCGACGCCTACTGCAGCGTCGATCCGGTGTCCGGTGCGGGCATGACGAAGGCGATGCTGGAGCTGGACGAGCTGCGAGAGCTGCTGCGCGCGCAGCGCGTATCCCGCACTGAGCTCGCCAAGCGCTACTACGCCCGCGTCGGCCGCATCGCGGATCGGCTCTGGTCGATGATTCGGGAGCAGAACCTCCGCTATCCGTGGATCGAAGACGTCGAACGCAAGCGCCCGTTCTACTTCCGCCTCCACAACTGGTACGTCGACCGCGTGTTCGAGGCGCTGCACGACGATGCCGAGGTGCACCGGCGCTATCTCGAGGTGACGCACCTCGTGCGGCCGCCCGAGGTGTTGTTACGGCCGCGCGTGATGGTGCGCGTGCTCGCCCGTTGGGCGAAGGCCCGCGCCACGCTCGGGGGCACGCTCATCGCACGCAACTTCGCGGACGGCCGCTCCGGCGAGTGGGGCGCGGAGCTGCCGGTCGCGCAGGAGGGCGAGTGGACACGTTCACGCACCGACTCGTGAATGCGGCCGGCACGCGGCTGCACGTCGTCGAGGCGGGCGAAGGCCCGCTCGTGCTCATGGTCCACGGCTTTCCGGAGCTCTGGTACTCGTGGCGCTTCCAGCTGCCAGCGATTGCGGGCGCGGGCTACCGCGCGGTCGCATTCGATCAGCGCGGCTACGGCAGCTCGTCGAAGTTCTGGCGCGTCGACGCCTATCGCATCGGGCGGCTCGTCGACGACGTCGTCGCGCTCGTGAAAGCGCTCGGCGAGCAGCACGCGATTCTGATCGGTCACGACTGGGGAGCGCCGGTGGTGTGGACCGCCGCGTGGCAGCACCCAGAGATCTTCCGCGGCGTGCTCGGCCTCAGCGTGCCGTTCGCAGGACGCGGGCTGATCGCGCTGCCCGGCAATCCGTTCGGCGAGCGCTCGCCGCGGGAGATGCACCGAGCCGTCGCCGGCCCGGGCCTCGACTTCTATCAGGAGTACTTCAGCACGCTGGGACCGATCCTCGACGAGGTCGAGAGCGATCTGCGCGGCTGGGTGCGCGACCTGATGTGGACGGTGTCCGGCGACGCGCTCGCCGCGAGCGGCCTGGACTTTGCCGGCGGCGACCCGATCGAGCAGATCCGCGCGAGCGCGCTCTGCCTGCCGCGCGGCGAGCGCATGCGCGACCGCTTCCTGAGCCCGCCGCGCATGCCCGAGTGGTTGACGGCGCGCGACCTCGACGTGTTCGTCGACGCGCTCGAGCGCGGCGGCCTGTCCGGCCCACTCAGCTACTACGCGAATCTCGACGAAGACTGGCGCGATCTCGCGCCGCTCGAGGGCCGCCCGCTCCGCGTGCCCGCGATGTTCTTGGGTGGCGAGTACGACGTCGGAACCTGGTGGGGAGCGGAAGCGATCGCGCGTGCGCCCGAGCTCATTCCGAACTGGCTGGGCAGCCGCATCCTGAAGGGCGCGGGCCATTGGCTGCAGCAGGAGCGCGCTGCCGAGACGAACGCCGTCGTGCTCGAGTTCCTGCGCGCGCTCTCCTCGCGCTCACTCGATTAGCCGCTGGCGAAGCGCGATCGAGACGGCGTGCGCGCGGTCGGCTGCGCCGAGCTTCTCGTACAAGCTGCGCAGGTGTGACTTCACGGTCTCCTCGCTCAGCGAGAGCTGATGAGCGATCAGCTTGTTCGACTGCCCCTCGGCGAGCGCTTCGAGAATCTCGCGCTCGCGCGGAGTGAGATCGCGGCGCGAGCCAGACGAGCGCGCGTCGTGTGCGACGCGCTTCAGCACCGGCATCGTGACGGCTGCCTGCAAGTAGCCCGCGCCGCGCGCGACCGCGCGGATCGCACGCAGCACTTCGTCCTTCGACGCCGTCTTCAGCAAGTAGCCCGCCGCTCCGCCGTTGATCGTCTCCCAGACGAACGCGGGGTTGTCGTACATCGTGAACACGATCACGCGACTCTGTGGTGCAGCGGCGAAGACCTCCGGCAGCGCGGCGAGCCCGCCCTTGCCCGGAAGCTTCAGGTCGAGCAGCACGACGTCGGGCCGCAGCGTCGCGATCTCGCGGAGGCCCGTCTCCGCGTCGGCCGCTTGGCCGACGACGCGAATGTCCTCGGAGGCGTCGAGCATCGTCGCGATCGATTCTCGGACGGCGTTGTGGTCATCGATGAGGTACGTCTGGATCACGGGCCCACTCCATCCGGCGCGAACACGACGCGGATCGTCGCGCCTCGGCCGGGCGCGCTCTCGACCTCGAGCCGGCCGCCCGCCGTCTCCGCGCGCTCGCGCATCATCAGCAGTCCGAGGTGCCCGCTCGGCACGCGCGCGGGATCGAAGCCGCAGCCGTCGTCCTGCAAGCTCAGCACGACCGAGCCGTCGCACATGCGGAGCGAAACCTCGACGCGGCTCGCGCCCGCGTGCTTACGCACGTTGAACAGCGCCTCCTGCACCAACCGAAACAGCATCGCGTCCTGACGGCTCGCCCAGCCTTGCAATGCGGGGTCGAGCCGAGTCTCGATCGCGAACGGCGTCGCGCCGACCAGGCTCGTCAGATACTCACTGAGCGCCTCCGACAGTCCGAAGTGATCGAGCACCGTAGGGCGCAGCTCGTTCATCATCGATCGCACGTTCGCGCTGCAGTCCGTCACTCGCTCCTGGAGCGCGCGCAGCTCGCGCGCGGCTTCGAGATCGGGAGCGGCGCGCTGGATGCGCTCCTCGAGCGCGTGCTGCACATGGAACAGGCTCGGCCCGACGCGGTCGTGGAGATCTTCGGCGAGGCGCTTGCGCTCGTCCTCCTCCGCGCGGATCAGCCTCCGTAACAACGAGTTCGAGCGGTCGCGCTCGATCTCGAGGCCCGCCGAGCGCGCGAGCGCCATTTCGAGATTGTCGCGCGCCCACGCAGCGAGCATCGCGCCGAGCGCGGCCGCGAAGCCGAGGTAGTAGAGCGCGAGCAGGAGCTGGCTCAGCGCGACGCGATTGCCGAACACATCGAGCGCGACGACGAGGCCGCCGTTTAGCGCGAGCACGCGCGCGACCTCGTCGACGCCGAAGCGGAACGTGCCCGCAATCGTCGTGAAGTAGAAGAACGGAAAGATCGGCGAATCGAAGCCGCCGTTCAGGACACACATCGCGTAGGTGAGAACGGAATCGCAGATCGTCGCGATCCAGGACGCGCGCGTCGTCATCGCGCGCCGGCGCACGACCGAGTGCAGCGCCACCATGTAGACGAGGCCGAGCGCGTAGACGCCCCAAACGGCGTCCAAGCGGACGGCTCCCTCGCGCCAGTAGAGCATGATCGCCCAGCCGAGCAGCGCCGCGCGGCGCGTCCACGCGAGGCGTTGCTCGGCGTCCGCCAAGTGCTCGCGCGTGTCGATCCGAGTCACTGCATCGTTCATCGAGTCGCCCGGCGGTGGCAGCGGCGTCTCACCCATGAGATCGCGCCGCGCATTTTCCGCTCGATCCGGGCCCCGCGCATCTCCCCGGAAGATCCGCGCCCGTCACTCGATTGCGGGATTCCAGCCGCCGAGCGCTCCGGCCAGAGTCGCGCCCTCGCTGCGCACGCGAGAAATCCTGGAGACGCGGAACGATGCTGGCGGGCAAGACGGCGCTGATTACAGGCGCAGCGAACGGGATCGGGCTCGCCATCGCCGAGCGCGCCGCTGCCTGCGGCGCGCGCCTCGTGCTCGGCGACGTCGACGAAAAGGCGCTGGGCTGCGCGGTGGAGCGATTGCAGCAAGCCGGGGCGCGCGTCGCGTCGCTGCGCTGCGACGTGCGCCGCACGGCCGATCTCGAGCAGCTCACGGAGCTCTGCCGCGAGCGCTTCGGCGAGCCCGACGTCTTGTTCGCGAACGCCGGGATCGAGGGCCGGCTCGCGGAGCCATGGGAGATTCGCGACGCAGAGCTGCTCGACGTGCTCGACGTGAACCTCGTCGGCGTGTTCCGCGCGATGCGCGCCGTCTTGCCGGCGATGGTCGCGCGCAAGTCGGGCGCGATCGTCGCGACGGCATCGGTCGCCGGTCTCGTCGGCGCGGGCGGTCTCGCGGCTTACGTCGCGAGCAAGCACGCGGTCGTCGGTCTGGTGCGCTCGGTCGCGATCTCGGTCGCGAAGGCCGGCGTCCGCGTGAACGCGCTGTGTCCCGGCATGGCGGACACCGCGATGCTGCGGCGCCTGGTCGACGCGCAGCCTTCGATTCGCGAGAGCCTGCTCGCGCTGAAGCCGATGGGTCGCCTCGGCGAGCTCGCCGAGATCTCCGCAGCGGCCGTATGGCTCGCGTCGGACGAATCCAGCTTCGTCACCGGACACGCGCTCGCTGTGGACGGCGGATACGCCGCGCAATGACGACGCGACTCGACGACCCGCTCGATGGGCCGCGGTCCAAGCAGCTCGTCCTCGACTTTCTCGCGTCCTGGCGGAGCCGCGATCTCGAACGCCTGATGAGCTTCTTCAGCGAGGACTCGACCTATCACAACGTGCCGGTCGAGCCGATCCGCGGCCTCGCCGGCATTCGCGGGATCTTCACCGCGTTCCTCGCCGCATTCCGCGAGGCCTCGCTCGACGTCGTCTGCGTGGCCGCCGAGCCCGGGCTCGTGATCGCGGAGCGGATCGATCGCTTCGAGACACGGAGCGGAGTGGCTTTCGCTCTTCCCGTAACGGGTGTGTTCGTGATCGAGAACGAGAAGATCGCTCGCTTCAGTGACTACTTCGATCTCGCGAGCTTCGAGCGCCAATCGGGCATGAAGCTTTGACCGGAGGTCGCGTGATGACGCGCGTGCAATCGTTGGGTTCGGCCGCTCTCGCTGGGCTGTGGCTCGCAGTGTCGCCAGCGAGCCTCGCAGTCGCGCAGACGGACATGGAGCCGGCGGAAGCGCAGGACGAGGCAAAGGAGAGCGCGCAGGAGGCGAGCCCCGAGATCGAGGACATCGTGATCACCGCCCAGCGGCGGGCGACCAATCTCCAGACGACCGCCGCCGCGATCAGCGCGTTCTCGCAGGATGACTTGAACGCGCGGTCGATCGTCGACGTGCAGGACCTCGGCCGGCTCTCTCCCAGCATGGACGTCTCGCTCTATCAGGGCGAAGCGCAGATTTACATCCGCGGGATCGGATACACCGGGCTGATCGGGGGCACCGACAGCTCGACCGCGTTCCACTCGAACGGCGTGTATCTCTCGCGCTCGTCGTCCGCGCTGCCGGCGTTCTTCGACGTCGAGCGCGTGGAGGTGCTCCGCGGGCCGCAGGGAACGCTCTATGGCCGCAACGCGACGGGCGGCTCGGTCAACGTGATCTCGAAGCGCCCGACCGATGCGCTGCGCGTCGAGGCGATGGCGACGCTCGGAAACTTCGATCACTACGAGCTGTTTGGCGCAGTCGGCGGGCCGCTGGTCGGCGATCGCCTCTCTGCTCGGCTCGCCGTGCGCGTCGCGGATCGCGACGGCTTCACGGACGCGCGGCAACCCAATGGCTCGAACCTCGGTATCGAGGATCGGCGCGACGTGACTGCGCGGCTGAGCTTTCACCTCCGCGCAACGGATGACCTCGAGATCGACCTCGATGGCGATTACTACGAGGCCGACGACGCGGGCTCGATTTGGCTCTACCTCGGGCCGGGCACCGGCACGAACCCATTCCTGCGCCAATACATCGCCTTGCAAGGCGGAGCCGCACCGAACGAGAAATCTCGAAACATCGGATCCGACGTGAAGCCGTTCAACGAGCCGGTGATCTGGGGCATCACCGGCCGCGCCACCTGGACGCTCGGCGATTACACGCTCACGTCGCTGACCGGCTACCGAGAGACGAAGCCGTCCAACTTCAACGATCTCGACGTCACGATCGCCGACGCGATCACACAGCTCCGCAGCGAAGACCACGAGCAGATCAGCCAAGAATTTCAGGTGATCTCACCCGCGGACAGCCAGCTCAGCTGGCTCGTCGGCGCGTACTACTTCCACGAGACCAACGGCGTGACGAACGAGTACCAGTTCCCGTTCATCGACGAGATGTTCGGGTTGCCAGCGGACCCCACCTGCTGCTTGCTGCGGCTGGATGGCCGCGCGACGACGCGCGCATGGGCGCTGTTCGGCGAGGCCAGCTACGACGTCACGCGCCGCATCGAGCTCGTCGCCGGCGGGCGTTACAGCAGCGAGCGACGCGGCGGCCGCAACGACGTCGAGTTCGTGAATTTCCTGACCCCGCTGTTCGACAATCAGGCCGTGTTCGATCCCGCGAGGTTCCACTCGTTCACGCCGAAGCTCGGGGTCAACTTCACGATCGACGACGACGTCTTCGCGTACGCGTCGGTGTCACGCGGCTTCAAGAGCGGCGGCTTCAACATCGGCAGCTATCAGAACGCGCCGTTCGATCCAGAGAAGATCTGGTCGTACGAGCTCGGCGTGAAGGCCGACGTGTGGGAGGGCCGCCTGCGCCTCGACTTCGCCGCGTTCTACTACGACTACACCGATCTCCAGGTGCAGGACGTCGAAGGCAACAACACGATCGTCCGCAACGCGGCGAACGCGAGAAGCTTCGGCGTCGAGCTCGAGAGCACCGCGTTGGTCACGCCCGCGTTCCAGCTCGACCTGAGCGCGACCTACCTGAACGCAGAGTTCCGTGACACCTGCCTCGCCGATCCGAAATATCCGCTGCCGCAGCCGCAAGCCGGCTGCAGCGGCCCGAGCCAGCGCAACCTCGAGGGCTTCCAGCTCCCGCGCGCGCCCAAGTTCAAGGCCGGGCTCGGAGCGCAGTACACGGTGAGCCTCCGCGACGGGGCGCAGCTGATTTTGCGCAGTGATTATGCGCGGCAAGCGCGGGTCTACTACAGCGCGTTCGAGATCGGAGAGCTCTCACAGAAGGGCTACGACTGGCTGAAGGCGCGCGCGACCTTCGTGTTCCCGAGCGGAGCTTGGAAGCTCTCCGCGTTCGTCGACAACGCGACCGACGAGCGCGTGATCAGCAACGCCACCTACATCGCCGACATCGTCGACTCGACGATCACCGGGAACATGGCGCCGCCGCGTACCTACGGAGCGCAGATCCAGTACGAGTTCTGATTTCGCAGCGCGGCGAGCAGCCGCCGTGCGAAGCTTCCCAGCCGAGAAGCGGGGAGCCCCATGGATCTCGGAATTCGCGGCAAGCGCGCGGCCGTCGCCGCGGGTTCGGCGGGCCTCGGGCTCGCGAGCGCGCGGGCGCTCGCGGCGGACGGCGCGCGCGTCGCGATCTGCGGCCGCGATCCGGCGCGCGTGCAGAGCGCCGCGCGCTCGATCGGCGCGGACGCGGTGCCGATCGCGGCCGACGTCAGCACGCCCGCCGGCGCCGCGCAGTTCGTGCGCGACGCGCGCGCCGCACTCGGCGGGCTCGACATCCTCGTCACGAACGCGGGCGGCCCGCCGCCAGGCAACTTCGCGAGCACTCCAATCGACGCGTATCCCGCCGCGCTCGATCTCAACCTGATGAGCGTGATCGCGATGTGCAAAGAGGCGGTGCCCGGAATGCAGGCGCAGCATTGGGGCCGCGTCGTCGCGATCACGTCGATCGCGGTCGCGACGCCGCTGCCGCATCTCATTCTGTCGAACACCGCGCGCGCCGGCGCGACCGGCTTCCTGAAGACGCTCGCGCGCGAGGTCGCGAAGGACGGCGTCACGGTGAACTCGGTGCTGCCCGGTGTCCACGACACCGAGCGGATTCAGGCGCTGCGCGGCAACGGGCGACTCGAAGACATGACGCGCGGCATTCCGGCCGGCCGCTTGGGGACCGCCAACGAGTTCGGCCACGTCGTCGCGTTCCTGTGCTCGCAGCACGCGGCGTTCATCACGGGCGCCGCAGTGCCCGTAGACGGCGGTGCGGATCCCCATCTCTTATAGGCGCCGAATCGGGCCGGCCGATGCGCAGCGCGCCGGCAGCACGGCTGCAACCGCCCGCAAACGTCTCCGCGTGCGCGCCGTGGCGACGCCGCGCTGGGTCGCGCGGCTGCGCGCGCCGTGAGAAGATGCGCGTTCTGCGAGGTGCGGCGAGATGCGGCGGCGGAGCGCGGGGCGGGTGAGCAGCGGAGTCGTGGTGTTGGTGCTGCTCGTCGCGGCAGGAGTGCTCGCGTATGCGGAGCGCGAGAAGCTTCCGCTGGCGGCGCTGAAAGCGAGCGCGCCGGCCGCGCTTCCCGATGTCGCGCTCGCGCCGCCGGCGCGCGGCGGCGACAGCGTCGCGGCGCTCGGGCGCCTGCAGCCGAAGGACGGCGTGCGCGTGATCGCGGGCCCCGCGCAGCCGGTCGCCGTCGTCGGCGAGCTGCTCGTCGACAAGGGAGATCCGGTGCGCGCGGGCCAGCTGATCGCGCGCCTCGACGACGCCGAGCTGCGCGAGGCCGCGGTGCAGCGCGCCGAGGCGCGCGTCGCGAACGCAAAGGCGGAGCTCGAGCGCAATCAACGGCTGCGCGAGGGCAGCGTGATCTCCGTCTCGCTCCACGAGAAGCTGAAGCTCGAGCACGACGTCGCGGTCGCCGACTCGCGCCTTGCGCGCGCCGAGCTCGCGCGGGTCGAGGTTCGCTCGCCGATCGACGGCCAGGTGATCGACGTCCACGCGCGCGCCGGTGAGCGCGTCGGTCCGGAAGGCATTCTCGAGCTCGGCCAGACGCAGGCGATGTACGCGGTCGCGGAGGTGTACGAGACCGAGGTCGGCGCGGTCGCGCTCGGCGCGCGCGCCGAGGTGACGAGCCCCGCGCTGCCGCGGCCGCTGCATGGTGCGGTCGATCGCGTCGCGATGCGCGTGCGCAAACAGGATGTGCTCGGCACCGACCCCGCGGCGCGCACCGACGCGCGCGTGGTCGAGGTGGAGGTGCGGCTCGATGACGAAGACGCGCCGCTCGCCGCGCCGCTGACGCATCTGCAGGTCGAGGTCGCGATCGACCGGCCGGCGAGCGATTAGGGCGCAGAGCCCGGAAGAGCGAAGCGGTGCTCCAGATCCCGATCGGTTGGCTCCAGCTGAAGCGCGAGAAGCTGCGCTTCGCGGTCGCGCTGCTCGGCGTCGCGTTCGCGGTGATCCTGATCCTGATGCAGCTCGGCTTCCGCGAGGCGCTGTTCAACAGCGCCGTGCGCGTCCACGACGCACTCGATGGCGATCTGGTGATCCTCTCGCGCGAGCAGTCTTACATCGTCGAGCCGCGCTCGTTCAGTCAGCGCCGGCTCTATCAGGCGCGCGGCGTCGCCGGCGTCGGGTCAGTGACTCCGGTCTATCTCGGCGTCGGCATGTGGAAGAACCCGGAGACGCATGGCAATCGCGCGCTGTTCGCGATCGGGATCGATCCGGCCGAGCGCGTGCTGCGCCTGCCAGGAGTCGTCGCGCAGCAGAACGCGATCGTGCGCGAGGACGACGTGCTGTTCGACGCGCTCTCGCGGCCGGAGTACGGGCCGGTGGCGGATCGCCTGCGCGCCGGTGCACCGTTTGCCGCGGAGCTGAATCACCGCGAGCTGCGCGTCGCAGGGCTCTATCAGCTCGGCACGTCGTTCGGCATCGACGGCAGCATCGTCACCAGCGAGACGAACTTCCTGCGTCTCTTCCCTGACCGCGAGCGCGGCCTGATCGAGCTCGGCCTCGTCCGCCTCGCGCCGGGAGCGAGCGCCGAGCGCGTACGCGACGCGATCCGCGCGCGCGTCGCGGACGACGTGCTCGTGCTCACGATCGCCGAGTTCCGCGCAAAGGAGATCGCCTATTGGGATTCGGCGACGCCGATCGGGTACGTGTTCAGCTTCGGCGTGATCGTCGGCATGGTGGTCGGCGGCATCATCGTCTACCAGATTCTGTTCGCCGACGTGAACGACCACTTGCCCGAGTACGCGACGCTGAAAGCGATGGGCTACTCGAATGCGTTCCTCTCGGGCGTCGTGATCCAGCAGGCCGTGATCCTCGCCGCGCTCGGCTTCTTGCCCGCGGTCGGCATCTCGATGCTGCTCTACCGCGTCTCGGGAGACGCGACCCGCCTGCCGCTCGAGATGACTCAGGAGCGCGCGCTGCTCGTGTTAGGCCTCACGATCGCGATGTGCGTGCTCTCGGCGCTGATGGCGCTGCGCAAGGTCCGCTCCGCCGATCCCGCGGAGATCTTCTGATGGCCGCGAGCTCCGCCGAAGCGCCGATCCAGCTCGAGGGCGTGAACCACTACTTCGGCGCCGGCGCGCTGCGGAAGCAGATCCTGCACGGTGTCTCGGTCGAGCTGCGCGCGGGCGAGATCGTGATCGTCACCGGACCTTCGGGCTCCGGAAAGACCACGATGCTCACGCTGATCGGCGCGCTGCGCTCCGCTCAGGAAGGCTCGGTGCGCGTGCTCGGCGAGCAGCTGCGCGGCGCGAGCCCGAGCACGCTCGAGCGCGTGCGCCGCGACATCGGATACATCTTCCAAGCGCACAACCTGCTCGACGCGCTCAGCGCGACGCAGAACGTGATGCTCTCGTTGCTGCTCGATCGGGTGAGCAAGCGCGAATCGCGCAAGCGCGCGCGCGAGTGGCTCGAGGCCGTCGGGCTCGGCGAGCGGCTCGACCACCACCCGTCGCAGCTGTCCGGCGGACAGCGCCAGCGCGTCGCGATCGCGCGCGCGCTCGCCGGCTCGCCGCGCATCGTGCTCGCCGACGAGCCCACCGCCTCGCTCGACAAGCAATCGGGCCGCGAGGTCGTCGACCTGATGCAGGGCCTCGCGCGCAAGCAGGGCGTGACCGTGCTGCTCGTGACTCACGACAACCGGATTCTCGACATCGCCGATCGCATCGTGCATCTCGAAGACGGGCGGCTGACGACCTTCACCGAGCACGTCACGGCGAACACGCAGCACATGATGGACATGCTCGCCCGTAACAACCGCAAGGGCGATCTGCAGCGCCGCGTCGCCGAGGCGCCCGCAGCCGAGCTGCCTGGGCTGCTGGAGCAGGCGACGCATGGTGCCGAGGAGTTCCTGCGCGTCACCGAGCTCTCTCAGGACGACGCGTTCCAGAGCATGTTCGAGGAGGTGCTCGCGGCATTCACGCGCCGCTTCGGGGAAGAGGCGGGCGCGGAGCGCGCCTCGGTGTTCCTCGTCGACCGCGCGCGCCGCGAGCTGTGGCTGAAGCTCGCGCAGGAAGAGGGCGGCAAGCCGGTCGATCTGCGCATGCCGCTCGATCGCGGCATCGCGGGCCACGTCGCGACGAGCGGCGAGTGCCTGCGCGTCGACGACGCCTACGCGAGCCCGCTCTTCAATCCCGAGGTCGATCGCGCGACCGGCTTCAAGACGCGCAGCGTGCTGTGCGTGCCGATTCTGGATCGCGGCGGCGAGGTGTTCGCGGTCGCGCAGCTCCTCAACAAGCGCGGCGGAGCCGCATTCGGCGCAGAGGACGAGGCGCGCTTCCGCGAGTTCGCGCGCGGGCTCGCGCCGGTGCTCGAGGCGTGGGCGCGCATGGGCGCGCTCGAAGCGCGGCGCGCCGAGCTGCGCGAGGTCGCAAACACGCTGCCGCGCGCCGCCGTCTGACGCGCCCGCGCGCACGTCGTAAGCTGCGCCCGCCATGGACTTGACCGTCCTCGCAAGCCCGGCCTTTCTCGCGCTGCTCGCGCTCGAGTACGCCGTCGCCCACGCGCAGCGGCGCGAGATCCAGACGACGCGCGACACCGCGACGAGCCTCGCGCTCGGCGTCGGCAGCGTGTTCGCGAACGCGGGCTGGAAGGCGGCGGCGGCCGGGACCTACCTGTGGGTGCACGATCACCGGCTGGTCTCGCTGGGCGATGGCGGCTGGACATTCGCTGCCGCGCTGCTGGCGGTCGATTTCGCTTATTACTGGTTCCACCGGCTGCACCACGAGGTGCGCGTGCTCTGGGCCTCGCACGTGCCGCACCACTCGAGCCAGCGGTACAACCTCTCGACCGCGCTGCGCCAGCCATGGACGCCGATGACCGGCTTGCCGTTCTATCTGCCGCTCGCGCTGGTGTTCTCCCCCGCGCAGATCGCGACCGCGTACGCGATCAACCTGCTCTATCAGTTCTGGATCCACACCGAGCTGATCGGACGGCTCGGCCCGCTGGAGTGGGTGCTCAACACGCCGTCGCATCACCGCGTCCACCACGGGGCGAACGTGCAGTACCTCGACCGCAACTACGCGGGTGTGCTGATCGTGTGGGACCGCTGGTTCGGCACGTTCGAGCCCGAGCGCGAGCCCGTGCGCTTCGGCCTCACCAAGAACATCACCCGCGCGAGCCCGCTCTACGCCGCGTTCTACGAGTTCGGCGCCGCCTTCCAGGACGCGCTGCGGGCCGGCTCGCTGCGCGACGCGGCGGGGTACTTGTTACGGGCACCGGGCTGGAAGCCCGGCGGCGCCGGCGCCACCGCGAGCGATCTGAAGCGGCTCGCGGGCCTCACGGCGTGAGCGCGGGGGCACAATGAGCGACGAGCGCGAGGCGGGCGAAGCGCCGGGCGCCGTCGAGGTGCCGCTGCGCGACCTCGCGCCCGAGACGCTCACCGCGCTGATCGAGAGCTTCATCCTGCGCGAGGGCACCGACTACGGTGCGGTCGAACGCAGCCTCCCCGAGAGAGTCGCCGCAGTTCGCCGGCAGCTCGAACGAGGGGAAGCGCGCATCGAGTTCGATCCGCAGACCGAGACCGTGAACGTCGTGCTCGTGAACCCTGTGAGACGGCGCTGAGCGCCGCTCGCGCGTTCGCGAAGTTCTCCCGGCAGCGGGCTGCGATACATCCGAAACGGCGGTTCGAGAAGCGGACAGATAGTCGCTTCGACAGCCCTTAAAGGTGTGTCGCACAAACGCTGTGAGAGAAAACGCCGGAGGCGAACTCTGCAGGACGGTTTCCGGGCGCACGGAGAAGCGAGATCTCGTGTTTGCGGCGCAGGAGTTCCGAGTGGAGAATGCGGAGATTGCTTGGACCGCCGGGAAGTGGCTGGGCGGCCCAATACCGGTTGGGCAGTCGAGGAGGATCGTGTGACACAACCCGCGAAGACCGGGTCGTTTGGTGCCACCGCCGAGCGGGTTGCTGCCGCTGTACTCGGCTTCCTCGCCGTTGTCGCCTTCATTTCCCAGGCCTCCACGTTCGGAAAGGAAACAACCGCGCGCGAGACAGCACTCTTCAATTCGCTCCAGTTCACTCTCACCGTCGGATTCACATGGTTCAGCACACGTGCGATCAGCCGTAGCGAGTTCGAGGCGAGCCTGAAGCGGTTCGCAATCAGTGCCTTCAGACGGATCGCCGACATCGAGCGCATGACGCTACGCCTTCGGGCGCAGGTCAGAGAGAACCTTGCGACAAGCCCGGAAGGCGAGACCGGCTCGCTGGAAGTCGTCGACGCGATCGTCGGCGACACGATTGAGGTCATACGATCGTCGATTTCTGATTGGGGAGACGTTATTGGCGACGAGCTGCTCGACCTGGAGAAGCTGCGACGCCTGAGCCGCGAGCGCGAGGAAGCGACCGCCCGTTCCGAGTCTGCTGTGGGAGATGAGAAAAAGGTGGCCGAACAGGCCGCAGAGAAGATCGAGTCCTTGATCTCGAATCTCCGCAAGAAGCTGCCTCCCGCACTAGCAATCGAAACGGCGGGCGCTGCGTTGTCTGCTCAAGGTGAGCAGCACGCGGCCAAGTGGATTGCGAGTCGACACAAGGAGGATGGCGGCCTGCTCCTTACGATCGTGTCGGGCGACGACTACGAGCACGATCGCGAGCTCAATACTCTCAAGGCCGGCGACCACCTTCATACGGCGAAGGACGAATTCGGACGACTGAACGCTGCAGACTCCGATGGCAAAGTTGTCGGTCGAATACAAAACAACTCCCCGCTCCCCTACCAAGGCTTTGTCAGAGCGATCGAGGTCGGATACGGATCCGACACCATTTCGATGGAATGCGTCGAATACGATGGGGAAGCTGTGCGGAATAGCCGCAGATTCTGCTGGCTGAAGGTGCGAGTAGTCTCCGAGCCAAATCCTCCCTCGCGGCGTGCAGGGCATCGGCGGGTCGCCGTCCAACAAGGCGCTGCCGCTGACCGTCAAGGGCCGCGCTCCGATCCACCCCGATAGAGTCTGGCATCGAGTATCTGCGCTCCGGCCGGCCTCGGTGGCGGCCCTTGCCGGCATCTGAGCGCCAAAGCGTTCGGCTGCAGCACACGAGGCATTGGCTTGAACGTAAGCCTCATTCCGAAAACGATCCTCGCCCTAGTCCAACCGGCCGTTCAGGCAACCGCCGCGCGTCTCTTCGTTCTCACCACGGGACGCGCGGGCTCGGCGAATTTCCAGCCCACAGTCACCACCTTCTACGAAACAGGCCTAGTTACGGCGCTGTACGAACAGCTTCTTATGTCGCCAGTTCTCGCCAAGTACGAGATTCGTCACGAGATGCCGTACCCTGGTGCAGCAGGCCGCCCGAAGCAGGTCGACCTCTGGCTCAAGCCAGTTGGCGGCGGCTATCCCCATCTCATCGAAGCCGGCGACTTTGCACCGGGAAAGGTCCACAGCGATATCCGCAAGATCTCACCGATCAATGCGCATGGTGGAAACTGGTTCCTGGCGTTCTTCCGCAACCCATCTCATGCCGCAGACCCCTGGGCGGAGATCTCTAGATCGCTACAACGAGCGAACGGCCTCGATGCGGTCCTCGTCGAGGTAGACCGACGCTTAACCACGAGCTTCCCGGTATATCGCCCCAACCACCCGCCCGACCACTTCGGAGCGGCCCTCATACGTGCCAGATCGGTCGGCTGACGGTTGACAGAAGTTCAGCGACATCCTTTACACGTTTGGACATCGTCAAACGCCGGTGATTGTTCGTGTTCTCTCGTCGATCTGCCGATCTGCCCGAGTAGCGTGCGTTAGTAGACGATGCTCCACAGCCCGTCGCCGATCGCCTTGAGGTCGACGTACTGATCGGCGAGTGGGGTTCGCCGGCGCAACGCGCTGCGTGCACGACGCCGGGCCGGCTTCACCCGGACCGAACCATCGATCAGTACTTGACTTCCCCATGAACGACGCGCGGTTCCCCGGTCACGGTCGGCCTTGCGCCGATGTAAATACTCGAGCTGGAATCGGACGGATCCTGCAGGTCCTGCGCAGTCGGTAGCGTCATGTTGACCGGGACGGAGAGGCCCGCTCCATCGCAGACAGCGACGCCCTTGCGTGCGAGGCGGATCTCGCGCTCGAGCCACTTCACGAGATAGGTCTGTGACCCCACGCTCGCGACGCCCTCGACGGGGTCGTAGGGAATGATGAATGAAGGCACGAAGCGCGCGTTCTCTGTGTCGCAGCTGACTTCCTGATTCGTGAGGTGCGAGACGCACACTCCGGGGATCCCCCAGAGATCGCCGTAGCCGCCGTACTGGAGCACGATGTTCTGGCCGGCGTACTGCCCGTAGGCTGCGCCGGACGGCACGTTGAAGTTGACTTGCAGTGGCGCTTCGAAGGTCACGAAATCATCGTTCTGATCCTTGACCGCGGCGAACTGGTTGAAGCTCTCCGCACCGGTCTCCCACTGGTAGTAGACGTCGATGCTGTTGACCTTCCACTCGCAGTACGTGCCCGAGCCCACCGCGCACTCCGCATCGCCGAGGTCGACGAAGAGCTTTCCGCTGCGCACGCCGGGCCGGAACATCGGGTACTGAGCGAGCGTCTCGGCATCGACCGCGAGCACGACGGGTTGGTTTGCGCCGTCGCGCAGCAGTGCGTTCGCCGCGTCGCTGGCATAGGTAACGACGCTGCCCGCCGCCGTGGGCTGGAAATTGTTGGTCGTTCCCGCCGCGAAGGGCGACGTCTCGATCGAGCCCGGCGCAAAGAACGCACCCATCGATGCGGCCGTCGCGCAGTCGCGCAGGCAGTAAAGCGTGGCGGGCATATCGGGCGGATACACGATGTCCTGGCTGCGGTAAGTCACTTCGACGGCGTCCGAGTCGACCGGCGACGCCACGTTCTGCAAGTCGACGAACACTTCTCCGCCGAGCGCCTGCGACCATCCCTGGATCCCGCCGCGCATCGACCAGAACGACGCCGCCACGGTCTGGGCCGGAGTAAGTGCCTGCGTCGTGCATCCGCCGGGGCCGCAGCTGACCTGCGCTGTGACCGTGAAAGAGCCAGCGGCGTCGTCCCAGTAGAGCTCGTATTGCGTGTTGGGAGCCGCTCCCGGGAAGAAGCTGTCCGCTTCCATACCGACGAACGTCGTCAGCTTGATTTGATCGATCTCGTGCAGCGTGCGCGCATGGCGCGTGTACTTCGTGAGTTTCCCGCCCGCGCGGACGACGGTGTACGGCGTGCGCGTCGGCTCGCTGGCGCTCGAGTAGTCGACCTTTTCGATGGTCGAGCCGGTCGCGACCGTCGCGAGAGCGGCGGGTGGAAGCCAAAGACCCCAATAGCCGAGGTAGCCCTGGAAGGTCTCGCCGCCGTTCGCGTAGTGAATTGGGAATCCCGACTGGCGCTCGATGCGGTCGCCCGAGCTGCTGTCGTAGAGGCCGTAGCGCCATACGGACATTCCCGTTTCCGGATCCTGCGCATCACGCGCGAAGCACTGATCGCCGGCGTCGTCCGAGCGGAGGTAGTAGTCCGCGTCATAGGCGAAGGAGAACAGCGCCTGCCCGCCGCCGTCGTCGATGCTCAGGCGGCCAGCGCCGCTCGTGGCGCTCGACGTGGTCATCCGCAGCGACTTCGTGCCCGAGCCACCCTGCTGCTGCTCACGTTCGAAGTAACCGATGCCCGACTGCGAGCCCTCGAGGAAGCCGCCGAACACGCAGCTCGGGTCGCCCTCGACGCGGCCGCAATAGTCGAGCCGGAACTCGCCGTAGGGATTCGTGTCGGAAGGCGGCGCGCTCGCGCTCACGTTGACGTAAACGATCGCGCCGCTGGTGTCGGGATCATCGAGCCAGACGCGCGCGCGCATTGGGTGGGAGTTGGACGCGCGCGTCGAGTCGACGGTCGCCGTCACGAACTGAGTCGTCTGGGCCGCGCCGCCCGCGTTCTCCGTAGAAGACCGTGACTGCGGATCACACTTCGCGAAATCGATCAGCGCGGTATACGGCCCGTCGTTCACCAGCGCGTCCGCGCGCAGCGCCGACATGATGCAGGTGATCATGTTGACCTGCTGGAAGCCCTTCGAAGTCGCATCCTCGACGTGGCTGTGCTGCGCGTCCGTGGCGTACGGGGAGTCGGACGGCGGAACGGCGTGGACGGACGTCGGCTGCAGAAGCTGCGAGACGGCGAGGACGAGCGCGGCGAGCAACCAAGCTGTCGATTTCATTGGGCGCCCCGTCATTCTGCGTTCGTCGCGGTGACGACGGCGACGGACTCGGGTGTCGCGACGCCCTCGACTGCCGGCTGCGGATCAGGCGACTGGCTGCTGCTGCCGCAGCCCACCGATGCCGCGACCGGCGCGGCCAGAGCGAAAGCGGCCAGCAATTTCCGCGCGGAACGCGCGCGCATCGATCGATTCGTCATGAGAAGCCATCCGTGTTAGGGGTGACGCCGAGGCGGCCGGAGGGTGAGCAGAGAGCCACCTCGAAGCGCACCATCGGCTGCATCGGCGTGTGCTGGGGCGACGGCGACACGTCGAGCTCGTGACAGGCCCGCCGCGAATACACGTATGGCTGTTCGCGAGATCGCGTAGGCCCGCTGAAAGCCGCGCCGAGCGGCGCGCACGGAGCGTCCTGGAGCTCGCGATCGAGGATTCGAAAACGGGCCGGGCGCTGACCGGTCGTGGCAGAATCCTCGACGCGCGGTCGTGGAGGACTCTCATGAAATCCGTCTTACGTGTCGTCGGCGGCCTGCTCGCCGTGGTGCTGCTCGCCATCGGCGGGCTGCTCATCGGCGCCCGCTTCGCCGATGGGCCGATTGGAATCATCGCGGGCGGGCCCTTCAAGACCGGCGAGTTGGCGACGGGCCCCGAGCCCGATTGGTCCTTCGTGCGCGACGTACCGGAGGTCCAGTTCCAGCTCTTGAATCCGGCTCGCTCGCGGACGACGTGGATCCTGTATCACGACGGCAAGGCCTACATCCCGTGCGGCTACATGACGACGTGGTGGGGAAAGATCTGGAAGCGTTGGCCGCTCGAGGCCGAGAAGGATCCGCGCATCATCCTCCGAATCGGCGACGCGCTGTATGAGCGGGAGCTCGTTCGCATCCAAGAGGGCCTGAGCGTGGCGCCGCTTCTGGCGGAGCTGAGCCGGAAGTACGCCGGCGGTCGCGAGATCCGGATGGAAGCCGTGACATCCGGCTACCTCTGGCTCTACGAGCTCGCGCCGCGAAACTGATTGCTCATGGCAGCGATTCATTTCTCGCAGAGCTCGGTCATTGGCTGGCTGCTCGATTCCGATCCGTCGATCCGGTGGCAGGTGATGCGCGACCTGATGACCGCCTCCGCCGGCGAGATCGCGGCCGAGCGCGCGAGAATTGCGACGGAGGGAATGGGCGCGAAGCTGCTTTCCCAACAGGCGCCCGATGGGCGATGGGGCGGCGCGGCGTGGAACCGCGGCTGGGATTCCACGATGCATGTTCTGTGGCTCCTGCGCGAGATGGGTCTCCACCCGACCTGCGAAGCGGCGCGGCGTGCGCTGAGCCTCGTACGCGAGCGCGTCACCTGGCGCGGATGCGGGCCGCCGGAAGCCGACGCCAATCCGTTCTTCGCCGGCGAGGTGGAGCCGTGCATCAACGGGCAGGTCGCGGCAATCGGCGCCTATTTCGGGCAGGACGTGCGTGCGCTCGTCGAGCGCCTGCTCAGCGAGCAGCTACCCGACGGCGGATGGAACTGCGAAGCCGAGAGCGGCTCGACGCGCTCGTCGTTCAACACGACGATTTGCGTGCTCGAAGCGCTGCTCGAATTCGAACGAGTTGTTGGGGAGAGCCCAGCGGTGACCGGCGCCCGTCTGCGCGGGCAGGAATACCTGCTCGAGCGCCGGCTCTTTCGCCGCAAGTCGACCGGCGAGGTGATCGAGCGGGATCGCAAGGGCGGTGCCGCGTGGACGCGCTTCGCCTACCCGACGTGGTGGCACTATGACGTGCTGCGAGGGCTCGAGTACCTACGTCGCGCAGGCGTCGCGCCCGACGAACGCGCAGCCGAGGCGATCGAGCTGGTGGCGTCGAAGCATGACGCCGACGGCAGGTGGCGGCTCGAGACTCAGTATCCCGGCAAGCTGCTCGTCGAGACGGATGCAGGCGAGGGCCGGCCGAGCCGGTGGATCACGCTCCACGCCTCACGAGTGTTGGGCTGGTATTCGAACGAAGGGAGCCGCGAATGATCGAAGGTTCTTGTCACTGCGGCGCCGTACGCTGGCGGTTCGAGGGCACTCCCGAAGGTGCAACGGCGTGTAGCTGCACCGTGTGTCGCCGTTATGGCGTGCTTTGGGCCTACGACTTCGAGGGCGAACGCATTCATGTGTCCGGTCCGACCCGCGCCTACGTCAGAGGCAAGGCGATCGAGTTCCATTTCTGCCCCACCTGCGGATGCGTCGCATTCTGGCGAGGGATCGAATTGCACGAAGCAGGTCGGCGCCGCATCGCGGTGAACCTCCGCCTCGCCGAGCCCGAGCTCGTCGCGCGGATCCCGATCGACCGCTTCGACGGGCTCGGGAGCTTCGAAGACCTTCCGCGCGATGGGCGATGCGTCGGGGACTACTGGTTCTGAAAAGTCGAGTGTGACAACGCTCAGAAGAAGCGGGCGCGGGGCCACTCGTCGCGCCTCCTCTTCATCGCACGTTGTCTAGGTGCGAGCGCGGCGCGCGAGACTGCCAGCGCATTCGGTCCCATGCCGTGAAGGGCGAGCAGCTCCGCGTCCGTGCGTCGCGCGACATCGGCGAGGGTCGCGATTCCCGCCGCCGCGAGCGCCCGCTGCGCAGGCTTCGCGAGACGCGGGAGATCGCTCGAACTCGGCCGCGCCGCACGCCTCGTGGATGGCCTCGCCCCAGCCATCAACGTCCCCCCGTCACATCGAGCAGCGCGCCCGTCACGTAGGACGCCGCCGGCGAGAGCAGCCAGACGATCGACTCCGCGATCTCCTCGGGCGTTCCAGCGCGCTGCATCGGAATCGTCGGCGCGATGCGCTGCGGGCGCTCGGGCTCACCGGTGCTGGCGTGGATATCCGTAACAACCAGACCGGCGCGCACGGCGTTCACGCGCACGCCTTCGTTCGCGACTTCGCGCGCGAGGCCGAGCGTGAAGCTGTCGATCGCGCCCTTCGTCGCGGCGTAGTCGACGAACTCGTTCGGCGAGCCGAGGCGCGAGGCGCCGGAGGAGAGGTTCACGATCGCGCCGCCGCGGCCGCCGTGGCGCGTCGACATGCGCTTCAGCGCCTCGCGCGCGCACAGGAACGAGCCGATCACATTGACGCCGAACACGAACGCGAGCCGCTTCGCATCCATCGCTTCGACGCGCGACTGCACGGCGCAAACGCCCGCATTGTTCACGAGCGCCGTGAGCGGCCCGAGCTTCGCGTCGACCTCCGCGAACAGGCGCACGACGTCTTCCTCGCGCGCGACGTCCGCTCGCAGCGCGAGCGCTCGCCCGCCTGCGCGCTCGATCTCGGCGACGACGCCGCGCGCAGCGGCCTCGTCGCGCAGGTAGTTCACGCCGACCGCGAAGCCGCGCGCCGCGGCGAGCTTCGCGGTCGCGGCGCCGATGCCGCGCGATGCGCCGGTGACTAGCGCGACGGTCACTTCGAAGCTCGAAGCTTCATCAGCTGCTCGAGACACACCGTCGCCGGATTCTCCAGCCAGACCCTCTGGTCCTTCGGCATCTCCCCGCGCGCGACGCTTCGATTCATCACGCGCACGACGATCGCGCAGTAGCGCGCGGCACCGAGCACTTCCCAATAGTGCGTGTCGCCGACCGAGACGCCGGCGCACCGCTCGTAGTGCGCGCGCTGCTCCTCGCGCGTCGGCTCGCCTGGGAGGCGCGGGATGCCGCCCATCGCTTCGTGGCTCCAGCGGTCGAACATCAGCCACCAGCCGAGATCGAACGCGCGCGGCGCGATCGCGACGTTCTCGAAGTCGGTGACGCAGACGCAGCGGAAGTCGCGCCAGATCATGTTGCCGATGCGCGAGTCGCCCCAAGAGAGGACAAGATCGCTCTCGCGCTCGGGGCGCAGGTTCGCGCGCAGCCACGCGAACGCCTCGCTCATCAGCGGATGCTTGCGGCCGGCGAGCTCGCGCTCGGCGTACTCCTCCCAGAGCGCGAGCTGGCGCGCGGTGCCCGCGCTGACACCGGCCGGTGTCAGCCACTCGAAGCCGGCCCGGCGCCAGTCGACCGCGTGCAGCTCGGCGAGCACGCGCAGCCCGTCCTCGACGAGGCGGCGGCGCTGCTCGGGCTTCGCTTCCGCGAAGAAGCCGGCGCTCGCGTACGGCGGCATCACGCCAGGCACGACGCCGTCGACGAAGCCCATCACGAAGAACGGCGAGCCGAGGACGGCGGCGTCGCGTTCGAAGCCGACGAGCGGCGCGAGCGGGACGCGCGAGTGGCGCGCGAGCGCCGACATCGTGCGCCACTGGATCTCGATCTCGACGTCGAGCCCCGGCGCTTGCACCGGGTAGACCGCGGGCTCGGGCATCTCGCGGCGCAGAATGCAGCGTTCGGGCAGCTCGGAGCCGGCGCGCCGCACGCTCGCGTCGAGCGCGAGCGTCTCGGCCGAGTAGCCGCCCGAGAGCCGGCGCGGCGTAGCGAGCCGCACGGCATCCGCGCCGGGAAGCCTGGCCGCCAGCCAGCGCTCGAGATTCGCGATGCCCGCTGCGTCGATGCTCGATTCTGCTGCCACCCGCCCCTCCGCGAAGATTTCTCACCATGCTGTGAGCGAAGCGGCGTAGCTTATTCGAACGCGCTCGCGCCACGCCGGTGTGCTCGGCGGCCGCGGCGCGGTCGCGAGATTTCCTGATGACCGCCGCCTATCGCATTCTCTGCGCCCTCGTCGGCGTCGCGCTGATCGCGATCGGCGCACCCTTGTTCGCGAGCTTCTTCGCGTATCAACAGCCGGGCGGCGAGGCGCCGCTGCCGGGCGGCCCGCACGTGCACTACTTCGCGGCGACCGCGGGCGGCGCGTTGATCGCGTGGGGCGGCGCGCTCGCGGCCGGCGCCTGGCGGAACGAGCTCTCGCGCTCGCTTGGCACCGCGAGCGCGTTCGCGCTCGTGCTGCTCGCACTGATGCGGATCCTCGCGTGGTTCAACGGCGACTACTACACCGACGCGAACCTGCAGCGGCCGCTCGCCGCGTTCTTCCTGCTCGCCGCGCTCGGGTTCGTGTGGCTGCGGCCGGCGCGCGCATCGCGAAGGGTGGCGGCATGATGCGCTGGCTCGCGACGGCCGTGATTGCTGCGCTGTTCGCGCTGAACGCTTATCTGCCGTACAGCGCGCTCGGCGGCCGCGGCAACGAGCGCAGCGTGCGAGCGCACGTGGCCGCGGCAGCGCAGCTCGTCGGGCAGCCGCTGCCGGCGCTCGAATTCGAAGACGCGAACGGAAACGCGGTTCGCGTCGGCGAGCTGCTCGAGCGCCCCGTGCTGTTGACCTTCGAACGCAGCGTGGATTGGTGACCCTTCACGAAGGCGCGGCTCGTGGAGCTGCGGAACGCGCTGGCGAGTGAGCCCGAGCTGCAGATCGTGTGGGTCATGGCGAAGGGCCAGTACAACGCGCGTTCGGACCGCTTCATCGACGAGTACGGGCTACGCGGGCGCATTCACTTCTGGCGCGATCCCGACTCGCGCGCGATCGATGCGCTCGGGCTGCGGCGGCCGAACCCGGAGCCGATCGAAGCAGGCGTGCCGCATCCGACGACGTTGTTATTGGACTCGGCGGGGATCGTGCGGTTCGTCGATGTGCGGGAGGACTTTCACTTCTGGTTGGATCCCGTCGTCGTGAAGGAGGCGGTGGCCCAGCTTCGGTGATTGCTGGCCCTTGGAGCCGGCGGCTTCGGGGACTCGCCGCCGGCGAAGAAGCGAAGAGCGAGCGAGAAGAGCGGGCCTGCGGGACTCCGCGCGGAGCGTCCGGGGCGGGAGGGGGATCCGCTTCGCTGCGGGCCTGCCCGGTTGCAGTGCATCCGGCGAGATGTGCGCGCCTTGCGGCGAGCCTGCAGCGAGCTCGTCGCGATCGTTGGCTGCGCGTTCGGGCGCTCGCGGAGATCGATCGTGCGCACGCACGTGTCGCCGTGCGGATCGCTTGCGGCGGCATCGAGCCGCCGCTGCTTCACTTTCTCGCCCAGGCGACGCGCGGGGCCGGTCATCGCACCGCGCTCGAGTCAGCCTCGGCCGCCGCGTTGATGTCGGCGTTTTCGAGGACGCGCTTCTTCGAACCGTGGTCGGCGATGTGGATCATTGCGCGGCCGATGCGTTCGGTGGTTGTTACGGAGCCCGGCGCAAAGCGCTCCACGAGCGGGATCAGCGGGCCGAGCACGGCGTAGGTGGCGCGGGTCCACGGGGTGCGTGACGTGATGCCGTGCAGCGGCTGCACGATGCCGGGCCGGAAGATGGTGACCTCGTCGAAGGGCAGCGCGAGGAGTGCGTTTTTCGGCGCGGCCTTTGACGCGGGCCCACATCGTGCGGCTCCGCTCCGTGCTGTCGGCGCCGGTGCCCGAGACGAAGCACATGCGGATGCGCGGGCTGGCCTTCAGCAGCGCCTCGGCTGCGGCGACGGCGAAGTCGACCGTGATGCGCCGGTACTCGGCTTCGCGCAGGCCGGCGGAGGTGATGCCGAGACAGAAAAAGCACGCGTCGGCCCCAACAAGTCGATCCGCGATTGGCGTGTAGTCGAGAAGGTCGGAGTGCGCGAGCTGCTCGAGCTTCTCGTGCGAGACGGCGCTGCGCGCGCGGCCGATCGCGAGCACGCGCCAGACGCGCGGATCGCGCAGGCACTCGCGCAGCACGCCTTGCCCGATCATCCCGGTCGCGCCGAACAGCACCACTCGCATCACTCACCTCGAAGGGATCCAACTTCTCACGAGCCTGTGGGGAGGTGAGAGCTCTTTCGGGCGGCCTTCCGCTGGGGCCGCCGCGCCGGGACCGCGGGTCGCCGAAAAGTGCTGGTCATCACGGGTGCATCCGGGTTAGAAAGCGCGAGCAACCTGGTGGTCGGGCTCGGGGGAGCCCCATTGCGGGCCGGCCGCCAACCATGAGAGGGGACCCTCATGACGACCACCTCGCGCTGGCTCCGTGTGCTGCAGTCTGCACCGCTCGCGCTCGCGATCGCTGCTCCGGCATGGGCGCAAGAGCAGCCCGCCCCCACGCCGCCGCCTGCCGCCGCGGAAGAGACCGAAGTCATCATCGTGACTGCGCGTAAGCGAGAGGAGAACGTGCAGGACGTGCCGTTCGCGATCAGCGCGAAGACTGGCGACGACCTGCGCGAGGCGGGCTCGGGCAATCTCGAGGACATCGCGCGCATCGTGCCGAGCCTCTCGGTGCAGAACCTCGGGCCCGGCCAGAGTCAAGTCGCGATCCGCGGCATCTCGGCTGGCCAGATCGTGCGCGATCAGCCGGGCGTGAAGGAGCAGGTCGGCATCTACCTCGACGAGTCGGTGGTGTCGCTCTCGCTGTTCACACCGGACCTCGACTTGTTCGACCTGAACCGCGTCGAAGTGCTGCGCGGGCCGCAAGGCACGCTGTTTGGCTCCGGCTCGGTCTCCGGCACGGTCCGTTACATCACGAACCAACCGAACCTCGAGGAGATCGATGCGGCGCTCGAAGGCGGCATCAACTTCGTCGAGAACGGCGGCCGAGGCGGCGACCTGAAGGGGATGATCAACATGCCGCTTCTCGAGGAGAAGCTGGCGCTGCGGGTCGCGGCCTACTGGACGGCTTATCCCGGCTTCATCGACGCGCTCACGCCCAGCGGCAAAGACCACGACGTGAACGAGGGCGACCGCTGGGGCCTGCGCGCCTCGCTGCTCTTCCAGCCGACCGAGTCGATCCGAATCACGCCGCGTGTGATCTATCAGGACATCTCGGTGGACGGCATGAATCGGCAGGATCGTTGGAACATCCTCGCCAACGAGTTCAACACGGAGATCCCGACCCGCTCGATCGGCAAGCGCGAGCAGTACCGCCAGCTCGAAGAGCGCTTCGAGGACGAGTTCTTGCTCGTCGACCTCACGGCCTCGTGGGACATCAACGAGTTCGTCTCGCTGACCTCGATCAGCTCCTACACCGACCGCGACATCCTGATGCTGCGCGATGCGACGCAGCTCACCGGAAGCATTACGGGTCAGGAAGGAGCGTTCAACGAACCAGAGCCACCGCCGGATCCGCGGAACCCGCACCCGGGCTTCCCGATCGGCATCTACACGCTCGACGCGCCGCTCGATGACTCGACGGATGTCCAGGTGTTTACGCAGGAGCTGCGGCTAGCCGGCGAGATCGGACCCTTCGCTTGGGTCGGTGGCTTCTTCTGGAGCGACATCGAGCGCACGTACGGACAGTCACTGTTTGTCGACGGATTCGAAGCGGCCGAAATCGCGTTCCAGACCGCCAACGGCTTTACGCCGTTCCAGACCGAGGACGCCCTCGCCAGTACCGACGTGCTGTTCTTCTCGCACATCCCATACGACTTCCGGCAGTGGGCGCTGTTCGGCGAAGGCACCTGGTCGGTCACGGAACAGTTTCACGCCACTGTCGGCCTGCGTTACTTCGATTTCGAAGAGGACCGCCGGCTGAATTTCGGCGGCATCTTCGCGGCGCTCACGATCGACGAGCCCGGCGACGCCAGCTCGGACGGCGTGAATCCCCGCTTCATTCTCTCCTATACGCCGACCGACAACGTCGAGCTGTCGGTGCAGGCGGCCAAGGGCTTCCGCCTCGCGGGCGTCAACGATCCGCTGAACGTGCCGATCTGTAGCCCCGCCGACCTCGCGACCTTCGGTGGCTTCGATACCTGGGGCGACGAGGAGGTTTGGAACTACGAGATCGGCGCGAAGACACAGTGGGCCGACGGACGCATCACCGCGAACGGCGCGGTGTTCTACGCGGATATCGACGATCTGCAGGCGACTCTCGAGGCCGGCACGTGTTCGTCGCGCATCATCTTCAACGTGCCCAAGGCGCGCGCGGTCGGATTCGAGCTCGAGCTTGCCGCGGATGCGACCGAGAATCTCACCTTCTCGGCGTCGATGAACTATACGGACGCCGAGCTGCGCTCGACCGTCACTTCGACGCCTGTCGCCGGTCCACCCGTGGTCGTAGGCGGCATCGAGAAGGGCAATCGACTGCCGACGATCCCGAAGTTCCAGCTCGCGGCGGCGGGCACCTACACGGTGCCCGGAGCATTCCGCGACATGGATGGCTTCGCGACGCTCTCGTACCAGCACGTCGGATCGCGCTGGACGCAGACCGGCGATCAGGACCCGGTGTTCCTGAATCCCGTGAACCTGATTACCTCGGTCGGCGCCCCGACGGTTTCGACGCTCACCTTCGATCCGAAGATGAGCGCCTACGACCTCGTGAACGCCCGCGTCGGCGTGCGCAACGAGAGGTGGGAGCTCGCCTTCTACATCAACAACCTCTCGGACGAGCGCGCGGAGCTGGCGCTCGATCGCGAGCGCGGCGGGCGCGCGCGGGTCGGCTTCCTGACCAACCAGCCGCGCACGTACGGCTTCTCGACCCGCATCAACTACTAGTCGAAGCGGCAATCACGAACGCGCGGGGTGGCGAAAGCTGCCCCGCGCGTTTTCTCTTCGTCGGGCGAGACGCGAGGGGATCGGGCGATTCCTGCAGGCGGACCCTTTCGTCCAGACCTCGATCGATACTCAGAGTGCTGGCGTCGACAAGATCGGCACGATCTATAACAATTTTAACGCGCATCGCGTCTCAGACTACGGCGCAAGGGTCGCGGAGAGATATCGCAGTCAGCCATGGTAGATACGAACAGGATTGAGCGCCTTCTCCGGCTGCTTCGGATTCGCAACGTCCTGGTATTCGCCTGGTCAGTCGGGGCTCTTGCCGCTGCGGTAGTGGCCTCGATCGCCATCCGAGAGAACCCACAGGGCGAGTTCATCTCGTACGAAACCGGGAGCGCGACTCCAGCCCTCTGTCTGCTCGCCCTGGCTTCCTTCGCGGCGTTCGCCGCTTCGGTCGCGGCCCTCGGGCTGGCGGCCCGTTTGACTCTGGCCGCGATCGTCCGAGTAGCGCATCAACGGAGTCCTGAGTCCACTGACGGACGGTGATGGGGTCGACCGAGGAGGGGAGACTTCCGCCGCGCTACCACGCATCCACGCACGGCCGCTTCTTCCCCGTGCGCGGGAGCGACGGCGGCGAAGCGGCGAGCGCGCGCGCGATCCAGCGGCGTGAGTCGGCCGGGTCGATCACGTCGTCGATCTCGAAGTGCGAGGCCGTGCTGACCGCCTTCCCGTGGTCGTACATGCGCTTCACCATCTGATCGAAGAGCGCCTTGCGCTTCTCAGGGTCGGTCTCGGCGGCCAGCTCGTTGCGGTAGCCGAGCTTCACAGCGCCCTCGAGGCCCATGCCGCCGAACTCGCCGGTGGGCCACGCGATCGTGAAGATGGGCGCCTTGAAGCTGCCGCCGGCCATTGCCTGTGCGCCGAGGCCGTAGCCCTTGCGCAGCACGATCGTCATGAACGGGACTGTCAGGGAGGCGCCGACCACGAACAGGCGCGAGGCGTGGCGAACGAGCGCGGTCTTCTCGACCTCGGGGCCGACCATGATGCCCGGCGTGTCGCACAGGAACACGACCGGGACGTCGAACGCGTCGCAGAGCTGGAGGAAGCGCGCGGCCTTGTCGGCGGCGTCGCTGTCGATCGCGCCGGCGAGGTGCGCGGGGTTGTTCGCGACGATTCCGACCGGCTTACCTTCGATGCGCGCGAGCGCGGTGACCATCCCGTGGCCGAAGCCGCGGCGTAGCTCGAGCACGGAGCCGGCGTCGGCGAGGTTCGCGATCACGGCGCGCACGTCGTAGATGCGCAGCCGGTTCTCGGGAATCGCACGCCGTAACAAGCGCTGATCGGCGCACTCCCAGCGCGCGAGCGGGCCTTGGAAATACCCGAGGTACTGCTTCGCGACGCGCACCGCCTCGCGCTCGTCCTCCACGCGCACGTCGACGACGCCGTTGCGCGCTTGTACGTCGAGCGGGCCGACCTCTTCGGGCCGGAAGATCCCGAGGCCACCGCCCTCGATCATCGCGGGGCCGCCCATGCCGATGTTCGAGCCCTCGGTCGCGATCACGACGTCGCAGCAGCCGAGGATCGCCGCGTTGCCGGCGAAGCAGAAGCCGCTCGTGATGCCGACGAGCGGGACGAGGCCTGATAGCTGGCCCCAGTACTGGAACGCGAGGCAGTCGAGGCCAGCCACGCCGATGCCGTCGGTGTCGCCGGGCCGCCCGCCGCCGCCCTCGGCGAAGAACACGACCGGCAGCCGCATGCGCTCGGCGAGCTCGAACAGGCGGTCCTTCTTGCGGTGGTTCTGCTGGCCCTGCGTTCCGGCGAGCACCGTGTAGTCGTACGACATCACGATGCAGCGCGACTTCTCAGGCCCGAACGCGTCGCCGTTCACGCTGCCGATGCCGGCCACTAAGCCGTCGGCGGGCGTGCGCGCGATCAGGTCTTCGAGCGTGCGGCGGCGGCGCTGTGCGGCGACGACGAGCGGCGCGTACTCGATGTACGAGCCGGGGTCGAGCAGCTCGTTCACGTTCTCGCGCGCGGTGCGCTGGCCGGTCTTGCGCCGGCGCTCGACGGCCTCGGGGCGGCTCTCGTCGAGCGTGCGCGCGTGCCGGTCGAGCACTTCGGCGAGATCGGGCCGCACGTGGCTGAGGTCCGCAGCGGCTTGTTGGGCTTCGGCGGAGACGGCGACGTCCGCCTCCTCGAGGAACACGAGCGCGTGACCTTCGAACACGGTGTCGCCGCGCGCGACCGCGACGCCGCGCACGATGCCGCTCGCGGGCGCGGCGACGACGTGCTCCATCTTCATCGCTTCCATCACGAGCAGCGCTTGGCCCGCGGCGACTTCGGCGCCCTCGCGCACGTCGACCGAGACGATCGTGCCCTGCAGCGGCGCGCGAATGGCGACCGTGCCGGGCGGCACGTCCACGTCCGCCGAGGCGAGAATCGCGGCCTCGGCGCTGGCAGGCGCGTCCGTGACGACGTCGTTCGCGCCCTTGCCGTAGTCGAGCACCGCGAGCGGGTCGGCGGTCGAGAGCCGCGCGCCTGCCCGCCCCGCGCGCCCGTTCCCGGCTGCCGCGCTCGCAGGCTTCGCGTCGCTCGGCGCGAAATGGAGGCGCGGCTCGAGCTGCGCGGCCGCCGCTACGAGCTCCGCGGCGTGCTCGTCGACGAAGCGCGTCGTGAGCAGGCTCGCGGCGAAGCTCGGGTGCCGCACGATCGCGCGCAGAAACGACGCGTTCGTCGCGACTCCTTCGATGCGCAGCTCGGCCAGCGCGCGGTCCGCGCGCGCAATCGCATCGGCGAAGCGCTCGCTCGGCGCGTGCACGATCAGCTTCGCGAGCAGCGAGTCGTAACGCGGGTTCGTCGTGTAGCCCGCATATCCATAGTGATCGACGCGGACGCCGGGGCCGCTCGGCGGGTCGAACGCGCTGAGGGTGCCGCCCGCGGGCCGCACGCCGCCGTCCGCCGTGATCGTCTCGGTGTTCACGCGCAGCTGGATCGCGTAGCCGCGCGGGGGCGGAATCTGCGCTTGCGTGAGGCCGAGCTGCGCGAGCGTCTTGCCGCGCGCGATCTCGAGCTGCGCGCGCACGAGGTCGAGGCCCGTAACAGCTTCCGTGACCGTGTGCTCGACCTGGAGGCGTGCGTTGGCCTCGATGAACGCGAAATGGCCAAACGGGGTCTGACCCCGTTTGGCCATTTCGCTCGCGCCCAGCAGGAACTCGATCGTGCCGAGGCCGCGGTACTTCACCGCCTGCGCGAGCTTCACCGCGTCGGCGAGCAGCTGGGCGCGCACGGAAGCATCGAGCGCCGGGCTCGGCGCGAGCTCGACGATCTTCTGGTGGCGCCGCTGCACGGTGCACTCGCGCTCCCACACGTGCGAGACCGCGCCCGTGCCGTCCCCAACAACTTGCACCTCGAGATGACGCGCGCGCGGCAGCCACTCTTCGGCGTAAACGTCCGCGACGCCGAACGCCTTCTCCGCTTCCGAGCGACAGCGCGCGTACGCCTCGTCGAGATCCTCCGCGCGCGCGACCGCGCGCATGCCGCGCCCGCCGCCGCCCGCAATCGCCTTGACCATCACCGCGCCCGTCTCGGCGAAGAACGCGCGCAGCTCGGCGAGCGACGTCGGGCCGCTCGTGCCGCGCAGCACGGGAGCTCCGCATTGCACGGCGAGCGCGCGCGCGCGGCTCTTGTCGCCGAACGCTTCGAGCGCCGCGACGCTCGGACCGACGAACGCAATCCCCGCGTCCTCGCATTTCGCCGCGAATGCCGCGCTCTCCGCGAGGAAGCCGTAGCCAGGGTGGATCGCGCCGCAGCCTGCCTCGCGCGCCGCGGCGATCAGCTGCGCCATGTCGAGGTACGCGGCGGGGCCGCTGCCGCGCAGCGCGATCGCCGCGTCCGCCCACAGCACGTGCAGCGAGCGCGCGTCGTCCTCCGCGTAGACCGCCGCGCTGCGCAGGCCGAGCTCGGCGCAGGCGCGGGCGATCCGAATCGCGATCTCGCCGCGGTTGGCGATCAGTACGGCGTCGAACGACATCGGCATCCTCGTGAGAGCGACGAGCGATTGCGAATCGAGACCCAGGCGACACATCCTCGCAAAACCCGAGGAGGCGGCGCGAACGGTGGCTAGCGGCAGCGGAGACGGCGGCCCGCGCTACAGCGGCGCGCGCATCGCGGGGCTCGGCGTGCTCGCGGTGCTCGTGCTGCTGCCGGTGACGCTGCCGGTGCCGGTGCTGCGCGAGCTCGTGCAGCACCGTTTCGGCGTCTCCGAGCTCGCGACGTCCGCGTTCATGTCGGTGAACATGGTCGGCGCGTTCCTCGCCGCGCCGCTGGTCGGCGCCCTCGCGGATCGCCTCGGGCGCCGCCGGCTGTTGCTGATCGGCGCACTCGTGCTCGACGCCGCGTGTTTCATCGCGCTCACCGCGAGCGTGCCGTTCGCCGTGTTCATGGCGATCCGCTTCGTCGAGGGCTGCGCGCACATCAGCGCGCTCTCGCTGCTGATGGGCATCGCGTCGAGCGC
>Ga0187893_10003549_pt1 | contig 31412 bp, 27 predicted proteins | sample MA1701074metaG_FD_139574 | JGI IMG/M metagenome (GOLD analysis project Ga0187893, IMG submission 139574) | White microbial mat communities from a basaltic lava cave in the Kipuka Kanohina Cave System on the Island of Hawaii, USA - MA170107-4 metaG ...
CCACGCCGGCGCCATCCACACGTTCTGGAAGTACTGCCTGCGCGTCGACCCGAAGCTCGTCGCCGGCGGCGCCTCCGGTCTCGGCGCGAAGCTGAAAGAGCGCGGGATCGCGTCCGCACCCCGCTACATCCAGAAGCCTGCATTCCAGTGCGCCGTCTTCCGCGATCAGCGCACGTTCGGGAACAGCCGCTGGCCGTTCACGCTCGCGCGCGCGGAGGCGGTGGATTACTCGCCTGCGCGCTTCCCGGGCACGTTCGACACGCTCGAGCACATCCTCGTGCTGCCGTGGAACGAGCGCTACGAGTCGCGCCACGTCGCCTACATCGCGCAGGCGCTGCGCGACGGCGTCGCGGCGTTGTCCGGAGGTGCGCGATGACTGCGAAGCTCCGCGTCGGGATCGTCGGTGCAGGCGCAATCGCGCGGACGCACGCCGAGGCGCTGAACGTCGCGGCGGGCACGCAGCTCGTCGGCGTCGCGGACGTCGACGCGCGCGCCGCGCAGACGTTCGCAGGCGCGTTCGGCGTGCCCGCTTTCGATCATCACGAGCACCTCGTTCGCGAAGCGCGCTGCGATCTCGCGATCCTCTGCACGCCGCCGTCCACGCATCTGCCGATCTCGCTCGATCTGCTCGCGGCAAAGGTCGCGGTGCTGTGCGAGAAGCCGCTCGCGCTCGATGTGCGCAGCGCGGAGACGATCCTGAATGCGGCCGAGAAGCACGGCGCCGCGTTCACGATGGCGTCGAAGTTCCGCTTCGTGCGCGACGTCGAGCGCGCGCGGCAGATGATCTCCGCTGGCGAGCTGGGCGAGGTCGTGCTGCTCGAGAACGCCTTCACCTCGCGCGTCGACATGACCGCGCGCTGGAACTCCGACCCGCGCGTCAGCGGCGGCGGCGTGCTGATCGACAACGGCACGCACTCGGTCGACCTGATCCGCTTCCTGCTCGGTCCGATCGCCGAGGTGCAGGCGATCGAGGGCAAGCGCATTCAGCCGCTCGCGGTCGAGGACAGCGCGGTGCTGTTCATCCGCGCGCAATCCGGTGCGACGGCGACGGTCGACCTCTCGTGGAGCATCAACAAGGAGCTCGACGACTTCATCGCGATCCACGGTTCGCGCGGCAGCGCGCGCGTCGGCTGGAAGCGCTCGCGAGCGAAGCTCGGCGGCGCCGCGAGCTGGAGCGAGTTCGGAACCGGCTACGACAAGCTCGCGTGCTTCGTGCAGCAGCTCGACAACGTGACGGCCGCGATCGCCGGGAGCGAACCGATGCGCGTGTCGCCGCTCGACGCGCTGGCGTCGGTTCACGTCGTCGAGGCGGCCTACCGCTCGATGCGCGCGAACCAGTGGGTGCGAGTCGACCGCGAGTCGCAATGAGCGACGCATTCGTTCACCCGACGGCGCTCGTCGAGCCGGGTGTCGTGCTCGGCGCCGGCACGCGCGTCTGGGATTCGTGCCACCTGCGCGCGCCGTCGAAGATCGGGCGCGACTGCATCATCGGCGAGAAGACCTACGTCGCGTACGGGGTCGAGATCGGCGACCGCGTCAAGCTGAACGCGTTCGTGTACATCTGCAACGCGGTCACGATCGAGCAAGGCGTGATGATCAGCGCCGGCACGGTGTTCACGAACGACCGCTTCCCGCGCGCGACGACGCCGGACCTCGCGGCGCTCGCCAGCAGCGAGCCCGACGACAAGACGCTCGCGACGGTCGTCCGCGAGGGCGCGACGATCGGCGCGCGCTGCGTGATCGGCCCCGGCCTCGAGATCGGCCGCTTCGCGATGGTCGGCATGGGCGCGGTCGTCACGCGCAGCGTGCCTGCGTTCCATCTCGTCGTCGGCCACCCCGCGCGCACGATCGGCTTCGTGTGTCGCTGCGGAGAGCCGTTCGCGCGCTTCCACGAAGGCGAGCTGCCCGCCGAAGCTCGCACCGCGTGCGCGGCGTGCGGGCGCCGCTACGAGGCGCGCGCCGGCGTCGTGCGCGAGCTCGCGGGCGCCGCCCCATGACGCGCGCGCGCCGTTGGGCCGTGATCGGCGGAGGTCTGCTCGGCCTCACGATCGCGCGCCGCCTGCGCGCGGCGGGCAGCGCCGTCACGCTGTTCGAGGCCGCACCCCAGCTCGGCGGGCTCGCGTCGGCGTGGCGGCTCGGCGACGTCACCTGGGACCGCCACTACCACGTGACGCTGCTGTCGGACTTCCACACGCGCGCGATGCTGCGCGACCTCGGGCTCGAAGCGCAGATGCGCTGGACGACGACCGGCACCGGCTTCTTCGCCGGCGACGGCGTGCGTCCGCTGTCGAATGCGTTCGACTACCTGCGCTTGCCGCACTTGAATCTGTGGGAGAAGGCGCGGCTCGCGGCGACGATTCTGTACGCAGCGCGCGTGCGCGATTGGCGGCGCCTCGAGGAGATCCCCGTCGCAGACTGGCTGACGCGCCTTTCCGGCCGCAGCACGTTCGAGCGCCTCTGGCTCCCGCTGCTGCGCGCGAAGCTCGGCGAGAGCTGGCGCGAGACCTCGGCGGCGTTCATCTGGGCGACGATCCAGCGGCTCTGGGCCGCGCGAACCAGCGGAATCAAGCGCGAGATGCTCGGCTACGTGCCGGGCGGGTACGCGGCGATCGTCGCGCGGCATCGCGAGCTGCTGGAGAACGCGGGCGTCGCCGTCCGCGTCGCGACCGCGGTGAAGACGATCGAGGCCGCCGGGGCCGGCGTGCGCGTCGCGTGCGCGGAGGCGGCCGCGGAGACGTTCGACTCCGTCGTGCTCACGACGACGCCGCGCGTCGCGGCGCAGCTCTGCACCGGGCTCGCGGAACCCGAGCGCGCCGTGCTCGAGCGCGTACGCCACCAAGGCATCGTGTGCGCGTCGCTGCTCTATCCCGAGCCGCTGTCGAACTATTATTTGACCTACCTGACCGACGCGAGCCTGCCGTTCACCGCCGTCGTCGAGATGTCCGCGTTCGTCGACCGCGCCGAGTTCGGCGGCCGCTCGCTGATCTATCTGCCGCGCTACGCGAGCGCGCGCGAGCCGGTGTTCGCGCAGAGCGACGCCGAGATCGAGTCGTCGTTTCTCGCGGCGCTGGCACGCGTGCACCCACGCTTCGACCGCTCGCGCGTGCTCGCCTTCCGCGTGTCGCGCGTGCGCGAGGTGTTCCCGATTCCGACGCTCGGCTACTCGCGCCACGTGCCCGCGGCTTCGCTCGGCGTGCCCGGCGTCCATCTCGTCAGCTCGGCGCAGATCGTCAACGGAACCCTGAACGTGAACGAGACGGTCGCGCTCGCGGAGCGCGCGGCGAGCGCGCTGGTCGCGAGCGGCGGCGCGCCGATCTCGCTCGAGGCTTGAGCGCGCATGGGTCCCGCGAAGCCGCTCGCGAGCCTCTCGCTCGACCTCGACAATCTGTGGTCGTACCTGAAGACACACGGCGACGCGGGCTGGGAGGCGTACCCGAGCTACCTCGATCGCTTCGTCGCCGTCGCGCTGCCGGTGCTCGAGCGGCTCGGGCTTCGCATCACGTTCTTCGTCGTCGGCGTCGACGCGGAGCGCGCCGAGAATCGCGAAGCGCTCCAGCGCATCGCGAGCGCGGGCCACGAGATCGCGAACCACAGCCACCGCCACGAGCCGTGGCTGCAGCGCTATGCGCGCGCGGAGATCGCGAGCGAGCTCTCGCGCGCCGAAGCTGCGATCGAGCGCGCGACCGGCGCGCGCACGCGCGGCTTTCGCGGCCCCGGCTACAGCCTCTCGCGCGACGTGCTCGAGGAGCTCGCGCTGCGCGGCTACGACTACGACGCATCCACGTTGCCGACCTGGATCGGCCCGGCTGCGCGGGCCTACTACTTCATGACCGCACAGCTCGACGCGAGTCAGCGCGAGCAGCGCGCCGCGCTTTTCGGCGGCGTGCGCGACGCGTTCCAGCCGATCGCCCCGTATCGCTGGCAGCTCGGCGCCGGGTCGCTGCTCGAGATTCCGGTGACGACCTTCCCCGCGCTGCGCGTGCCGTTCCATCTGTCGTACGTGCTGTTTCTCGCCGGGCGCTCCCCGTCGCTCGCGCTCGCGTACTTCCGCGTCGCGCTCGCGAGCTGTCGCACGGCAGGCGTCGCGCCATCGATCCTGCTGCATCCGCTCGACTTCCTCGGCGCCGATGACGTCGGCGCCCTCGCCTTCTTCCCGGGCATGCAGCTCGCCGGCGAGCGCAAGCGCGAGATCGCCTCGCGCGCGCTCGCGCGGCTCGCCGAGCGCTTCGACGTCGTCGGCGTCGGCGCGCACGCGGCGCATATCGCGCAGCAGCCCGGGCTGCGCTCGCGAGCGCCGGCCGGCCTCTAGTCGCTCGCCCGCTGCGGCGAGACCGATGTCGCGACGATCAGGTCGCCGAGCGCGTACGGCAGCGCGCGCTCCGCGAGCCCAGCGCGCACGATCCCGGCGTTCGCGGCTCGCCCGAGCGCGCCGTACTTGCTCGCGAGCAGGTGACCGACGAAGCCGAGCCCCACCCACTTGAGCCCGCGCCGGATCCGAACGTCCTCGAGGCCTTCGCTCGCGAGCAGCTGGCGCAGACTGCGCGCCGAGAACAGGTGGACGACCGACGGCGGCGAGATCTGCTGCCAATGCGCGCCGAAAGCGCGCGCGACGAGCGATTGGCAGTCCCAGGTCTCGATGAACAGCACGCCGCCCGGCCGCAGCAGCCGGCGTGCCTCCGCGAGCATCTCGCGCGCGGCCGGCTCGTGCTCGAGCACCTGCGCGATGCAGATCGCGTCGAAGCCCGCGCCGCCAGTCCGCGCGAGCGATGCGACGTCCTGCGCGACCTCGATCCCGAGCCGTGCCTGCGCGCGACGCCGCGCCCACGACGACACCTCGACGCCCGCGATCTCGTAGCCGCGCTCACGCGCGACCTCGAGGAAGAAGCCCGTCGCGCAGCCGACGTCGAGCACGCGCCGAGTGTCCGCTCCCCTCCAGCCGGCCGCGCGTTCGAGCGCCGTCAGCCGACTCGCCGCGTTGCGGCGATGCGCGGCGGCGTCGGCCTCGTAGTCCTGATAACCGGCGCCGTGGTCGCCCGAGAAGTAGCCCGCGTCGTCGTAGAGCTCGCGCGCGGCGGCGACCTCCGGCAACGGCCAGAGCGATGCGAGCCCGCAGCGCTCGCAGCGGGCGTATCGGTAGCTGCCGCGCTCGAAAAGGCTCCGCTGCCGCGCGGCGCCGCACACGAGACAGCTGCCGAGCCTCGGCGGCGGCTCGGGCTGCCTGCTGCGATCGCTCGAGGTCGTCATGGGCGCGAACCGTAATCGATTCGCTCGTCAGCCCGGCCGTCTGCTAGCGAGACGACGCCCGCGCGGGCGCCGAAGGCAACGCGTCGGGCCGCTGGAAGAGGCCGAGGTCGGGCTGAGCGCGCAACGCCTCGTAGAGCCTGTCCGCGATCACCCGATGCGCCGTTGCATTCGGATGCGAATCCCACGCCGCGACGCGCAGCGCGCCCTGATCGGCGCCGTCATACAGGCCGGTCAGGTCGAGGATGCGGAAGCCGGCGTCGCGCGCGAAGCCGATCATCAGGTCCTTGCGCTCGCGCGCCTGCTCGGGCTTCTCCGTGACGCCCGGCACGTAGACCCAGAGCAGCTCGATGCCGGCCTCGCGGCCGAGCGTGCCGAGGCGATGCGTCGCCCACTCGACCATCGCGGGCCAATGCGGGTCGAGGCGGTGCGCTGCCCACAAGTGCGGCGTCTGCGCGTCGACCTTCGCTTCGCGCACGACATTCGCGACGAACGGGTCGAGCGGGACCCCTTTGCGCACGGCGCTCGCCAGGCGGTTCGTCACGAAGAACGCATCCTCGAAGTGGCCGACCAGGTAGATCGCGTCCGGCGAGAAGCGCAGCACGCGCTGCTCGAGCACAGGAATCTGCGCGAGCGGCGTGTAGCCGTTCACCGCAAAGTTCAAGATCTCGACGCGCCGAGGCAGGTCTCCCTCTCGGTTGAGTCGCTCTTCGAGCAAGCCCTCGAACGTCTCGTCCTGGTCCACGCCCCAGCCCATCACCAGCGACGATCCCATCAGCGCGACTCGGTACGTGTCCGCCGGCTTCTCGAGCGTGTACTCGCGGTCGCGCATGCCGTGGCGGTTGGTCGAGATCGCGTGGCCGTTCACCGTGAGCTGGCTCGACGCGACCAGCTCCTTCAGCCGGATGTCGTCGAGCTCGCGAATCGCGGGCGTGTTCTCGAGCAGCTGCCAATCGGCGGGCTTGCTCAGGTAGGCCTCACTGAGCAGCGAGTTGAAGCGCCGCACGTCCATCAGGTCTTCGTAATAGCCGGCCTGCATCTGCTCCTCGTCCGCCTCGTTCGGGACGTTGTCGGCGAGGCTCTCGAGCACGAGCGTCCAGTCGCGGCCCACGAGCGGGTGCAGGCGGCCCAGGCTGAGCGTCGCGAGCACGAGGCACGGTGCGAGCACGAAAGTCGCGGCGGGGCGCCAAGCGAATCCAACGCGCGCGTCGGTCGTGGCCGGCGCAGGCCGCGAACGCCGCGTCTCCCAGCGTTCGACCGCGACGCGCGCCGCGCCGAGCCCCGCCAGCACGACGGCGCTGATCCAGAGCGTGTCGAGATCGGCGAGCTTCCAGAGCGCGACGACGTGGTCGAGCGATTCGCTGTTCCAGATCGTCCAGAGCGCCGACATGCCGCCGACGGTCGCCGCGGTGCCAGCGCCGAGCGCGAGCTCTTGGCGCCAGGTCAGCGTGCGCTTGCCGAGCGTGCGTTTGCGGCCGCGGCGCAGCTCGCGCACCGAGTTGTAGACGACCAGCAAGCCGAGCGCGCCCCAGAACAGCGCGTCCTTGCCCGTGATCGGGAAGTCGCCGCGCAGCCAAAACCATTGATAAGAGTGGAGCAACCAGGTCAGCGCGAACGCGACCGCCGTCGCGAACACGACGCTGCGCGTCTCGCCCCAGTGCTTCACGCGGAAGATCGTCGGGTAGTAGACGATCTTCAGGATGAAGTCCTTCCAGTAGATGTTCACGCGCCGCCAATAATCAGTGAAGCTCGACGACAGCCAGTACAGACGGTTCGTCTCGGGCAGCGCGAAGCCGAACATGTGCAGCAGTCCGATCACCAGATGGAACTGGCCCGACACGCGCAGATAGAGCGCCATGTTGGAAAACAGGAACTGCGCCATCTCGCGGCCGTTCGTCACGTGCGAGGGGTCGACGAACAGCTGGTAGTAGACGAGGCGCCAGCCGATCAGGTGCAGCACGCCGCGCAGCATCCAGCGCAGGCCCGTGTCGTAGAGCGCGCTCGGATCGCGCGAGCCGCGGCAGAACGCCTTGAAGTCGATCACCGGGAACAGCGGGAAGCAGACGTTCGGAATCAGGAAGAAGTACGAGAGCGCCGTTCCCCAGCCCGGCTTCTGCTTCATGTTCTCGCGGTCGTACAGGTAGACCGCGATCCGGAACATGAACATCGCGCCGAGGATCGGCCAAATCGCGCCGGCGCTTCCGAGGTCGAGCCACGCGCCCGTGCGGAGCAGCGCGAGCCCGGCGCCGGCGGCGAGGAGCAGCGCCGCGCGCGCGAAGAACGTCAGCGGCAGGTGACAAATTCCGATCAGCCCGCCTCCGATCGCGACGAGCAGCGCGGTGCGGCCGAGCCCGCTCGCGGGATCCCAGCCGCCCGCTCCGGTGCCGAGCACCCACGCGATGGACGCGAACGAGAGCCCGACGAAGAACGGCTGGCGAGCGCGCTGCGGAAGCAAGTGGTGGACGAGGAACCCCGCGTACGCGAGCCGGAACACGTTGCGGAACGCCTCGTTCTCGAGCGCGAAGCGCTCGACCACGACCACGATCGCCGCGAACTGCAGCGCGACCCATGCGAACGCGAGCCAGGTTGCCTGGGGAGCTCTGAATCCCGGGCTGGCCGTCGAGTCCGCAGCAGCGCTCATCGCGAGGGATCCATCGGTCGCAGCTAGATCGGCCGACCGGGGACCGGATTGAAGCGCGGGCTCATCGGGGCTCGTAGACCTCGAACGCGCCGTTCTCGCCGAGACTCCCGGTCCGCACGTAGTCGCGGCTCAGCACGGCGCTCAGCACCCGCGCCATCGCGCCGCCCCGCGCGAACCATCTCTCGCGGATCGGGCGGCTGATCAGGCAGATCCGCGGCGGCGTGCGCGCGAGGTCGCGCGCGAAGCTCGCGACCCAGCGGTCGTGCATCGGCATGTCGGGCCGCAGATGCACGAGCACCGGCGCGTAGAAGAAGCGCGTCGGCTGCGCTCGCTCGGCCAGAAAGTTGACGGCGCTCGTCATCCCCAACGTCAGCACGGCCTCGCCGGGCGGGACGTCACGCTCGATGCGCTGCGCGAGCGCGACCACTTCGTCGAGCGACAGCCCATCTTGTCGTTTGAAGCTGCGCAGATGGATCGCGTAGTCGTCGCGCTGCAGCGCGGGCACGAGGCTTCCATAATTCGCGCGCAGCTTGACGACACCTCCGATGCAAACCAGCGCGAGCGCCGCACAGCCCGCGGCCAGCGCAGCGCGAGCGCCGCGCACGCCCGGCGCGAGCGATCTGGTCACGCCCGGCGTGAGCGCCTTGCCGACCGCGACCGACGCGAGCCCGACGAGCGGAACGAGGCACGGGCCGAGGTGATAGAGGAAGCCCCGCCGCTGCAGCGCGAACGAGAGCACGCCGGCGATCCAGACGAGCGGCAGCGCGCCCGCGCCGGCGCCGCGCGGTGCCTCGCGCCACGTCCACACCCAGCCCACCGCCGCCAGCGCACTCAGGATCCACCACGAGTCGAGATGCAGCACCGCCCACGTGCGCGCGAGCGCCTGGAGCCCGGCGGCCTCGTCGAACTGTGTCTGCGCGTTGTAGACGATCGTCGCGTCGGCGATCGCAGCGAGGCCGGCACCCTGCAGCAGCAGGCAGCCGACCGCCGCGAGCAGCATTGCGATCGCGCCGACGCCCAGGCTCGCGACGTGCGCGAGCGCGCTTCGCAGCGGCGTTCGCAGCCAGAGCAGGTGGAGCGCCGCGAGCGGCGCGACCACCACGAGCGTCGGCTTGCACAGCATCGCCGCGCCGAGCAGTGCGCCGGCGCCGAGCTGCCAGCGGACGTCGCTCCGCTCGATGCTCCGCACGTGGAGCCAGATCGACGCGAGCGCGAGCTCGCCTGCCACGACGTCGGCCTGACCGGACGAGCGGTTGTTGAGGCCGACGTAGAAGAGCGGCAGCGCGATCCACAGCACGCGCGCCGCGAGGGCTCCGCCCGAGCGCTTCGCGAGATCGGCCGCGATCGGGCTGACGAGCGCGAGCAGCAACAAGTCGAACGCGCGCCACGACCAGAGCTCGCTGCCGAACAGCGCGACCGCGGCCGCGTGGAGCCAGTAGACCCCGGGCCAGTTCATGTCGACGAAGTCGACGTACGGGACGTCGCCGGCGAGCGTGCGCCAACCGGCGTAGCCGAGAACGAATTGGTCACCGTTCGGCGGAAGCGTCAGGTAGAGCGCTCCACACACGATCCAGACGACAGCGGCGGCGCCGATCCAGAGGCCCCGCGCGTCGATGGTCCGGGCAAGCGGGGCGTTCATCGGGCGCGCATCGTAGCGGCGCGAGCGCGCGCTTCCGTACGCTGCGCCGGGCGCTTGGCTCTCGGGCGCGTCAGCGCTGCAGTCGCAACCGAGACTGGAGAATCGTGAGGACTCATTCCGGTCGGGCGATCGCTTGGCTGTCCGGGATCGCGCTCGCGCTGGGTCTCGTCGCTCGCATCGCTTGGGTCGACCGTCCCGCCGATTGGCGCTCGCTCAACGGCTGGCGCGAGGCCGACTACGCGCAGATGGCGCGCGCGTTCTACCGCGAGGATGCGAATCCGCTGCACCCGCGCGTCGACTGGCGCGGCACGAGCAGCGGCCTCGTCGAGAGCGAGCTGCCGATCTTGCCGTGGACGTCGGGCATGCTGTATCGCGCGCTCGGCCATCCCGACGAGCGAGTGCTGCGTGCCCTCGCAGCACTGCTGAGCGTCTGCGCGCTCGTCGCGTTCTGGCAGCTCGCGCGCCGCGCGCTTCCGGCGCCCGCCGCGCAGGCGGCCGCTGCGGTGTTCGCGGCGAACGGCATGACGATCTATCTCGCGACCGCGATTCAGCCGGAAGCGGCGCTGCTGTTCGCCGAGATTTGCGCGGCGCTCGCGATCTTCCATTACTCGCGAACGGGGTCGACGCGAGCGCTGTTCGGCGCGGGCGCGCTCGTCGCGCTCGCGACGCTCGCGAAGGCGAGCGCGCTCTACCTCGGCCCGCTGCTCGGCTGGTTCGTGCTGCGCCGGCTCGGGCGCGGCGCGTTTCGGACGGCGGCCGTCTGGCTCGCCGCGGTCGTCGCGATCGCGCCGCCGCTGCTTTGGTACGCGTGGGGGCGCGCGATCTTCGAGACGACCGGCCTCAGCCTCGGCATCTCGAACGAGACGCACGGGCTCTCGCTGCCCGTGCTGCTGCATCCGAGCGACTTCGTGCTCGGGAACCTGTTGCTGGAGGCGAGAGACGTCTTCTCGTTCGCCGGCATTCCGCTCGCTGCGCTCGCGCTGCGCGCCGGCTGGGACGAGCTCGAGTTCCCGCTCGTCGGGTACGCGGCGGCGCTGCTGTTCTACGTCGCCGCGGCCGACACGACCGGCGAGAGCTGGGCCTGGTACTACCGCGTGCTGTCGCTGCCGGCCGGCTGTCTGCTGATCGGGCTCGGCGTCGCGACGCTGATGCGCGACCGCAAGGGCTGGGCGCCGGCGGCGGCAGTCGCGCTGGTCATCGCGACGCTCGCGTGCGGCGTACTGCGCGCTGCGGCGTTGATCGGCGAGCGCGATCGCGCGCCGCGCCGCGCACAGCGCTTCGACTGCTACCGACAGCTCGGCGCACTGCTTCCGCCAGGCGCGCTGCTCGTGGTCCGCGGCGGCCGCTCGGTCGACTGGCACGGACATCCGGTCGCGTACAACGCTTCTGAGCCGTTCCACTGGATGGACCGGCGCGGCTGGAACTACGCGAGCGATCAGTTCTCGCTCGAGCACGTCGCGAGCTTCGCCGAGCGCGGCGCGACGCATTGGCTCGCGCTTCCGGACGATTTCGTCGAGCTCGGGATGCGCGAGCGTGCGAGCGCGCGCTTCGTGCTCGCCGGCGCCTGCGCCGACTACTCGCTGTTCGAGCTGACGAAGCGCGCGTCGCAGCCGACGCCGGAATGACTCGCTGCTAGCGCGGTCACTCCGCGCCCGCGAGCGGAGCGCGCTTCCCGTCGATCGCCTCGCGCAGCGCCTCGTACTTCGGGCTGGTCGCCTGATCCCACCACTCGAGCGCCCCCCAGCTCCCGTTCTCTCCGTAGCCGCTCGTCGACGAGAAGTGAACGAACGTCGCGCCGCCTTCCTCGCGCCACTGCTTCAGCGCGAGCTGGTAGAGGCGCTTCATCGCCGGCGAGCGATTCATCGCGACGAGCCGCTCGCTGAGTCCGGGGATGCGCGGATCGTCGCGCAGATGCTGCCCGCCTTCGTACGCGACGAGCGGCAGCCCGAACGAGCGCGCGATCGTGACCGAGCCGCGCAGCCGCTCCCGACTTTCGTCGATCGCGCCCTCGAGCAGGCCGGCGAGCCGAGCGTCGTCCGCCGCGGCGATCTCGGCGCCCGAGAGGCTCGCGTGGCGGAGGCCGAAGTACGCGCCGATCGCGTACGCGTCCGCGCGCTTCGCTGCGTCCTGCCAGCCGAGGATCTCGCGCGCACCGCGCTCGTTCCCGAACTGTCCGGCGAGCACGCGCACGATGCGCTGCTCGCCGCCGAACACGCGCTCCCAGATCGCGAAGATCTCGAGCGCGCGCTGTGCATAGAACCGCTGCGCCGCGACGCCGTCGCGCGGCGCGAGCTGGCGGCGCAGCCCTTCGCCGCGCGCGTAGCGCGCCTGCTCGAACTGCCCGTTCCACACCTCGTTCGAGTATTCGATCCACGGCCTGCGGCCGGGCGCGAGGCGCGCCTTCACCAGCTGCGCCATCGCCTCGACGTATGCGTCGTCTGCCGCGTGCGGAATGCAGAGCCACGGATCCGCGTTCAGGCGATTGCCGAGCTCGATCATCCACTCGACGGCGACGCCGCGCTCCGTGCCCTGCGGCCCATCCGGCAGCGTGCGCTCGGACCAGCGGCGCAGCGGCGAATCGTTGGTCTGGCCCCAATCCATGAAGCGCACGACGCGCACGCCCTTCCAGCGCGCGAGGAAGCGCGGGTTGAACGCGCCCGCGCCGGCCGCGCCCGCATCGGGAAGCTTCAGCACGATGCGCCGAATCGGCCTCGTCGGGCTCGTCGCCCGGATGCGCAGGCCGTGCCGCGCCGCGCGCGGATCGAGCACGACGTGCGCACGCCCCGGCCCATCGCTGCGCACGCTCGCACCGAGCCATTCGAGCGTGCCCTCGCCCTCCCAGCTCGCGCGCAGCTCGCCACGCGGCACGTGCTCGCCGAAACCGGCCATCAGCTGCGTCTCGACCCACTGACCCGGCGCGAGCGCACGCGGCCAGCCGTCCGAGTCGAGCGACACCTGCGCTTTCGATCCGCCCGTGCGCCAGCCGCCGCGCATCTGCAGCAGGTCGGCGAACGGGAGCTCGCGGCTGTACGGCCTCACCTTGAAGAGGTTGATCCCGAGCGCTGGCGCACCCGCTGGTGGCGCGGCGAGCGCGGCGAACGGCAGGAAGAGCAACGCCGCCGCGATCCCGCTCGAACAGCCTCCGCGCACTCTCGCCTCCGGCCGAAGAGGGCAGCCTAACCAGTAGTCGGCCCTCGCGATTGGCGAGGCGTTCAGTGACGATCCGCGGCTGATGCGCGGGCCGCTCCGTACCGTCCGAAGCGAGAGGGTTCCGTTGGCGATTCGAGTGCTCACGCTGTTCGGCACGCGCCCCGAAGTGATCAAGCTCGCTCCGGTGATCGCTGCGCTCGACCAGCGCCCGAGCGATTTCGCGACGATCAACGTCGCGTCGGGCCAACACCTCGATCTCGTCGACCCGTTCGCGCGCGAGCTCGGCATCCGCATCGACCACGCGCTCGGCGTCGGAGACGGCGCCCGCACTCCGCTCGACGTGCTGCACCGCGCGATCGATGCGCTGTCCGCGCTCGTTCGGTGCATCCCGGCCGATGCGCTGCTCGTGCAAGGCGACACGACGACCGCGCTCGCCGGCGCGCTGGTCGGCGCGTACCTGCGCATCCCGGTCGGCCACGTCGAGGCGGGTCTGCGCTCGGGCTCGGTCGACAGTCCGTTTCCCGAAGAGCTGAACCGACGGCTGATCACGCTCGCCGCGCGCCACCACTTCGCGGCGACGCCCGAGAATCGTGCCGCGCTCGTCGCCGAAGGCGTGGACCCTGAATCGATCGTGGTGACGGGCAACCCGGTCGTCGACGCGGTGCAGCAGATTCTTCGCAACGGCGCGCCGACCGAGCGCGTGCGCTCGCTGCTCGCCGCGATCGGCGAGCGCAAGCTGCTGCTGCTCTCGACGCACCGGCGCGAGAGCTTCGGCGAGGTGATGGCGAGCCGGCTGCGCGTGCTCGGCGAGTTCGTCGCGCGCCACGAAGACGTCGCGCTGGTGTTTCCAGTGCACCCGAATCCGGAGGTGCGCCGCAGCGCGGCGCGCTTCCTCGCCGAGCAGCCGCGCGTGCACCTGATCGAGCCGCTCGGCTACGCGGATTTCGTGCACCTGATGCGCGCGGCGTGGCTGATCGTGTCGGACTCGGGCGGCGTTCAGGAGGAGGCGCCGAGCGTCGGGCGCCCGTTGCTCGTGATCCGCGATCGCACCGAGCGGCCCGAGGTGCTGCGCGCGGGCTTCGCGCGGCTCGTCGGCGAATCCGCGGACACGCTGCGCGAGATGCTCGAGGAGGCGCTGCACAGCCTCGCGTGGTTCGAGCGCGCGCGCTCGGGCGAGAACCCGTTCGGCCGCGGCGACGCAGGCCCGCGCATCGCCGCCGCGCTGCTCGCGCTCTCGCAGGCCGCGCGATGACGAGCCCGCACCACCTGCTGACGGTCGCCGTCGAGGACTACTTCCAGACCGCTGGCCTCGCACCGTGGATCGGCGTCGACCGCTGGGCGCGGCTCGAATCGCGCGTCGAGGTGGGCACGCGGCGCACGCTCGACCTGCTCGACGAGTTCGGAATCCGCGCGACGTTCTTCGTGCTCGGCTGGGTCGCCGAGCGCGCGCCGGGCCTCGTGCGCGAGATCTCGGCGCGCGGACACGAGATCGCGAGCAAGGGCTATCTGCCCCGCTACTTCCGCACGATGTCGCGCGACGAGTTCCGCGAGGACCTGTTACGGACGCGCGACGCGCTCGAGCGCGCGAGCGGCCTCGCGGTGCTCGGCCACCGCGTTGCGCGCGGGCACATGGGCCCCGAAGACGCCTGGGCGCTCGAGCTGCTCGCGCGCGAAGGCTTCCGGTACGACTCGAGCTTCTTCCCGCGCGGCGCGTCGCTGCTGCACGAGCCGTGGCGCCGGCTTCCGCATCGGCTCGATTTCGAGGGCCGCCAGCTCTGGGAAATGCCGCTGTCGAGCGCGGGGCCGCGCTTCGCGATGGTGCCGATCGCCGGCGGGAACTACATGCGCCAGCTCCCGTACGCGGTGCACTCGCACCTGCTCGCGCGCTGGCAGCGCAAGCACGACGCGCCGTTCAACCTGTACTTCAACGTCTGGGAGCTCGACCCCGAGCTGCCGCGCATTTCCGCGGCCGATTGGCTCGCGCGGCTCCGCCAGTACCGCAACGTCGGCGACGTGGCGGAGCGCCTGCGCCGCTACTTCTCGCGCTACCGCTTCCAGCCGATTCGCGAGCACCTGAAGCTCGCGCCCGAGCCCGCGCGCGAGGCGCTCGCCGGGCAGCGCACGGCGGCCGCCGCAATCGTCAGCGACGGCCCGGCCGAGGACGTGACGGTGATCGTCCCCTGTTACAACGAGGAGCAGACGCTCTCGTACCTCGTGAACGCGCTCGACGCGGTGAAGGCCGAGCTGCTGCCGCGCTGGCGGCTGCGCTTCCTGTTCGTCGACGACGCGAGCCGCGACGGCACCGCGGCTGCGCTCGCGAAGGTGGTCGCTTCGCGCCGCGACGCGGTGCTGATCCGCCATCCGGAGAACCGCGGCGTCGCGGCCGCGATCCTGACCGGCATTCGCGGCGCGACCACCAGCATCGTCGCGTCGATCGATTGCGACTGCACGTACGACCCGTCGCAGCTCGGCCAGCTGCTGCCGCGGCTGACGGACGACGTCGCGATGGTGACCGCGTCGCCGTATCACCGCGAAGGCGCGGTGCGCGGCGTGCCGGGCTGGCGCCTGTTCCTTTCGCGCGGCCTCTCGCTGCTCTACCGGCTGACGACGCGCCAGCGCTTCGCGACCTACACGAGCTGCTTTCGGGTGTACCGGCGCGCGCGAGTGGCCGATGTCGAGGTGCAGCACGGGGGCTTCCTCGGGATCGCGGAGACGCTCGTTCTGCTCGACCGGCGCGGGGAGCGGATCGCCGAGCAGCCCGCGCGCCTCGAGGTCCGGCTGTTCGGGGAGTCGAAGATGCGAACCGCGTCCACGATCTTCGGCCACCTGCGGCTGCTCGCGCGGCTCGGCCCGGCGCGCGCCGCTCGCCGGCACAGCACTCCGTAGTGGCGGACCGGCCTGGAGATCCCTTCCCCGCCGGCGCGCGGGTCGACGCGTACGTCGCGCGACCGGAGATCGATCAGGCCGCAGCCTATCTCGCGGCGCGGCTCGTCGAGGCGCCGCTCTGGGTCGGCGTGTGCGGGCCTCCCGGTGTCGGGAAGACGCTGTTGTTACGGCTGCTGCTGCGGCGGCTCGCGGCCGCGTTCACCCCGCTCTACGTGCCGAGCGCCGCGCTCGAGGCGAGCGACCTCGAGCGCTGGATCCGCGCCGGGCTCGCCGCGGGCGAGAGCGAATCCTGCGACGCGCTCGCGCAGCGGCTCGCGGGCGAGGGTCGCCCGCTGCTGCTCGCGATCGACGAGGGCCAGCTCGCGAGCCCCGAGCTCGTCGCGCGCTGGGAGGCGCTCTGCACGCCCGCGTGCTCCGCGCGCGCGGCCGTCGCGTGGACGCAAATCGAGGGCGAGCCGACGCCCGCGCCGCTCGCCCGCTGCCCGACGCGCACGTTCCTCGATCCGTTCGGGCTCGGCGAAGTCGCCGGCTACGTCGAATCGCAGCTGGCGCGCGCCGGCGCCGGATCGAGCGAGCGCGCGGTGCTCTCGGGCCAGACGCTCGAGCGCATCGCGCTCGCGAGCGGCGGGAATCCGCGCGCGATCCAGCGCCTCGCAGACGCCGAGCTCGCGGCGCACGCGTGGCGAACCCGCGCCGAGCGCGCGCACGACGCCGAGGCACGCGTCGGCGCTCCGAGCGCGCCCCGCCCCCGCAGCGCGCCGGCAGCCCCGACGCCGGGCGCCGCCGCAATCAGCGCCCCGAGCCGGCGCCGCCCGCTCTGGATCGCGCTCACGGTCGCCGCAGCGTTGCTCGCGGGCAGCGCGCTCGCGCTCCTTCTCTCGCGCTGAGCGGCGCTCGGGCAGGCCGGCAGCGAGCCGTTCAGCGGCAGCGGACACGCGCCGATAAACGCGCGCATGAACGACCGCGCGCTGCCGCCGATCCGCTCGACCCGCGAGCAAGAGCCCGATCTCGAGCCCGAGATCGACGCGTTCGTGCTCAGCCTCGGCGAGCTCGTCGACTCGTTCCAGGACGCCGAGGCGGCGGGCGCGCTCGCGACGCTCGAGCAGCTCGCGGCGCGCCTCGACGTGCGCGCGCTCGAGCTCGGCTACGAGCCGGTCGCGCGCTGCGCGCAGCGCGTGCGCGGCGCATGCGGCGAGCGCAATCCCGAGGCGCTGCGCAAGTCGGTGGAGGACCTCACCGAGGTCGCGTCTCGCGTGCGCCGGGGACACCGCAGCGCGGCGAGTTGACGCGAGCGCCGCGGAGCGGCGTGCCCACGACGGCCTACAGGAACTCCCAGAGTGGCAGCGGTCCGAACACGACCAACGCCCAGATCAGCGCGTTCGCCGCGGCATGCGCGACGACGCACGCGCCAATCTCGCGCCGCCAGTAGAGCCACGCGTTGAACGCGACCCCGGTCGGAAGCGCGACCCACCATTCCCACGGCGCGTGCGTGAACGTGAACCACAGCACCGTCACGACGAAGCTGCGCAGCGTGAAGCGCGCGATCGGCTCGCTGCGGAAATCGCCGCGGTCGAAGACTTCCGCGAAGCGCAGCAGGAAGCTGCGTACGAACAGCTCCTCGACGAACGGCGTGACGAGCGCGAAGCCGATCAGCCGCACGCCGAGCGTGAGCACGCGCTCGCCCTCACCGAGCAGCTCCTGGTCGAACGCCGCGCCGCGCGGGAGCGAAGGCCAGAGCAGATACGGCGCGGCCCAAAGCGCCGCGATCGCCGCGCCGGCCGCGAGGTCGAGCAGCGTCCGCCGATCGGCGCGGTAGCTGCGCAGCTCCGGATACGCGCCGCGCCGCCAGAACCACACGAGTAGCAGCGCGGGCAGCGCGACGCGCGCGACGAACAGCAGCGGCGCCGCGCCCGCGCTGCGCCCTTGCAGCTCGACGAGCAGCAGGAACGCTGCATACGGGGCGACGTACGCCGCGCTGCCCGCCGGAAGGAGCGACATCGCCCGTTGTTAGTGAGCGCGCGCGGCGGCGGCAACCGAATGCGAGCCCTCTCGCGCGCGCTATCGCTTGGCCGCGCGAAACGGAGAAGCGAGGTGGGTGACAGCGACGCGATCCTCGAGGGCGGCTGCACCTGCCGCGCGGTGCGTTACCGGCTGCTGAGCGCGCCGCTGATCGTGCACTGTTGCCACTGCAGCTGGTGTCAGCGCGAGACCGGTACCGCGTTCGCGTTGAACGCGCTGATCGAGACCGAGCGCGTGCAGCTGCTGGGCGCCGCGCCGCGGCTGGTCCACACGCCGAGCGCGAGCGGACGCGGCCAGCAAATCGCGCGCTGCGCGAGCTGTCAGGTCGCGCTCTGGAGTCATTACGCCGGCGCCGGCGCGAGAGCCTCGTTCATCCGCGTCGGCACGCTCGACGCGCCCGAGCGCTGCCCGCCCGACGTCCACATCTACACGTCGACCAAGCAGCGCTGGGTCGTGCTCCCGCTCGGCGCGCGTGCATTCGCCGAGTTCTACGAGAGGGAGAGCGTCTGGCCCGCCGAGAGCCTCGCGCGCCGCGCGGCGATGCTGGGGCAGAGCGGCTGACCGTCGCGCTGGCGCCCCCGGCCGGAGTCGAACCGACGACACGCGGTTTAGGAATCGAGCCGGAGAGTGATTAGCGGCGCGAGCTTGCACGTGCAGCGCTGCAACGGGCGGCGAGCGCGTGCGGAGAGCGGCAACGGTCACGGCTCGCCGGCCCCTGCCGGCTCCACCCGTGCGTTCCAGATGATCGCGCTGGAGCGACTCGCGCCCTCGCTCTCCGCGGGTACCTCGCCGATCGGCGAGCTCCACGTCGATGGCGCGCTTGGGCGTTGGCGTCGCTCGTCCTGCGGTGAATGCACCCTCACGCTCTCCGCGGGGCGGAGCTTTTCGGCGAGCGGGAGGCAGGGTCGAGAGACGCCATCTCAGTTCGCGTCGGCGGCCGACTTTGCAGACGCACACCGCCAGGCCGAGGTTCGGAAGGCGGCACCGAGGGGCGCTTCGCGGTGAGCCTGGCGCCGGGGCGGGCGCGGCCTCATCTCCCGGGCCTCAGCCTCAGCCCAGCGGTGAGCTCCTCGCACTTAACGATCGCGGCGCCGAGCTGTTCAACCGATTCTTGCCCGCCACGGGCTTTGATCTCTTCGGACGCAGCTGCGTGCAGGTTTCTCCGCTCTTTCTCCGCCTCGTCCGGCCGGAGGTCCCTCGCCTCGAGCCTTTTTTGCGACGTCGCGCAGCTTCGTCATGCCGCCCTGCGCCGCATCCCAAGCCACGAGATGCACGGCGAGCGCGTCCCGCTCCGTCGGCCTCTCGCCATTCGGCGATTCCCCCGCGAGCCGCATCGCCATGAAGCGCGTGTTTCCCTCGCGCGGCGTCTTGAGCGCGCGTAGCAGCACTTCATTCCCCTGCTTCAGCGCGCTCGTGAACGCTGGCGAGTCCTCCTCTGGTTGCCTCTGTGAGCGATAGAGGAAGGCACCACCACACGCTCTCATCGCATTGCCCTCACAGCGCTGCCCCGGAGGAGACAAGGCGCTCGAGGCAGCGCACAGCGCGCGCAAGGCTGTCCGAGCGCGTCGCCGCTCGCGCCACGGACCAGTGGTCGCGCGCGAACTCGATGATCTTCGAGGCGTAGAGCGGACCGACTGCACGGCCGCTTCCCGCCCGAGGTTGCATCGCATCGCGAACTTCTCGCGAGCTGGACCGGCCTGCGAGGTCGACGAGGACGCGTTTCGGTTGCGGTAGGTGCTCAGGGTCGGCCGGCACGACCTTATGGCTCACGCGAAGAAACCGAGCAATTGCCTGTGCGTCTGCCAATAGCCAAGCCTCGATCGCGCGCACAGCCACGCGAAAGGGGAGATGCGGCGGAGACGTGGGCAACCATGCAGCGCGCAGGTTCGCCGCGCACCCGAACTCATGATCGAGGTCCACGAGCACGAGCCAGGGCGAATGCTGCGCCGCGGCCGCGAAACCGCGGATTCGGCGCTTCAAATCTGCCTTGCCGGTGCGCCCGTGGACCGGCCCCGGTGCGGCGCCCGCATGGGCGAGAAGCTTGAGGGCCACGGGCTCGTCGGTGTCGCCCTCGAGCGCTAGCGAGATGAAGGCGCTCGCGGTCATCTGTTATGGACCCTCGAACAGCGCGAGCTGCTCGGCGCCGGAAGGCCGCGTCTGTGGCAACACCAGCTCCGCGAGCGTCGAGCCGCCTTCTAGGAGAGCCTGCGCGTCCGCGATCTTCTCCGCGAGTTCGACTTCCGTGCCTTCTTTCCCCGGTCGCAAGAGGATCACCTCGTCGAGCCCAATGCCTTCGTCGCTTAGAAGGTCTGGCGAATGTGTGCTCAGAAGGATCTGTCGCCCTCGCTTCCGTTGGATCCGCGCGAAGAGCTGCGGCAGGTGCCGAACAACCTCAGGGTGCAACGAGAGCTCCGGTTCTTCTAACAGGAGTGGCCCGCTCCCATCGAGCGCTGCCCAGAGCAGACCGAGGAGCCGGAGGGTTCCGTCCGAGAGCTGATCCTGATCCTGCCAAGCCCCCTGCGGCCGCCAGTGCTCGTAACGGCCCTTGAGTCGGGGCGTGCTCCGCTCGTCGCGCTCGAACACCAGCTCTGAGAGCTGCGGAACTGCGACCCTCAGCGCATCCACCATGCTGCGAAGGCGAGCGTTCCGCACGCGCTCCTGAGTCGCGCCGACCTGCTCTAGGAAGTCCCCGCCGAAGGGATCGTTGCGCCGTCCAACGGAGCGATCGGGCTCACGAACCAGCTGAGGCACGAGGTGCAGGTAACGAACCGAGGCGAAGAACTCGGCGAGTTCGCGGAAGTTCTGGCTTACATGAAGCTGCTCGATCGCCGTTTGGAAACTGAGTGCCGGGTCCTTCCGGGTGGCATCAGTGGTGTACTCGAAGACGCTCTGCCCCTCGGAGATCACGCGCTCCTGCCCCAGGAAGGGGCGCCGCTGATTGTCCTGCCGGATCGTGATCCGGTACTCCCAAAGCGCAGGCTGCGAGTAGCTGCCGACCGAAACGTCGAGTACGACGTCGGGATTTCGGCGCGCGGCAAGGCACCGCATTGAGGACACGCCACCGCGCCGCCGCACGGCCTCCTGGAAACCTCCTCCTACGGACACGAGGTCGCGGAGGAAACGGAACGCGTCGAGGAAGTTCGATTTGCCGGAAGCGTTCGGCCCGACCAGGAACGCGCGATGACGAAGCTCGACCTCGGCGCGCGAGAAGTTCCGCCAGTTCTCGATGCGAATGCGCGTGAAGCGGAGCTTGCCGTTGGAGCCGGAGGCCATCGACGCACTCTATCGAGGGGCGCGACCAGGATCGCCATTTTTCGTTGGGACTCACGCGGGCGACGCGGACCTCCTGATCAGGTCTTCGAGGTCGTCGGTCACGCTCGGCGCCCAATCGGCCCCTGCGACTCTACATCCAGCGCGCTCAGGTACGCGCGCATGCGCGGCGCGCCAAGGTAGGCGCGCGGGACCCCTAGACGAGCCGAGACGGGGCTCGCCATGGGAGAGAATCCGGCGTCTTCCCGTGCTACTTGGTCCGCTTCGCCGAAATGGCTGTTAGGAGCGCATTGCCGAGCGCTCCGGGGTCCTACCGGTAGGTGCGATTCGGGCACGATTTCGGATAATCGTGCCATGGGCGGGGTTGGATCTGGACCTCAAGTCGTCGGCCGACCGCTGATCGAAGACTGCTATGCGCTGGACTGCGATGTCCTCACTCGAGCAGGCGCTCTGAAGCCCGGCGGGCTCGGCCGGATCGCTTCGCTGGCGGCCCCTGCCCTCGCGATCGCGGCGAGTGCACCGAGCGGACCGCGCCGAATTCCCGAAGGAACTCGCAAAGTTCGGCTGGCGCCCCCGGCCGGAGTCGAACCGACGACACGCGGTTTAGGAAACCGCTGCTCTATCCGTCTGAGCTACGGGGGCGCGGGCGCGGAAGCTACCGAAGCGGGCGCGGCGGATCGGCTTGCGGCTCCCTGCCCGCTCGCGGCTCTCGCTTCAGCGGCGCGCAGGATCGGGATCAGCCGCTGCGTGATCGCGCGCGCGATCGTCTCGTTGGCCGCCTCGCCGACGTGGCCGAAGTGATCGAGGAAGACGTCGCGCGAGGCGCCGTCGAAGAGAGCATGCAGCGCGATGAAGTCGGGTGCGTGTGCGAGGCGCTTGTCGATCGCGTGCGCGCAGGTCGGCAACAGGGCCTGCACGCGCTCGCCCAGAGGGCCGGGCACGCCGACCAGCTCGCGCTCCCAGGGGCCGAGCGGCTTCTTGCTCAGCGCGAGCGTCGGCTGGAAGAAGAAGACGGGCTCGAAGCCGAACTCCGCGCCGAGCGCGCGGCCCATGCCGACGAGGTTCTCATAATGCTCGGCGATCGTGGCGCAGCTCGGCCCGGGATCGAGCGGCGAGAGCGGCTCTTCCGAGTGCGTGAATCCGAAGCGCTCGACGACGCGCAGGTGAGCGACCAGCTGCGCCGCGAGCTCGTAGCCGGAGTCGACGTGGAGCCGGCGCGCCGCGTCGCGCTGTCCGTAGACGCCGCCGAGCGGCTCGCCCTCGGCGGGGACGCCGACCTCGTTCACGCCCTCGAGGAACGCGACCGCCGCCGGACGCGCGCCGCCGCGCAGCTCGAGCACGAGCGTGATCAGGTTCTGCGTGAAGGTGTAACCCGCCTGCGACTTGTTATGGACGCGCGCGCGCGCGAAGCCGGCCGCGCGCAGCTCCGCGGCGACGAACGCCGGAATCGTGAACGCGTCGCGCGCGGTGTAGCCCCACATCACGGAGCCGCCGAACAGGAAGACGGGCTGCTCCGGCTCGCCGCTCGCGCGCGCCGCCGGCGTGACGCGGAAGCCGTCTTCGCCGACGACCAATCCCTCGTGCTCTCCGGGCGTTCCCCACCAGGAGCGATACGGATCGAACGGGGTCTCCTCGCAGCAGACGTGGTGCTTCCGAGCGGCTGCGAACGGGAGGAACCACGCCTCGCCGCGTAGCGGAGCGGCGACGTGAGCCGCCCGCTGCACGGGCTTGGCGGCGCGCTGCCAAATCCGCGCACCGAGCTCCGCCGCGAGCAGCAGCAGCAACGCGAGGCCGAAGATGGACCAAGCGTCGCGAACCGCGAGGAGCGCGGATCGCGCGAGCTGCCGCCACTGCGACTCGGGTCGGCTCAGTTCGTTCCCCTTCGGCGCGGGCGTGAGCCGAGACGAATATCGAACCGGGGGCCGCGGGCGCAGCCAGGCCGGCCCACGCGGCCCGGCCGGAGATCAGCGCCCCGGCGCCGCCTTAGGCACGGACGACGGCGAGCCGAGCGCCAGCGCGAACGCCGCACCCATGCCGAGCGACGTGAGCGCGATGCCGAGCGCCGGCAGCGGATCGGCGAGCGGGTTCGTGCCGCGCAGGCTCGCGAGCAGCGTGAAGCCCATCATCGCCAGCTGCGAGCCGCAGGCGAGCGCGAACCAGAGCATCCGACGCACCGCGGCCGAATCCGCGAGGCCGAGCGCATGCTGCAGTCGCAGCCGCCGCCAGTAGATGAACGATTCGGCCGCGCCCCACGCGAACGTCGCCGACATCACGAACGACAGGATCAGCTCGGCCCGGCCGATCGCCGCGATCGGGCTCAGCTCCGGCGGCGCGCCGGCCACGCCGCGCGTCGCCAGCACGAGATGCGCCGCGAGCGCGAGCACCGCGCCCGCGAGCGCAGCGCTCCCGAGCCGCGAGCCTCGGCGAAATACGTGAGCGACGAACGCGGCGAAGCACGCGGTGCCGAAATCGAGCAGGCCGAGCGCGCCCGCGAGCAGCGGCACGTTCGCGTCGGAGACGTGCGCGCCTCCGTAGCCGGAGAGCGCGAGCAGGGGAACGCCGAGCGTGCTGAAGCTCAGCAGCGAGACACCGAGCAGCAGCTCCGGCGCGCCGCGCGTGCGGCGCGCCAGCCGCAGCGCGCGCACACCGACCCAGGTGAGGCCGGCCAGGCGGCAGGCGCTCGCGATGGTCACGGCAGCGGCGAGACTCGCGGACTCCACGATCCGCTCAATCGGAGCCCCGTAGATGGACTTGAGGCTGCGTCCCCTCGCCCCACCTCTAGTACCGCAGCACGGCCTCGCAACGCACGCCGAGCTGCTTCGCGCCGCCGAGCGCGGCGAGCTCGATGAGGAAGCTCGCGCCGACGACGTCGCCACCCGCCATGCGCGCGAGCTTCACCGCGGCCGCCGCGGTGCCGCCGGTCGCGATCAGATCGTCGACGACCAGCACGCGCTGCCCCTTCGCCACCGCGTCGACGTGCATCTCGACGCGGTCTTCGCCGTACTCGAGCGCATAGCTCGCCGCGAACTTCTCGAACGGCAGCTTGCCTTCCTTGCGTACCAGCGCGAAGCCGGCGCCCAGCGCGAGCGCGACCGGCGCGCCGAAGATGAAGCCGCGCGACTCGATGCCGAGCACGCGCTCGACGCCCGCGCCGCGGAACGGCGCTGCGATCGCAGCGGCCGCCGCGCGCAGCGCGCGCGGATCCAATAACAACGGGGTCACGTCGCGGAACAGGATGCCCGGCTTCGGGAAGTCCGGGATGTCGCGCACCAGGCGCTTCAGCTCGTCGGTCGTCACTTCGTCCTCGTTCGCGGAGAGCTCACGGCAGATAGCGCAGGGGATCGCGCGGGGTCTCGCCCCGGCGCACCTCGAAGTGGAGGTGCGGGTGATTGCCGCGCGCGTTTCCGCTCTTGCCGACGTCCGCGATGAGCTGGCCGCGCTCGACGCGCTCGCCGCGCGAGACGTAGTTCGCCTTGTTGTGTGCGTAAGCCGTCGAATAGACCGCGTCGTGGCGGATCACGATCAGGTTGCCGTAGTCGCCGAGCCGCCCCGAGAACGTGACGACGCCGGCGGCCGCGGCCCAGATCGGTGCGCCGACGTGCGCGCTGATGTCGAGGCCGTCGTGCGATCTCCCGCTGCGCCGGCCGAAGCCGGACGAGACGACGCCGTGCACGGGCCAGCCGAGCGCGAGACGGCGCGCATCCGCATCGAGCTCGTGCGCGAGCGGCTCGCGCGGGGCGGCGCGGCGTGCGCCGGGGATCACGAGCCGCTGCCCGACCTCGAGCGTGCGCGGATCGCGGATGCCGTTCTCGCGCATCAGCGCGTCGACGCTGACGCCGTAGTGCAGCGCGATCCGGTAGAGATTCTCGCCGCGCTGCACGACGTGCGTCGCGCTCGGCTCGGCCGGCCCGCTCGGCGAGAGGCACCCTGGCGCGAGCGCGAGAAACCCCGTGAGCAGCAGCGCGGCAGAACGGCTGCGCGCCCCGCTCACGCCGGGTAGCCGTGCTCGCCGACGAGATCCACGAAACGGCAGCGCCCGAGCGCCTCGCTCGCGAAGCGCCCGTTCACGCCGCGGCGCACGCGCACGAGCGTCTGCGCGCCGCGCCGGCCGAACGGCCCGACCAGCCGCCCACCGGTCGCGAGCTGCTCGAGCAGCGGCGGCGGAACTTCGGGCCCGCCGGCCGTCACCAGGATCGCGTCGAACGGCGCGAGCTCGGGGCAGCCGCGCGTGCCATCGCCGAGCTTCACCACGACGTTGCGGACACCGAGCGCACGCAGCGCGTTCTCCGCGCGCTCCGCGAGCGCGGGAATGCGCTCGATCGAGATCACGCGCTCGGCGAGGCGCGCGAGCAGCGCGGCCTGATAACCGGAGCCGGTACCGATCTCGAGCACGCGATCGCTTTCGCGCAGCTCGAGCGCCTCGCTCATCGCGGCGACGATGCCGGGCGCCGAGATCGTCTGCCCCTCGCCGATCGGCAGCGGCGCATCCTCGTACGCCTGATGACTCAGCGCGTCCGCGACGAGCAAATGCCGCGGCACTGCCGCGATCGCCTTCAGCACGCGGACGTCGCAAATGCCGTCCGCTGCGAGCCGCTCCGCGAGGCGCTGGCGCGCGCGCGCGAAGCGAGCCTCTTCTCTCGCGCGTTCCGCCTCCACCCCGCCCCCAAGGCTGCGCAATCTACACACGGGCGCCGGAAGATTCCTCCGCGCTTCTGCCCCGCGGTCGCTCGGCGCGGACATCTCAAGCTCGTTCTGGCGAAACGTCCTCGAGCTCGCGCGCGGCGGGTTCGGGCAGGAATGCGATCACCAGCAGCGCCGCCAGCGCGAGGCCCGGCAGCAGCGCGCTGATCGCGGCAGTGTGCGAGCCCAGCGCCGCGTAGAGCGGCGATTCGAGCGAGAGCCCGAGCGAGCCGCCGAGCGTCGAGGCGAGCATGCGCGCGCTCGACGCGGTGCTGCGGTACGAGGTTGGGAACAGCTCGGCGCCCAGCGCGCGCAAGAGGACGGTGGATCCCTGAATGCCGAAGACCTGGATCAGCCAGAGTGGCGCGACGATCCAGCCGCGCAGGTTGTAGAAGCCGAGGAACGCGAGACCCATCAGCACGAGCATTCCGGCGAGCACCGGGCGGCGCCCGATTCGATCGCTCCACAGGCCGGCCGCTGGATTTCCGGCGAGGGCGAACATGCCGAACACGAAGTAGAAGATCGGCACCTGGTGCTGAGCGAAGCCGTGCACTTCCTGCAGCGTCTTGATCATGAAGCCGCCGGCAGCGGCGGTCGCGAACTCGGCGCTGAAGACGATCGCGGCGAGCGTCGCGGCGCGGCCTGGATACGCGGCGAAGAGAGAGATCAGCGGCCGCCAGAAGCGCTCCGCCAGCGGCCGTGAAGCGCTGAAGCGCGCAGTCTCCGGGAGGCCGCGGCGCAGCCACGCGAGCCCGAGCAGCGGCATCGCCCCGATGAAGTAGAGCGCGCGCCAGCCGAACGGAAGATGCGGTTCGGCGGCGAGCCCGAACGCGGCGAAGCCCGAGCCGAGCGCACCGAGCGCGCCGATCATCCCGAGCCCGAAGCCGCGATCCTTCGCGGCGAGCTCTTCGGTCACCACCACGATCGCGATCGAGGTCTCGGCGTAGAGGAATCCTCGGCCGAGACACTGGAACACCGCGAACTGCATCGGGCTCTGCGCGAACGCCGACGCGAGCGTCGTCAGCGAGTAGCCGAGGATCGTTCCGAGCAGCAGGCGACGGCGCCCGTAGCGATCGGCGAGCAGCCCCGCGCCGATCGCGAGCAACACGCCGAGCCGAATCAGCGCCGAGAGCGTCCCGATCTCGTCTTCTGCCACGCCGAGGCCGCGCTGGATCTGGAGCAGCAGCGCGCCGAGCAGACCGATGTCGTAGTGGTCGACGAGCTCCGCGGCGCCGAGCAGCCCCAACACCTTCCACTGGCGCGCGGGGAGCCGCGGCATCCGAGCCGGCCACGGAATCAGGCGGGTCCAACGCGGCGCCCGAACGCGCTCGTCGTCCGGCTTCGGCTGATCGTTCAAGCGCGAGCTCCCCGAGCGCGGCGCCGCAGCGTATCGGCCCGATTGCGAACGAGCCGCACCGCGAGCGCCCGTGGAGATACGATGCGCGCATGCGCCGGTTTCACAGCGCGCTGCTCACGTTGCTGCTCGCGCCGCTCGCGCCGCCCGCGGCGCACGGCGCTGCGCCGCTCAGCGGACGCGTCGTCGATGCCGCGAGCGGCGCGCCGATCGCCGGCGCGCGTGTCACCGCGGAGCGCGGAGACCCCGCGTACCGCGTGACGGTCTTCAGCGCGGACGACGGCTCGTTCGCGCTGCCGACACCGGACGGCGACGCGCCGTGGCGCGTGCGCGCGCGCCGGATCGGCTGGGAAGACGTGCGCGTCGACGGCGTCGTCGCGAGCGCGGCGCCGCTCGCGCTGCGCGCGCGCCGCCACACCGATCCGGCGGAAGTCGCCGCGCAGTTGCCTGCGAACCATTGGTATGCGCGCGTGATGGACGGCCTCAGCGCCGACGACCAGCACATCCTGAAGCGCGAGTGCACGTACTGCCATCAACAGGGCGCGCCGTGGACGCGCCGCGTTCGCAGTGCCGAGGACTGGCAGAAGATCCTCGCGCTGATGGGACGGCGCGGCGCGATGCTGCCCGCGGACGTGCGCGATCGCGTGCCCGCGCTGTTCAATGCCGCGTACGACCCGGCGCGCGCAGTGCCGCAGCTGACGCGCGGCTGGCAAGACGCCGACGCGTTCGCGCCGCCGCCGAGCGCCGAAGTGCGGCGCGCGGTCGTCGAGGAGTGGGATCTCGGCGGGCGCGCCTCGATGCAGCACGACGTGATCGTGCACCCCGACGGCACGCTCTACTCGGTCGACGGCGCGCAGGACGCGCTGTTCCGACTCGATCCGCGCGTGCCCGAGGGCGCGCGCGAATCGTGGCAGATCGACGTGCCCGGCGTCGCGCAGGGCGGAATCTTCGCCGGCGAGGATCAGCCGCAGTCGCAGGCGTCGAGCGCGCACGTCGGGCCGCATTCGCTGCAGGTCGCACCCGACGGCGCGGTCTGGATCACGCTCGCGATCGGCAACCGGCTCGCGCGCTTCGACCCAACAACCGAGACGTTCCAGATCCACGAAGTCGCGGACGGCTTCTATCCGCACACGCTGCGCTTCGATCGCGAGGGCCGCATCTGGTACACGATGAGCGCGTCGAACCACGTCGGGCGCTTCGACCCCGCGACCGGGAAGCAGACGCACGTGCGGCTGCCGGCGCGCACGCTGAAGCAGGAGCTCGCGCTGCGGCTGATGCCGCTGATGTTCTGGCTCGACGCGCACTCCGAGCGGATCGACCTGCGCGCGAACGCGAGCGAATCCGCCGACGGCTTCAACATGCCGGTGCCGTACGGCATCGACATCGCGCCGGACGGCGGCGTCTGGTTCAGCCAGCTGAACGAGAACCGCATCGGCCGCATCGATCCGGAGACGCTCGCGGTGGAGCTGATCGAGACGCCCTTCCCCGCGCCGCGCAGGCTGCGCTTCGACGCGCGCGGGCGGCTCTGGATCCCGAGCTTCACGACCGGCCGGATCGCGTCGTTCGACCCCACGACACGCGCGTTCGACGAGATCCCGCTGCCGATCCGGCCGCTCGCCGGCGAGACGCCCTACGCGCTCGCGATCGAGCCGCGCACGCAGCACGTCTGGGTGTGCGGGACGAACAGCGACACGCTGATCCGCTTCGATCCCGAGACCCGACACTTCGCGGTGTACCCGCTGCCGACGCGCGTCACGTACACGCGCGAGCTCGACTTCGACGCCGAGGGCCGCGTCTGGACCAGCGACTCGAACTCGCCCGCGTGGCAGATCGAGCGCGGCCAGCCGATCGTGATTCGGCTCGACGTGGATGGCGCCGCTGCGCGCGCGGGCGTCGCTGCGAAGTGACGCGCACGCGAGCGCGCTGCGGGCGGATCGCATGGGCGGCACTCGCATGCAGCGCGCTCGGCTGCGGCGACGCGGCGATCGCGCGGCCGCCGGATGCATTGCCCGCGGGCTGGAGTCATTGGGGCGGCGACGCGGGCGGCGCGCGTTTCTCGCCGCTCGACGAGATCACGCCGCGGAACGTCGGCGCGCTCGAGCGGGCGTGGACGTTCCACACCGGCGACTGGGACCCGAGCGGCGAGATCGCGACCTCGTTTCAAGCGACGCCGGTGCTGCGCGGCGACACGCTGTACTTCTGCTCGCCCTTCCATCGCGTGTTCGCGCTCGCTGCCGAGACGGGTGCGCTGCGCTGGCGGTTCGATCCCCGGGTCGAGCCCAGCGAGCACGGGAACGTCTGCCGCGGCGTCGCGCTCTGGGTGGACCCGCGCGCGGCGCCCGGCGCGCGCTGCCGCGTGCGCGTGTTCAGCGCGGCGAGCGACGCCCGGCTGCTCGCGCTCGACGCCGAAAACGGCAGCCCCTGCAAGGGCTTCGGCGTGGATGGCGAAGTCGACCTCGAAGCCGGGCTCGGGGCCCTCGAGCCGGGCGATCTGCGCATCACGTCGCCGCCCACGCTGATCGGCGACGTCGTCGTGAGCGGGTCATTGATCGCAGACAACCGGCGCGTCGACATGCCGGGCGGCGTCGTGCGCGGCTTCGACGCGCGCTCGGGCGCGCTGCGCTGGGCGTTCGATCCGGCGCCGCCCGGGACGCCGCCGCTCGCGCCCGCTGCAGACGGCTCGCCGCAATTCCAGCGCGGAACGCCGAATGCGTGGGGCGTGTTTGCCGCGGATCCCGCCCGCGACCTGCTCTTCGTCCCCACCGGCAATCCGAGCAACGACTTCTATCGCGGCAGCACGCGCGGCGCGATCGACTATTTCGGCAGCTCGGTCGTCGCGCTGCGCGGCACGACGGGCGAAGTGGTCTGGCGCTTTCAGACTGTGCATCACGATCTGTGGGACTACGACGTCGGCGCGCAGCCGAGCCTGTTCGAGCTCGCGGTCGACGGCGCGCGCGTGCCGGCGCTCGCGATCGCGACGAAGGTCGGACACGTGTTCCTGCTGAACCGTGAGACCGGCGCGCCGCTGTTTCCGGTCGAGGAGCGCGCGGTGCCGCGCAGCGACGCGGCCGGCGAGGCCAGCGCGCCGACGCAGCCGTTCCCGAGCTTCCCGCCGCCGCTCCATCCGCACGGCCTCCGCGAAGACGACCTGTTCGGCCTCACGCCGTGGGACCGTGGGAGGTGCCGCGAGCAGCTCGCGGGCTGGCGCAACGCCGGCGCGTTCACGCCGCCGAGCGTCGCCGGCTCGGTGCAGTTTCCCGGCGTCGCCGGCGGCGTGAACTGGGGCGGTGTCGCGATCGACGCGCAGCGCGGGCTGCTCGTGCTCGCGCAGTCGCGGCTCGCAATGGTGGAGCGGCTCGTGCCGCGCGCCGACGCGGGCGGCTTCGGTCCGCGCACGCGCGACGCCTGGCTCGTGCCAATGGCCGGCGCGCCGTTCGCGCTCGAGCAGCGGGTGTTCGTCTCGCCGCTCGGGATCCCATGCACGAAGCCGCCGTGGTTCGAGCTGATCGCGATCGACCTCGCGCGCCGCGAGATCGCGTGGCGCGTGCCGCTCGGGACGACGCGCGGCAGCGCACCGTGGCCGTTCTGGCTCTCGTGGGCGCCGCCGGGAATGGGCGGCCCGCTGCTGACGCGCAGCGGCCTCGTGTTCATCGGCGCCGCGATGGACGGCTATCTGCGCGCGTTCGACGCAGCCAGCGGCGCCGAGCTCTGGCGCGATCACCTGCCGGCCGGTGCGCACGCGAACCCGATGACCTACCGCGTGCGCCCGGGCGGCAAGCAATTCGTCGTCATCGCCGCCGGCGGGCACACCAGCATCCCGAGCGAGCGCGGCGACGCGCTCGTCGCGTACGCGCTCCCCTGAGCACGAGTCACCAAGCGGGGACGTTCCTGCCGCGGTGACTTCTCGCGCCAACGCACGCGATGATCTCCGGCTGGCGGCAGGTCTGTCCCCGAAGTCACCGGCAAGTATGAACGTCCCCGTTTGGTGACTTACGCTGCGCGGGCATGCGGATTCCGAACCTGCTCGACGCGGCGAACTTTGCCTCGGGGCCGCCGTACGAGGTGTTCCGCACGCTGCGCCGCGAGGCGCCCGTTCATTGGCACGCGCACGGGAGCGCCGGGGGCTTCTGGGCGATCACGAAGCACGCGGACGTGATGGCCGTCTCGCGCGACTCGGGGCTCTTCTCGTCGGCGCTGAAGGGCTACATGCCGGCACCCGAAGCGGATCCGGTCGGGATCGTGCAGTCGCGGCTGATGCTGCTCGGGATGGACCCCCCGCAGCACACGCGGCTGCGTGGGCTCGTGAACAAGGGCTTCACGCCGCGCCGCGTCGCCGCGCTCGAGCCGCGTATCCGCGAGCTGTGCCGGCAGATCGTCGACGCGGTGCTGCCGCGCGGCGAGTGCGACTTGGTGACCGACATCGCCGGCGAGCTGCCGTCCTACCTGATTGCCGAGCTCGTCGGGATTCCGCTGAACGACGGCCGCAAGCTGTACGAGCTGACCGAGGTGATGCACAGCGCCGACAACGCGCC
>Ga0187893_10003550_pt1 | contig 31410 bp, 28 predicted proteins | sample MA1701074metaG_FD_139574 | JGI IMG/M metagenome (GOLD analysis project Ga0187893, IMG submission 139574) | White microbial mat communities from a basaltic lava cave in the Kipuka Kanohina Cave System on the Island of Hawaii, USA - MA170107-4 metaG ...
GTTCCGCTACACGCATTAAAAAGACCATAACAGACTTGTATATCCCGTGTGTGCGCGATAGTTCTGATAGGTCAGTTGGAAGAAATCCTCACTGTAACCATAGTGCTGATAGCCGGCGTTCCAGCGCAGCTTGTTGTGCAGCCGGACCGAGAGCCGCGCCGAGGGCGATTGAAACGAAAGCGGGAAGGTCTGCGACACCAATAGCGTCTGCCTCGCCGTGGCGCCGGCCGGCGGCGCCGGAGCAACAATGGCGGCCGCGGACCGGCCATCGCCGGTATCTTTGACCATGCTGTATCCGGCCTGCAGATCCACTCGCCTGTGAATCTCGAAACGCAGGCCCAGATGGCCGGCGTGCACGTTGCTTACGTAGACCGACCGCTCGTCCTCAATCAACTGGGAGGCCGCAAAGAACGCCAGGCCGGTGTTGGTATCCAGATGGAGTTTGGAATAGCCGGCGTCAAACGAGAGTTTCGACGACGGACTCCAGCTTGCGTCATAGGAGTATTGCCGCGACCGCGAGCTGTGTGAGAACAAGCTCACCGAGTTGTTGTTGTAAAGCGTGCGGGTCGTCGCCGACAAAAGGACGGCGCGCGTCCGGTACTGAGCGCGGGCGTTGATGGCGTGGTAATTCTTCTCCGAGATGGGATAGAAGGGCCGGTCGGCGCGCCCGATTTCCGCGTCTAGCTGGATGGTGAATCCCTTTGCGGGGCGAAGGCGGATTCCCCCCAGACCGGAGTGAATCCGGTTGTCCTGTCCGGAGCGGACCACGTCGGTGAAATTGTCGAACCGCTGGCCTTGGGTCGACCGGATGCGGCGAGTTGCATAATGATAGCCGCCATAAAGACCGAATGTGTTCGTAAGCTTCAATGTGGCGTCTGTAATTGTCTGGATTCCTCGAATGCCGAGAAACTGAAAATCGAGGATTGTGCCGGCAGTGCGGTTATTCTCCACTTCACGGTAAGCTCCGCTGCCGTCCATGCGAGTGTTGTGAAAGGAGGTGTGATGAGTGAGCGTCACCCGCTCGGAGGGAAGCAGCGTCAGGTTCAGGCTTCCGGACACAACGGGCCGGCTTCCGCTTCCCGCAACCAGGATCTGCCGGTTGCGCGCCGCGTTAATGCGGTCCGTTCCCACCGCCACCTCGTCGAAAAGAAAATCTCTTCTGCCCGAAACATTGGAGTATCGGGCATTTAAGGCGAAGCGTCTCGAGCTGCGGAAAAGCGTCAGCCTCCAATACGGGCTATCACCCTGGTAAGGCTCCGTGCGCCGGAGTGAAGACAGCGTTGTATTGTCGGCGGGATTGTTGCCGCGCTCAAGCAAGGAGACGCGCTGCGGCGTGTCATCCTCGAATCGGTCCCAGCCGCGGAGAACGTTCAGCTTGAATCCGTAGAGAGGAACTTCTCCTCCCAGACGGTATTCGTTGCGCCGGCGGTCGATGCTGGCGAGCAGCGGGAATTCGTCTCCTCGCGGGTCGAATAACTGAACGGTTGACAAGGCAGGGCCGGTTTGAGTGTTTCTGGTGTAGCCCGCGAAGAGCTTGAAACCGGATTGCGGGAACAGGGTGAAGTCGTGGTCCTGGAAACGCCGGCGGGTGTCCATCTGGTGGAGTCCTCCGGCGATGGGGAGCGCGGGATTAAAATATTCGTTCAACCGCCAGAGCATATCGTAGCGGTACCAGCGGTTCTTTTCGAGCCGCAGGCTTGCCGATTGATACGGATCGTTTCCCAGCCCGCGAGTGTTCAGGCTCATCTCATCAAACAGACGTCCGTGCCCTTCACGCGAGTTTACGCGCAGGCTGCCGCCCAGCAGGCGGATGCCATTGCCGAAATTGACGTCGCTGCGATATTTGCCGTAATTCCCGCCCAGCGTAAACCACCGGTAGCCGGTTTCAAAGCTGTTCAGAACGTTATAGCCGCTGGTATTCTCTCCGCGCGGCGAGCCTGTGGCGTGAGGCGTCGGCGCGATGGGGGTCTGTCCCAGGGCGGCCATGGCGAGGAACCAGAAAACGTGTGGTCTCATGGTTTACCTCAAGAACAGCCGGTCGGCATTGGAGCCGTGGATGCGCACATGGCAGGTGGTGCAGTTCTGGTAGCGCGGGTTGCGCATATCATGCGTCGGCGACTGCAGCGCGATGCCGTCGCCTTGGCGGCCGAAGTTCCCTGCGCCGTTGTGACATTCCAGGCATGTGGTGAAGATTGCCGGTCTGCGGAGCAGCTTCGCGTTGGTTGACCCGTGCGGATTATGACAGCTTTCGCATCCGTCAACCCGCACTGCCGGGTGTTCGAAAGCAAAGGGCCCCCGCTTGTCGGTGTGGCATTTCAAGCACGGCTCTTCGTTGCCCAACGCCTGCGTCACCATGCGCGGACGCAGCCCCATCCGCCAGGTGGGCGCCGGTGAGCCGTGTGGATTATGGCAATCCGAGCAGTTCATGAAGCCCTCGTTCACGCGATGCTTGAAGGGCATGGCGAACTGGGTGCGGACGTTGGCGTGGCATTCATAGCAAAGCTCGGTTTGCTGTTTGGCGAGCAGGTACTTCTGGACGGGAGACCTGTGGATCGAGTGACAGGAGGCGCAAGCCACTTCACTTTGCGAATGCGAGGAGCGGCGGATGTCGGCTCGGGAAAAATCTTTTTGGTGGCAGCCGAGGCATGTATCGAGGATCTGGCGCGGCGGCATTATCGAGAAGGCTTTCGGAATCGTCGCTCGCCCGCCGCGCGCCGCCACGTGATCCTGGCCGGGCCCGTGACAGGATTCACACCCGGTTCTCTCGGGCGGCTCCTTTCCCGAGGCCAGACTCTTGTAGTGCGGGTTGCGAAAAAAGTTCAGCCAGACGTCCGGGTGACAGGTTCGGCACACGGCGCTGCCCACGAATCCTCCGGGCTTGGCCTGAGCCAGCGCATCGGAGAGCTGCTGGGGCAAAGAAGGTTGATTAGGCTGCTGGGCGAGCAGCAGCGCCGGCAGGCTTAAGGTGATTTGCAGTAAGGTCACGCCAACTCCCACTTTCATCACTATAAATGAAGTTCAGGAGCCGCCGAGAAGCACATGGAAACCGGCGTTTCGGTGTTTGGGCTCAGAACACGTAAGACAATGCGACCATCGGGACCAAATTGTTCGTCCATCCCGATAAGGAGGCGCCCCGGTTCGGAGTGATGATTTTGGTGGGCACCGGTGACAGATAGTCCTTGATTTCGACGCGCACGGAGGCATTTTGGCCCACGCGAATCTTCACGCCGAACCCCAAGGAGGTGAGCGGTGTCGTGTCCGTGCTGCGGGTGAGTAGGGCGAACTCCGATAGGTTTTGCACCACGGTTTCCGTGCCCGTGCCGCGATAGTGTTTTATGCCGGCGCCAAAGGCGATGTAAGGCCGCACTTTGTCCCCCGACGGCTTCATGTACAGCAGAAAATCGTAATGGATGGCGTGCGACTCCGCGCCAAAGGAGGCCTTTGCGCCGCCCGATTTGAGTTCGGCTTTGTTGTTGATATAGGTGTAGCGGATATCCCCACCCCAGTAACGGCCCATCTCCTGGCTCAGAATGAAGCCGGCCGCGAACCCGGGAGCAAACCCTGCTTGAGCCGAAGCGCTCCCTCGAGTGACGTCATTTGAAGTGTAGAAGCTGCCGCCGCCGGCGGCGCCGATCTCCCACTTCTGCGCCATGGCCACTTGCAGGCTCATGACAACCATCCCGGTAAGAATCAGTCCTGCTTTGCTCATCGTTGATTTCCTTTCCATCGCTGCCTTGTGAGGTGATTTGCGAGGCAGGCTTGCCTCATCCCGCCTGCCTCGCTATAAAAAAGGAGCCAGCTTGCGCGTCTCCCTCCCTCCGAGGTCTTTCGCTAGTCGATGACGCGTACCGATAACGTGGTGGCGCTCGAACCTTGCGAGATAATAAGCGCTTGTTCCAATCCCGGCCGCACGTGGTGCGGCACCCTGGCGTTGATCTGATAGACGCCGATGGATCCCGGCATGAGGCCCGCGAAATCAATCGGCAGATCCACGCCGGCCAGACTGACCGCGGGAGCAATCACCACCGAAGCCGGAGGATCCGGGGCAGGCACGCCGGCGTCCACAGCCGGTGAGGTTCTGCCCATACCCGTGAGATAAATCGAAATCGTGTCCCCCCGATGAACGGGGTTGGATGGGGTTACCAGCAGTCCGTTTCCGGACCGGAATACGGCCGGAAGGTCTCTTTGGGTTCCCGCGGTTGCATTGCGGAACACCCCTGGCGCCGTCGGTAGAATCGTGAGATTGAAATTGTCGCTCACCCCGCCGGGCGTTCTGAGGATCATGGTCACATTGCCGTCCACCGGGAACGGCAGTTGACCGTTGATCTGGCGCGGCGAAACGAAAATGACCGGCACTGGAACGCCGTTGACGGTCAGGCAACTTTCACCGAGTGCTGTCGGCAACGGCATCTGCTGTGTTGCCTGATTGACCGGACTGAGGTCGGCGCCGAAGATCGAAACCAGACTGCCCGGCGCGACGGAACCCGTCTGGTCGGCGGCGTTGACGACACGCTCCAGCCGCGGCGGCGCCACGGCTGCGTCAAAATTCCACGGCAACACCGTGAAGCCCGAGGTTGTCAGATTGACGACGGCGTTGCGGCTGTACAGCGGCGCCACCGTGCGGGTAAAGGTTTGTTGCCAGTCCTGGTTCTGGTTCTGCTGCTGCCCCGTCGTGACGGCAAGCGGCAAAACGGGAGCCTCAATCATGCGGGTTGCCCGCGCCAGCGACCCGGTAGCCGGATCCACGCGCTGGATAACGCCCGGACTTGCCTGATCGGGCGCCGTCGTACGGAACCCGCCCTGGTCGAGAAACGCAAAACCCGAACTCCTTCCAGTGGTGGTCTCGAAGCTTCGAACCGGCACCAGCGACGCATTGAGAAGCGTGTTGCCGATCACGAACTGGTCGAAGCTGGAAGCCGCATAGGCGCCCGACAATGTTGTGGAGTGCTTGCGTGAGATGGTAAAGGTGTCGGCGTTGGCATTGTACTGCATCAGGTTCCCGTCAGCCTGCGCGACCAAGATCGAGCCGCCGTTGGGAGCCGCAACCAGAACCGTATTCACGCTGATGTCGTTCTCATAAACGCCTAGCGTCGGCAGCTCCGTCGCCAGCCGCGCCAGGAAATCCACGCGTGAGATTTTGTTTTTGGGCCCGGAGACTCGGCTTGCCGCCAGAATCGCTTTACCGCTTGCAGCCACCGACCGGGGGTAATGCCCGCTAGGCATTCTTACCGGCAGGCTCTCCTCGAGAGTTTCCAGGTCATAGACTTTGATCAATTGGGCGGCGTCATGGCCCACCAGCAAATGCCGGCGATCGAAGGTGACCGCCATCTGCGTGGGAACATTGGCGGTCTTGAGGGCCGCTATCTGCGTCTGGGTGGCCCCGTCATAGACGAGCACCTGGTTGGTATCTTGCCTCAGCACATAGAACCGGTCTCGAGCCGGGTCCGAAATCAGATCCACCAGCGTACCGGCCAGATTTACGATCGTTCCACGCTGGTCCGGCTCGCGGTTGTTGATCAGTACGCGAATCGGATTGGGCAGGTTCGCCCCTCGCGACGAGCTGATCTCGATATTCACCGCAACGGTGCCTTTCTGATTCTGAAATGTATTTGGATCCACGTTGATCCGGATGGTGGCCGGCGTTACGCCTCGCGAAGGCGTCACCGTGATGCCCGGGGTGGACACGGTGAGTGTGAAATCCGTATTCCCTCCGCTCGGGTCGAGCAGCGTGACTTCCTGGGAGCTGATCCGCCGGTCGCAGAAGTTGCCCCGGAAGACTACATCGGACCGGTTGGCGACAACGCGGGGAACGCGGCTCATATCGCCGATGGGCACAATCATGATCCCGCTGTCGCTGATTCCGTAAAGAACGCTGGAGTCGGAGTTGAGCAGGCTCTTGCCGCTGAAATTCTCGGTCAGACCGAGGCGTTCCCGCACGGCGAAGCTTTCCGCATCGAGTACCAGCAGCACCGGCGGAGGCGTGGTTTGTTGCGCCTGTTGCGTTCGGGGCGTCTCAGCGTACTGAGCGTATACCAAACCCCGCGCGTTATCGAAAACATGGGTACCGATGTGGAACGCCCCCGAAGACTGAGTAAGCTGGTTTAGACCGATGTCCATGAGCCGGTCATGCACGGCCCACCCCGTCATATGCAGAGAGCCGTCAAAATTCACGCTGACCACGCGAGGGCCGGGAGGCGGCGCCCACGTCCAGAAGTACGCCTGCAGGCTCCGGGTGGTAACGTTGTAGCCGAATTCCAGCGTCACGTTGGCCGTGGAACCGGTCTGGCCGGCGACAGCCGCCGAGCCGTAGATCCACAGACCATCACCGCTGCTGGCCATCGATGCCCCCACCACATTTGTGGGGAAGCTGCTCAGTGGTTGCGGAAGCGCTTTGGTGGTCACGTTGGAGATCGTCCCCAGCGTCTGCGTGTTCCCGGTCGCCGGATCAAACAGCAGAAACTCGGTCGCCGTCGCCACCAGCGCGCGATTGTCGACGCCGAAGGCCACGCCAAGAGGCGGCGAACCCAAAACGAACGACTGTCGCGCATTATTGTTTGACAGATCGATCACGGTCAGCCCGTTCGCCGTTGTGGCCGGCGCCTGAAAATTGCCATAGTGCGCCACCACGAGGTAGCGCGCATCCGGGCTCAGCGAAATCGCAGATGGCTGCGAAGCGACATTTAGAGATGTCTGCACGCTTCCATCGCCGAGCGACATTACTTCGATCCGGTTGGCCGTAAAATTGGCCACGTAAAGGACACCGCGAGCCTCGTCGATCGCCAGATCCGAAGCGTGTCCTCCGATGGCCACCACTCTGCCCACCGCTCCGCCGATGAGCGCCTGTGGCGCATGCAGGAACAACATAGCCGCGCAGCAAGCCACCAGCCCCGGCCGGCGAGCCTCCCGCACTGTCCACCGAAAGATGCTCTTCATCATATGCTCCACCCCGCAGTCGTTATTTCTCCCTGCTAGCCAAATCTAGCCTTCTGTACACCCTTTGTCAGGTTTGCCGGGCCTGCCCGCAGATCGCCGCGGGCCGGCCCGCCTCGCCCCAGTCATCCAACATTTCTGCTGCGCCGCAGCCGAACTATTCAACGTTTTTCTTGCGTCGCATCACGATCAGTCCCAAGAACAGAACCGCAAGAACCGCGCAGATTATGCGAATCATCGAGCTGTCCATCGCCATTCTCCTTTCCAACAAAAGTCCCTCCCGGCACATCCTTCGTCCGCCCTGCCGGAAGAGCCGTCATACCCAACCCATCGTTAGAGGTTTCTCATCATCGGGAGCAACTCCCGGAACAGTTTCACCATCATTGGTCCCACCGTCACCACGAAAAGCGACGGCAGAATGCAGAAAAAGATCGGAAACACGAGTTTGACGCCAAGCTTGGCGGCCTTCTCTTCGGCCGTCTGCCTGGCCTGCACGCGCATGTAGTCGGCGTGGGCGCGCAGGCTTTGCGCAATCCCGGTTCCAAAGCGGTCTGCCTGAATCAGCACGGCGACAAGCTTTTTTAGGTCGTCCACGGCGGAGCGCTCGGCCATATTGCGCAGCGCTTCCGCCCTGCGTTTGCCGGCTTTCAGTTCCAGGTTGACCATCGCATACTCCTCGCAGATCTCCGGATGCGCATGCTCGAGCTCTTTGGCCACCTGGAGGATGGCCTGGTCGAGCCCCAGTCCGCTCTCCATACAAACAACCATCAGGTCCAGAGCGTTCGGCAGCGCCCGGCGAATTTGTTTTTGCCGTTTTCGCGCCTTCAGATTGACGTATTCGTTGGGGCTGAAGAATCCCAGCCCGGCCGAGGCCGCAAGCAGCATGAATTTGTTGCTCGGGTCCGATTCCGAGCCGAGGATAAAGAAACTCATCACCAGCGGCAGAAACACGGCAAAGAAGAGCTTGGATCCATACAGAATGGTCAGCGCGTTGGGATTCCGGATCCCGGCTCGGATCAGCCGGCGCTGCATTACCGTAACGTCCTTGGGCGACTGCGGCATCACCGTTCCGAGCCGCTTGAGCATGTCCCGGAAAACCAGGCTCGGGTGCACCGAGCTCTCCTCGATTTCCGACACGCCTACCCCCGTTACTCTCTCCATCGCTTCCTTGGGCCGCACCCACAGCCTCAGCCCTATCAGGCCTACGGCGACCGCCACCGCCACGAAGATAATGAAGCTGACTATAAGCATCATGGCAATCACACCTCGATCTGGACGATTTTCTTGATGATTCCGTAGCCGATCACCTGTAACCCGATGGCCGCCCCGGCCATATAGTGCCCTACTTCGTCCACAAAGAAGAAACGGGCATACTCAGGGTTGACGTAGAACATCATGATCGCCACCACGATGGGGATTAACGTCAAGGCGATTCCCGTCATCCGGCCATGCGCGCTGATGGCTCGAATCCGGCCGCGCAGCTTGAACCGCTCCCGGATCACGTAGGCCAGCTTGTCGAGAATTTCGGCCAGGTTTCCGCCGGTGCGTTTTTGCAGCATCACCGCGGAAACAAAGAAATGCACATCGAGCAGCGGCACCCGTTTGGCAAGCTTCTGCAAGGCCGCCTCGAGCGGCAACCCGAAGTTATGCTCTTCGAAGGTGCGGCGGAATTCTCCGGCCAAAGGCTCTTGAAACTCACGGAAAATCATCTCCAGCGAAACCGAGAACGCATGCCCGGCCCGCATTGAGCGGGCGACGAATTCCAGACTCTCCGGAAACAGCTCCTCGAATTTATACAGTCGCGCTTTGCGTTTGCGATATACGTGCAGGAATGGCGCCGCGCCAACCACGATGCCGCCCGCCAGCCCGGCCAGCTGCATGCCCGAGACCTGCCAGACCACCAGGAACCCGCCCAGAAAACATCCCATACAAGTTTGCACCAGCCGCGTGACATGCCATTTGAGACCCGCCTGCTCGATCAGCGTTTGCAGGGAGTCGTGAAGCTTGTACTTGCGAAGCACTCTGGTGACGTACATCCGCTGCGTGTTGGGATTTTCCTGTTGCAGCAGGTTGGCCGTCTGCGGCGTGGCATCCTTTTTCTTCTTGTCCGCTTGAACGCCTTGCAGCCTCTGGCGGATCCGGTCCACGTCGGCGGTGCGGAACGCGCCGGAAACCAGATACCAGATCGCCATCGTGCACAACCAGATGACGATGAGAATGATCGCGAAGCCCATCTGTTACACCTCCGCCACTTCGTCAAAAAGGTCAGGCCGCAACCGGATTCCGGCCGCCAGCAGCTTCTCGTAAAACTTGGGCCGGATGCCAGTGGCCGCAAACCGGCCCACTACCTTGCCCTCCGGCGTCAATCCGCGCTTCTCGAAGACGAAAATGTCCTGCAAAGTGACCATGTCGCCTTCCATGCCCGTCACCTCGGTAACGCTGGTCACCCGGCGCGAGCCGTCCGAGAATCGCGCTGCCTGCACGAACACCTGGACGGCGCTGGCAATCTGCTGCCGGATGGAAATCAGCTGCATGTTGGCGGTCGCCATCGAGACCATCACTTCCAGACGCGAAACGGCGTCCCGCGGCGAGTTGGCGTGGATCGTAGTCAGCGATCCGTCATGGCCCGTGTTCATTGCCTGAAGCATGTCGAGCGCTTCGGCGCCGCGCACCTCGCCGACCACGATGCGGTCGGGCCGCATGCGGAGGCTGTTCACCAGAAGTTCCCTTTGCCGGACCGCCCCGTGTCCTTCCAGGTTCGGCGGCCGGGTCTCCAGCCGCGCCACGTGCGGTTGCTTCAGTTGCAGCTCGGCGGCGTCCTCGATGGTCACAATGCGTTCCTTCGGACTGATGAAAAAGCTCAGCCCGTTGAGCAGTGTGGTTTTCCCTGACCCCGTTCCTCCGGCGATCAACACATTCAAGCGCGCCTTTACGGCCGCCTCCAGTATCTCCATCATGCCCGGCGTCATCGCTTTGCGCTCCACCAGATCGGCCGGCATCAGCTTGTCGGTCGAGAACCGCCGGATCGACAGCAGCGGCCCGTCCACGGCCAGAGGCGGAATCACCGCGTTCACGCGCGACCCGTCGGAAAGACGCGCGTCCACCATCGGCGTCGATTCGTCGATGCGGCGGCCTACCTGGGATACGATTTTGTCGATGATCCGCAGCAGGTGCGAATCATCGCGGAAGCTCACGCTCGTCACCTCGAGCAGTCCCTTGCGTTCCACGTAAACCTGTTTGTGCGTGTTCACCAGAATGTCGCTTATGCTCGGATCCTGAAGCAGCGGCTCCAGCGGACCAAGCCCGAACACCTCATCGAGCACCTCTTCGCAGATCTGCTGTTTTTCCAGTGAGCTCAGCAGCGTAGGCTCGTTGTCGATCAGCGAGAATAACGCCTGACGCACTTCCCCGCGCACGCGCTGGTTGTCGATGGTGGCCAGCGCCTCCAGATTGATCTTGTCAAGCAGCTTGCGGTGCAGCGTGAACTTCAGCCCCTGGTATTCCGGCTTCAACGCCGTCTTCGGCCGGCCCGCATTTTTGAGCAGCCGCTGTTCCCAGCTTTGTTGTGGTTTGTTCTCGGTCGTGGGAAGCATTTTATTTCGAGTCCGCTAGCTTTCTTTCCTTTACGTTTCAGAAAACACGGGCTTGGCATTCAGCGCCCCGCCAAGCTTCTTCTTTTCGGCCTCCGAGGACGACGTCAATGCCGATGCCAGGTGTTCAATCGCCTTGCCGAGCTCGCAATCGCTCGCCAGAGGCCTGCCGAGTGTAATCACTCGGTGTAGTGAAAAATAATCGTTGGGGAAGCTCGAATGCACGTGGCAGTCAAACAACTTGCCAATCTCGGAGCCTCCCAGCCCATCACGTTTGTTTGCGCGGTTCACCAGCACTTGAAAGCGCTCCTTCCCAAAACCGAGCTGGTTGAGAAGGCTCGAAGCCTTGCGTGTCAGATGCAGGCTGGGCAGCTCGCTGGTCGACACCAGAAACGCCCGCTCGGATTCGGACAGCCCCAGAAGGCTGATCCGGTGAAAAATCGACGGCATATCGAGCACCACCCAGTCGTAAAGCGACCGCATGAACTGAACGATTTCCTGAAACTTCGGCGGATCGACGGTCAGCACATGAGGCGCCTCCGGTCCGGTGAGAATGTCCACTCCTCCGCAGGTGACCACGTATTCCGACCAGGCGGCCACGTCAAGCGACGGATTCTCCAGCACATTCACGAGCGAGTGCTTCTGGCCCAGCTTCAGCAGGAAACCGATGCTCCCTCCGCCGAGGTCGCAGTCCGCCAGCAGGACGCGTCCTCCCGTGGCCCGCTTTAACGCAAATGCGGTTTGAGTTGCCAGCGTCGATGCGCCGGAACCGGGCTTGGCCGAGGCGAACATGACTACTTTGCCGTATTCCGATTCCACGGCTGCTTCCGGCTGGCGCAGCCTGCGCAGTCTGGCCAGAGCCTCCAACTGCATCGGCGGATCAAACGGCGCGTGCAGGAATTCGCTCGCGCCCAGACGCACGGCGCCGAGAATGATTTCCGAATCATTATGCGTATGCAGCCCGACCACCTGCACCGGCGGTTGCAGCGAGCACATGTAGCGAATCAGATCGCCGGCTTCCTCCATATTTGTCGCCAGATCGAGCAGAGCCACTTCCGGCCGCAATTGCCGCAACCGGATCTCCAGAGTCTGGCGCGAAGGGTAGGTGCGGATGTCGCTCAGGATCTGAAAGCCTCGTACCTTGGCCACGGTGGCCAGAAACAACTCGGCCAGATCGCGATTGGGGGAGATCAGGATCGCGTTTAATTCGCTTTCTCGTACTGGCCGGCGCGGACTCATTTGGCAAACCTTTGATTCGGTCTTTTTCTCTCGCCCTACTTCTTCTTCGGCGGGACGGACTTACTGGTTGGTCCCGGCGTGTTCGGCGTCGTCTGCGGCATAAATTCCCGCGGAAAGTTTGGCAGCGGTTTGGGATCGGTAGCATTGAGCGGCGTGGTGATCTCAGGCGTCACCATCACCACCAGCTCCGTCTTGGACTTGTTCTCCTGGCGGCTCTTGAAGAGCGCGCCCAGAATCGGGATGTTCGAAAGGCCAGGAATCCGGTTGATGTTGTCCTGTACGCGGTCATCCAGCAGACCGCCGATGACGAAGCTCTGCCCTTGGCCCAATTCGACGTCCGTTTCCACTTTGCGCGTGGATAAGGCGGGAATGGTGAACCCGGAGATGGTAACCGCGTTATTCAGATCGATGGTGGAAACTTCGGGCCGGACGTGCATGCGTATGGTCTGGTTCGGGGTGATCTTCGGATTGAAGTTCAATCGAATTCCAAATTCGCGGAACTGGATGGTAACGGCGCCCGCATTGGCGCCGCCCTGCAATACCGGTATCGGAAACTCGCCGCCCACGTGGAAACTGGCTTCCTTGCCGTCGGTGGTCACCAGATTCGGCTCGGCGAGAATCTGCAGCACACCCTCCAACTGCAAAGCCTTGATCAGCGCCCCGAGGTTCAAATCGGGGCGGAAAAGAAACACATTGAGCAAATCGGTGAACTCGAATTCCGAGGTGAACCCTTCGTTTCGTCCCGGAATCGAGCTGCGCAACCGGTCAACGGTAGGCGCGGAAAACTGTTGCGTTCCGGTCCGGCCGATGGTATTGACCGCGCCGCTTGAGAACAGATTCACGCCGAACGAGTTGACGGCGTTGCGGTTCAACTCTGCGAATTTGACGCGCAAAACGATCTGCTTGTCAACCGCGGCGGCGGCCACCGTGAGATTGTTGACGACGCTCTTTGCCAACGGCGTCGCCAGCACGGCGGCGCGGTCGGCGATCCCTTGTGAGCTCACTTTTCCGGTCAACGAGAGCGAATCGCGGGAGGCCTGCACCTGGATGTCCTCGGAGGGAAATGTCTGCTTCAGCAGCCGCCGCAGCGGGTCCAGGTTCGGTTCAACGGACACATTATAGAAGTTGCGCTGTCCGGATTTGGACCACACCACCACGGATGCGGCCCCGAGCGCCTTGCCGTGCAGCAGGATCTCGCGCGTTGTAGCCGGAACGGCATCGACGATGTCGGGACTTGAGGTCGAGATGCGGGCGACATCCTCCGGATAATCGATGACAATACTCTTGCCAAGCGCCACCCGGATCTCATCGCCGGACTGGGCCGCCGCGGGCGCCCATGCGCCGCCGGCCAGCAGCACTGCCGCCAGGCTGGCTATCAAACTGCTCTGGAAATAAGTGGTAGCTTTCATCGCAGTATTCCCCGTTTTCGCTGCACTCAATTGTTCTTTAGAACCGTCTCCACCGTCTTTTGATTGCCCCGGATCACCACAATCTGATCGACCGGGGGAGCCGGCGGCGGCGGCGGCGGCGCGGCTGCAACCTCGACCGGTTTCGGTCTCGGACGCGGGGCCGGCGCCGGGGCTCGCGGCTGTTCCTTGGGAGCCCCTCCGAACAACTCATAGATCCGGCGCCCCGAAGTCCGCTCGATGGACTGGTCGGTGCCGTTGCGGAGCACCAGTTGAATCTTGCCTTCGTTCGATGCCAAAGTCAGGATTTCGGCTTGATCGGGGGTCACCGCCAGCGTCACGCTCGGAGCGTTGATGGCCTGCCCGCGAGAGTCGGGTTCGATCGTCGTTCCCGCGGTGAGCACGAGTATATTCTGCAGCGCCGTGGTCGTAAACGAGCCGTCCTGTCCAGGAGGCCGTCCCGTGACCAGCACGTCAATCCGCATTCCCGGCATGATGAATCCCGCCACGCCTACGACATCGTTGACGCGCACCGTCACCGCGCGCATCCCGACCGGAATGATCGGCGCGATTCCCAGCCCGCTGCCGCGCGACGCCAGGCGCCCTTCCAGCAGAGGCTCATCCAATAAGATGTTGCTGATCACGGGCCGGTCCAATACTTCTTCCACTTTGGAGAAGCCCTGTTTGGGGAACAGTTCCGTGGGCAGTTTGATGACCTTCACGTCCGTAGGTTTCACGGTGATGCCGACTCCAAGCGGCCTGGCCGCCACCACAACGTCGCGCGACTCGCCGGAATCGGTTTTTCTTGCCCCCGCCCGGGCCGTGATCTGGTAGAAGATGCTTGAAACTACCAACGCAAATAGAAGGCTTACGCCTAAGACAGTTAGAAACCTGCGATCCATAAGGTCACCTCAATGCATTTCCTTGATCGTCATTTGCTGGAACTTTCTTTAGCGTGGTACCAGAGAAAGCCATACCCCCAACGTGATCGCCGGTGCGTAGGGAATCGCCTCAAGCCTTTTCGTACTGCCGCGTCCCATCCGCTGGCGCAGCGTGTGCCACATCAGCACCGCCATGGCCAACAAACCGCCAATCGCCGCTGTCCACAGGGCGGCCTCCAACAACCGGCCCGCGCCCAGCAACGCGCCGAAACCCGCCATCAACTTCACATCACCGCCGCCCATGCCTCCGAAGAGGTAGAACACCAGGAAAACCGAGAATCCGATCAACGCTCCTGCCAGAGCCGTCCATAGCCCGGCCCAGCCTCCCTGGCTTAGTTGCCACACGATTCCTGCCACCAGCGCGCTCACGGAAATCCAATTCGACACACTGCGCCGCCAGAGATCTTCCCCGGTTGCGGCCAGTCCCACGATCACGGCTATCCAGATTTGCGCCGTCATCAGGATTCCTCGACAAACGCGCTCCATCTCGCGCTGGCCGGCGGCTCGCCTGACTTACGGAATGGGACCGGCCTGAGCCACCCGCTCCGCCCATTTCCCTGTACGGCAATTCCCCATAGCCGTGGAGCCACAAACCCTGCATTCCAGGCGAATTCGCCTAACCGGCGCCCGGACGGCAGCCGCCAGTTCGCTCCCGGCCGCCTTCCCTGCGAGCCCCCTTTGAAGGGAACTTCCAACGGAGTTTTCTCCGATTTCATATCTCGCGATAATCTCCACAACTACGTTCGGCTGGGTCGGTGTTTTTCATTAGATGCCCCTTGGGTTTTTCCGCCTGCGAGCGTCTGATGATACTGGCCCTGGGCCTGTGGGGATACTTAGCTTCCCCGCACGGCTCCAGACTCTGCCGCCGTTTCGAGCCCTAACAGTTTTCGCCCGTGTACGGCGAGCTCGAAGCGGTCCTTCACGCCGGTCTTTTCGAAGATATGCATCAGGTGCACTTTCACCGTTCCCGCCGTGATCGAAAGCTCACCGGCAATTTCCTTGTTCCGCATTCCCTTGCACAAACAGTGAATGATCTCCCGTTCGCGCGGAGTAAGCCGCGGTGAAGGCCGGCGCTCGAAAGGCCCCGAAGATTCACCGAGGATCGTGTGCTCCATCCAGATGCCGCCTTTGGCGACGGCGTCGAGACAATCGAGGATCGCCGCGGCCGGCATGGTCTTCTTCAGCACTCCCCGGGCGCCCATTTGCAGAGCCCGGAAACATTCCACCTCGGCCAATTCGCTCACCCACAACACCGGCAGGCATTCCGGACACGTAACCCGCAAATCCCCCAGGAAGCGAAACACCTGTTTCAGTCCGCCGGTTTGATCGATCAAAACGATCCGCGGCCGCAACGCGGCAATCCGGTCCAGCGCATCGAGGCAGCCCGGCGCCGAACCGGCCAGCCGGAAGAAGTGGGTCCGCTCCAGCAAGCGCTCCAGCCCTTCGATAACGATGGGCTGGGATTCACACACAAATAAAGGGACTTCCGACACGATGAGCCTACTCTCTATCGGATATTGGCCCAGGAAGTATTAGGCGCGGCTTGATTGGACTGAGTCCGGCCCGCCGGTGCGCTCGGCCAAGCTCGGCGTTTTGTTGCTCTTAAATCAGGAGTTTCCCTTACATCAGGGGTTAGGTCAGGACGGTGGTTTCAAGGCGGCTTTAAAGGTAATCGTAAAACCGCTTCTTCAGCCGCTCGAATATGAGAGCGCCTCCGATAAAGGCGGCCGTCGATACGAACGCCAGACGCAACATCAGGGATCCGGCGGGCGCGTGACTATCAAGAAGAATGTTGCGAAACGCCATCACTACGGCTGCCACCGGATTGAAACGGTAGATCTCATGATATTGAGGGGGAATGACCGCAAACGAGTAGAATATAGGAACCAGCCAAAACAACACCACGTTGACCGATTCCACCACGTAACGGATGTCCCGGATGTAAACGTCGAGCGCGGCAAAGGCCAGCGCCATGCCAACCACAAACACCACTTCCAGCAGAATTACCACTGGAAGCCACGCCCAGTAACGGTTGAACCCTTGACCAAAAAGAAGAACCAGAACCAGAAGCAGGCCGATCTGGATCGCAAAGTGAATGCAATTGCCGAAAACCGTGGTGACCGGAACAATCTCCCGCGGGAAGCGCGTGCGCTTGATCAGGGGCGCATTGTCAACCAGTGAAGTGGTGGCCGTGCTCCAGGCCATTGCAAAGAAATTAAACGGGATCAGCCCGCACAGCACAAAGATGGGATAGTTGTTTTGGGCCGGGTTCGTAAAAATCTTCGTAAAGACGAACGTAAGGACTCCCATCATCACAAGAGGATTGGCCAGAGACCAGCCAACGCCCAGCGACATGTTGCGGTATCGAACGCGGAAATCTTTGAGCAAGAGGGTGCGAAGGACGAAAAGATACTCGCCCTCCCAACGCTGCACGACGGTGCCATTCATAGGAGCAATTCTCCAGTTTAGCGGTTGGCGAGGCGTTCAAAAAAGGCCAGGCTGCGCCGCGCGCAGCCCGACCAGCGGTAATGGCGCGCCCGCTCGCTTCCGCGCAAACTCAACTGTTCCCGCAAAGAGGCCGATTCGAGCAGCCGCGTCAGCGCCGAGGTGATTTCCGAGAGGCTAAGCGGATCAACCAGGTGGGCCGCCCCGCCGGCGATTTCCGGCAGCGCCGAGATGTTGGAGGTGATGGCGGGCACACCGGCCGCCATGGCCTGCGCCAGCGGGAATCCGAATCCTTCGTAGAGTGAAGCATAGAGAAATACCAGCGCGCCGGCCGTTAAAGGCGGCAGGTCCTGTTCGGCCACGTATCCCAGAAATCGCACACCCTCCAAATGCCCGTGCAGGCGGGCCAGAGTGGCCGAGGCCCACCCGCCAGGTCCCGCGATGACCAGGTCGTGGTCCCGGCGCAGCGATGGCTTCAGCGCCAGCCAGGCATCGAGCATGCGGTCGATATTTTTTCTTGGTTCGATGGCGCCCACGAAAAGAACATAGGGTTTGTCGAGCAGGAACCGCTGCTTGAGTTCGAAGACGGATTTGGCTTCCACTTCAAAAAAGGCGTCGCTGACGCCGGAATGTATGGTTTCGATGCGATCTTCGTCGATGCCGATTTCTTCGATGGCATCCTGGCGCGTCGCCTCGGAAACGGCGATCAGGCCATGGGCGCGGCGCAGGATGCGTTCGGCGAACCTGCGGTCGGCGCGGACATTGCCCGCCGTATGCAGCTCCGGCATCTTCCAGCAGGTGACATCGTGAACCGTGGCCGTAAGCAAGCAGCGCCGGGGAGGAAAATGAACCTGATTGGAAGCGTGAAACACATCGGCGGCGCCGATGCATGCGTCGAGAACGCCTGCGCCGAGCAGGTTTACTCCGTAAAGAGCCGCCAGCCGGGGCCACGTCGCCCAGGCGGAATAAACAGACCCGTCATGGTGCAGCGTTCCGGAGTTGTGGATGAACGGAAAGGCGCCGATCCGATCCGGCCCGGCAAGCCGGCGCATCGCCCGCAGCCAATGCCAGGTATAGTTTTTTACGCCGGCGCTGCGCAGCAGAAGACTGGTGGCATCCACCACGATTCGAATCATGGAGATACTGCGAGATTTGTATAAAGGTATTTTCCGCCGCTTGCCTTCACTTCGTGCAGCCAGCCGCGGCCCACCAGGTTTTCGATTCGCCCCGCCGAGCGTTGCTCCACCAGCAGGTACCGCCTGCGCGTGTCTTTCCACAGACGCACAAACGCGTCGTCGTCGATAAACACGTTGGGCGCCCCCGGCGCATAGGAGCCGTACTCCAGGTTTGTCCGGCGGCCATTCAGCAGAAGCGCCTGCGCATTGGCATAGAAGAACACCGACGAGAAGGCGTAGTATTGGTTGTCTACAATCAGCTCTCCAGGCGGCGCATTGCGGTAACTGGCGGCGAGCGCCCGTGAGCCCAGGTACGGTTCAAACGCCACCAGCGCCAGCCTTGCGCCCTGGAAAAACACGACCATCATGAGCGCCGTCAGCAGATACGCCTGATGATCCTTGCGGCGCAGCCAGACTCCCAGTGCCCCCAGCACGAAAGCGGCTCCGGCGACAGCCAGCGGCAGCTTCAAATGGGCGAACGATTCGAGCGTTAGATCGCCCAAGTGGCCGAGCGAAAGCGTATAGGCCTCCGGGTTCTGTCTCAAGGCGCGCGAGATGTCGCCTACGGGTTGAAGATCGGCAACTTGAACAAGGATGGCCCCGATCATGAGCGCCGCCAGGGCGGAAATCGCCGCCAGCAGCAGCCGTCCGCGCAGGGTCCAGATTCCACCTAAAGTCATCGCCGACCCGATCAGCAACGCCAGCGCCGGATAGCAGGGCATCGAATAGTATTCCTGGGTTGTCGAGAAGGTAAAAAACAGCAGAACGAAACCCGACCAGCACAGCGCCAACAGCCTGGTTTTTCCGGCCCGGTCCGTGGGACGGAATCCGAGTCTGGCGGCGGCCGGAATGTAGACACTCCACGGGAATAGCCAGAGCAGATGCAATAGCCAGAAATAGAGCCGCGGGACGGTATTGTAGTCGCGTGGATAGCGCATGTTCAGGAATCGCAATACATGCTCATTGAGAAAATAAAACCAGAAGAAGCCGTGGTATTGGCCCGGTTCGCTTTGTAGCGTCCATTCAAAGTAGGGCGGATTGCGAAGCGTCGCCAAAAGATGCCACGGCGCCGCGATAGCCAGAATCAAAAGCAGTCCCGGAAGCGGCCGCAATCTGCGCCAGGTCTCGGCTTCCATCAGTTGACGGGTCAGGGCCAGGTACAGCAGGCCCGCGCCCACCGGGATCATGGCGCCGATCAGCCCCTTCAACATTACGCCGGTTGCTATCGACGCCGCCAGCAGCATCGGCCACAGCCATGTGCGCTCTTCGAGCGCGCGCAGCAGCGCCCACATCGCCAGCGTTATGGCAAGCGTGAGTATCGCGTCCGGGATCTGGACCCGGGTGAACAACCACAATCCCACGCAAGTGGCCAGAACGAGGCCGGAATAAAATCCCGCCCGCCCGCCGAATGCCCACCTGCCGAAGCTCATGGTAAGCAGGCACAGCAGCACGGCGCAAAGCGCCAGCGGCAGCCTGGCGGCCAGGTCGTTCACGCCAAAAATCCGGTAGGACAGCGCCATCGCCCAGTACAGCAGCGGCGCTTTCTCAAGATAGGCAACCCCATTGAGGCGGGCCGTCACCCAGTCGCCCGATTCGAGCATGTTGCGGGCGATCTGCGCCTGTACGGCGTCTACGTCGTCCATCAACCCGGGAGGGCTGATCATCGAGCCGGCAAACACAGTGGCGGCGATCAGAATCAGCAGCCAGGTTGAATGCCGGCCATCTCCAGCGTTTGGGGTGTGGAGTGGGCGGCCCGCGCCGCTTGTATTTTCCATGTACGCATCCAAAGAAACAGAATCAATAGGCCCCATAAATGATATCCGACGTTCGCCCGGCGGCTGAAATGCGATTGCATGAGGCGCTCGATCTCAGGCCAGCAAAACACGCCCGACGCCCGCACCGCGGACTGGCTGACCGTGTCGGCGAGCAGCGCTTGCAACGGACCACGAAACCAGTGGTGCGCCGGAATATCGAAGCCCTCTTTTTTTCGCTTTAATACGGCGCGCGGGAGCTTATCCTTCATCAGCTCTTTCAAGAGGAACTTCAGACGGGAACCCCGGATTTTGAAGCGCTCCGGCAGCCTGGCGGCGAATTCGACGATGCGGTGATCGAGAAACGGCGGCCGCACCTCGAGCGAGTGCGCCATGCTCATCCGGTCGCACTTGTAGAGAATGTCGTCCGGCAGGTAGCAGAGCTGGTCGAGCCAAAGATACCGGTTGAGGGGGCCGGATTCGAAAGCCTCGCTCGAAAGCAGCGCCGCGGGCCGAAAGGCGGCTGCGCCAGGACAAAGCGCCCGCCGCCGCGGCTCCGTGAAAGTCCCGTTCCAATAGAGGTGGGCGGTCAACGGATCGAGCAGCGACCCCTCCAGAAAACGCTTGACTTTATATTCCCAGCCGATCTTTTCATCGGACGCCGGCAGCAGACCGGCAATGCGCAGCGCCGCCAACCGGATCCATCTTGGGGCGGGCCGCAGCCAGGCGGCGTAACGGTCCGCCAGATACGTGTGATAGCCTCCGAAAAGCTCATCCGCCCCTTCGCCGCTCAGCGCCACGGTGACGTGGCCGCGCGTCATTCTGGCAAGAAACCATACCGGCAAAGCGCCGGCGTCCGCGCTGGGCTCGTCGCCATGCCAGGCAATGTGCTCGATAGCAGTGGCCAGATCCTGCTCGGGGCTGAGATCGAATTCATGATGATCGGTGCCGTAAACCTGGGCGACCTCGCGAAAATAGCGGCTCTCATCGAAGCTGCGGCCCTGGAACGAAACCGAAAACGTGTTTAGCCGCGGCGTTTGTTCGGCCGCATAGTGGAGTATGGTCGTGGAATCGATGCCGCCGCTGGACCAGACTCCCAACGGTACGTCGGAAATCAAATGTTCGCGTACTGACTGGCGCAACAGTGAATCGAGTTCCTCTTTGGCCGCCGCAAGCGAGCCAGGCCCGGCGCCGGATTCCATCCGCAATTCCCAATAGGGCTCTTGGCGCGTCTTGCCTGTCTTCCACTCAAGCCAGTGCCCTGGAGTCAGCTTTTCAATGCCCTCGACCAGGGTGCGAGGCCCGGGTATGTAGTTAAGCGCAAGATAGGCGTCCAATGCCTGAACATCCAGTTCCCGGCTGATTTCCGGATTCCCCAGCAGCGCCTTCAACTCGGACCCGAAGTACAGGTCGCGGCCGTGCCGGTGCAGATAAAGCGGCTTGATTCCCATCCGGTCGCGGACCAGAACCAGCCGGCGCTCGGATTCTTTCCACAACGCCGCGGCGAACATGCCGCGCAGCCGGGCAAAGCAGGCGGTGTCCCATTCCAGAAACGCTTCCAGCACGACTTCGGTATCCGAGCGGGTGCGGAAACGGCGTCCGCGCCGCTCCAACTCGGCGCGCAACTCGGCGTGGTTGTAAATCTCGCCGTTGAACAGGACGACTGCGTCTCCATCCACCGAGCGGATGGGCTGGTCCCCGCCGGCCACATCGATAACGCTCAGCCGTACGGCGCCCAACGCGACATGGGGTGAGATAAAAACACCCTGCTGATCGGGTCCGCGATGAACGATGGTTTGGATGAGCGCTTCGATCCGCCCGGGTGGGGCAGGGCGGTCAACAGTAGTGAATCCCGCGATTCCGCACAAAGTCAGATGATTCCGTGGAAGGTGTTCCCTTTGGTGAGTCTAGCACGGTGCGCTAAACTGAAAGGTAAAGGATGAAAACCATGCCGATTGTGGCCAAACTCCTGATATTCTTTCTCCTGATCAGCGCCGGTGCCGCCCTGGAACCACGCGACTCCAGCGATGATCGCATCTATGATCAGGTTCGCATCAGGCTAGCCAACCACCCCGACGTAAAGGGAGCGGCGATCGAAGTCGCCGTGGAAGATGGGGTGGTCACCCTGCAAGGAAAAGTGAGGACGGAAAAGGCGCGGCAAAAGGCCGAAGGCGTCGCCGGCAAGGTAAAAGGCGTCAAAAAGGTCATCAATCAACTGCTTGTGACTCCGACCTGATCCGGGGCGGGCGCGCACTGCCCCTCATTTTCGAGTATGCTGGCAGAAAGTCATGCCCAAATACGAAATGGTCAAGTCTGTCGAAGCGCGTAAGCTGAACAAGCGTACAGGCCTTCTCACCAATGATCCGCCGATCACCATTCCCTACGCCGCGATTATCGAGGATGTGGAAGAAGTTGGCGACCAGATCCGGTTTCTCTACCTGCTCGAACTGTATCAAGTGAGAGAGGACAACGTTCGAGGAGCGATACGGCCTCTCGATTCCGACGCTCCCCAAATTGGAGGGACCAGCGCCGCCACTGCCGCCGCCGCTCCCGCGCCGGAACGGCCCCGCCTCAACTTCCAGACGTTGAATGTGCGAGGCACATCGAATTCGCTGGCCAGAGCCCGGATTCCCGGCGGATGGCTAGTGGCTGGACAAAGCGGGGGAGTTACTTTTGTGCCCGACGCCGGGCATGAATGGGATGGCGCTTCGCTCGATTAACCATCCTTGATAAACCGGCCTATGGTTCCCTGTTTTGCAGTAGCGGCAGGGTGATCACCGTGCCTGCGCGAGCCACGGCCGCACGCTTCAGTTCATCGGCACGCCGGGCGATCGCCGGAATTTCGCCTTCGGCGATATTCACGTTCTTTTGTACGGGATTGAGTTTGCCCTTCTTGTCCAGAAAGAACTGCCGCTCAAGCGTGGACGGTTCGCCGCGCGACAGACGGCGATAGTGAAACAATTGTCCTTCCCGGAAATAGTAGCGATGCTTCCATGCGGCCGATTCCGGCTGCTCCACGATGAGATGAAGATTGGCTTGCTGAAAGTAGGCCGTGTAGTGGGCCTCGCCTTCCACGGATCGCCATCGTCCTTCAACCTTTCTGAGCGAACGAAGGTTGGCATCGGTCGAAGTTACGCGGCCCGCGGTGGGGTTGAGCTTCTTTCGCTCGCATGCTGTCGTTGCCAGCAACAACCCAAGCAAGGCGAATCCAGTCCAGTACTTCACTACTTCCGATAATAATTCAGTCGGGGAACCCGGCGCGCCCGATTCCCGGGACAATGCGCAGCGCGTTCTTGTAATAGATCTTCCTGATCACCTCGTCCGGCAGATCGAGGCCGTACATCTTCCAGATCCCGTGGTATTTGCGATCGTGATCGAAGTATTCATCCGCGGTTTCGAGCGTGCGGAAGTAAGTTCCGTATTCCGGTTTGCGCCAGGTGTCCTTGCCGAACAGGACGCGATCCTGGTATTTGATGAGAAACTGGCGCGCAAAGCGCGGCTGGCGCCCTAACTCTTCGATCACGGCGCCGATTTCCGTGTTGACGTTAGGCAGCCGGTCCAGAAGCTGGCCCAGCGCGCCCAGATCGAAGCCTAGCCACCCCAGATGAGCATTAATGAAGGTTGTCTTAGGGTGGCGCGCAAAGCGCCGGTGCTGCTCGGCCATCATGTCTTCCCAGCTCGGGTAACGTTCCAGAGTCCGGCCCCGTCCGGGGAACAGCTTCAACTCGAGCCAGCGCTCGTTGTCCTTGTCCATGGGAAGAAACAAGCCTTTCGGCTCGGCTGTGTGAATCAGAACGGGAACATCGTATTTGCCGCACATCTCAAAGAGCGGATCGAAGCGGGGATCATCCACTGGGATGCGTTTGCCTTGCGTGTCCTTGAGGTCCATTCCGAAATTCTTGAAGATTTTGAGTCCCTGCGCGCCGTTCTTGACGTCCTGCTCCAGCCGTGAGGCGGCGCGTTGCGGATAATCGGGGGCGTCGATCTCGCTGAAGTCGATGTTGGCGAAAATTACGAACCGGTCCGGGTACCGGGCTTTCTGGCGTTCGATATTCTCCTGAAGCCGGGCGCCGAAGCCGCCGCTCAGGTTGACCATCACGCGCATGTTGATGTCGTCCATATCCTTCACCAGCCGGTCGAGCGCCTCTCCGGAAGCCCGGTTCTGGTGATTATGGATGTCGATGAAAGGGAACCGCGCGCGCGGAACCTTGTTCTCGGGGACGACCAACAGGGATTTGGGATTATATTCCTCTACGGTCAGCGAAACGGGGTTCTGCGCGTGCAGGCTCCCGGCCAACCAGCAATACACGGCAAGCAGAAGCATATTACAGACAGTGTACTTCAGCCGGGCGCAGAATCAATCCCTGCCAGCATCGCGGCGACCGCTTCTCTCACCTGGCCCATAAGCAGCTCTCGATCCCGGGTTGTCAGGCCACTGGTCGGTATCGGATCGCCTACTCGCAACTCTACTTTGCCCGGCACCATGCGCAGCGAGCCCATTGGCATCACTTCGCGCGTTCCCCGAATCGCAACGGGTACGATCGGGACGCCGGCAGCGATGGCAATCAGCGCCGCGCCTTCTTTAAAGGAGCGCAGATCGCCATTGGTCCTGCCGCCTTCCGGGAACAGCAAAACGGAAATGCCGCGGGCGCGGATAATCCGGCCGGCTTCCTTAATCGCGCGGACGGCGGCGCGTGCGTCTTCTCTGGGGACAGGGATGTGCCCGCCGCGCCGTAAATGAAAACCGATGAACGGAATGTGAAACAGGCCATGCTTGGCGAGAAAACGAAACTGGCAGGGGATGTTGGCCAGCATGAGCGGCGTATCGGCGTAGCTCAGATGATTGGAGGCGAATACGTAGCTTCCGTTGGGGACGATGCGCTCCAATCCCTGAACCCGGACGCGCACCCCGCCGACCAGCAGGAGCACTTTGGACCACTGCTGCGCGATGCGATGCTGCCAATCGCCGGACCGGTCGAAAAAACTTGCCATCAAATCGAGGGTCCCGTAAAAGATTGTGGCCAGCACCACCAGCGGGCCGGTATAGAAGAGAGTTCTGGCGTAGCTCAGCACCATGTCGAACTCCTATTCTACGAGTAGCGCCCGCGCCTCGCCCGCCAGGAACAGAGAGCCGCAGACAAAGATCACGTCCTCAGGCGCCGCCGTTTGCAGCGCCATCCCGAGCGCCGAGGCGAGATCCGGTGCTGTACGCGCGCGTGGATGGCCGGCGGCGGCCACGAGCGATTGCGGACTCAACGCGCGCGGAGAGCGCGGGGCGGTCAGAATCAGCTCAGCGGCCAAAGGAAAGAGCGTATCCGCGATCTCGCCGACGCTTTTGTCGCGCATCGTGCCGAATATCACGTGGACGCGGCGGTCTGAGTAGTGACGCCGAATGTAGGCGGCCAGCGCGCGCACCCCGGCCGGATTGTGAGCGCCGTCGAGGATGATGTCGGGTGACCGGCTGAGGCGCTCCATGCGGCCCGGCCAGCGCGCCGAAGCGATGCCCTCGCGAATCCAGCGGGGCTCCACGCCCAACTCACGCAAAGCCAGCGCGGCGGTGATGGCGTTGTCCACCTGATGCCGGCCCGCCAACGCGCACTCCAGCGTTTCCCCTTCCCAAACGAACGAGCTTCCGTGAGGGTTGTCCACGATGCTTTCGCACGGGAAGCGGGCCGCGTCGATGACCGGACAGGCCATCTCCGCCGCGCGTCCCAGGATCACTTCGCGCGCGTCTTCCCTTTGACAGGCCACAACCACCGGTACTCGCGGCTTCAAAATGCCCGCCTTCTCGGCGGCGATCAAATCGATACTCTTGCCCAGGAACGCTTCGTGGTCGTAATCCACCGGCGTGATAACGCAAAGATCCGGCTCAACCACGTTGGTTGCGTCGAGCCTGCCGCCGAGGCCCACTTCGAGCACCACGCGATCCGGATTCGCTTGGCGGAAAAGAACGAATGCCATGGCTGTGATCGTTTCAAAGTAGGTGGGATGCGTCTCGATTTCCTCTTCCGCCAGCAGCCGCTCCGATGTCAGGTGAACCAGGTCGAAAGCGTGGGCGAAGGCTTCCGCGGTCACGGGTTGATTGTGAATCCGGATGCGCTCGGTTGGCTCGACCAGGTGCGGGGAAGTATATAGTGCCGTTGTCAATCCGGCCGCGCGCAGACCCGATTCGATCATGGCGCACGTTGAACCCTTTCCGTTGGTTCCGGCCACATGAACGACACGGCAGCAGCGCTCGGGATGACCGAGTTCTTCAAGAAGGCGGCGGATGGTTTCCAGGCCCCATTTGACCGCGCGGATCTCGTTTCCGAGCGAATAGAGGAACCGGACCGAGTCCGGATAGCTTGTCATGTTTCGATCAGGCAGGCGGCTTGTGTTCCGGATGTGTGCAGCCGAACCCGGCCGGCACGCGGCCGGCCTTGTTGAGCTCGCGATGGCCTGCTTCGGTGGAATAGTAGATGCGGGAGATCCAATTTTTGACCAGGCGGAAGAACTGCCGCCCGGGAATCAGCGCCGGGTCCGATCCGCTGTCGAAGGTTTCGAGTGCCGCTGTTTGCTGCGCTGCGGTGCATTTAATAAATGGCTGCCCGTGCGTGCGAATCGTGTAGCCATCGAGAAACGACAAACCTTCCAGGAAACGCCTGCGGTCCTCGTTGCTGCCTTCATCAAGCAACGTGTCGATCCAGCGGTTGACGCCCGCTGCCTTGGCCCCGGGCGTATCCGTAGCAGGGATGATCAGATCTGCCAGTGCGATCATCGTGTCGTTCTGGTGGCTGTCAAAAACACGCGGCTTCCAGGGCTGTGGCTGTGCCAGCGCCTCGCCGGCGGTGGCCAGGGCAGCGCCCGCCTTCATGAGCTCTCTGCGATTCATGGCAATCCCCATCTTAGCCAAAGGAAACCGAACCAAGTCATGGCATAACCTTCGCCGTGCGGATAAAGTCCAGCCGCGGGAACTCTCTTTCCAGGTACTCGTTGCCCAGCATCTCTGCTCTCACTCCATCCGGTCCCGCGCCTTTGGGAGACAGTTCTCCGTACAGAAAGCTGAGTTTGCCGGCGACATCCATTCCTTCCACCACGCGTCCGAAGGCCGGGAAGCTCTGCTTGTCAAGTGAGCTATTGTCGCGAAGGTTCAGAAACACCTGAACCGACCGTGTGTGCGGGCCGTTGTGCGCGAAACTCAACGTGCCGCGTTTGTTGCCGAGCTTTGCGGGCTCATCCGGGAAACGCAGCTCGCGCCAGAGCTGGCCCTGTTTAGGGTCGGCATGAATGCCGAACTGCGCGACGAATCCCCGGATGACGCGGTGGAATCGGGCTTGGTTGTAATAGCCGGCTTGAACCAATTCATAGAAGCGCCCGGCGGCGCGGGGAGCCCACTCCTTCTTTACTTCCACGATAATGTCGCCTTTGCTGGTTTCAAGCTTCACGCGGTAGATGTCGGGCATGGGCGCCGGCTTGGCGGCCGCCTGCTTCTTTGGGGCGGGTGCTTCACCACAACCGGCCAGCAGGCCAAGCAGAATCACGATTGCTTTACTTTGCGTCACGCCAGTTCTCCCCGATGCCCGTTTCGACAACCAATGGCACCTTAAGCTCGACAACATGCTCCATGGCGCGCTTGACCAGAGCGGCGGCCGGCGCGGCTTCATCGGGCGGCGATTCCAGAACCAGCTCGTCGTGCACCTGCAGCAGCATTCGCGATTTCCAACCGCTCAGCTCCTTGTCGATTCGGATCATCGCCATCTTAATCAGATCCGCCGCTGTACCTTGCAGCGGCGTGTTCACGGCGGTGCGCTCGGCGAATCCCCGCGCATTTGGATTCTTGCTGTGCATATCCGGAATGGGACGCTCACGCCCGAACATGGTGCGCGATACTCCCGTGCGCCGCACCTCCGCGATCGTTTCGTCGATGTATTGACGCACGCCGCGATAACGCTCGAAATAATTACGTATGTAGTCTTCGGCTTTGTTACGAGCGATCCCGAGCTGCGAGGCAAGCCCGAACGGCGTCTGCCCGTAGACGATGCCGAAATTGACGGCCTTCGCGTTGCGGCGCATATCGGCGGTTACCTGGCCGGGCGTGGTTCCAAAAACCTCGCAGGCGGTGCGTGTGTGTATGTCCTCCCCTTTTTGGAAGGAATCGGTCAGCAAGGAGTCGCCCGAGAAATGCGCGAGCAGCCGCAGCTCGATCTGCGAATAGTCAGCCACAATCAGCTTCCAACCGGGCTCGGGAACAAATGCCGCCCGGATTTCACGCCCCAGTTCGGTACGAATCGGTATGTTTTGCAGATTGGGATTGGAGCTGGAGAGGCGGCCGGTAGCGGCGCCGGTCTGGTGAAAAGTCGTATGCAAGCGGCCGGTGGCGGGTGTAATGCTTTGCGGCAATGCGTCGACGTATGTGCCCTTCAGCTTGGTCAATTGCCGGTATTCGAGCACCTTCGCCGCGATCGGGTGAACTTCGATCAGATCCTCCAGCACTTCGGCCGAGGTGGAAATCTGACGTCCTTTGCCATAGCGGAATGGCGCCGGCAACTGCATTTCTTCAAAGAGCACTTTGGCAAGCTGCTGCGGTGAGTTCACATTGAACGCATGCCCGGCCGAAGCATGGATTTCTTCGGTGAGCCGCTGAATGGCGACTTCCATTTGCGAGCTCAAACGACCCAGTTGCCCAGTCTCCACTCGAATGCCGGTGCGTTCCATCCGGGACAGCACGTGCGCCAGCGGCAACTCCACTTGGCGATACAGCGCCTCGAGGTCATTCTTGGCGGCAAGCTGGCCGGCCACGAGTTCCGCGATCGCGATGACGGCGCCGGCCTGCCTTTCCACTGCCGGTCCAACCGGGTGGTTGAGATAACGCTCGGAGAGCTTCTGCAGATCTGCGGCCGAAGGGTCCGGCAGCAGCAGAAACGCTTCGAGCATGATATCCCTGCCGATACCCCCAACGGCTAACTGGTGGCCCGCCAGCTCCCACTCGAGTGACTTCAGGTCGTGTACGATCTTCGGCTTTTCCGGGTCCGCCAACCATCCGGCCAGTAGACCAAACCAGCGGCCGGGAACCGTCCTGCCGCAACGCGGGCCTGTAGCCAACCCTATCATCGGCTCCAGTGGCAGCTCTCCGGCCACGGTTCGCGATATCACCATACTGACCGGCCGGCCATTCAGACTCTCGACAAACTTCGCAACGTCTCGCTCGTCTTCGAGCACGGCCCAATCGCCGGAGGACTCCTCGCCCGCGGGTCCCAGATCTTTGATCAGGCTGAAGAATTCCAATTCGCGATACAGTTGCCGCAGTTTGTCCCGATCCGGTTCGCGCGGCGCAAGGTCGGCGAGATTCCATTCGAGGGGGACGGCGGTGTCGATGGTTGCCAGCTTCTTGCTCAGCAGAATCTGGTCTTTGTGATTCGTAAGGCTCTCGCGGTGGGTTCGTTTCGTAATTTCCGCGGCGTTGCCGATCGCCGCTTCCACGCTCTCGAAACGCTGAAGTATGTCTTTGGCTCCTTTTTCTCCTATGCCCGGCGCACCGGGGATGTTGTCGACCGGATCTCCTTTCAGCGCCAGAAGATCGGGAATCTGGCCGGGGGCGACTCCCATAAACGCCGTGGCACCCGCGATGTCGTAGATTGTATCGTCCTTCATTGGATTGAGCATACGGACACGCTCGTTGACCAGTTGGAGCATATCCTTGTCACTGGAGACGATGACTACATCGGTCTGGCCGGCCGAGGCGGCCGTCGAGATTGCCCCGATGACATCGTCGGCTTCATAGCCTTCGTATTGCAGAATCTGGATATTCTGTACATCGAGAAGCTGTTTGACATAAGGGATTTGCGCGGCCAGATCGGGTGGCATGGCTTCACGGTTAGCCTTGTAGTCGGCGAAAGTCTGCTCGCGGAAGGTTTTGCCTTCACTTTCAAAGACCACCGCGATATAGTCCGGCTTATGCGTGGCGGTAATTCTCCGCAACATATTGTTAAATATGAAGATGGCTTCCGTTGAGAGGCCTTTGCTGGTGCGCATGGGGGGAGCGCCGCTACGGGCGCGTGCGTGGAAGGCGCGGAAGATGAAGCCAAACGCGTCGATCAGAAACAGGCGCGGAGCCGGCATCCCCCATATCATACCTTGCTCCAACAAGATCATGTGCTTAAGGAGCCGGGGCAAATCTACTACATTTGGTATAGGCAGGTGTTGCAAAAATGACACAGTGACAATTGCTAACTTATTCTGGCATAATCACTTGCTTAAAGCGGTTGCATTCGCAACCTGTTGTCGACACCTTCCCCCGGAGGCCATTTTGCGATTTGAGACAACCGTTCAACGCCCAGTCGAGGCGGAGGGGATCGGACTTCATCATGGCGTGCCGGCCCGGATCCGCATTCTCCCCGCGCCGCCGCTGACCGGGATAGTATTTCTTCGGACGGATCTGGAAAAATTCCCTGTGCCGGCAAGCTGGCGCTTTGTCGCTCGAGTGAGCTACGCGACGAGCCTGATGCGTCAAGGCGTGCTGATCTCGACGACCGAGCATCTGCTCAGCGTGTTCTACAGCATGGGGATCGACAACGCCTATGTGGAGATTGACAACATCGAAGTGCCGATACTGGACGGCAGCGGGGATCCGTTCGTAAGGCTGATCCAGGAAGCGGGCATACGCACATACCGGCGCAGGAAGCGCTATCTGCGGATCCGCCGGCCTGTTTCGGTTGAGGCCAAAGGAAAGCAGATCACGATTCTGCCGTCGGATTCGTTTCTACTCACCTGCGACGTGTATTTTGACCACCCGCTGGTGGGCCGCCAGTTGTTGGAAACGGAGGTAACGCCGGAACGCTACGCGGCGGAAATCGCGCCGGCGCGCACGTTCGGCTTCTCCTGGGAATTGGACGCGCTGCGGGATATGGGCCTGATTCGTGGAGCGAGCCTGGAAAGCGCAGTTTGTTTTGACCGGGAGTCCGTAATGAATCCCGCCGGGCTGCGTTTCCCGGATGAATGTTGCCGGCATAAAGCGCTCGACCTGATCGGCGATTTGGCGTTGATCGGTAAGCCGCTGTTGGGGCATGTGATCGCGGAACGCGCCGGCCACGCAATGCATACGGCGCTGGTGGCCCGGATCATGTCGGATCCATCGCTATACGAACTGATCACCTACGACGATCTGGCGCTGCGCGCGGGCGCCTCGGAAGCCGCGGCCGCGGCGGTTCCCGCCGGTTTTGTTTAGCTCGCAAGTGCGCTGGCTTCCGAATCTTCTTTCCATACTGCGGCTGGGACTCGGTCCTGTTTGTGCATGGGCGATTGTGACGCACCACTACCGGCACGCGCTGGTCCTATTCTTCATTGCCGGAGTTACGGACTTTCTCGATGGCTTTCTGGCGCGAGCCATGCGCAGCACGAGCAAGGCGGGCGCATTGCTCGACCCGCTTGCCGATAAAGCGCTGCTGGTGCTCACCTATCTTTCTCTTGCCTTCGCCGGAGTAATTTCCTGGTGGGTTGCCGCGGTAGTTGTCGGGCGCGACGCGGCGATTCTGGCCGGCGCCGCAGTGCTTTACTGGCGCATTGGCCGCCGGGAGTTTCCCCCTTCGAAAGCCGGCAAAGTGAGTACCGCAGTCCAGATACTGTGCGCCGCCGCATGGGTATGCGTGGAAGCGGGATTGCTGCCGCGCGCCCTTGGACGCGGCTTGACCGTAGGGGTCACCGCGGCAACCGTGGCAAGCGGACTCGACTATTTCATGCGCGGTTGGCGGATGATGGCCGCAGTAGCCAGACAATCATAGCGCCGGCCAGTGTTGTATTCGTTGATGGCGAGCGCATCACTTTTATAAAACATTTCTATAAAGAAATGTTTAAAACAAACCGATGTATTTACTGTGATGACCTTCGCATCTTTGCTCCTGCTGGTTCCGATCGCGTTCGCCGAACCGGCCTGTGAGGCGCCCTCGCGGCGTTTCCTA